>Ga0193752_1002737_pt1 | contig 12825 bp, 10 predicted proteins | sample H1c1metaG_FD_144924 | JGI IMG/M metagenome (GOLD analysis project Ga0193752, IMG submission 144924) | Soil microbial communities from a riparian zone of the East river system, Colorado, United States - H1c1 | ecosystem: Environmental > Terrestrial > Soil > Riparian zone | place: USA: East River... | reverse complement strand
CACAAGTTCCCACAGGATCTGGCTCTGATGCGATCAATGAATATTCGTAATTATCGTTTCTCTATCTCATGGAGCAGAATATTCTCAACCGGCACCGGAAGTATTAACAAGTCGGGTGTTGATTATTATAACAGGCTTATAGATTTCTGTCTTGAATTGGAAATAGAGCCCTGGATCACATTATATCATTGGGATCTTCCATTGGAACTGGAAAGTAAAGGAGGTTGGGCTAACCGTGAAATGCTGAATTGGTTTGAGCACTACGTAAGCTTTTGCATTACCACATTTGGCGATCGTGTGAAACACTGGATGGTACTAAATGAGCCTATGGTTTTTACCGGTGCAGGGTACTTTTTAGGGATACACGCTCCCGGCAAAAAAAGCCCGGAACTATTTTTCGCTGCCTCGCATCATGCCGCTTTATGCCAGGCTATGGGTGCAGAGATCATAAGATCTGTCAAGTCTGATGCAAAAATCGGATCAACGTTTTCGTGTTCAGCTATTGAGTCGTTAACAGAAACAGAAGCTGACATGGCAGCAGCAGACAGAATCAATACATTGCTTAATCGCCTGTTTATAGAACCGCTTTTGGGACTTGGATATCCCATTCATGATCTTAAGGTTTTACAGCGTCTTGAGCCATATATTAAAGATGGTGATGAACAGAAGCTTGCCTTTAATATGGATTTCATAGGATTGCAGAATTACACCCGTGAGATCGTTACACATTCCTGGCTTACGCCATATCTCCAGGCAAAAATTGTTAAAGCGGACGAAAGAATGGTTGAGCGTACCTCAATGAACTGGGAGGTTTATCCCCCTGCTATCTATCGCATGTTACAACAATATGGCAGCTATAAAAACATGCCTCCGATCATTGTTACTGAGAATGGAGCAGCCTTTGAAGACGTTTTGCAAGATGGTGTAGTTGATGATACTAAAAGAAAAAAATTTCTACAGGACTATATACTGGAAGTACTTAAGGCTGCAAAAAGCGGCATAAATATTAAGGGATATTTTGCATGGACCTTTACAGATAATTTTGAATGGGCTGAAGGATATCATCCCAGGTTCGGCATTGTACATGTTGATTTCGCAACGCAAAAAAGAACAATCAAATCGTCCGGTCTGTGGTACAAAAAATTTCTTGCGGGTCAACCCGTTACACCTCATCGTAGCGCGGACCTGTTCATCGATGTAGCGCGGGCGTCTTCGCCCGCTCGCCGAAAATGAACTCACTTGTAGAGTGGATCTCCGGATCCGCTCACTTGTAGAGTGGATCTCCGGATCCGCTCACTTGTAGAGTGGATCTCCGGATCCGCTCGATCAATATACAATATTAATTAAACTCACCACCAAACAGCTTTGCAAATCAACGGATCTGGAGATCCGTTGTACAGGCGGATCTGGAGGTCCACACTACAAAAACACGGAATAGTTTCATTCTTCAATATATTTGCAATATTCAAAGAAATAAACAATTAAAATGCTCCATATGAATTTTTGTAAGGCTGTAATGTTAATGCTTGTAAGTATTTTGGTTCAAAGCGCAGGTGCGCAACAATTGAAACTTGGTACATTTAATATTCGATATGACAATAAAAGAGATACAGGAAATTTGTGGGTGAACAGAGCACCAATAGTTTCGGCGCTGATCCGGTTTCATGATTTTGATGTTTTTGGCACCCAGGAAGGATTAAAAAATCAAATTGATGATATCAGCAATGCGTTACCGGAATACATTCGTTATGGAAAAGGGAGAGATGACGGACAGGAAAAAGGAGAACATTCAGCAATTTATTTTAAGAAAAATGAATTCAAACTTCTGAAGAGCGGAGATTTCTGGCTATCACAAACACCCGATAAGCCGGGACTTGGCTGGGACGCCACCTGCTGTAATCGTATTGCTTCCTGGGTTTATCTTCAGCATAATAAAACCGGTAAGAAGTTTTATTTTTTTAATGCTCATTTTGATCACCAGGGTGTAGTGGCAAGAAAAGAAAGTAGCCTGCTGATACTTAAAAAAATCAAAGAAATAGCTGGTACGTCACCGGCCGTATTCACGGGCGATCTCAATGGTTCGCAAACCAGCGAATGGTATCTTACCCTTGCTAACTCCGGATTTATAAGAGATTCTTACAAAGATGTAAAGTATCCATATGTGAATAATGCCTCTTTCAATGCATTTGGCGCAGCTAAAGGCCGTTATGATATCATCGATCATATTTTTGTGACAAAACATTTCACTGTGAGCAAATGGGGCATCCTCACAGATACATACCATGGCAAATTTCCATCGGATCATTTCCCGGTCATCGCTTTTGTTACCCTGAAGTAATAGCTTACTATTTATTTGAGGCCCGGCAAGCATATCCCGTTTGCCGGGTCTTTTAATGAAACCCGCTGAAGTAAAACTGAATTTTGAAGCTTTTCCGTTAAGGAATTTAGTATTGACCGGATATTTTAGCCACTTGACTAGTACCGGCAAAGTTTTTGATTGGAGGGCCATAGAATGCACGAGATGGTGAAATATCTGATGGCTATAATTTTATCAGCGGGTCTTTTAAATAGTCAGGCACAGTTTACTGACAGCACTACAAAGCATATATCTTTCGGTGCAACCGGCGTAATCAATAAAACTAATGACGGCAGTTCATATGTTTTTAATAACATCTTTCGTTTTAATATCAGGCGAAAAGATGTTTCGCTTAATGCAGGTGCCGGATGGATTTATGGTGAGCAAAATAATAAGCGGACAAATAACGACTTCAATTCCTCGCTCGACTTCAATCTCTTCAAAACATGGCCGCATTTTTATTATTGGGGGTTGGCTACCTATGAAAAAAGTCAATCATTAAAAATTAATGATCGTACCCAGGTTGGTTTAGGAATCGCTTATAACATACTTGAAAGGAAAGAGGTCTTTTTGAATATCAGTGAAGGCGTACTCTTTGAAAAAAGTGATGTTTTTCTAAACGATACGACACGGGAGCGGAATACCATCTTAAGAAATTCATTCAGGTTGAGATACAGGTGGACGATTAAAAACAGGATCGTTCTCGAGGGAACTCATTTTGCTCAAAACTCTCTGGCCGACATAAATGATTATATTATAAAGTCAAATAACAGTCTGAGCTTCAAATTAAATAAATGGTTGAATTTTACAACTGCACTTACGTACAACAAAGTGAATAAAACTGATCGGGAAAATCTGCTCATCACTTTTGGTCTTACCGCAGAAAAATACTTTTAACTGTATAATGTGCAATGGATCTCCTGACCCGTTGATTTTAAAAGCTGTTTGGAAATACATTTAATCAAAGGTCACATAAGCGGATCCGGAGATCCGCTTCACATATCAACGGATCAGGAGATCCGTTGCACATTTAAAATAATTTTTTCTAATTAAGCAGGACTATTGTAAATTAGGATATAAGAATTTTCCACTATCCTTCTGTCGTTACCTTTTCTAATAACCACTTAAAAGCTTATCTATGAACAAAGTTCTACTTAACTACGTATGTAGTGCAGGTATCGTTTTGTCTGCACTTACACCAGCCTTCTCACAGGTGCCAGGAAACCCTTCACTGCAAAAAGCTAAGCCGTTACAATCGGCCCCAGACAAGAATCCTTCAAAGCTCAGCACTGATCTTAAGCGACTCGTATTAAAAGTAAAGTCGGGCGAAGATGTCAGCACGCTTGCCAAACCAACGCCGGGATCTGCGGGCAATGGCCTTGAAAGTTTGATTCAGATCAGAAATGGAAGAGTGGTCATTGATGTTACTGTTAAAGGTAGCCAGGAGGAAGCAAAAAGGCAACTTGAAAAAGCAGGGGCTAAAATAACCGGTTCTTACGGGAGAATGATCTCTGCCACGATACCTGTTGCCTCTTTACCGTTACTTGAGCAGGCTACTCAGGTAAGATTTGTGAGACCAGCCTACAGACCAAAACATCAGGACGCAAAATTGCGGGGTAACGGTAATGTGCAAGCGCCTTCTGCTCCGGCTCCGTTTCAGACAGTTTATAGCCAGGGCGATACGGCGCAGGGTTCATACCTGGCAAGAAAAAAATATAAATCGGATGGTAAAGGTGTAAAGGTGGGAATCCTTTCCGACAGTTATAACAATCTTGATGGTGCCATGCAAGGAGTAAAAAATGGCGAATTACCGGGATCCGGTAACCCATATGATCATAAAAAGCCAGTGAAGGTTCTGGTAGATCTTGATTCGGGTGGAATTGATGAAGGCAGGGCAATGGCCGAAATTGTGCATGATGTAGCCCCCGGGGCGGAAATTGCCTTCAATACTGCTTACCTGGGACAGGCTGCATTTGCACAGGGAATCGTTGACCTTGCAAAAATAGGTTGCCAGGTAATAACTGATGATATCCTCTATTTAGAAGAACCTTTTTTCCAGGATGGTATTATTGCGCAAGCTATAGATAAAGTGACGAAAAAAGGAGTGACGTATTTTTCAGCGGCGGGTAATAATTCAGCAAAATCTTATGAGAGCTCTTACCGGCCAACTTCTTATGCTCCTTTTGGTTCAAAGTTAGGAACTGCGCATAATTTTGGCGCACCGGGTTCGTCGCCCATTTATTTTCAGCCGGTTTATGTTCCTGTCGGATCTGTTTTTTCGATCAGTTTTCAATGGGATCAGCCATTCTTTTCTGCTGGAGGCGCCGGGGCAGAATCCGATCTTGATGTGTATATCCTCAATCCGCAGGGTGATATCATTGCTTTCAGCAATGAAGATAACCTGCTGAACGGGGATCCTGGTGAGTTCGCCGACTTTTTTAACAGCTATAACAGCACTACTTTTTATATTGCCCTGGTAAAATATAGCGGTCCTGATCCTTCACGTCTGAAATATATCATGTATGACGATGGATCTTTTTATTCCGGAGTACCCATTCCCGGCCAGTTAGCACCTACAATTACAGGTCATGCGAACAGTGCAGGAGCGATCGCCACAGCCGCCACCTGGTATCTGAACACACCTGCTTACGGGCTAGATGTTCCTTTGGCAGAAAGTTATTCTTCTCTCGGCGGAACCCGCATCTATTTTGACAATCAGGGAGGCCGGATTCCACCAGTCCTGCGAAAAAAACCTGAAATTACCGCGCCCGACGGAGGCAATACTTCATTCTTTTATTCAGATAATAGCGCAGATGGGGATATTTATCCTAATTTTTTCGGAACCTCTGCAGCTGCTCCACATGCAGCCGGCGTTGCAGCCCTCATGATCGATGCCCAGAAACTTAATACAATTACTCCAGACCAGATTCGTGGAATCATGAGTACAAAGACTTATGACATGGATGACCGCTATACCGCAGGCTTTGACAAAGGATTCGACTACAATACAGGCACGGGGCTGATTAGGGCGGATAAATCTGTCGGCGAAGTCAGGTTTCCGAACCTGTATATCAAAAACCTTGAACTAGTATCTTTGTGTTCTGATGACCCTTCAAAAACCAGGAACTGGAAGATTGTAAATCCAAACCCCTTTGAAGTAAAGGTCCATTGGTTCCTTACGGGTTTTGGGCAGGATAATAAATTGTCTGTGCCCCCTGGCGATACCTACTTCAGCACTCAAACGGGTTATTTACAAAACAACCCTGTTCCCAATGTTGTAATACTTGACTGGGAAGATAATTTTGGATTTACAAGATTTGATTTAGCCTCTGCCACAAGCAATCAGTGTAATAAAGAAGTGGCAGAAACGCAGGTATTAGGTAGCGGCGATCAGGCAGTGCTTGTAAAGGAGCAACCTGTTAAACCGGAAATTGCCGACGTGTTTCCTAATCCGTCAAATTCAAAATTCAGGCTTTACCTGTCCTTACATAAGAATGAAAAAACAGACATTTCTTTGTTCGGGGAAGACGGAAAGATGCTGCACCGCAGAAATGTGGCCGGTAATGGGATTTACGAAATTGATGCTTCCGGGTACAAGCCGGGAATTTACCTCATGAAAATCGGTCAGGGAAAATTCAGCAAAACCCTGAAACTAATAAAACACTAACTTCTTAATCAATCCATGAAGGCGGCTTAATATCCGCCTTCATGATAAAAATAAATGCTGCTGATATCTTGTTTTTTTTTATATTGTAATATCCTATTCCGAAAATCCTCTCTGTTAATGATGCCCCCTTAAAACTTAAATCTTTTGCACTGTGAAAAAGTCGCTGATATTCGCTGCTTTCAAAACGGGCGTTAACAGGTATTTTGTGCCGGAACGGTCTTTAAAAAGTTCTGTTACTGCTTTATTAGCACCGATCTGCATTTTTCTGGTAATGTTTTTGCCAAAATCTTCTATTTCACAGGATACCCTAGTTATTCTGGAAGATTTCGGATCCGTGAATGCAGGCAAATATTTCTATTATCATTGGGAGGATCGGTTTCTTCCATTTGAAAGCGGATCTGCAGACTGGAAAAAGATGACTGGCAACAGCTACCGGTCAGATCGGGATAAGGTCATTTACTTTTTCACAATACTAAAAAATGATGGATCTTCTGACAGGGCCTTAAAACTCTTTCTTAACAACGCACAGATAGGAACAGCTGTGTTATATCTTGCCCGACATGGCCGGATTGATTCGGTTGCGATTACCGGTTCTCTTGTAGCAACAAAAAATCGTGCATCGAAAGACAGGTTGATGTCCTTCCCTATACGAATATCTTCGGGGGAAACTTTCGGCATATATATTAAGATGCTGAAGAATCGGAATAATATAACTGTGATACCTGTACTAAGTGATCCATCACGGACCGATCCGTATCTTTGGCCAGATCACCTCATTGTAATAACACTTGCTGCTATCCTGCTTATCATGCTTGCCGGTATTGTGGCCTTATTCTATGTTCCTGCATCAGAAACATGGTCCTTTCTCTCTTTTATTTTCTTTGGCTTTTGGTACGTAATGGCTGCTTCAGGTTTTGGTTCACTGTATTGCTGGTCTGCTTTTCCCTGGTTCGAAGAAAACGCTGTAGTGTTTTTTGCCGCGGCAACCACAATTCCGTTTCTTGAATTCAGCCGGAAAATAATCAGGGGTAAAAAATTATATGCGCGGTTTAATGCGTTCCTGATAGCATTCAATATTGCTTATATGTGTTTGGCTTTGACGGGCTTTTTCAACCAGATAGTATCTGCTTTTTCCGGCTCTTATTCATGGCTTTTGACAATTCCATATGGAATACTCCTGGTTTGTTTGATCATCCTGCTGGAGATTTCATTTTACAATACTTTTGTCAAGAAGCAATCACGGTTTTGGTGGTTTACAATGACGCTCTTGTTTTATGCCGGCTTTACTGTATTTACTATTCTGTTTGAATTGACCTATATCGCTGATAGTCCTAACAGGCACGTAATCTTGATTGCATGCAGTGTTCTCCCGCAGATGATGTTCATGTTGGTGTTTGTGACCAACAGGATAATCGGATTTATAAATCATAAAAATAATGAAATGGCAAAAATCAGGCTTCTGGAGCAAAACGAATTCTTTGAAGAAAGACCTGGCATAGAAAGAAAATTGCAGGATTCATCAAAAGATATTCAGTAGTTGCAAATCCCCGGGTTTATCATTTCTAATATAATCAATCAACATTTTTATGAAATCAATTTTCTTATTTGTTTTGGCTTGTTGCCTGACTTTTGTTTCCACAGGTCAGATATGTAACAGCTATTATTTCATGATGCCGAATGCGACGGTTGAACAATCACATTTTGATGATAAGGGCAAGCTCAGTCTCAGAACAGAATATAAAGTAGGGGAAGTAAAACCTGTTGATAACGGGTCTGAAGCTGCTGTAAATCAGAAGGTCTACGATAAGAAAGGGAAAATAATGTCTGAAGGGGTTGCAAACATCAGATGCGATGGTGACAATCTGTACATAGATATGAAACTAAGTATGCCGGCCGGACCCGTTGCCCCGAATGGCAATGTGGAGGCAAGCACAAAAAAAGTGTATATCCCTTATCCAAAAAATATGAAGGCGGGGGATAAGCTGGAGAATGCACAGTTCTCGATGTCACTGGACCAGGGTTCTATTATTCAGACCATAGAATTATTTGTCCGTAACAGGCAGGCTGAAGCTGCTGAAAAAGTGACAACCCCCGCGGGGACCTGGGATTGTATAAAAATTAGTTTCGACATGGAGATTGTGACAAGAACAGCGGGAATCCCGATCCGGATCCGCATGAAAGGTAATGAATGGTATGCCCCCGGTTTTGGTGTTGTTAAAACCCAATCTTTTAACAAAAACGGAAAACTTGCAGGCACATCTGAGATTACCAGCATCAAAAAAATGTAGCACGAATGTGCAATGGATCTCCTGATCCGTTGATGTTCGAACTGATTACCTTTGAATTTGATCAAACTTTTCAAATAAACGTGCGGATCAGGAGATCCACACTACATACACATGTGCGGATCAGGAGATCCACACTACAAAACCCTTACAACCCCATATGCAACTTTCCGAATATGTGTACAAAACGTATCACAGGCTATTGCTTGAGAAACTCATTGTAAAACACGCATATCATATTACCGGCTCAATGCTGGATGTTGGCGCCCTAAATCCAAGATACAATCATCTTTTTAAAGCAACTGTTACATCCGTAGATCTAATCGTCAACGAAAAACTGGGAGTGTTATATGGAGACATCGAAAAAGGATTACCCTTTGAAGATGCATCATTCGACAGCGTTATCTGCATTGAAGTGTTTGAATACCTTGATAATTATCAATACGCCATTGATGAAATTTACCGTTTACTGAAACCGGCTGGCAAAGCCTTTATCAGCCTGCCTTTCGTTTATCGTGATCATACTGACAATATAAGATTTACCGAAAAGATGTTTATTTCCAAGTTGCAGATGTTCGGTTCAGTTAAAAGTGTCCGGATAGGAAACGGCTATGTTGTTATTTGGGATATTCTGAAGAAAAAAGTGTTTTCTATCCGCTTCAAACTATTAAGGTATTTCTTTTTTGTCCTCATTTTGCCATACCTCGGCATCCTGAAATTATTTAAAGTCGAGAGAATAAAAGATGATTTCTATTCCGGCTTATTTGTAATGCTTGAGAAATAAAACTGTAAATTTTTATCGGAGAGACTTTTAACTTTGACAAAACCTGCAATGAATTGATCTCTTTATCTTTTTCTGATTTAGCTTCATTGTGTTTTTGGCATTGCGTGCCTATGTCCACATCTATCATTAAAGAAAGTATATGAAACGCCTTTCCATTTCTGCAGTCATAGTATTCATCGTTCTTCTTTCGTTTATGAACAGACCATTTCCTGTGGAGGCACCTGCTCCGGTAATGCCTGTTCCATCAGAAAAGCAATTGCGATATCATGAAATGGAAATGAATGCTTTCATTCATTTTACAACTAACACATTTACAGATCTGGAGTGGGGGATGGGGGATGAAAGTCCTGCCATTTTTAATCCTACAGCACTTAATGCCAGGCAATGGACTACAATCGTAAAACAGACAGGATTTAATGGTCTTATATTAACTACAAAACATCACGATGGTTTTTGCCTTTGGCCATCGAAGTATACAGAGCATTCAGTTAAAAACAGCCCATACAAAGCCGGAAAAGGTGATATAGTTAAAGAAGTTTCTACTGCCTGCCGGAATGAAGGATTGAAGTTCGGCGTTTATCTATCACCGTGGGATCGTAACCGCAGCGATTATAGTACTCCGGCTTATATAGAATATTACCGCAATCAGTTAAAAGAACTTTTCACGTTATATGGCCCTGTTTTCGAAATGTGGTTCGACGGAGCTAATGGGGGAAAAGGATTTTATGGTGGAGCCAACGAAACACGTAAAATAAATAGTGCAACCTATTACGGCTGGCCTCAAACCTTGCAGATTGTTCGCGCTATCCAGCCCCAGGTACTATTTTTCAGCGATGCAGGTCCGGATATTCGTTGGGTCGGCAATGAACGGGGCACTGCCGGACTTACAAACTGGAATCCTATAACTAATGACACGCTATACGCCGGAAAAGCTGGAATTGAAAAGCTATTGAATACCGGTTCTGAGGATGGGAAAAACTGGGTCCCCGCAGAGGTGGATGTTTCAATAAGACCAGGCTGGTTTTATCACAAAAAGGAAGATTCGCTCGTAAAAACACCGGAAAAATTATTTCAAATCTATCTTACCTCTGTTGGGCGTGGTTCTAATCTTTTACTTAACCTGCCTCCCGACAGACGTGGTCTTATTCATGAAAATGACGTGAAAGCAATGCAGGGTTTCAGGTCACTGCTCGACGCCGCATTCAAAACTGACCTCGCGGTTGACGCTGGTGTAACGGCGAGCAATACACGGGGAAATGATCCACGGTATTCAGCAGCAAATTTGAATGATGGTAAGAAAGAGACTTATTGGGCCACCGATGACGGCCACTTAACCGCCAGCCTGGAATTAACATTCGATCGCCCGAAAACCATAAAATATATCGTACTGCAGGAATACATTAAACTTGGTCAGCGCATAAAATCTTTTTCAATTGAAGCATTTCAAGACAACGGAGGATGGAAAGAAATTGCTTCAGGAACTACGATTGGATATAAAAATATACAGGCAGTGCCGGAAATCAACACCCGGAAGCTAAAGATTATTTTTAAGGATGCTAAAGCTGCTCCGGTGATTTCCAACCTGGAAGTCTATTGAATAACCGGCAGCACGGTACTTACCTGAGATAAATAAAAAAAGTATGGAGTACAATGCCCGGGCATTACACCATACTTTTATCGCCCTAAGGCATTTGTGCTACTATCGGTTGATCTTAACCAAGACCTTTAAGCCAGGTTACCAGCTCATCTTTACTCTTTCCAAGTTTTTTCTGAAGACGTCCGAGTAATTCGTCGTCCTTACCTTCTTCATATTTCAGATCATCATCGGTTAGATTGGCATGAGCCTGTTTCACTTTACCTTTTAACTCATTCCATCTTCCTTTTAGTTCTAGTTTATCCATAAAATAGTTTAGATAATCTATCAAAGAATTGTGCCAACTGACATTTAAGGAATATCGACTTAATAAACATGCACTTAGCAAATTGTATACGGAAGCTGAAATTATTGTGTGTAACGCAGTCACCGGTTTTGCAACAGTTTGAAGATTTCGACCAAACAGGTTGTTAAAACGAATGACCAGGGAGATACCATTTGTTAAGGCAACAAAAAACAGCATACAAATACATGTATGCTGTTATCACTAAACCTTCAAATATACATCCGGCCTCACAAATTAAACCTGCCTGTTAATTCCTGTTTGCTTACTATGCGGGTACGGCTTCAAGTTGCGCAACCTGTATGTTCGCTATAAGCTTAATATCTTCGCCAAGAGCCAGTCCGCCCGCTTCAGTAATTGAATTATAAGTCAATCCAAATTCCTTACGATTTATTTTACCGCTAATTTCAAAACCGTGTTTCAGATTGCCATAACCATCTTTTTCCGAACCACCATATTCAACATCCAGTTCAACTGGTTTAATTACTCCATGCATGGTGAGATTACCGGCCAGTTTATAAGCGTCGCCATTAACTTTTGTGAATGATGTCGATACGAAATCGATTGTTGGATACTTTTCTGTTTCAAAAAAATCAGCTCCTTTCAGGTGACCATCACGTTGCGGCTGGTTGGTATCAATGCTGTCAACATCTATTGAGAAGTTGATTTTTGCGTTTTCAAATTCACCATTGGGAGAAACCGCTTTTCCCTTAAAAGATTTAAAAGTACCTGTCACGGTGGAGATCACAAGGTGCTTAATTTTAAAATGTACTTCAGAGTGTGTGGGATCAATTGCCCAGGTAGTTGTTGCCATAATTGTCTGTTTATAAATGTTAGTATAATAATTATTGAATATTTTTTATGCTTTTATTCCCCCAAGGAAATTATTTACAGATTCAGTCAGTACCTCATCATTTAAACTGATTTCATTCCTTACCTTCCCCATCATGTTAATCGATACCAGTCCGTGTAACATCGACCATAAGCTCTTCGTCTTGAGGTCCGGATCGGCATTTGTGCAATTGCGTTCGTCGAGCAGCTTTATTATCGTGCCTTTTAAAAAACAAGTGAATTCCTGCAATTCCTTCATCTGGTTTACGGTTTCGCAACTAGGCATTCCCATACCATACATCAATTGATAGTACTCGTGGTTTTCAAAGGCAAACTTCCAATAAGCCAATGCTACCGCCTTCAGTTGCTGGCCCGCATCATCACCTGTATACTGAGCCTGTTTAAGAGATTCTGTTAATAACTTAAAACCCTGCCTGGTAAATTCACTTAGTATGGCTTCCTTATTTTCAAAATGATCATAGATCACCGGGATACTATACTCAATAGCTTCTGCAATTTTGCGGATCGACAAACCCTGCCATCCATCCTCTTTCACCAGTTTCCAGGCTGCACTTAATATCGACTCGTACACCTCTTCCTTCTGCCTTTGTTTTCTTTCTATCGTTCCCATTGTAGTTGTGTTAGATTTCCTAACTGCGTTAGCAAAACTAATAAGGATTATGCTCATCACCAAATTAATGTTTAAACTTTGAACGTAGTAATTATTGATTTCTAACTCATTATATTTATTATAATGGTTAAACATCAATTACTCAACCGGTTATCTGGGAATTAGTCTGCTTCAAAAATTTTGTTAATCCTATTCCCGGAGGCCGGTAATATTTTTATTCAGGAGTTTCGCTACTTATAAATAAATTGCTGACTCTTTATGAAAGTTGGCTTATTTGTCCCTTGTTATGTTGATCAGTTTTATCCGCAGGTAGCAGTGGCAACGCTGCAACTAC
>Ga0193752_1002736_pt1 | contig 12826 bp, 11 predicted proteins | sample H1c1metaG_FD_144924 | JGI IMG/M metagenome (GOLD analysis project Ga0193752, IMG submission 144924) | Soil microbial communities from a riparian zone of the East river system, Colorado, United States - H1c1 | ecosystem: Environmental > Terrestrial > Soil > Riparian zone | place: USA: East River... | reverse complement strand
ATTATAAGGCCCGCTGGTGGCATTTACATTAAATATTACCGGCCCGGCAATACCACAGCTTAATGCATTTACAGCATCGGCAAATGTTTGATAATTTGTTCCGCCGGTAGCTACAGCCGAATTGATGGTATAGGTTCCTCCCGGGAATGCGGGATTGACCGCTACGTCGATCGGCACCGAGGTTTGTGTATTCCCACTGCAGGTTACTGCACACCTGTACCACCGGGTAGCAGAAGGATTAATGGTTATTGGCGGGGTGACCTGGCTGCTGCCAAAAGGCGTATATGGGCCACCGATCGCAGGCGCACTTTCCCATTGGTAGGTTTGCCCGCTTCCCGTAGAATTGCCGGTTAAATTTAAATTAACAGGAGCTCCGGTACATACATTGTTTGCACTCCTGGTAGTAGTTCCGGGAGTTGGTGGTGTAGTACATGCTGCTGCAGGGGTTACATCCATTCCCCAATCGCCCCAAAGTGTGCTGAGGGTCCCTGTAGGCGCTCCGGGGGCTGTGATAATTGAAAGCCTTTTATTTCCCGTTGCCGTTGTTGTATAGCCCGACATGGTAACAAGCGGGGCTCTTGAATCATATTTAATTTCAACAATAAGGGTTTGGGTATTGTCATACAAAAAAGGCGTGGTCAATGCGATCTCATACCATCCACCCACAGTGGCATTGCCGGTAAGGGTGATAGATGCTGTTTGCAATGCAGGGGTCAACCCCGTTAAAAAGGTAGTACTTGGAAATGCGGTAAGTGAATTCTGTATAAAAGCAACAGAGAAATTGGTATAGGTACAGGTTTGGCTGGCTGTATTATTTCTAAAATATATTTTTGTGATCAAACCTGATATCGGTAATGTGTTGAAATCCCCGGGCAAATACAATTGCTGGCAATGAGAGCCGGGATTGCTCATCGGTATGGTATTGGAGCTTGTACCCAAACCTTTGAAATACTGCGGTGTTTGTGCAAAACTCATTTGGTTGCAAAAAATGACCAGCAAAGTTATCAGCAGGGATGATCCCGGGAAGAGGGTAAATATTTTTTTCATAAACAGGTTATCATTTAAATTTTATTAAAAGGTCAGTTTCAAGTTATCATTTCAAAGGAGTGGAATTTACCGGCACCAGGGTCCGGAGTTTTATTGAACTATCATTGGGATAAGAACCTGTAGAAAGTTGATAGCGAATAAAAACAGTTCTGTTAATGTAAGACTATTTTTTCGTTTACAAAATATTTTCTATTGTCAGCCCTGGTTTGTATCCCTTGAACCAGGGTCACCGTTTTTTCATCATCAAAAAACAATACACGGATTATTAAAAACCAAAATTTCGTTCCTTTGCATAATATTACCGGGAGGATGATTAAAATTAAAACGGCTCGCCTATGTTACTCATGTTCAGTAAATTTTTAAAAGCATCATTACTGCTCCTGTTCATATATATCGCTGCCGGTTGTGGTTCGGGCGATGACCAGCTTAAAAATGTTTATAATAACTATAGGTTTGACACGGCTGTGATCAAAAAGCTGCCACTGTACGATAGCCTGGCAAGGACTATTTCTGCCAACCTGCCTTTGTTCCATAAATATATTGACACCACTGAAGCCTACAAGGCTTTTCGCTATATGCCCGCTGCATATGAAGCAGGTGTTTACAGGCAATTACCCCCGGAACTGGATTCCGGGATAAGTCCTATCTATACAGCATTGGGGGAGCATTTTATTTTTGGCTTTGATGTATTTAAAGACAGTACCATCAAGATCTATATCAGGATGTACCCCGTAGAAAAGACCATGGTAGATATAGCAGAGAATTTAGGTTATTATCCTGCGGGAAAGAAGATGAAACAGCGGGAATTTCCTGTAAAAGATACCGTACTGAATACTCACTGGCAATACTGGGTGAGGCTTGATCAACAGGGGTTATTTTAAAACGAAATGATCGGAGCAGAGACTCGCCTGAAAAAGGGGTTGATAACTAAACCCGGGGGGTTGGAATTATTATATCACCCCTCCGGGGTTCTGATCTTCGTATACATATTCCTGCTATAATCATTTCCCCCCGTTGGAGTTATCCTGGTTTATTGCATATATCACAACCTGCCGGCACTTAAGGTTCCTTTTCCAAATGTTGTGAAAAGGCTTCAAGTATCTTATTGCAATATTCCAGTTGCACTTCCAAAACCGGCTTTATGGGCGTGATAATTTTACCGGCATGAACAGGTTCCTGGTTGAAGCTAATGGCAAAAAAGGCAAACAATTCATTCCTATGATGCCCTGGTAACGGGGCAGCATAGCCTGTGATACCCAGGCCCCAGTTTGTGCCAAAGGAACGGGATATCCCTATGGCCATTTCTGCCGCTATTTGTTCAGATACACAGTTGCAGGTAAGGGCGTGTGCAATATCGATATGCAAAAACACATGTTTTTGCAGGAGATTATAGGCCGTAAGCCCTCCCTGGAAGAAATGGGTGGCATTTTCTCCCGAGGCCAGGGCAGCTTGCATAAGGCCGGCAGTAACACTTTCCGCCACGGCTACCGTTTCCTTTCGACTGTATAAGGCTCCTGATAACTCCCTGACCACTTCATCATTAAAAATTGATCCTTGTTCGCTCATATTATTCTCCTGTTTGATAATGCGGCGCATCCACCGGTTTGGATTGCGGTGAGCCTTTTTGCCGCAGGTATATCGAAAGTACGATGATGGCAAAGACAGATAAAAATTCGCTTTGCCAGTTTTGAAATGATTCAAACCAGAACCTGGAACCTGTTAAATAATGGGATGCCGTTTCAACCGGCAAATGTTTTAAGAGGTGCTGTTCATTCTCATCCTTCAGGCTTCCGTAAAAATGTAAAATAAAACTGGCTATAAAAAGCAATAACAAGGAAATGGTGAGCGAATGTTTATAAATGGAGAGTACCAGCCCTCCCTTTCTTACGGGCCAGGGGGCATCTTTCCGCCGGGGGTTTGGTTCATGGTCCACTTCATTATCTTCATCACATTTCTTTGATTCGGATGAACCCTTTTGAAAAAGGAAAATAGTAAGCCATACAAATAACCCCATCTGCAAAAATTCACTTTCCCAGTTCTCAAAAGTTGATTCAATAAAATGGCCGCTTGATAAATAACCGTATGCACCTATCGCCTGCAAACCCTGTTCCTGCCTTTCTTTATTGTATTCCTGCAGGCCAAAATAACCCTGGCCTGCCATGGAGCACACAAAGAGCAGCAGGAATGCAATGGATAACCCGTTATGGCGAATGAATTTTAACATGGGTACTACATTTTTAAACCGTTAGCCAGGGCTGGTTGACTATGGCCCGTTATAGCCATGATCTGAATTTTTTAAACCGTAAAGAAATATTACAGTCAAAAAAAAGAGTTGTTTTACCAAACTCTTTTTTTTGACTGTATATATAGAACCGATGCTGAACACCTAAGCTTCTTCTTCAACTGCTTCCAGGTTGATAGCAGCTTCTGCTACTTCGGTCAGCTTTGAATCGGCGGCTTTTTCTTCCTCCAGTGTTTCCTGTAAAAGAGCTGCTACTTCATTTTCGCCCAGCAGGGTTGCAAAAGCAGCCAGTGTACCGTAAGAGGCAATTTCATAATGTTCTACTTTCTGGCCGGCAGAAATGATACCTGCATCACGTACGGGCCCTTCTTCTGTTTCTTCTATGATGCCTTCGCCTTCCTTGATCAGGCCTTCCATCGCATCGCATTTTTTTGCCTGCGCTTTTTTGCCGAGCAATTCAAATACCTGCTCCAGGCGTGTTACCTGGCCACGGGTCTCTTCCAGGTGGTTGTTCAATGCATCAACCAGTTCTTCAGAAGTTGCATTTTTGGCCATCTTGGGTAGCGCCTTTGTCAGGGCTTTTTCAGCCCAGTAAATATCCTTTAACTGCTCTTCAAATAATTCCCGTAAATTCTCTGCTGCCTCTGAATTTGGTTTTTCTTTTTTTGGAGCTGCTTTTTTACCATTCTGAGATGGTTTTGTTTTAGTTGCCATAACTTTTAGATTTTAAATGTTAAAGAATAAGATTACAATAAGGCTGAATAATAATTTTCATGCCAATATTTTCTTCCCTTTTTTTTGCCTTATCCCCGGCGTTTTTTTAAATTCCTGTAGATTAAATTCCACAAACATGCAAATAAAGCAGATTAAAATTCCCTTCATTTTTATAAAGATTGGCTCCGGCGCTGGTGTTTAACACAACAACGGCTAACCGTTACAGGCAGCGTCAATTACTTTAATAAATTTAGTCCTGCACTTTTTTGAATGGAAGCTGAAAGATCAGGGTGCGGGCCGGGGAATGGGTGTACCAGGTAGCTCCGGCAGGTAAGGCTGCTACCTTGTACTACCGGCCTGCTGCCCCAAAAGGCGGGAAAAACCAGCTACAAACCAAATTAGGTACGCCCTTTGCAATGTAATCAGCAAACCATTACTCAACACAAACCCGGCAATCATGAATATCCCGCAAATTGAACTCACAGCAGTATTTGTAACAGACACACAAAAAGGCTTCACGGCTTTCTTTGCCCAGGTTCCACACATTATTGCCGAGGGGAAGAGCATCGAGGAAGCTACCCTTAATCTTTTTCATACACTTAAGATCGCGTTCAGGCATGAAAAGACTGAAAAGTTCGAGGGCGGCGACAGGTGTATGAACACCGAAGTGATCACGAAATCATTTAACCTTATAACAGCAACAACATGAATACAACTGAATTCACAGACTGGCTGAAAGAACAGGGCTGTCATATAGAAGACCTGCCGGGGGATGCAGGGAAGTATGTGATAAAAATAACCAGCCCTGGCCCACGCAGCAATTACCTGTATTATAGTGCCCCTATAACCGACCGGCCGGTAAAATGTTATACCATCTGCAATATCTGCGACCAGCTCAACCTGGCGGTACCCGAATCCTGTACTGATCATGCAAAGCTGGCAGAACTGATCAAAGGGAAATATTATTAAAGGGGATCCCGGTTTAACAAACCAACCAGGTTTGCACATGCAAAAAATCACCGTCATACAAAATGCCACTGATCGAATTCACCGATAAAGGATTGTATTGTCCGCAGGGGCAATTTTATATTGATCCCTGGAAGCCGGTGAACAGGGCTGTTATCACCCATGCACACAGCGACCATGCAAGATGGGGAAGCAAACATTATCTCTGTCATCATTTAACCAAACCCATCTTGCAATTACGGTTGGGCGATAATCAATATGAAACGGTAGCATGGAATGAACCGGTGACAATGAACGGGGTAAAAATATCCCTGCACCCCGCAGGACATATCATTGGCTCATCACAAATACGGGTTGAGTATGGCGGTGAGGTTTGGGTGGTAAGCGGCGATTATAAAACAGAAGATGATGGCATCAGCGGTGCATTTGAACCGGTGCGTTGCCATACATTCATTACCGAATCAACATTTGGCCTGCCCATTTATAAATGGAAACCTCAGCAGGAAATCTTCAATGACATTCAGCATTGGATCATACAAAACAATGCAGCGGGCAAAACAAGTGTATTGATCGCTTACAGCCTGGGCAAGGCACAGCGCATTTTAAAACCATTATCCGAAACAGGATTACCAGTCTTTTTGCATGGCGCTGTTTTTAATGTACATGAAGCTTTGCTGCATGCAGGTATTGATCTGCCTGCCGTGCAAAGAGTACAGCCAACAACATTAAAGGCAGAAACGCAGGGTAATATTGTTATTGCACCTTCGGGTGCTGATGGAAGTCCATGGATAAAAAAGTTTGCCCCGTACAGCGTAGGTCTCTGCAGCGGCTGGATGCAGGTACGGGGTAATACAAGAAGGCGCAATGCAGATGCAGGATTTGCCTTAAGCGACCATGCAGATTGGGATGGTTTATTGCAGGCAGTAAAAGCAACCGGTGCAGAAAAAGTATTTGCCACACATGGTTTCCAGGCAGCGTTCAGCCGATACCTCAATGAGCAGGGTATTGAAGCTGCCGAAATAAAAACCGAATATGGAAATGATGAGGAAGAAAATATTACCGAAACCGAAAAACAGGATACACCATGAAGCAGTTTGCAGCACTGGTGTATACTATCGGCACCAGCACCAAAACCAATGAAAAGTTACAGGCCCTGCAGGATTATTTTGCAGCCGCACCTGAAAAAGATATGGTTTGGGTGATAGCCGTATTCAGTGGGCGCAGGCCAAAACGTATTGTCAATTCTACCTTTCTGAAGGATCTTTGTATTGAGATCTGCAATATTCCTTACTGGCTTTTTGAAGAATGTTATCATACCGTTGGCGACCTGGGTGAAACGATAGCCTTGTTATTACCCGAACCGGGAACCCTGGCTGCCGGCCTTCAGGATGTAAATACTACAGAAAAAACATTGTCTTATTACCTGGAACATTTCATCAGCATATTAAAGGAACCTGATGAGATCAGGAAAACATTTATACTGAACAGCTGGCAGCAAATGGACAGGAACGAAAAATTCGTTTTTAATAAACTGATAACCGGCGGCTTTCGCATTGGCGTTTCGCAAACCATCATGGTGAAAGCACTTGCAAAAACAAAACAGGTTTCCCCATCAGTAATTGCACACCGCATCAGCGGCAACTGGGATCCCGCAACAACCACAGCCGATGACCTGTTAAGTGAAAGCAGCAGTACCATTGATCATTCAAAGCCCTACCCTTTTTATTTATCGTATGCAGTAGAAGGAGAGCCTGCAGACCTGGGCGACATAAATGAATGGACGGCCGAATGGAAATGGGATGGTATCCGGGGGCAGATCATCAAACGCAACAATGAATTATTTGTATGGAGCCGTGGTGAAGAACTCGTGACAGAAAAATTTCCTGAGTACCATGCATTCGCACCGGCACTACCCGATGGCCTGGTATTGGATGGTGAGATCATTTGTTTAGATACATCCGCCGGTGATGGTATTATAAAGCCACTTCCGTTTGCTGTTCTGCAAACACGTATCGGGCGAAAAAATATCAGCAAAAAACAATTGACTGGGGCACCCGTAGGATTTATAGCTTATGATATTTTAGAGTATGAAGGAAAGGACCTGCGTGAAGAACCATTTATAAACAGGCGTACATTATTGGAGCAGGTGATTGCAACGGTAAATAACCCGATGCTACTGATCTCTCCTACCGTGCAGGCAACAGACTGGCAAACCCTGCATACCAGCAGGGCAGGCAGCAGGGAAAAAGGCAGTGAAGGATTGATGCTGAAGCGCAACAACTCGCCTTATCTTTCCGGCCGTAAAAAAGGTGACTGGTGGAAATGGAAGATCGATGCACTGACCATTGATGCAGTGATGATCTATGCACAAAAAGGCCACGGACGAAGAAGTAATTTATATACCGATTATACTTTTGCGGTAAAGGATGGAGATAAGCTGGTACCATTTGCAAAAGCGTATAGCGGCCTCACCGATAAGGAATTTGCTCAGGTAGATGCATTTGTAAAAAGAAACAGTATAGAGAAATTCGGGCCGGTGAGGACTGTAAAACCCGAGCTGGTCTTTGAAATAGCTTTTGAAGGCATTGCAGCCAGCAACCGGCATAAAAGCGGTGTAGCATTACGTTTCCCGAGGATCAGCCGGTGGAGAAGTGATAAAACAGTGGATGAGATCAATACGCTGGATGACCTGAAGGAAATTTTACGGATGTATAATGCGGGGATTTAAATGTTACCACAAAGGACACAAAGAAAAATACAGCACAAAGAACACTAAGGCATCTTAGTGCTCTTTGTGAAAGACCTTTGTGTTCTATGTGGTAAATCCGTTTACGCTGATTAACTTCGAATTTATTTTTACAATTGAAACTACAATCAACAACAGGATATAAAATTATTAACGACTGGTTACTCCAAAAAGGCAACCAGCCATTTTTATTCCAGCAACAAACCTGGCAGGAGATACTGCGTAAAAAAAGTGGCCTGGTAAATGCCCCTACCGGTTACGGTAAAACCTTTTCTGTTTTCCTGGGCGCTGTTATTGATTTCATAAACGAACATCCAACAAACTATCTTACTAAAAAAAATAACGGCCTGCAGTTAATATGGATAACACCTTTAAAAGCATTGGCAAAGGACATTGGCCGTGCCATGGAAGAAGTGATCTTTGAACTGGATCTTAAATGGCGGGTGGGTGTTCGCAATGGAGATACCAGCATCAGCGACCGGCAAAAACAAAAGCGCAGCATGCCGGAAGTGCTGATCATCACACCCGAAAGTTTACATCTCCTCTTGGCACAAAAAGATCATCCCGCTGTTTTTGAGAATTTAAAAATTATTGCAGTTGATGAATGGCATGAATTACTGGGAAGTAAAAGAGGTGTACAGGTTGAACTGGCCATTTCGAGGATCGTACACCTGCCCAAAAAAAATAAAGAACAAAAAGTTTTATTGTGGGGCATTTCTGCTACCATCGGCAACCTGGAGCAGGCAAAGGAAGTATTGTTGTCTCCCATTAAAGAAGAAGGCGTTATCATCAAAGCAAAATTGAACAAGCAGATAAAAGTGCATTCCATTTATCCTGATGAAATTGAAAAATATCCATGGGCCGGTCACCTTGGTTTAAAATTGATCGACAAAGTTTTACCGATCATTAATGGCAGTCGTACCACACTTATTTTCATCAATACCCGTGGCATGAGTGAGAGATGGTACCAGGCTTTGCTGGAGTTTGAACCCGAACTATCCGGTGTAATTGCATTACATCATGGCAGTATTGAACAGGCATTGCGGCTTTGGGTGGAAGATGCATTGCATGAAGGAAAGTTAAAAGCGGTGATCTGCACAGCCAGCCTCGACCTGGGCGTTGATTTCAGGCCAGTGGAAACCGTTATCCAGGTGGGCAGTCCCAAAGGCGTGGCCCGTTTTTTACAGAGAGCCGGCCGCAGTGGCCACCAGCCGGGCGCCGTAAGCCATATTCATTTTTTGCCAACGCATTCGCTGGAACTGATGGAAGCAGCTGCATTAAAGCAGGCCATGAAGGAAAACATCATTGAAAGCAAAGTACCCCGGCTGCTTTGTTTTGACGTGCTGATACAATATTTATCTACCCTCGCTGTGGGTGATGGCTTTATGCCTGATACTATTTTCGAAGAAGTAAGAACAACCTATTGCTATAAAGAAATAACAGCGGATGAATGGGCAGCGATGCTTCATTTTATAACCGAAGGCGGCAATGCATTACAGGCTTATGATGATTATAAGAAAGTAGAAGTGATCGACGGCTTATATAAAATAACCAACCGCCGCATTGCCATGCGGCACCGCATGCATATTGGTACCATTGTAAGCGATGCCATGATGAAAGTAAAATTTTTAAGCGGTGGTTATATTGGTGTTATTGAAGAATGGTTCATTGCACGTTTATCGCCCGGCGATGTTTTCACTTTATCGGGCCGCAACCTGGAATTTGTGGCCATAAAAGATATGACCGCCATGGTTCGCAAATCGAATGCAAAAAAATCGATCATACCCAGCTGGCAGGGTGGCCGTATGCCTTTATCTGCAAATCTCGGCATGATGCTAAGAAGAAAATTAGATGAAGCATCGGACGAGGATATTAAACAGCAGGCCGAAGAAATAAAAGTATTGGCTCCTTTGCTCGACCTGCAAAAAGAATTATCACATCTGCCCAAACAAAACCAGTTGCTGGTAGAGCATATCGAAACCAAAGATGGCTTTCATCTTTTTGTATATCCCTTTGAAGGCAGGCTGGTGCATGAATCCATGGCAGCCATACTGGCCTGGCGCATCAGCAAGATAACACCCATCACTTTTTCATTTGCCATGAATGATTATGGATTTGAATTGCTGAGCGATCAACCCATACCGGTTGATGATACGAATGTGTATGAATTGTTTACTACCGAAAATTTGTTTGCCGATATACAGCGCAGCGTAAACTCAACTGAAATGGCCCGGCGCAAATTCCGCGACATCAGCGTGATCGGCGGGCTTATCTTCCAGGGTTACCCGGGCGAAAAAGTAAAAGCCCGTCATTTGCAAAATTCTGCTTCCCTCCTTTTTAATGTGTTCACCGAGTATGATCCGGGTAATTTATTGATCAAACAGGCTTATGCAGAAGTGATGGAACAACAGATGGAAGAAGAAAGATTACGCAACATGCTGGAACGGATACAGGCCGGCGAGATCATCATCCGTTTTCCGCAACAGCTCACGCCTTTTTGTTTCCCTTTAAAAGTTGACAGCCTCCGGGAAACACTTACATCTGAAAAACTGGAAGACAGGATAAGGAAGATGCTGCTGGATATTTGATGCTAGATGCTGGATACTGGGTACTGGATAGTGCCCAATTATTGAAAAGCTTTTTAAATATTGAGTTGCTTCCAGGATCAAGTATCCAGCATCCAGTATCTTTGAATTCATGATGGATTTCATAAAACATACCATTTTAAATAACAGTTTTTTACTCTCCGCCGGCCGCTGTATTTTTTGGGAAGAAGAAAAAGCATTGATCCTTTCTGACCTGCATTTTGGCAAGACGGGCCACTTTCGCAAGAACGGTATTGCAGTACCGCAAACCATTTTTAAAGAAGACATGCAAAGGCTTACAGCACAGGTACAATACTTCAAGGCTGAACAATTAATTATTGTTGGCGATCTTTTTCACAGCCAGGCCAATAAAGAAATGGACCTGTTCATAAAATGGCGAAATGATTTTGCACAGCTCAACATCAAACTCATCATCGGCAATCATGATATTTTAGACGAAGGTTGGTATGATAAAGCCGGCATCACCTGTATAAAAGATCAATGGCAAACCGGGCCCTTTATCTTTACACATGATAAAGCTGAATGCGACAGCATAAAGGATTGCTATATATTCAGCGGGCATATTCATCCTGCAGTTGTATTATTTGGTAATGCAAAACAGTCTTTAAAATTCCCCTGCTTTTATTTTACCAGGACCTTTGGAGTATTACCTGCATTCGGCAGGTTCACCGGCATGCATACGATCAACCCCGCAAAAGGGGATACCGTATTTGCCCTTGCACAAAATAAAGTGATCATGCTTTAAAACCTACCAGGTTTTAAAGCAACTGGGTAATATCTGCCCCAATCTTTCTATTGTACCTCTTACCAGCCATATTTTTAAATTGGAATCAAAATTGATATATGCTTTCCGGAACGGTTTCATAACCTGATCTTAAAAACGTAATCAATATATCTATGTACTTAAAACATATCATTGCCTGCCTGGCCATCACCACCATCGCAGTTCCTGTTCTTTCACAAAAGGATACACTGCCTCCACCCAATGCCACCAAATCGGCTTCCAACTTCAGCAAAGTAATTGGCTGGAAGGATGGGAACATGCCGGTAGCACCCAATGGCTTTTCCGTTTCGCAATATGCCACCGGATTTCAAAACCCGAGGTGGATGTATGTGGCACCCAATGGAGATGTATTGCTGGCAGAAACCAATTCCAATTTTAAAACGCTTGAAAAAGTGGGAGCTGTGCTCAAAGGTGCCGCCAAGGCCGAGGACCTTACCAGCAGCGCCGACAGGATCACCATCCTGCGTGATAACAATAAAGACGGTACGCCCGATGAAAAATATGTTTTACTTACGGCAGAAAATGGTTTGAACCAACCCTTTGGCATGTTGGTAATTGGTAGCTGGTTGTATGTTGCCAATACAGATGCTGTCATACGTTTCCCTTACAAAAAAGGGCAGACAAAAATTACGGAGAAAGGACAAAAACTGGTTGACCTTCCCGGTGGAAAAGGATTTAAAGAGAACAGGCACTGGACACGCAATATCATCAGCAATGCAAACAATACAAAGATCTATATCGCCGTAGGCTCCGCTTCCAATATTGCAGAGAGTGGTATTGAAAAAGAAAGGTTACGGGCAAACATACTCGAAATGAACCCGGATGGATCGGGCCTGCGTGTTTATGCAAGCGGGTTGCGTAACCCGGTAGGAATGGGCTGGGCACCCGGTACCTCCACGCTATACACGGCGGTAAATGAAAGGGATGAACTGGGTGATGACCTGGTACCTGATTACCTGACCAGCGTAAGGTCGGGGGCGTTTTATGGCTGGCCTTATTCCTATTTCGGCGATCATGTTGATGCCCGTGTGCCGGATCAAAAGCCCGACCTGGTGAAGAGGGCTGTGGTTCCCGATGTTGACCTCGGTTCTCACACAGCTTCTCTCGGGCTTGCATTCTACACTAAAAAAGCTTTCCCTGCACAATACCAGGGTGGTGCTTTTATAGCGCAGCATGGTTCCTGGAACCGGTCTGTACTTTCCGGTTATAAAGTGGTGTATGTACCTTTTGTAAATGGTAAACCCGGCGGCAGGCCGGTGGATTTTTTAACCGGTTTTGTGGCCGACCTCGCTGAAAATAAAGTATATGGCAGGCCCGTTGGCGTGGTGGTTCTGCCGGATGGATCCTTACTTGTTACAGATGATGCAGGTAATACGATCTGGCGTGTGGCTGCAGAGAAACAATAAGATAGTTTAAAAACCCTTTATGAAAAACCTCTTTTATCTTTTTGCATTGATCACGATAGCACTCCTGTCATTCACAGGGAAGCGATCCGAAAAAGCGGGAGAGCTTATTGGCCGCCAGGATACCACGATCATCATAACACAGGAATGGAAATTACCGGCAGCTTTAAAAGAGGTATCAGGCATCACCTGCCTGGGTGAGCACCGCCTTGCCTGTATACAGGATGAAAAAGGTGTGCTCTTTATGTACAATCTTATTTATGACAGTGTTGAGAAAGAAATTCCCTTTGCCGGCAATTTCGATTTTGAAGGCATTGC
>Ga0193752_1002735_pt1 | contig 12827 bp, 11 predicted proteins | sample H1c1metaG_FD_144924 | JGI IMG/M metagenome (GOLD analysis project Ga0193752, IMG submission 144924) | Soil microbial communities from a riparian zone of the East river system, Colorado, United States - H1c1 | ecosystem: Environmental > Terrestrial > Soil > Riparian zone | place: USA: East River... | reverse complement strand
GCCTGTCCGATTTATTTCAAAGGAAATGATGCCGGAGGCCATGAATGGATCATAGAGTTCGATCAGCAGCCTGATGACTTTGAGAAATTCGTAGACATCCTTGATCAGACCCTTAGAGAAATCAATTCTGATTACGATGCCAAGCGTTTTAATGATATGGCGCTTTGCAGACCAAAAGTTCACAATGCACCAAAAGATACTTTTTATAACTGGCTGAAATCAAAAGGAAAATTAGGCGGACAGCATAAAGTACCCAGACTCGCTAATGAAAGAAAGTATGTCGATGAAATTTTACCAATGCTAAAAGCTTAAGGAAAGGGCTGCATTGAACCACAAGAGCATTTTCTAGCATCCGTTATCCCAAATGCACGCAAATAGTTCTGGTAATAATCAGTCCTGTTTTTCATCGCAGGCATTGCCTCACCACGGTTACATTCGATTGCACCGTTGATAATATTGGTCACCAAACCAAATCCAGCAGTCCACCCCTTCGCCTGATCGGCAGCTGAAGGGCTCCATTTCCCAATAATAACATCATGTGCAGATGGTTTGATCCCTTGTGGGGTCATCCAGAAATAGATAGCAGTTTCAAAAGAAATCACAGGGTCTTTAAGCAATAGATCCGGGTCACTTAACAATTTATTTTTGTCTCCGAAAATACAATCAGAGGCAAAACCATAATTACCATTGTAACTTAGCTGAAGTGGTCCGCGGCCATAATATTTCTTCCCCGCAACAGCAGGATAAATAGCATTATCGGTCAGGTAAGCATTTGAAGTATCCAATTCCCTTTTGAGCATCAATCCATCATTGAAATGCCCATCCTGTCCATCTCTGGTTTCATGGGCAGCCTGTGCAAAAAAAGCTGCAAGCTCCCGTTGATTAACCTTTCGGTCTTGGTGATTACAAAACAAACCATAGTCAATTGCGATACTGGTATATTCCTTTTGCTGTGCCCATGCTTCGTTCCAATCTTTATCCTGACGAACAACGGCCTGCTTCCCCGTACGCTTATCAAATCTGGTGATCTTATAGATAAAGGGGCCTCTTTTTTCTATCTGAACCTTTATCTGCGCTAAATTCTGAACAGCTTTCGATAAAGAAGCATAAGTATAAAACTTATTTCTTAAAGGAAAAATTTTATTGAAAACAGCAGGAGAAAGCAAGGAAGCAAATGAAACAGGAACCTCTTTGTAAATAGATTTGTCTAAACGAGATGCACTTGCCGGAAGCACAACACATAAACAGATCAACACAACAGTATTAAGTTTAACACTTTTTTGTTTCATAATTATCACTCTCAAGTTTACACCTGAGAGAAAAGAAACTTAATAAATCCCAGGCAAAGTCTAATTATACTCATAATTTATAAAAATGAATAATATTCATACGTAAACATACACGGAGCGGTCATTATCAGTGACATATTATTTTTGCCACTTACATTATTGTCTAATTGACAAATGGTTTTTATACTATAGTTAACCAATGTCATTTTATTAAAAGAACAATTTATACAACAATCAAACCAGTTTTTTGTTTAATGCATAATATTATTCTCAAAACTGTTTTCTAAATCGGGTTGAAAATGGATAAAAGGGGGCTCTATTACAAAAGAAAACAGATTCTAAAAAAAATCAATGATAAATATTAAAACGCTAAATAATCTTATTTCCAATAATGATGAGATAAGGTTAAAAAAACTTTATCAATATGAAATTCTGGACACCCATTCTGAAACGGATTTCGATACTATCGCTTTAATGGCGGCCGAAATATTTGGCACAAAGAAAGCTTTTGTAACATTCGTCGATAGAGAACATGTTTTTGTCAAAGCAAGCAACAGCAGGATCGAAGTAGATCATATCTCCAGAGCCTATGGTCTTTGCTCTCTTAGTATTATGGACGATGATTTGACGATATTCCATGATACTCACCAATTCCCTGAATTAATGAAAAACCCTTATATCGCCAGACCTGGGGGTGTGAGATTTTATGCAGCTGCGCAGATCAGGACTGCTGATGGATTTGCACTGGGGACAGTTTGTGTCCTGGATACTGAACCCCGGACAACAGTTACAGAACATCAGTCAAGAATGCTTCAATTGCTTTCGAGAATCGTTATGGAAAAACTGGAAACACGTATGGTCACCAGAAAAATTGTGAGAGTTTATGATGATCGTTTACATCGCCTGGTGCATGATATGAAAAACCCCATTACATCAATCTCTTTATATGCTCAATTACTGGGCAACAAAAAAATGGAGCTTGAAAAGGTGTTTTCTATGGCCGCCAAAATTGAAAACTCTTCTAAAGGAATAGAGAAGAAACTGAACAACCTTCTTACAGACGCAAGAAGTGAAAACTCTATCATAGAACTAATCCATGAACCGGTAATCATTAAGGACTTGTTTTTGCAGATGCAGCAGTCATTTGAACTTTCATTAGCGGCAAAAAATCAAACACTTATTATAAACAATGACCTATCTGTGCTAATTTATGCAGATAAAGAACGTATTTTTGATGTTTTGGATAATCTGTTGAGCAATGCGATGAAATACTCTTATGAAGGTGCAATTATTACGATTAACACCTCTCTGACAGAAGATGAACTAGTTATTGAATTTAAAGATGAAGGATTGGGCTTGAGCGAAGACGATAAGAAAAAACTGTTTTTGAAGTTCGCCAAATTAAGCGCCATTCCTACAGCACATGAAAAATCTTATGGATTGGGTCTTTTTATCGTGAAGATGCTTGTGGAAAGCCATAAAGGTAAAGTATGGGCAGAAAGTGAAGGTAAAAACTTTGGAAGTTCATTTTTCATCTCCCTGCCCATTTTTAAGCAATAGAATATTAAAGGATTCCAGCCATATAAGGATCAGAAATTGACTCCTCACCAGTTTCCACATGCCCCGCATATTGCCTGCTATAAGTTTCATCCCCGGCCTGGATAGTAAAATCATACCATCCGGAATAATCAGCGAGATCTAAAACCACGGACTCTTTACTTTGTGGTTTTAACCGAATTTTACGTGAACTATCAGAAGATGAAGCGTACACCCCTTGTTTAATCACCACGTCTAAAGATTTCGTGCCTTTATTTTCAAGCAGTACCGCTCAGCTTTTCTTTCAACAATCCCGATTTTTCATAAGTACAGGACACTGTAAGTTCCGGATCATTTTTACTGCCTTTAAATTGTCTGAAAAACCCATTTGGTCCCCTTAAAAGCAAATTATAGTTTTCAGTTTTAAACTTATTCAATTCAAGCTGATGGATCACCTGGGCTCCGGCGTCTACCGCATAATCCCAGCTTTTACCTGCTACTTCTGCATATGGGATTAAAGATGTCACATTAAATGCCGAACCTACTGGTTCCAGTAACTGTCCAAAACCAGTTTTTCCGGATTCAAATTTTAGCTCTACAGCCGTTTTATTTTCATTTAAATTTGCCTCTGCAAATAACTGGTATGGCAAAGCACAAGCCTTTCTTGTTCCTTTTTCCTGTACAGGCATCGCCACAGGCGATGCAGACGCAAATGGAGCATTACTATTGATTGCAGCTATTTCTGCTGCGGTCAGCGCATCAGGTGTAACCTGTGCGGGTTTATTTTTAGCATTTTGAATACTGGTAACCACTTCATCTTTTTTCAGCGATTCAGGATTAATCAGCTTTTCTCCATTATAAGGTCTGAATACAGAAGTCAAATCACCGCAAATAGCTCTTCTCCAATCGCTGATCTGATGACTTTTAATCTTTTTACCTGTCTTTTTACTTAGAAATTTTTCTAAAAACTGCTGTGAGGAAGTATGATCAAATACCTGCGAATTCACGTATCCGCCTTTACTCCATGGAGAGGCAATCAGCATAGGCACACGATAACCCAACCCCAAAGGACTTCCTTTTTTGGATTCCCATTCCACATCAATATTCATTTTTGAAGACACTTTTCCTGTGTCCGGGTCGTTAGGATCAGGCGCAACAAATGGTGGAATATGATCGAAATAACCATCATTCTCATCATAAGTCAAAACAAAGATTGTCTTTTTCCAGACTTCCGGATTCTTAGTCAGGATGTCAATGGCTTCCGAGACATACCATGTTCCATATAAGGGAGAACTGGTATGATCTGAAAAACGCTGAGGGGCAACCAACCACGAAACAGTTGGTAATTTACCCTGATCAACATCCGCTCTGAACTGGTGGAAGATATCATTTTTCGGGATCTCTACCGTTTCTTTTGCTCCCAGATCATTCGTATAAGTAAAAGGCTCCAGTTCAAGATAATCTCCGGGCATATTGATGTTTGTCGCAAATGCTTTATCAATCAGATTTTTCTCCTTCTGAGTTAGTTTATTATATTTTGCCGTTACTTGTTCAGCAGTTAATATTTCTTTTTTGTTAGTTTGATCGCCATGTTTGCGGAAATAAGCAGAAAGTTTTACATTATAGCGTTTTACATATTCCAGCGCATTATCCCCATAATTATCAACCCAGTCACCAACCCTTTTATCCTGCAAATTTACTGTCCACAGCTCATTTTGATAAACCTTCCAGGATACGTCATGGTCTTCCAACAATTCTGGAAAAGTATCCCAGTCTACGAAAGTATTCGAATGAGATTCTGCCTGTGAATTATCCACCGCAGCAATAGCCTTTCCATTTTGTTCCGGACGGATAGTCCCTGTCCAGAAAAACAGCCTGTTTGGTGTAGTACCAGTTAATGAAGAACAGAAACTATGGTCACATATGGTAAAAGCATCCGCCAGGGCATAATAAAAAGGGATATCAGTACGCTCATAATGACCTAATGTCATTAATGTCTTTACCGGAATCCACTTATCATATTTCCCTTTATTACGTGCAGCCACCTGATCATCCCAGGAATGAGGTAATCCTCCCTGCCAGGTGATTTTGGTCTTATTGATATCGATATGGAATGGCGCAAAAGTATTTCCGGAAGCATCTTGTTGCAGCCATACTTTATTTTGGTTAGGCAGAATTGCCGCACGGGGATCATTAAATCCACGTACACCACTCAGTTTACCAAACATATGATCAAAAGAACGGTTCTCCTGCATCAGAAATACAACATGCTCTGCGTCATAAAAAGTAGTTCCCGGATCTGCTTCAATTGCCATTGCCTTTTGTATAGATATTGGAATTACGTTCGCTAAACCTGCAGCACCAGAAAACATGGCTGCTTTCTTCAAAAAGTCTCTTCTGGAATTCATTATTGTTAATCAAATTAATATTATATCACACACTAATATACATTAAAAGGGACTCTTTTCATCATGCAATGCCCTTTCTCATTATCTTAATTTATCGGGGTTGCCTCATATCAACAATCCGGTCATCATCGTTATACCTTAAGAAGGTAATGCCATTTTTGTTTTTCCTAAAGCTATAATTAGCTGTGATCCATTTATAAATAGAGGCTATATCCTGAGGACTATTAGGAGCAATAGGCTCATTCAAGTCTTCATTAGTTCGATAACTAACCTGATATAAATAGTCTTTAACTGCAAAGATGATAGTCTGTTTATCTGGAGATAATAATAAAACCTGTCCCTGAATCCTTTCGTCCGGATGCTGTCTTTTAAGCAGATAAACTTTAGATGTTACATTGGTTATAAAAAAATCATTATTGACAAGATATCCGGTCGCACCAACTTTATTTATTCCAGTAGTGTACTTTTTATCATCTTTCCCATTTGATGGACGGTATAAACTGATAACCTCTAATTTGCCATTGTTTGTCGCAATCAGAAATGGACGGGCAGCCAAACCTGAACTGTCAGCTAACTGAACCAGCAAACATGTTCTTTGGCTATTTGTAAATTGGACAGACTCAGATTTAAATTTGTATAATCCCTCACCAGTATCAGAGATCTTATTTTGGATATGGACAGTAGTATCCCTGAATTTCACTACAAGAATTGGTTCCTGCCCCGGCTCACTAATTTTGACAACAGAAATAGAATCTGAAGCATTCTTAGGGAAATCATTAAAAACTTCATTTTTAACTAATATCCTCGGAACATAGTTTTTACCTTTTTTCTCTTGCTGATTACATCCGGCAGAGAGAATAATTAAAGCAACGGCAACTAAAGATAGTTTCATAATCAATTTGACATCGTTAAGAATTCTATTCAACCCGTTTTGTCGGATTCAGCAAAACGGATTGAATAGGCTATTTATATTTTCTACTAGGAACCTGACTCTTTCTTCTTCTCTATATTAGGCAGGAAGCCTGTAATCACCCCAATCAGCGGTAAGAAAGCACAAACCTTAAATACATATTCGATACTGGTATGATCAGCTAGTTTACCTAAAACAGCAGACCCTACTCCACCCATACCAAAAGCAAAACCAAAGAACAGGCCGGCAATCATACCAACCTTTCCAGGAATAAGTTCTGTCGCATAAACCAATATTGCAGAGAAAGCAGATGAAATAATCACTCCGATAACTACAGCCAGTATCCCTGTTAAAAATAATCCCGTATAAGGAAGTAACAGTGTAAATGGAGCAACTCCTAAAATAGAGATCCAGATAATATATTTTCTGCCGAAACGGTCTCCTAATGGCCCTCCTATCATTGTTCCCGCGGCAACCGCAGCTAAGAATGCAAATAAGTAAAGTTGTGACTCCTGAACCGAAACATGGAATTTATCAATCAGATAAAAAGTAAAATAACTTGTCATACTCGCCATATAGAAGTACTTTGAGAATATCAGTATCAACAGGATGACAATAGAGCCAATCACTCTCCCTTTTGATAAGGTATGCTTTACTTCATCTAAGCTCTGAGCCTTCCCTTTAGTTTTAAGATCCAAATGATCTTTATACCATTTCCCGATCTGGATTAAAATCAAAATACCTACTACAGCTGCAATTCCAAACCAGATAATATAAAATTGTCCGTAAGGAATAACGATTAATGCTGCCAGCAAAGGCCCAATTGCGCTTCCGGCATTTCCACCGAGCTGAAATATAGATTGCGCTAATCCCTTTTTTCCACCCGAAGCAAGGTGAGCAACTCTCGAAGCCTCAGGATGAAATATCGAAGAGCCTATTCCTATAAATCCTACTGAAACCAGGATCGCCGCAAAACTGGCAGCCATAGAAACAAAGATCAAACCGATTAATGTGAATCCCATACCAATAGCAAGAGAATAAGGCTTTGGTTTCTTATCAGAAAAGTGTCCTACAAAAGGCTGTAACAGCGAAGCTGTCAGCTGATAAGTCAATGTGATCAAACCGATCTGAGAAAATGAAAGATTAAACTCAGCCTTGAAAAGCGGATAAACAGAAGGAATTACCGCTTGCAGCATATCGTTTAATAAATGCGTAAAGCTGATTGTAAAGAGGATTGGATAAATCGTTTTTTGAATGATATCCTTTCTTATAGCGGGATCGAGTGTTGCTGTATTGGTTTCCATAAAATTATGTCCATTCATCTTTGCGATGAAATTGTTATTGAGAAATATGTCCTATGATTTTTGCTGAATTATTCCATGCCTTTTTTGCATCTCCGGCTTCAATACTTTTAACCAGCTGTTTATGCTGATGACTGGTTTCCTTAAATGCTTTAGTGTCTTTATAAACTTCCAGAAACCAATTTCTTAAGTGAATGGCTACTGATTTATATAAGTCAATCAGTATTTCATTACCAGAAGCTTCTGCAATGGAAATGTGAAACTGGATATCTGCATCTATAGATTCTTCCAGCAAATCATTTTTTGCTGCTTTATCACGTTTTTTAAGCCAGTCATATATTTTTACTAAATCAGCTTTAGTCCTGTTTAATGCTGCTTTTTCTGCGATTTTCATCTCCAGTAATTGCCGTACCTCATCCAGATCTTTTCCCTCTGCACGTTTCAAACGCTGGGATAAAGGTTCTTTAATTCCCGTTGCGTTTTCTACAAAAGTGCCAATTCCCTGCTGAACTCTCAATAATCCGCAATTTGCTAAGATTTTTATTGCTTCTCTGATGGTAGAACGGCCAACACCAAAAGACAACATCAATTCTGGTTCTATAGGAAGTTTTTCATCTACTTTATATGTGCCAAAGGCGATTTGCTGCTGTAGTTTTTCAGCGACTTCGTCTGCTAAAGATTTGCGAAAAATTAGATTTGTCTTATTCATCATATCATCTGATGATTCAAATCTACATAATTATTTTAATATCAGAAAAAACCTTATAGCTTAAATTGTAAAGTCATATAATAACCTCTTGGATCGGAAGGAAGTATCCCCGGCCCCGGATAACCATCTGCTCTGCGGGTAAAGTATTTTTCATTCAGCAGATTATTCACACTTCCAGATAAGGTAAACCATTTCCAGTTATAACTCGCACTAAAATCCATAATCCGGTAAGCAGGCACCGCACCATCAACCGCTGTTGGCGTATACTCTGCATTAGTAGCATCTGAATAATGTTTGGCCACATAAGAGTATTGTAAACTTAAATTAAAACGCTGATCACCAAAAGATAAGCCTGTGCGGAATAATAATGGGGGTACAAATTCAACCTTTTTATCTTTAATGGCTGTATTTGGCGTATTAATATAACGAGCATCTATCAAGGCAAAATTGGTATAAACAGTTAGTTTCTTTTTACTGCTGCCATGACTGATTAGTTTTAAAATATCTGCCTCAACCAAACTCTCAAAACCGATATTACGACTATCAGAGACGTTGGTTCTCAAACGATATAACATATTTCCCTGATCCGTAGTAAACACAGAACCGATCCGCCCATTGTATTTCAAATAAAACACACTCAAATCATAATACAACCAGTCTTTAAGTTTTCCTCTAAACCCCATATCAGCAGTGTATCCTCTTTCATCTTTTAATAATGAATCCACTCTCGCATTTTCATTCAAAACTCTCAGGTCATTAAAATTGATAGACTTATAGTTCTGTGAGATGTTTGCATAAACTTCTACCGCCGGATCTGGTTTATAAGAAGTTCCTATACCAAAAAACACAAATGAACGGTTGTTAGATTTTTGCTCGTCAATCTTAACATCCGGTACAAAACGCTGAATTTTATAATAATATCCATCTGCCTTCGTAGAAATATATTCAAAACGTACACCAGGAGTAATGCTCCACTTGTTAGTTATCTGAAAGATGTTTTCTGCAAATGCAGCCACATTGGTACCGGGAAAACGATATTGTGATTTACTAGGATCTGCGCTCAAAAAGTTAAAATCAGCTCCGGAACCTGTATCCGCATCACCTTGTTTCCTATCTGTCATCCCCCTATAAACCCTTACTCCAGTCAGCAAACTACTAGTCTCTTTATTCAACAAAGAATATTGATGCAATAAACGAAGTTCAGAACCGTAATTATTATATTTATCAGCCATCAGATCCCTTGGAGTACCAACTCCGGGATCAGGCCGGTTAATGTAAGTTAATATACCAAGAGCCTCTCTTTTAGCCGACAAGTGGTAGTTTCTCCAGTTTAGTTTTGTGCTTTCTGAGATCTTATAATCCAAAGTCACATTCAGTAAATCCCAATTCACCTTAAACCAGTTTCTATCTCTGACAGAAATAGATGCATCTTTATTAAAATCTTCGTCTGTTAGTCCCCCAGGCTGTTGAGCCAGGTATTTCATATGGGTATATTCTGTAGGTTATTCAGTAAGCGCAAAAGAAGAGCTTGATCTTACGGAGTCTGATGTAAAAGAATTTCAGGAAATGAATTCCGTTCTTACTGATCTGGCTCAAAGAGGTAGAAAAGAGTAAGATGAATAAAGGCCTCTTATTACTGGCCAAATTAGAAAATGATGCTTTTCCAGACAAACAATGGCTTTCACTGGACAATGTTTTAAGACGTAATCTGGATTTAATGGACGATGTCTTTCAGCATCAGTCTATGCAAGTGGTGCAGTTCATCCAAAACAAACAAGTCTTTGCAAGCTCATCTCTGATGGAAATACTGATTTCTAACCTGTTATCGAATGTTCTTGCTCATTCGAGTTCTGAGGCCAAAGTAATTATTACACTTAATGATCAGTATTTAGAAATCTCAAACGATGGTGAACCTTTAACTTTCGAACCCTCTAGATTATTTATCCGTTTTGGAAAAGGCGCCCCCGGTTACAATGGTAACGGGCTTGGCTTATCGATAGTGAAACAGACTTGTATTGCTTGCCAATGGGATATTACTTATAGTTATCACAGAGGTATGCATCATTTTAAAATATCATTCGATAATCTTAAAACGCAGATAGAGTAGCGTTATCTTAAAAAATCTGCTCGTTATAAATACTATTCTAATATAGAACAGATTGGGTGTTCTTGCTTTTTGAAACGTCATTATCTTGGGGTTGGGATGGGGTTGGCTTGGGTCGACCCAAGCCAACCCCCATCCCAAATCCAACGGAACCTGCAATATGACATAGCCGTTTACTCAATTAAAAATTATGGTCTAAAAACTGGCAATAGTTTTATTATTGTAAATTTAATTCCCTTTCTCTTTAATTATAAAAACATCTGATTAAATTTGTTCAAACAGAATCAAGTTATGATGACTATAATTGCCGCAACCGATTTTTCCGCACTTGCTGAGAATGCAGTGGAATATGCTGCTGCAATTGCAAAACATAAGAATGCGCGGCTTATTTTATTTAACTCCTTTGTCATTCCGTTTCATGCTGCCAATACACTTTTACCAGCCTCGAGTATCCAGACATTAATGATTGATAATGAAATCCGTTTATTAGAACGAGCTTTTTCTCTTTCTTATGATTACGAAATTGAGGTAGGACATGAATCTGCCTTTTCGTTCATTGAAGATGAATTGAAAGAGCTGATCAAAAAATATAAAGCTGAACTCGTTGTCTTGGGAATGCCAAAAAAAACACTAGAACAGGATCTTTGGGGAAATACGACTTCCTTTGCTATTAGGAATCTAAAGATCCCAGTACTCGCTGTACCGCAAAATGCCAGGTTTGAGGGTACAAAAAAAGTACTTTTTGCCTGTGATGTATTGCGTGGATTATCTAAAAAAGCATTGGCACGTGTCAAAGAGGTCGCCATAGACCTGAAGGCACAGGTAGAAGTTTTTAATGTCGATCAAAAACTAGAGGTGTTAAGATCCGACACCGAGCATTCATTAGTTGTAAATACTCTGGACGATGGATTAGATGGAGTTTCCTATTATTATAAAAATGTGAAATCAATTATGGTAATCAAGGAAATAGAAAAAGAAATTATAGAATTTCAAGCTGACCTGCTCATTATGGTTCCAAAAAAATATGGTTTCTGGGCTAATATTATTCATCGAAGTAAAACGCGTGTAATGGCATCAGGGTTGAATATCCCTCTTCTTTCAATTCCATTATAATAAAAAAGGGTGAGTTTCAATTCCACCCTTTAGAATTCATTCTAAGTTTCAATAGCATAAGTAGACAAAGAAATACAGCTACCATCTGGCTGATAAGCTGTAATGATGATAGGAACATTTACTCCTCCTTCTATCCTGCTTACCTGTATATCAGAAAAATTCTCTTTCAAATAGGTATGAATCGCTATAAATTTATTTGCATTATCCACCATAAAGTGGTCTCCTGGATCGGCCCTTTTCACCAGATAGTCAAAGAAGACATCCTGATCGATTGTTTTCAAAGTGCCAGGAGTTTCACTATTTAACTCGGTTAGTTTAGCATTCAATTGATCTTTTGGAAGCTGTCCCAAATTTTCAATAACCAAGGGTGCTTCAGATTCGCTGAAATAAAGCAAATTCTTTGTTTTTTCTGATAGCCCAGATAAGATTTGATTTTCCATTTTGGTGAGATTATATTCTAAAATAACGTATTAGTATCAATTAAAATATACTTTGATAAAAAGTAATAATAATTTCATCTCCTATTAACAGCGCACACTATATTTAAAGAAGGATATCATTAAAAAACTCCAATTAACTCACTGAGATAGATAATATTACGAATTATTTAAACAAATTAAATTCCGTATATTTAAGTAAATCTAATTTACAAAGTATGGTTAACAAGAACTGGCCGGAACTGAAATTTGAAAACATGAAAGACACAATAACAACTGTGCAATTGTGGACGCAAATAGTTGGCAAAATCAGGTTAGTTAAAACTCCATGGCTGAATCATTCCTGGCATGTAACCCTATATGTATCCGCAATGGGCTTAACTACAGGAAGTATCCCCTATAAAAACGGCCTTTTTCAGATAGATTTTGATTTCACTTCCCATCAGTTAATTATTACGTCTAGTGCAAATGGACAGCAGCAATTGAATTTGTACCCACGCACTGTAGCCAGCTTTTATCAGGAACTTTTCGAGAAGCTTCAACTATTGGAGATTGATGCAGAAATATATGCAAAACCTAATGAAATAGAAGCTGCTATTCCATTTAAAGAAGATCACATCCATTGTCATTATGACGAGAAGCAAATATTTGCTTTCTGGCAGGCATTGGTTAGAATTGAGCCCGTTTTCATTAGATTCAGGGCAAAGTTTAGCGGAAAATGTAGTCCGGTTCATTTCTTCTGGGGAGGCTTCGATCTGGCCGTAACCCGATTTTCAGGCAGAACGGCGCCTAAACATTCTGGTGGAATACCTAACATGCCGTTGGATATAATGCAAGAGGCTTACTCCCATGAGGTAAGTAGTTGCGGCTTTTGGCCGGGCAGCGATAGTTTTCCATATCCGATTTTCTACGCCTACTGTTACCCTACGCCAGAAAGTTTCAAAGATCAACCTATTAAACCAGAAAAGGCATTCTTTAATAAAGATTTAGGAGAATTTATTCTTCATTACGACGATGTTA
>Ga0193752_1002734_pt1 | contig 12835 bp, 9 predicted proteins | sample H1c1metaG_FD_144924 | JGI IMG/M metagenome (GOLD analysis project Ga0193752, IMG submission 144924) | Soil microbial communities from a riparian zone of the East river system, Colorado, United States - H1c1 | ecosystem: Environmental > Terrestrial > Soil > Riparian zone | place: USA: East River... | reverse complement strand
TCGAGCACCGCCACTCTCAACGTCATCGCTCGCAAGCTCGTGCGGATCGCCTTTGCCATCGTTAAGTCCGGCCTGCCGTTTAGGCCAGAGCTCTTACAAAACGCTTGCACAAAACCATAGAATCTCAGGGTGAGCGGAATTAAGCATCAGGGTGAGCGGAAGTAGAACTCACGGTGAGCGGAAATAGAACTCACGACGAACGGAAATAGGAGCGTAGTTCCGGCTAGTGCCTGGAGCCTAGCTCACAAATTCGCGCTTGCGCGCTGCGAGAACGTATCGCAATCGCCTGCTTTGCCCGACTGCAACCCACGCTTGAACCATCGTACTCGCTGTTCGGAGCTGCCGTGCGTGAACGATTCCGGCACCACTTGGCCGCGCGATTGCTTTTGCAGCCGGTCATCGCCGATGGCGGCGGCGGCGGTTAGGCCGCTTTCGACATCGCCGGATTCAAGCAATTGCCGCGAGGCATCGGCGTGATGCGCCCAGATGCCGGCGTAGCAGTCGGCCTGCAATTCCAGCCGCACCGACAGCGCGTTGGCTTGCGCTTCGCCGCCGCGTTGCCGTGCTTCATGCACTTGGTTCGAGGTGCCGAGCAGGTTCTGCACGTGATGTCCTACTTCATGCGCGACGACATAGGCGCGAGCAAAATCGCCCGGTGCGCCAAAGCGTGTCTTCAGCTCGTCGTAAAACGATAGGTCGATGTACACCTTGTTGTCGCCAGGGCAATAGAACGGACCGACAGCGGACTGCGCGGTGCCACAAGCGGAGCTCACCGCGTTGGTGAAGAGCGTGAGCTTAGGTTCCGCATATTGCTTGCCGTTCGCGCTGAAGATTTCGCCCCAGGTAATTTCGGTGTCGCGCAACACGACGCCGATCATCTGCCGGGCTTCGCCTTCTTCAGTCGTTTCCTGGTAAGGGCCTGTCTGCTCGGTGGGCGCGCCGCCTTGAAGTTCATTCAACACGACAGACGGATCTTGTCCGAAGTAGAGCGAGATCAGCGCGACGACCACTGCGCCAATGCCGCCGATGCCGCCAATTTTGCCCATGCTCGACCCACGCCGGTCTTCGACGTTGCTGCTTTGTTCTCTGCCGCGCCAGCGCATAGGTGCCTCGCCAATGTATTGAGATATGGCAACAGAGTAATCCAAGCGGCCCGTCGGGCGTCACCGCAATTCAGCTAGAATCACGCTTCTTTTTGCCAGCCGCCTCCGACAAGAGTTCAATGACTGCCAGCCCCCTCCCGCTGCCCATGGCGGACGAACTTGCCCATAGCAACCGGTTAATTGGCCGCATCCGCGACGCCCTGGATAAACATGGGGAGCGTCCTGGCTGGATCAGTTTCGAGCGCTTCATGGAGATGGCGCTATACGAACCCGGCCTAGGCTATTACAGCGCCGGCGCGCGCAAGATCGGGGCGGACGGCGATTTCGTCACCGCGCCGGAGATCTCGCCGCTCTTCAGCCGCTGTCTGGCTAAGCAGTGCGCGCAAGTGTTGAGCGAATTGCGCCACCAAGGGCTCGAGGCGTCGGTGCTAGAACTCGGCGCGGGGTCCGGCATTATGGCCGCCGATATCCTTACTGAGTTAGCGGCGATGGATCGGATGCCCGCTCGCTATTTCATTCTCGAGGTCAGCGCCGATCTACGCGATCGGCAGCGCGAAACGCTGTCGCAGCGCGCACCGGACTGGTTGGATCGAGTGACCTGGCTCGATTCGTTGCCGACCGATTTCGTCGGGATTGTGATTGCAAACGAAGTATTGGATGCGCTGCCTGTGCAGCGCTTCGCGATTCGCGGCGGGCAAGTCAATGCACTCGGTATCACGTGGCAACTCGGCAAATTAGATTGGTCCGAGGTGCGAGCCGACGCAAAACTTGAAGCCGCCGTTCGCCAACTCGAAACGGATATCGGACGTCCGTTGCCCGACGGCTATAGCTCCGAAATCAATTTACGATTGCAGCCGTGGTTCGCGGGCGTCGCGCGGTCGGTCAAGCAAGGCGTGATTTTGTTCGTCGACTACGGCTTACCGCGAGGCCACTACTACACCGCGGAACGCACGCGCGGCACTTTGCTGTGTCACTACCGTCACCATTTTCATGACGACGCGCTATTGCACATCGGCTTACAAGACATCGGCGCGTGGGTGGACTTCACCGCGGTTGCGGAGGCGGCTGTCGAGAGTCAGTGCTCCGTGATTGGCTACACGACACAGGCGCATTTCCTCATGGGCTGCGGCATCGACAAATTGCTGCAGGAGTATCAGCCAAAGGGCTTGGAATCGCGACTACAAATCGGCAAGCAAGCGATGGTGCTCACCTTGCCGGGCGAAATGGGCGAGCGCTTCAAGGTTATTGCGCTGGGCAAACACTGGGAGTCGCCGCTCGATGAATCCTTGATGGGATTTTCTGTGCGCGATATGGCGGCGTCGTTGTAAGGGCGGCGCACCGTTCATCCCCTCTCGTAGGTTGGTGCTGAGTCTTCGAAGCCCAACACTCCGTGTCGAAAGAAACTGTTGGGCTTCGAAGACTCAGCGCCAACCTACCACTTCGTCTTCTTTTGACGTCAGCGCAAAACTACGTCGCGGTCTTCTCGTCTCCTTCATCCGTCATCTTCAACCCCGTCTTCACCGCGCGTACGCGCGCCTGATGCAATCGCTCGCCGATCTGCGAGCCTTGCAGCGTCGCTAGCAAGGCCGCGTCCAGCTTCACGGCATTCGCAATCGCAAACGCTTGGCGCAGACGGCCCGCTTGCGGATAGTCGCGATTCTCGAAGCCTGTGCGACCGCGAATATCGGCTTCGCACGCCAAGATAAATTGCTCGAAGCGGGCAGGGCGCCTAAACGCATCGAGCTGCTCGAGCAATTCGACCAGCGTGTTCGGTCGCATCTCCATCGCGCGATGGCAGCGGCCGTGATGGCGGGCAACGGCGAGCGCGCATTCCCGATAGTCGTTAGGGATGCGTAGGCGCTTGCATACCTCTTCCAGCAAGCGCGCGCTGGAGGCTTCGTGACCGATGTGGCGCGGCAAGATTTCTTTCGGTGTCACGCCTTTACCCAAGTCATGCGTCAACGCCGCGAAACGAACGATGGGATCGTCGCTGAGCTTGGCCGCTTGCTCGAGCACCATCAGCGTATGCACACCGGTGTCGATCTCGGGATGCCACTGCGCCGGCTGCGGCACGCCGAAGAGCGCCTCTACCTCGGGGAAGATCACGCGGAGCGCGTCTGCGTCTCGCAGCACGGAGAAGAAGACTTGCGGATGCGAGGTGGTCAACGCGCGCTGAGTTTCCTGCCACACACGCTCAGGGACCAGTGCGTCGAGCTCTCCGGCAGCGGCAATCTTGCGCATCAACTCCAACGTTTCGGGCGCAACCTTGAATCCGAACGATGCGAAGCGCGCGGCGAATCGCGCAATGCGCAGCACGCGCACGGGATCTTCGATGAATGCGGGCGATACATGCCGAAGCACGCGTGCCTCGAGGTCGCGCTGTCCGTGGAAGGGATCGATGAGCTGACCGGTGTCCATGTCCTTCGCGATCGCGTTAATCGTGAGGTCGCGGCGCTCCAGATCCTGCTCCAGCGTCACGTCCGCGCTGAACGAGGTGACAAAGCCGCGATACCCGGGCCCGGTCTTGCGCTCGGTGCGCGCCAGCGCGTGTTCCTCTTTGGTCTCGGGGTGCAAAAAGACCGGAAAGTCTTTGCCGACGGCTTTGTATCCCAGCGCCGTCAACTCCTCGGGCTTCGCGCCCACGACAACCCAGTCGCGCTCACGAATGTCGAGCCCGAGTAGTTCATCGCGCACCGCGCCGCCGACGAGAAAGGTTTTCATGGGCGGTATGGTAACGGAGATGGCGGATGCTTCGCAGGCTGTGGGCTGTGGGCTGTGGGCTGTAGTCAGAGACATGAGTAGCGCCTTGGCGCGAGCGTCTTCTTTCTTTTCTGAAACGCTTTTGCATGTGAAGATGTTTCGAAGATGACGAACGGACAGCGAGAGATCCCCAGATGCCCCCACCCTCACCCTCCCCCGTAAGTACAGGGGAGGGGATAAAAACAAAATTCCTTGATTCCCTCCCCCTGTCGCAGGGGGAGGGTTGGGGAGGGGGCGTCTTCCGCGCGTGCTTAGTAATGCTGCTCACTCTGCAATTGACCGGCTGCTACCTCATGCAGGCCGCCAAGGGCCAGCTCGCGATCACGGTGAAGCGCGAACCTATCGAAGACGTCATCGCGGACCCGAAGACACCCGCGGCGACTCAAGCGCGATTGAAGATGATCGCTGAGGCGCGAGCTTTCGCGTCGAGTGAGCTCGCGCTTCCCGATAACGATAGTTATCGCAGCTACGTCGCCTTGAAGCGCGACTACGTCGTGTGGAATGTGTTTGCGACGGAGCCGTTCTCCGTCGAGCCGATTAGTTGGTGCTTTCCGATTGCGGGATGCGTGGTCTATCGCGGCTATTTCAACGAGAACGCCGCGCAACGTTACGCGCGGCGAGCGCGGCTCGACGGTAAAGACGCGACCGTTGGCGGCGTCGCTGCGTACTCAACGCTCGGTCATTTCAAAGATCCGGTGTTGTCGACGATGCTGCGATGGAGCGATGCGCAAATCGCAGCCACGCTCTTTCATGAACTCGCGCATCAAGTCGTCTACGTCCCAAGCGATTCCGCGTTCAACGAAGCGTTTGCGACCGTCGTCGAAGAGTACGGCGCGGAGCGGTGGCTGCAGCAACGCAACGAAGGCCCTGCGCTGGCGGCGTGGCGACTCGCGCGTAAGCGCAGCGGCGAATTCACGGATTTGTTGCTCGCGACGCGCGAGCGGTTGCGCGCCCTATATCGATTGCGCTTAGCGCCGACGGAGTTGCATTACCGCAAACAGCAGGAGTTCGGGCGGCTCAAGTACGACTACTGGCAGCTCAAAGCGAGCTGGAACGGCTATGGCGGTTACGACAACTGGTTCAATCGCACGTTGAGCAATGCGGATTTGATTTCCGCGGCCACATATCAGTCGTGCGTGCCAGGGCTTGAGAAGTTGCTGCAAGAGTCGGGATCGCTGCCGCGATTTTATGAGGCGGCCGAGAAGTTGGATGAGGAGGGGAGGCGGAGGGTTTGCGGGGGGTGAGCGCGTTTCGAGCGGCCCTCACCCGCCACCATCGCATAGCGATGGCTTGCGACCTCTCCCTGATCCGGTAGAGGTGCCGTGTCGGAGCCGATCCGGGAGATACCTCTACCGGATCAGGGAGAGGTCGCAAGCGACAGCGGCGGGTGAGGATCGTCGTCTGGCTAACACCAACGACTAACCCCTAACGACTTTTCGCTTAATTACTCCATCACCAACACGACAGTGCCCGCGCCGCGGCGAATGCCGAGGGCGAACGCATTGCCTTCCTTCGTCAGCGTGCGCAGCTGCGCAAGATTGGTGACGCGTGTGCGGCCGACCGCTTGAATCACATCGTTAGCGCGCAGGCCGCGAAGCGCGGCAGGGCTGCGCGGAGCAACGTTGCGAACGACTACGCCGCCGGCGTTCGGAATGTCTTCGAGTTCCGCGCCTTCAAAGCCTGGATGCACGTCCGCGGCGCTGCGCGGGTTTCTGTCGCCGCCGCCGCCACTGCCTGCGACCGGAACCGGTTCGCTCTCGCCCACCATTGCCGCCAACTTCATCGTTTTGCCGTCGCGGATCAAACCTAAATCCACTTTCTCGCCGATGCGCATCAGGCCAATGGTGTTGCGCAATTCGGTGTCCGACTTGATCGTCTTGCCGTTGATCGACGTGATCACGTCCCCGCCTTTGATGCCGGCTTTATCGGCGGGCGAGCCGTCCACGACCTCGCCGATGAGTGCGCCGGCCTTGCCGCCTTTCAATCCTAGGCTCTCGGCGATTTCTGGCGACATCGCGCGCAACACGACGCCCAAGCGGCCGCGCTTCACCGCGCCGTACTTGATGAGCTGATCCATGATTGAGTGCGCCATGTTGGCGGGAATCGCAAAGCCGATGCCGATGTTGCCGCCGCTGCCGGAGAGAATCGCCGAGTTGATGCCCATCAATTCGCCGGAGAGGCTGACGAGCGCGCCGCCGGAATTGCCGGGGTTGATCGCCGCATCGGTCTGAATGAAATCTTCGTAGCTGTCGCCGCGACCTTCGGGATTGATGTTGGCGCGGCCCAAGCCGCTCACGATGCCGGACGTGACGGTGTGCTGCAGACCGAAGGGATTTCCGATCGCCACAACGAAGTCGCCCACTTCGATCTTTGCGGAGTCTGCAAAGGGCATGTCGGTGAGGTTGGTATTTTTGATCTTGAGCACCGCGATGTCGGAGCCTTTGTCGGCGCCGACGATTTCCGCTTTGAACGAGCGATCGTCGAGCAGCGTCACGGTGACTTCAGTGGCGTCTTCGATCACGTGCGCGTTGGTCAGCACGTAACCGTTCTTGGCATCGACGATGACGCCTGAGCCCGCGGCTTGCGCTTGGCGTGGACGCCCTCCTTGGGGCCCTTGCTGATCGGGTAAATCGAAATAGCGGCGGAAGAACGGATCGTCGAACAGCGGATTGCGCGGCTGCGCTTGCACTGTCGCCTTCGTCGCAATATTGACGACCGCGGGCGAGACCTTCTTGATCATCGGCGCCAGCGAAGGCACAGGCGTGTTGCCGACTTTGGCGGGAAGCTGCGCGTAGACGGGGGTGGCCAAGACAGTAGCAAAAGCGATGAGTCGAACCAGGTGCGTCACGCGCGTCATACGATTCCTGCTTAAGTCGAAACGGGTTGGAGCGAAAGGGCGGCCGAAACAGATAGAAATAATGGCCGACCGCCGCTCGTTTGGCTACCGGCGGCGCCGAGTTTCATGCGGGTTTCTGCACAATTATTGCCAAGATCGATGTCGCGGGATGCAGAAGTCCCCTCTCCCTTGCGGGAGAGGGTTAGGGAGAGGGTTAGGGAGAGGGTTAGGGAGAGGGTGATTGAAGCGTAGCTTCAACTGCTGAATTTCGCCGTTCCTCGCCCAGGTGCGCAGAGTTAAATCGTTGCGCTTTGCGCATCACCCTCACCCCACCCTCTCCCCTCAAGGGAGAGGGGGCGGAGCGGAAAGGAAGAGGAGGTGGACAAAACCTCCCCCGGATCGGGGGGAGGTCGCAAGCGAAGCGGCGGGTGAGGGAGCGAAGCGAAGGCCGCTTCGCTCTTCAATCCTCAAGCCGCCTGAATCTTCACTCTCCGCGCCTGCGCTTCCACGCGCTTCGGAATCGTCAGCGTCAACACGCCGTGCGACGACTTCGCCGACACCGCATCAACATTCGCACTCTCCGGCAGCTTGAAGCGACGCTCAAAGCGGCCGCTCACGCGTTCGATGCGGAAATACGCTTCCGACTCGGCCTCGGCCGCGCGCGAGCCGCGCACCACTAGTTCGCCGCTCTTTGTCGTCACTTCGATGTCCTGCGGATTGACGCCCGGCAGATCCGCCGTCAATACAAACGCGTCTTTGGTTTCGCGCACGTCAACATTGGGCGTCCAATCGATTTGCTCTTGCGTCGCTTCGCCATTGGCGACCGCGCCTCTTGCGGCGGAAAAATCGCGTTCCAACTGACGCTGCAAACGATCGACGAAAAACCAAGGACGGGCATTCACGCTTTGATTGAAGAAGCCATTTAATACTGCGCTCATGTTCAAATTCCTCTCGAAATTAACGGTTGAATGGGGCTTGAAAAATTCGCTGTGAAAATTCGGTCGTCGTTGGATAACCTTCGAATCTTTGCTTGGTGCCAGAGATGGGAGTGGAGCAAAAAAATTCAAGGAAGAATGTTTTTGTGGGGTGGTCCTTGAAAAGGACGACGTTGTTCATACAGTGCGGTTGCTCATTATTGGAGTGGTGTTGGGCTTCGAAGACTCAACGCCAACCTACGAGACATCGGAAAAAATAGGCCAATGGCTTTATTTCCGCTCACCCTGCGCCGGTCGAGGGGTTCTCGTTTTTACTCCGTCATATCAGCGTAGGTTGGCGCTGAGTCCGCGAAGCCCAACAATCTATTTATCGCGTTGTGTTGGGCTTCGAAGACTCAACGCCAACCTACGAGACTTCGAGATCCGATCCCTTCCTCACCGTCTTGGTAACCGACTCGCTGACGACCCAATCCGGTGGAAAACCTGGGTAAAACCCGGGGAAAAAGCAGTGCGCTGACTGTTGATAAAGGGGTGGGTAAGAGGTGCAAAACCTGTCCGTAGGCTGTTAGGAGCCTGTGTGTACCCATCACTACATGTTGTGGTCGACCTAATACGGGCGACCCCTGATTTTTTACTCTGTCACAGACCTGAAACTTACGGCGTTCTTACGTAAACTATTGTTCTTACTATTAAAAATTGACCTTTGAATTCACCATAAGGATTCTTGACGCCCGTCACAGCACGGCATAGTCTCTCGCCCCTGACACAACATCTTGTGTTGATCGACAACCGGCCGAAAGCAAAATTCGGATCGATTGTCACCGTCGGAAGCGGCTGAATGTGGGGACTCGGGTTTCTGCCCACATAGGGGGCAGGCTAGGCCAAAAAGGCTAGTCGGCTCTCATATATAGAGTGGTGACCTGCCACAGCTGCTTCGTTCGGGCCTGAGCTTAAGGGACTGTGCAAAAAGCTCGGACTGAGAGGGGACGGAGGTCGATTCGGGTAGCGGTCAGAGGGGAGCCGACAGCGGGGCGCGCAATGCGTCACCTGGCGGCGGCATCGAATACTCAACCGTACCGTTTTTGTTGACGATCATGCGTGGTTCAGACCGCGACTTAGTCGTGAGTCCGTATCCATTCATTCCCGTGACCTTTGCAACCACTGTCGATCCGCTCCTATCGTGCCCAATTCTTTTTTAATCGTGCGGTCCGCGCACTTTTCCCGCTCTTCTTCGATGTCGATCGAGGGCCGTCAGCACGCACTGACCGGCCGCGTCGGCACTATTTGATTCTCAAGGTGGTAAACCGGCATGAAGACCGCAGTTAAACTTGATCCTATGGACGTCAACACGATTCCATTTCAAGAAGCTTCGCTCGATATTTGGGATAAGAAGTATCGATTGACCGCTAAAGACGGATCTGCCGTGGACCGCAACATGGACGAGACGTACAAGCGCGTGGCGCGCGCGCTGGCCGATGTCGAGCAAGAAGAGACTCGCGATCAGTGGTACGAGAAGTTTGTCTGGGCGTTGCGCAAAGGCAGCATCCCCGCCGGCCGCATCATGTCGAACGCCGGTGCACAGGAGCATAAGCCCGCCACCTCAACGATCAATTGCACGGTGTCCGGCACCATCCGCGATTCGATGGACGACATCTTGAACAAGGTGCATGAAGCCGGGCTCACGCTGAAAGCGGGCTGCGGCATCGGTTACGAATTTTCGACGATGCGACCGAAAGGCGCATACGTCTCAGGCGCCGGCGCATACACGTCGGGCCCCCTGTCTTTCATGGATATCTACGACAAGATGTGTTTCACCGTGTCGTCTGCCGGCGGTCGCCGCGGCGCGCAAATGGGCACGTTCGATGTCGGTCACCCGGACGCGATGGATTTCATCCGCTCCAAGCGCGAAGCGGGCCGCTTGCGCCAATTCAACTTGTCGCTCCTGATCACCGACGAGTTCATGGAAGCGGTGCGCAAAGATAAAGAATGGCGGCTGGCGTTCCCGGTCTCGCTCAAAGAAGTCGATGGCCAAGATTTAACCAACCCCGCGGAATACCTGTGGCGCGAATGGCCGATCAAAGACGGCTACGTCACCGACGAGACGGGCCTGGTCTGCTGCAAGATTGTCAAGACGGTGCCGGCGCGCCGCATGTGGGACGTCATCATGACGTCCACGTACGACTTCGCCGAGCCGGGCTTTGTGATCATCGATCGCGTCAACGAGATGAACAACAATTGGTGGTGCGAAAACATTCGCGCGACCAACCCATGTGGCGAGCAGCCGCTGCCGCCCTACGGCTCGTGCCTGCTCGGATCGCTAAACCTCACCAAGTTCGTGATCGATCCGTTCACGGAGCAAGCGCGTTTCGATTGGGAAGAATTCCGCGCCGTCGTCAAAGTGTTTACGCGCATGCTGGACAACGTTGTCGAGATCAACGGCTTGCCGCTCGGCCAGCAACGCGATGAGATTTTCCGCAAGCGCCGTCATGGCATGGGCTTCTTAGGCTTGGGTTCGTCGATCACGATGCTGACGATGAAGTACGGCTCGAAGAAGTCGGTGGCTTTCACGCAGAACGTTTCGCGAGAGATGGCGATTGCGGGTTGGGAAGCGGGTCTTGAACTCGCTCGCGAGAAAGGTCCCGCGCCGATCATGATCGAAGAATTCGAAGTGTCAGCCGAGATGCTGCGCAAGCGTCCGGAAATGATCCGCGACGGTTGGCGCTTGGGCCAGCTGATTCCGGGCCGCGTGTTGCTGGCTAAGTACAGCCGCTACATGCAGCGCGTGGCGGAGGCCGCGCCGGAGTTGGTCGATGAGATCGCCGAAACCGGCGCGCGCTTCACGCATCACAGCTCGATTGCGCCCACGGGCACGATCTCGCTGTCGCTGGCGAACAATGCCTCGAACGGTATCGAGCCGTCGTTTGCCCATCATTATTTCCGCAATGTGATTCGCGAAGGCAAAAAGAGCAAAGAGAAGATCGATGTGTTCTCGTTCGAACTTCTGGCGTATCGCGAGTTGATCAACCCGCGCGCGATGCCGGGTTCGACATCGATCGCCGAGAAGCTGCCCGATTACTTCAGCACCGCCGACGATGTGACGCCGAAGGAACACGTGGACATTCAAGCGGCGGCGCAGCTGTGGGTCGATTCGTCGATCTCAAAGACAGCGAACGTGCCAACGAATTATCCGTACGAAGATTTCAAAGACATCTATCTGTACGCGCACGAACAAGGTTTGAAGGGTTGCACCACCTTCCGGTTCAACCCAGAAGCGTTCCAAGGCGTGTTGGTGAAAGAGGAAGACCTCAAGAACACCACGTACACGTTCACGTTGGACGACGGCAGTGAAGTTTCAATGAAGGGCGACGAAGAAGTGGAGTACGACGGCGAAATGCATACCGCCGCCAACCTCTTCGACGCGATGAAAGAAGGCTATTACGGCAAGTTCTAGGACGAGTGATCGAGACTCGAGATACGAGACTCGAGATTCGGCCGGAATCGGATCCGGACTCTGACCGAGTCACGAATCTCGAGTCCCGAGTCTCGATAACTGGGTCTCGACGAATGTGATGATTGTTTAACGAATTCTCAGAAGGGGTGAGAGCGCTAGGGGTGTAACGGGGGGAGTGAGAAGAAACGTCGTTTCACAGGCTGTTTGTCTGTAGAAATCCAGTCTCGAGACGGGCCCCCGCTTCGGCGGGGGCGACGACTTCCAGCTCCTTCTCTGGCTAACGCCTAACGACTAGCGACTAACGACTTCCTTCTGACACACGAACGCTAGGGGACTAACTCGCGTAGCCGTCGCAGGACGGTTTTTGGAGCCAAGGTGATGATTAAGATCGATAAGAAAATAACTAAGTATCGCGTGGAAAAACCGGGCGAAAAGAAGCCGGATGCCACGTCTGCAAAAGATTCCACCAAAGACGTAGAGTCAATGCGGAAGTCGGACAACGTTGTTTGGATGCACGAGAAACTCGAGCGTCCGGACATGTTGATCGGCTCGACCTACAAGATCAAAACGCCGGTGAGTGATCACGCAATGTACGTGACCATCAACGACATGCTCTTGAACGAAGGGACGCCGCATGAACAGCGGCGCCCCTTCGAAATTTTCATCAACACCAAGAACCTCGATCACTTTCAGTGGATCGTGGCGCTCACCCGAATTATCTCGGCCGTCTTCCGCAAAGGCGGCGACGTGACGTTCCTAGTAGACGAATTAAAAGGCGTGTTCGATCCAAGAGGCGGCTATTGGCAATCGGGCGGCCGGTTCATGCCGTCGATCATTGCCGAATTAGGCTACGTGATCGAACGCCATCTGCAGTTCATCGGCTTGCTGAAGTCTCCAGAAATGGACGAGGCCCGCAAAGCGCTGATCACGGAGAAACGCGCAGAGTTCGAACAACGCAACAAACAAACCGATGCCTTCGCCAAGAGCAGCTTCCCCGAAGGTTCCGTGCTCTGCGTAAAGTGCAGCACCACCGCTGTCGTGATGATGGATGGCTGCATGACGTGTTTGAATTGCGGCGATAGCAAGTGCGGTTAATTCCCTCGCCCCTTGTGGGAGAGGGTTAGGGAGAGGGGTTTCCGATTTTGCAAAGGTCGCAAGCGAAGCGCTCGCGTCTAATTTAGAAAATTTGCAGAAGTAGGAAGCGACGATCCCACACCTCTGCCGGATCAGGTCGAGGTCGAAAGCGAATGCGGCGGGTGAGGGCGGCCAGATTGGATCCACATCCGTCATCCCGATGCAGATCGGGATCCATCTTGATCAGTAACGTCGACAAAAAAGAAAACACATCATTCCGCAGTCCCCGAGGTTCGTACTCAATGTCAGGTTTTCTCCGCCGAAACAACATGCCTCTGATAGCGCGTGACCACGTACTGAGCCTCAAGCTCCGCGCCGAAGAATTGGAACAAGCAAGACAAGATGCTCTCGCCAAACGCGATGCAGCTACTGTCGAAGTGATTACGATGGAACTGCAAAAAGTAGAGTCGAAGTGGAATGAGCTCTTCGAAGACGCAGTGACTGCTTAGATTTTTCACTTTCTTTACTTTTTTCTGTTCCCGCTCACCCTGAGATTCTATGGTTTTGTGCAAGCGTTTTGTAAGAGCTCTGGCCTAAACGGCAGGCCGGACTTAACGATGGCAAAGGCGATCCGCACGAGCTTGCGAGCGATGACGTTGAGAGTGGCGGTGCTCGA
>Ga0193752_1002733_pt1 | contig 12843 bp, 5 predicted proteins | sample H1c1metaG_FD_144924 | JGI IMG/M metagenome (GOLD analysis project Ga0193752, IMG submission 144924) | Soil microbial communities from a riparian zone of the East river system, Colorado, United States - H1c1 | ecosystem: Environmental > Terrestrial > Soil > Riparian zone | place: USA: East River... | reverse complement strand
AGTACCGAGGGGTACGTCGAAAGCATGATCTGCGAAGAATTCAGCCCCGTCGGCTTGCCAGCTTCGCGCTTCACGGCCAGTACCAGATTTCCGGCGATGACCAGGACCACAGAAGAAATCAGCACTTGGAGCCCGACCAGCACTCCGGCACCTTTGGAGCTGCCCCTGTTACCTGAGCCTTTGCCGCTACCCGCCAGGGTGAGAGCTGCATCCTGTTTGGCAACGCGCCATGCAGGAATCAGCGTGCTGAGCAGCCACACGGCCACGGCGGCCAACACTGCAGCCACCACGTCGACCGGCCGGAACGCAAGTATATTCGGGTCGCGGCCGACGGCCTGTATCTGAGTCGTGAAGTTGGCGAGACCACGCGCCCACCCGACTCCGAAGGATGCCAGCACACAGCCTGCTACCAGACCCAGCAGCACGACGAAGGCCGTCTCCAGCAAACACTGCCGCAGCAGGCGTCCGCGCGCAGCACCCAGCGCCGTGCGCAAGGCCAGTTCACGACTACGCTCGAGGAAGCGCGCCAGGAACATCATGCTGATGTTCATGCATCCCAACAGCAATATCGCAACTGCCATCACGCTGATGATGCCTACGATCTGCAGATTCGGATGTGACCACATGTGCCGCGCCGGAATCAGCTCCACGTGGCGTTTTGCATTGAAGAGATCCGTGTAGCTCTTGTTGACCTCTGCCACTGCGCCATCCATTTCTTTCTCGATCGATTCCGTACTTTTGCCGTCCTCCAACACCAGAATCGGGGACAGTATCAGAGCCGCATCGCCAGGCTTTGCGAGAGGGGTAAGCTGCAGCGGGACCCACAGCTCGAAATCCTGGAAGGCAAAATAGTCCTGAGGCATGACGCCAATGATGCGGACCGGTTGCGAGTCGATGCGGGTTTGCCTGCCGACCACCGCAGGATCCGCCGCGAAGTAGTTCTTCCAGGTAGCGAAACTCAGAACAGCGGTAGGCACCGCGCCAGACCGACTGTCCGCCTCTTCAAATACCCGTCCGAGATAGGGCGGGACCTGAGTTGCAGCGAACAGGCGCGGGCTGATCGCGGCCGCCCGCAGGCTCAGGCTGGCCTCGCCTTCGCTCAAGACCACGGCTTGGTTGGAGAATGCGCCAAGATAGTCGACGGTGCTGGTGCGATTGCGAATTTCCTGGTAGGTAAATGCATCCAGTTTGGGTTGTGCCACTGCGGTCGCATCGGAAGCGAGCTGTACGCTGAACCATTTCTCAGACCCCGGAAATCCCAGTGGCCTCAGCGCTTGGCTATAAGCAAGTACGTAGGTCCAGAGCGCCAGGCCCACACTGAGAGCAACGACAACTGCGCTCAGCAGCGCGTGGCCGGGGGCCTTGCTCAGCAATCGCCACGCATACTTGAGATCAAACCAAAGATTCATGTTCATGCCCTCCAATTGCAGAAAAGATGACCGTCGCGAACACGGTGATTTGCGCGCCGTGCCGGTCAAGTGTGAAATTTTGCGCGCTGTTCAAGTCGACGCGGCCTCAATGTCGACGCTTCGGACGAGTACCGAATCTCGAGGCCGACCGATCAAGCCAAGGCAAACTTCGGTGCAGCGGCAATGGGCGCGCTGGTACCTGCGATGCGGGATCCACGCCGGTCATCTACTATCTTGCCGTCGAACAAGGCGATCTGGCGTTCGGCCTGCTCGGCGGAGCGCGGGTCATGCGTGACCATCACGATGGTGCTGCCTTGCTTGTGCAGCGTTGCCAGCAAGTCCATCACCAGTTGCGCGTTCTTCGAATCCAGGTTGCCTGTCGGCTCGTCGGCGAGAAGCACCTTGGGTTTTCCGACCAGAGCACGAGCAATGGCAACGCGCTGCTGCTGTCCGCCGGACAGCTGCGCAGGGAGGTGGTTCTGGCGCTGCGACATGTCGACCTGCTCCAACGCCTTGTGAACGCGCTCTTGACGCTGCTTTCGGCCCAGATCGCTGCGATAGGTCAAGGGCAACTCGACATTCTCGAACACGTTCATGTCGCCGATCAGGTTGAACGCCTGAAAAATGAAGCCGATTTCCTGGTTGCGCACGCGCGCCTGCTCGGCCTGCTGCAGGCCGGTTACTTCCATGCCGTTGAAAAAATACTGTCCCTCGGTGGATGAATTCATCAATCCGATCACTGATAGCAGCGTTGACTTCCCGCAGCCCGACGGGCCGCTGATGGCAACGTACTCGCCCGGGCCAATGGTCAGGTGAATACTGTCGAGCGCCCATGTTTCCAATTCGTCGGCATAGAAAATTTTCCGAATACCCTTGAGGTCGATGAGGTGCTTGGCGGTCATGGTGATTCCTTTGCTCGTGTCTATTAGACGCATTCCGCGGAACGCAGAGCTGGTTGGCCCGTGTTGGATTCAATGCGAACAGGCTCTTGCAGACACGCCTGCTGCCAGGCTTTCAGCAGCGCGTACGATGTCCCGAGATCTGCGTAGAAAGCGTCGTGCAATTGAATGGTGATCGCCATGCGGCCGTTCATCGTGAGGCAACCTGCACCGACCGGGTGGGAGCGCCAGATCGCCGGGCAAAAGACCCAGCTGCTACTACCCGGAACCTCCCACACTCCCAGATTCGAGAATATGCCGGTCCATCCATGGTTCTTTTCTTCCCGGCTGCGCAGGTCGCGACGCATAGCCTTGCCGCCTATCACCTCGCCCGCATGCAGCGCGATCCACGACCCCCAATGACAGGCTCGCTCTCTCATCCGCGTAATTTGTGTCTGCAGCTGATCGAGCGATGAACCACAATCGATGTCGGCTCCGATAAACGATATGCAAGGAGCGTCGGGCGTAGGCCGGGTCACCGCTCCGCGTAGATTGACTGGAATCATCCAGCGTCGACCGGTCGCGGGCGGTGTCAATTGAGCAGACACAGCTGCGTCCAGATGAAACAGCAGATACGTGTTGACCGTGACATCGGCTGCTTTGGCTGACTTGACTATCCCTGCTGTCTGCTCTTCGGTGAAGAGGTGCCAAGCTACACGTTCCCTGACGGGAAGGAACCTGACCTTGCGCCGTGCATCAAAGTTCCGCCACTGGCGTTGCCGTACCTTCAACGTCGGCAGAACTGCAAACAGCCCCCGCACCGCGCGCGACAAGGTCAACCTGTCGCCGCGGAGAACGGGCAGCTTGTCGACGCGCAGACCTTGTCGTCGCAACAGGCTCGCCAAGCCGCTGATACCGTCGAACTGATCGTGGGGTAGCTCAAACCAGCTTGGTTCTGCATGAACAGGCGCCCCTGCCTTCTGCCCATACACTATCGAGATGTCTTCTCCGCTTTCGTGCATGGCTGAGAAGAAGTCGGCGATCCAATCGGTTTTCATGGTGGGGCTCCTTGAAGGCCGCGTTCCCATACCTGGAGATCCACGGTTACGCACCGGGCCATCGATGGCGGTGGAACCGTGCTCTGGTGCAAACGATTATTCGGCAGAGGCATCCCGGCTACGGTCCGCCCTGCGATGTACTGCAGCCATCACGTCAACGATCGCAGGGCCATGATCCATGGCGAGTATCCGGCGTTGCTGTATCGTCCTGATGCCAGGTGGACGCCAAGCCTCGAGCCTGCGCTGGGTGCGAATTTAGCGGCTAGACGGCGATGGCGTGTCGTTGGGGCTGCACATTGTCCAGTGATGCAAGCAGGTGTTTGGCCAAGTACTTGCCGAAGCAAATGAGCGATACGACCGGCGTTGCTTCTGGATCGTCACACATCACGGAATGGTCGCAAACATACAAGTTGCGAACTCTCGTCTCCAGGTTCCGGTCGAGGTGCTGCCCGACCTTGAGCAGGCCACCGGGAGTTCCCGCCATCACCTTGGTCGTGAATATGCTCCTGGCTCCGGCATTCTTGAGTATCTTTATGGCTATGGCCTCGGCCGCCCTGAGCTTGCCGAACTCTTCGCTCGTCAATCGCTTTTCGTATCTACCACTGGCTTTGAGTTCTCCACCCATTGCATCGTTGACCGAGATGCCGATCAAGAGAGTCTGCGAGTGGGAAAAAACGTAGTTCCACTTGCGGTTGCCGAGCATGACCAGCTTGAACAGCGAGGAATTCATGGTGCCATCGCCCATGACTACACCTTCCCCCAGATCAATGTCCAGATCCCGGTACCCGAGAAAAGCCTCCTTGCCCTGCAGCCCTGGAATCTTGCCACCGACCATCCAGGCGGCGTGGCAGAAGAACCCGCCACTACCGATATTCCTGATGCCACAATCCATGAGCAATTTTGGAGTAGTGAAGGAGCCGGCGCTCAGAACGATGCGCTTTCCAAACGCCTTGCAAACCCTGGAACCCAACAGGCCCGTCCGGCACTTGTATTCGACACCCACCGCCCGGTCATGCTCGATGATTATCCGTTGCACCACCGCGCCCGTGGTCAAGTGCGCGCCGTTGGCAAGACCCTCCGCGACGTAGCTCCTCGGCTTCCACTTCGCTTCGTAGCAATAGTTACCCTGGTCGCACTTTGACTGGTCGATCAGCATGGGGTTTCTCTTCATGCGATACCCCAGTTGCCTGGCACTGTTTGCCACCTTCTCGGTTTGCGGCGTCAGGAACTCGTCCGACAGCTCCGCGGCCGGCAATTCCTTTTTGAACTCTTCGACTTCCCTGGAACAGTCGATACCCATTCTTGCAAACGTTTCTGAAGTCGGAAGCTTGCATACACCAAAATATAGATTGCTGGTGCCGCCAACGCTGCTCGCCGTCATCGCCTTGAGCGTGCTCCCGACCACGCACTCCCTGGCAACCGAAGCAATCCCGGCGATTGTTTCCTTTACTGGGGTATTGGCGCCCCGTTCGAGAAGCAATACTTTCTTGCGTTGCTTGGCCAATTCTCGGTAGATGGCCGCACCACCGGGCCCTGAGCCCACCACAATGACGTCGTAGTCGCTGTCAGTCATCTTGTCACCCACCGCTGTATTCCTCTTCTGGTTGTGCCGCAGAACAGCGGCGCAGGCCTGCGCCCTTGCCGGTTGACGCGCGCTTCTCATCGGATCGCCTACAACTCCCTGGCTTTGATCCAAGCGATCGTGTCTTGCAGAGTCTCCGCGATCGGCCGCGGTCTCCAGCCCAATTCTGACTTTATCCTTCCATCGGAATATAGATACGACTGCCCGACCAGCTCCACCGGCATACCGGACTTCTCCGCCAGTTGCTTGGCCTCGTCCGCCGTCAGCATCCGTTCGGGCATCACCATTTCCGGATCCTGCTCCTTCAAAGCTCCGATCAAATCGACGAGGTTGGTGCCGGAGACCAGATAGCGCCCGGAGGCGTTGCCATTCTCGTAGGCGAGAACGTGAGCGTCTGCCACATCCCTCACGTCTACAATGCAAATCTGCATTGGAAATCGGAACGGCAGCTGATTGTTGATGAATGCTGCGACATTGACAGTACTGGGCGTGTGTTTATAGAAGTTCGGACCCAAGACTATGCCGGGGCAGAGAGCCACCAGATCCATCCCTTGTTGATTCGCATACTCCCACGCGGCCATTTCACTTTCCCGCTTCGAACGACAGTACGGATCGGCAGAGTCACTCCAGTTCTCTTCCGTCAGCGGCTGCTCCCTGGTTCCGCCAAAGCCGACAGCCGCAATGCTGCTCGTGAACACGACGCGCTCCACGCCACACTCTCTGGCAAGGCGCAGCACCGTTTGACTGCCTTCGGTGTTGTTGGCGACGATGCCCTCGCCCAGAGTCTGTTCATCGAAGTTGTACAAAGCCGCAACCTGGAACACTCCGGTAACACCCTCCAGTGCCCGGCCAACGGCCGCTTGATCCCTGATGTCGGCCTGGCACAATTCGACGTCGTAGTCCGCGAATATTCCTGCCGACTTCACTTCTTCAGGGTTACGCACCGTGACACGAACGTCGTATCCCCGGTCACACAAGGTCTTCGCCAGCGTATTGCCGACGTGCCCGTTGCCGCCGGTAACCAGAACTTTCTCATGCTTCACGTACGTTCTCCAGCAATACGATGTCCTGTGCCGTCTGCCCCGACAGCGGCTTACCTTTGGATTTCTCCACTGCCGGGCCCTTGATCGCGGTAATTTTTTTCGACGTCAGAGCGGTCTTGCGCGCTTCGTCCAACTGGCTCCACATCTGGTAGTCAAAAACCCGGGCCATGAATCCACAATCATCCTCGCTCCATCTCTTGAAGTATCGATCGATGAGCGAATTCCACTCTGGAAGCGCGAGGCCCAGTGTCTGCAGCGAGCGTTTGAAATTGTGCTGATCAAATGGAAATATCACCGAGAAATACCCATCCATCATCTTGCGGTTCCTGCTGGATCCTTCGGCATCCCGGAGCACGCACTCCAGAACGAATCCATTGACCGGGTTCATCGAATAGATGAATCTGACGAACTCGTAGCACTCGGCGAGGTACTGTGCCCGCGTGACAGGCTTGAACTGCAAGCCATTGTGCTGCGCCTTGCGATACAGATTGGCAAGGCTGTAGGGCTTCAGATGGGTGGCATGGACAATAGCGTTCCACAGCTCAGGCGTCTTTCCGGTGTTGACGATGAGCTTGGCGGCGAAATCCACCGGCAGCATGTCCAGCACGTCGCTCGAGATCTTCTCTCTGCAGCCTACCGCCAACCTCATCTGCAGCAGCCGATGCAGCATGTCATCGGTCTGTCCCAATCCCGTGCGGCTCGAGCCCGACAGCTCACCGAATCTGTAGATCACATACGGAATACCTATGTCGCGGGCGCGCTTCAGCAAGGTTTCCTGTACCCACTTCGATTGCCCATAGCCGCCATACACATGCTCACCGTCGGCGACGAAGTCTTCCTTCTCAAAGATGGTGAACTCCTCGCCGACCTTGCGAACGCACCCGGCGATGCTGGAGATGAACTGGATGAGTTTCACTTCGTGGCTGCTGGCCAGCCGAATGATCTCTTTCATTCCCTGAGTCGAGTCGCGAAACGTCGCATAACCTTCTATATGGTTGACATGCGCCGAAGCATGCAGGATTTGTTGTGTTTGCCGACAACACAGGTCCCAGTCTTGTTCGGACAGCCCCAAACGGGGCTCGGTGATATCACCGCACACGACCACTACGCGCGTTGCATCTACGCTCAGCTGCAGCCTCTCCGCCTGCTGCAGGATACGCTGCAACCCATGCTCTTTGCTCTGGGACCTTACCAGGCAATAGGCGTGGGCACCGGAATTCGAATTCAGGAGTTCGGACAGAACATGTATCCCGAGAAAGCCGGTGGCACCAGTAAGGAACGCGGTGTGAGCTGAGCCCGGCTGGCTGCGCCTACTCTCCTCGAGGTCTAGCAACGGGAGAGCGGCTTCCGCATCCTGCACATGCAACGGTTTTCTCGGTATGTCAGGCACCAACTCTGCGGATTCGATACTCGCCGTGGGCTTGACGATGGCGGTGTCTTCGATGGTCGGGTCCTTCATTGCCATAGCCTGGAATACCGACGCATACTCTCGTGCCAACAGCTGGTAGAGAGCGCGCACGGTGGTGCATTCGAAGAATGCAATCGGCGAGAAGGCTGGATCGATTTCCTGCTTCATGGACTGGGTCATTTCCGCCATGTCCATCGACGTGATACCCGTGTCCATCAGATGGCTGTCATCATCGATATCGTCACCCGATGCCCCGGGTCGGTTGTTGAACATCTGTCTGACGAACAACCGTGCCTTGTCTTCAGTGCTCAAGCCGGGGCGCTCGTCCGGAACCATTGCGTCCTCTTCAGTCGGGGGCGGGGCCGTTACGGCAAGCGTCGACGCGGCGGTGAGCAGATCCTCGGCGACAGCGAAGAGCGGCTTGACTTCGATCGGCATGAATGAGTGCACATCCAACCTGCCGGAGCTGTCTGAACCTGCCGGTTGCAGGGATGACATGCTGGAGATCCAGTGTCGTTCATCGGCAAACGGGTAGGTCGGCAGTGAGACCTTCCTGCCGGTTTGTCCAATGTCCAGCCCTTGCCAGTCCGGGATCACACCATCGCTCCAGAGCCGCGCCAGCCTGCGAGGATCGCGGCTCTGAATCAGCAGTTCAACGAACTCTCGCTTCTGATTGGTGCCGAGGAAGCCGGTAATCGCTTCAGCATTGCCGACATGGCCTGGCATTACGTCGTCGTGTTTTTTTTCCTCAATATAGCAAGTGAGCTTTTCGATCAATTCGCCGTTCGTTCTCGCTATCACAGCCACGCGGTGGTCGAAACTCTTGCGGCCGAGCTGCAACGTATGAGCGAGGTCGCTTTCGGCAACGCGGTTGGCGGACTGCAGGAAGTCGCGCAGGCGAATCGCCACCTTCCCTAGTTGCGCTGCCGTTTTCGCAGACATCGGGAAGATCCTTTCCTTTGGCTCTGTTTCCTCTTGCCCCTCGGATCGGGAAGCGGATTCATACTCTTCGAGAACGATGTGCACGTTGGTTCCGCTCGCGCCGATGGCGCTGATCGCCGCACGCCGCGGCAGCCATGCTCCGTCAACCTCTTTCGGCTTCCATTCGTCGACCGCTTGCTGGATGAAGAACGGCGAACCGGTGAGATCGACGCCGCCCCTCGCCTGCACAGGATGCAGGGAGGGAACCAACTTCCGGTGCTTCATCTGCAGCAGAATCTTGTGTACGGCCGCAACGCCGGTTGCCGCGGCCAGGTGTCCCAAGTTGGTCTTGATCGAGCCGATGGCACAGCTCTGCTTCGGGACCGCATACTTCCCGAACGCAGTCGTGAGACCGGCGATCTCGGCGGAGTCGAACAAGTCGATGCCAGTACCGTGGGTCTCGACATAGCCGATGCTTCGAGCATCGACGTTGGCACGCTCGAGTGCCTTCCACACCAGCTTGGCCTGTGGGTGCGGGCTCGCAGTTGTGCACCCTTCGGTTTTACCGCTATGCGCCACCACGGAGCTCTTGATCACCCCATGAATGTTGTCGCCGTCGGCTATTGCTCGATCCAACGGTTTCAGGAAAAGTGCTCCGACACCCTCTCCGGGTACCTGGGCGTCGACACCTTCACCAAAGGAGCGGCAAACGGCATCCTGTACAAGTGAGCTTCCGGTCGACCTGATGCCGAACCTGCTCTGATGCAGGTCGAGGCTCACTCCCCCAACGATGGCCGCAGAGCACTCTCCACTATGGATGGCTTCGCATGCAAGATTGATGGCAGTGAGACTGGCCGAACAAGCCGTATCCAACGTCAGGCTCGGACCCGACAGGTTCATCCAATCCGAAACCCGATTCGCGATGCTCGAGAAGAAAGACTTGGAGGAGAAACCATCGCCCTTGATCCTCGCGTCCGTTCCCAGCAGCTGATACATGGACCAGACAGCGCCGACAAATACGCCGACATTCCTTGACGAGTCATCTCCGCCCAACGTTTCGGGATAGTAGCCAGCGTCTTCGATGGCTTCACATGCCACTTCGAGAAAGAGTCTCTCCTGCGGATCCAGTTCTGCTGCTTCCTGCAGTGGAATACCGAAAAATTGTGCATCGAACTTATCCACGGCATCGATGAATCCACCCCGGTATTTCCTGGTGAAGCCATCGCGCGTTCGCAGTTCCATGCGCGCGCCCGGTATTGATTCGGTGCAATCGGCACCGTGCAACAGGTTGTCCCACATTTCATCCAGATTCTTCGCCTTGGGATAACGGCCGGCCATGCCAACGATGGCGACGCCTCCGGTCAGTGCCTTCAGCGTTCGACCCGCCTGCAGGCGAGGCTTCGGCTCCGATGCCGGGACTTCCACCGAAATCGGTGACTTCGCTGTGAGCAACCCTGAAAGGTTGTGATACCTGATCAGTCGGTACTCGGAATGAATATCCCGGTGCGCGGAATCCTTGCTGCCGCCGGCGAGCGTGATCTCCGGGATACTTCTGCGACTTGCAAAGAACGCGATCAGCCTGCCAATAATGTCGTCAACCTGTTCGTGCTTCAGCCCAATAGGGATGGCCAGGCGTACCAGATCATTGATGCTGGTATTCCTCTGCATTCCAGCGTTGTGCGCTCCAGCGCGAATCCCGGTGCCGAGGTACAACCATGCGACAAACGAGGCGACCGGATGCCTGAAACCCTTGAGTTCGGCAATCTGCTTGACGTCGATCAGGACACAATGCCCGCCAACCGGTTCAACGACCGGAACGCCTTGCTCCTTGAGCGCCCTCCAAAGGCGCCGTGTCGCCCCCATGCGGCGCTGCGTCTGGCTTTCGAAGTACGTCCGGTTCTGCAGTGACAGACCAACAAACTTCCTGTCGATCGCGTCGAGGCCGCAGCCTTCTTCGCGCGCCAGGTCCTGCAGTGTGTGGAACAGCTTCCCATCATTGGTGGCAATCAAGCCTCCTTTGACACAAAAATCCTTGGCCAGGCTGACGATCACGGCATCTGCATGCGACACGATATCGCGTACCACCTCCCAGATCGTCCTGCCCGCGAGGGCTCCATCGTTCTCGATCAGGAACTGAGCATTCTCGAGTATGCGTGTTGCATCCATGACGAGTGCAATGCACTTGCCTGCCAATAGCTCTTTCACCCTCCTCAGATGCTGCATCGACACGGGCTGGCCTCCCGCCGCGTTGTCGCTCAACTCGATGCAAACAAGGGATATAGACTGCTGATCCGCTTCGATCTGCGCCTGAAGCGCCGGCCAGTCCAGTTCCCCTTTGTAGAGCTCCTTGGAATCAAGCCTGAAGACTTGCGGATGCGGCAGTTCCCTGGGCGTAAATCCCTGATCGATCTGATGGAAAATCGCGGTTGGGAACAGCAGGTTCTGCAGCACGATACCTTTCTTCGGCCAGGCTCTATAGAAAATACTTTCCGCCGTGCGCCCAGACGCGGTCAGCACGAAGTGGGCAAATGGAAAGACTGCCTGCAGGTTCTTGTCTATATCTATCGGCTGTTGCAGCTGCGCATATAGATGCCGCGACCGCCTCTCGATGGCAGGCATCTGCAACTGTGCCCACGAGTCTGTCTGCAGATCGAACTCTACGTGAGCGTGCGGAATATTCAGCGGGTTGAACCCGTAGTCAGCCAATATTCCGGAACGCGCGTTTCCTTCGATGACGACAGCCGCTGCGCTGGCAGCCAGCGTAACGGCGGCTGGGAGAGCCGGTTCGCAGATCTCACCGCTCGTTGGCTTCGACCAGGTATGATTTTCCGTGTCCGGGGTCTGCATCTTCGCCGGATCGGCGATCATCATGATGATGTCGATCACGTTGTCAGGTGTGCAGCGTCCCGTCGGTTGGCACAGGAAGATTGCGCGATTCTCCGGCCGGAACTTGTTCTTGAATTGCAGGTTCCCTTCGTCATTGAAGATATTCTGCATTCTCAAATCGTCGAGTATCTTGTCTACCGCCGCGTCTGCATTGGCAGATTCCTGGAGCTTGCAGCCATAGGTGCCACCCAAGCTCAACAAGTTGCAACCTTCGGCGACCAGCGCTTCGATGATCTTGACGATCGCGAACTCCAGCCCGCCGAGCGGCATGCCCTTGGCATAGAACTCCAAGTCCATCAGGTAGCCATTGTGCTCCGCAGCCAACGGCGAAATGAGAATTACGTTCTGCAGGACAGCATCGAGATAAGTCGTGAAAATACGATGCTCTTGATTCAGCCTGCCCGCCAGGATTTCCTCTTTGACGATGTAGATCAGCGGATTGACCATGGTTCTGGCCGCACACCACTCATCGATGACGCCGGCGATCCTTTGCGCAAGCTCAGGGTTCGAGCCGCAACGATATTCCTCGGTACGGCAGCTTCCCGCTTTCTCGAACTTGGACACTTGATAGCGCAGGCGGCGCATTGCGTTACCGCTCAGCGTGAAGCTCTGCAGATCCAGGATTCGCTGCAGAGCGCCAAATGGTGTGGAGGAAAACGCGGTTTTTCCGATAGCGGATATTTCATCGGCGGTCAGGATGCTGAGCTCGAAATCTCGACTTACGCAGTACTGGCACATCTGCTCCGCGAGAACTGCAAAGTAGTCCCTTGGGCCTGTGTAGGCATACGCCAGAATGATGTTCTTGCTGCGGGCGTAGTTGAAGAAACCTTTTCGCTCGCTGCCGATGAAGAGGTTCGGCGCAATATTCCTGGTGCCCCTGGAGACAGAACCATCATTCTTGTGCTCAGCAAAGGTTTTGCAAACCAATTCTCCGAGCTCCGGATGCGCATACGCTTCCTTCTCCAACAGGAGAATCGGTTTGGCGGCATGCGCTGCGTTCGGTGCGGACAGGCGCCGTCCTGAGGGCGTACCGGGAAGCATGGCAGCTGCGCCCACTGACACCGCCGAATGTGCAGCGGTTGCGGAGCTTGCGAACTGCTTGGCGAATTTCGCGGCGAGGGTTGGCGCATGCTGGCGGACGAAATAGTGCGCCAGATCGTTGATGTTGAAATTCTCGAACAGCAGAGTTTTCGGCAGCCGGCCGAAGTCACCTTCCAGCGCCTTGATGATCTTCAATACCCGAAATGAATCCACTCCCAGCTCGCTGAAAGCAGCTGATGAATCGAAGTCAGCGCTCACGGAGTTTGCAATTCCGGATACCAACGACTTGAGGTAGGGCTCGGTCAGCTCGAAAAGTCGCTCTGCGTCGGTCATTTCGGGTCCCGGAGTGTTCGAAATGAATTGCAAATAATCACCAGAAGGCGGATAGCACCGAGATCAGCGAACGAGTGTCGTTACACCAAATCGGGGAGAGGCATCGAACAGGGTTTGCGATGCAATCTTGGCCCATGGTGGGCCGCAGGCCGGCGTGTCAAATTAGTGAGTAAGTCTTATTGAGGCATGTCTTGTTGAGACACGTCTTATTGAGACACGTCGTGCTAGTTGTCTCAGGTGTGGGGGAGCGCTTGATTTTGAGCACGCTCCGCCCCGTCACGAAC
>Ga0193752_1002731_pt1 | contig 12847 bp, 13 predicted proteins | sample H1c1metaG_FD_144924 | JGI IMG/M metagenome (GOLD analysis project Ga0193752, IMG submission 144924) | Soil microbial communities from a riparian zone of the East river system, Colorado, United States - H1c1 | ecosystem: Environmental > Terrestrial > Soil > Riparian zone | place: USA: East River... | reverse complement strand
CACTTATTTTTTCCCTGACTACAGAACTGCCCAGCGAGATTACGATGAAGAACATCGCGAATATCGTCCAGGCGGGAATATTGTGTTGGGTGGCATTTGGTGTGGTTCTGCTGCCGTCACGAGACACGGGTGTCTCCGCGATGTCAAAATTATTTTTTATAATCTCTTTCTCCAGCGTGTCGGGGATCATCTGGTCATTGAGTTCGAAGTATAGATTCTGAAGGATCTCCTTGCTTTCCACCAGTTGCAGCGCCCCCCTGAGCGTACCTCGTACCGACATCCGGAAAGACTCCTGCAGAACCGGGTGATAATACATGTGCAAAGGAAGCACGGAATCATAGTTTGCCTTTACTGTATCAGCCTTGATCTCAAAATCTTTCAGTGCGTTCGCGGCTACTTTTTTAGATTTGGCTTTTACTTTGGCCGAAAAGCCCGAAGGGATGATGATCGCCACCAGCGCGTCTTTCGCGTGCATACGGGCGATGATGTCTTTATCCGTTTCGGAGCCCGTTACCTGTTTCATGTCGAACATCCCGGAACTTTTGATAGCCTCGATCAGTCTGAGGCTGGTCTGACCACTGTCCCTGTTTGCCAGGATCAATGGAACCTTGTTGTCGTTGACGAGTTCGAATGTGCTGTTCTGAACAGCTGTAATCACCACTGCGAGGATGATGGGCATAACAAACATGAAGATCACGCCCACCTTGTCGCGGAAAAGTAACCTCAGATCCTTTAATATCGTCGCCCGGAGCTTGAACATCAATTGTCCCTGTAAGTCTTGCCCGTCAGGTTCAGGTACAGCCCTTCTAGACCGTCTTCACGGTGTTCGGCAAGCAACTGGTCCAGCGAGTTGTGGGCAATGATCTGTCCTTTTTCAATCAGCGCTATCCGGTTACAAAGCTCTTCGGCTTCCACCAGCTGGTGGGACGTGTAGATAAGCGTTGTTCCTTTTTCATTTAGTTGCCGGAGAAAATTGATGATGGCATGCCTGCTCTGGACATCCACGCCAACAGTTGGTTCATCGAGAAACAATACCCTGGGGTTGTTGATCACACCGATGGCGAGGTTGACCCGCCTTTTCATGCCGCCCGAGAATTTCTGAACCTGCTTGTTACGAACATCGGAGAGTCCGAGTATGTCAAGCAATTCATCAATCCTTCCTTTTAATGATTTGGCTGGGAGGCCAGACCAGGCGCCAAAAAATTCCAGGTTTTGAACAGGGCTGAGTTCCTGGTAAAATGAAAAATCCTGTGGTACCAGTCCAAAGAGTTCCTTGATTTTTTTTCTGTCCTTCTTTACATCGCGACCAAGGATAGAAATATTTCCATTTGAAACTTCCAGTAATCCGGTCATACAACTCATCAATGTGGTCTTTCCGGCACCGTTAGGTCCGAACAGCCCGAACCGGTCTCCAGCCTGGATCTCCAGGCTCAGGTCTGTAAGACAGTAATTGGTTTGCCCCGGATAACAGAATCCGATATGGCTGATGCTCACTGCGGGAGCGCTCATGAAGGCCATTTTATTTTTGACAATGCCTGGAAGGCCCTCTTTTCGATCTCAGCTATCTCAATCAGGTAGTCGCCCATGGTGTCATAATCTTGTTGGGCGCCGATTCTGCCCCGGTAAATACCCGCAGCCTGAACAGCTGCGGTACGCCAGAGGTCGCCGGATTGTGTAAAGAGTTTGGAAATGTTGAATAACTCATCAATGGGCAGAAAAGGATGGGCTTCCTGAAGGAAGGCGCCGTATATATACCTGAATCCACCGCCACCGGTGCCGATCTCCTCCTGCATCCGCACCAGTTGTGCGAGGTATAGCCCTGCATTCTGCGGACCAAGTTTGTCGCGCCAGGTTTTAATCCTCCTGCCCGCAGCCGCAATGCCCGTAATTCCGGCCACCGGTCCCCCCGGCAGCGTTAACATATGAAATACATTTTTCTTTATTCCCCTCACGATCGCTTTGCTGATTTGCTCGTCGGTGACTGGCTTATCCTCAACCGGGTAGTAGACCTGTCCCCGGGGAGCTAGTGGCCCCCTGGCAAAACGAACTCTCTCCAGTTCATAGGATGAAAGAGTGGTCACCGTTTCCATCACCGGGTCACTCACCTTGTAAATATCATTCTCCTTTCCGTAGACGATAATATTATGCGCGTTAAAATGGAAGCGGTACTCCTTTGGAAAATAGGTAAGGTAATAGACGCCCACCTGGCAACCTACGGAACGGCCAGCCTTCAGGCAATTATCGAGGAAGTCTTCAGCCTGTTGTTTGGAACTGAATTTCTTTCTGATCACCGGTATGCGCAATGAATCGCAGGTTCTTTTGAAGATCAGTCCAGGCATTGTTCTGAAGGCGATGGCCGGTCCCTTGTTTATTTTCAGAAAGGGCAGGTGCACAAAATACAAACCCGAGCCAATGCCGAAAGCAAGCGGCTCGGTCATCTTCTGCACTCCCACTGAACGAAGCAGGTTGGTGGTCACACCATTCTCACAGTGGGCAGACTGAAGGTGCTCAAATTTAGTCTCCATTTATGGACAGGGTTTTAAGGTCTTCAACCGAAACATTGAATGCATCGGCATATCGTTGAAGACCTTTTTGTGAGAGCCTGGAGAATGGTCCGGGTTTAAGGTGACGTTTGATCTGCCATTGCCAAAAACCGGTATAGCCCGCAACAATGGCAGGGTCCATCAGTCGCAGCTCCATGAAAAAAAGAAGGGGGCTGGCTTCCCCGTTTAACACTTTCTGCCGGGCTGCGTCAACCCGGTGCTGGATATCTTCCCAGGCCACATCGTTCGCGGTGATTTTCACCTCCCAGCCCTTGCTGAGCTCGGTGATATATTTACCCGAATTGTCGGTAACAAAACATACTTCCTTGGTGATCTTGCCAAGTGAACTAAGGTCCTGGGGAACGTCTTCTTTTTTCATATTAAATGGAGACAGTGGTTTAGCAAACTGTCAACAGGGAATACATGTAAGAAAACCTTGAACTTTCCGGAACGAGCAACAGTATTTTCTGACCTTTTTTCAACAGGCCGCTGCGGAATAGTTCATTAACCATAAGGTAGACGGAAGCGGCGCCAACATTGCCCACTTTGTCGAGATTCACAAACCATTTATCATAGGGTATGCTATTGTCATTCAGTTCCAGCTGGTCATAGATCTTGCTTTTGAAGAATTCACTGGACATATGGGGAAGAAAAAAGTCAATATCCTTTGTGTTCATCCGGTGCTTTGTCAATAGCTCCTTCAGCTTGACTCCGCCCTTGATCACTATATTCTTTCCCAGCAATTTAACATCCTGTTTGATGCTGAATATGGATTTACTCAGGATCTCTTCCTGTGAAAAATCCATATAACTCTTCAGTGAGCCATCGGGTTGTTTTTCGCAGCCCATGTACATACAGGCTTCCAGTTCATCTGCATAAGACACACCTTCCACCCATTCCACGCGCAGACTCAGACCCTGTTCACTAGGTTGGTTAGACATCAGGAAGGCAGAAGCCCCATCAGACAACATCCATCTCAGGAATTCTTTGTCGAAGCTGATATAGGGATCTTCCTTGAGCTGGCTTAATTTATGTGCCTCCTCCTCGAAAACCTGGGAAACCAGTGAGCCCGAGAAACGCTCGGAGCCTGTGGCCACTGCGGAATTGACGTCCCCTGTTTTGATAGCAAGGTAGGCATATTTGAAAGCGTGCATACCCGCACAACAGACTCCTGAAGGCGAAACAACTTCTACCGGCCCGGTGTCGGGTACCCAGCCATGAACCATCACGCCGTGTGAGGGCATCATCTGATCCGGAGAGGAGGTGCCGCAGGACAACAAGCCAATATCGCCGATCTTAATTGATGAGTCGGTAAACAGCGCCCTGATGGCCAGGGCAGTCATCTGGGCATTGCTGTGTGTCGGCTTACTGTTCTTATCAAGGGCATAATACCGGGTCTTGATCCCGTTATTACGCAGCACTATGGACCTCGATTTCGAAGGATTATTATTGATCAGACCCAGGTAAGACTCCATCTCATTATTGGAAATGGGATCATTGGGTAAAAAAGCCGAGGTCTGGTTTATATAAACCTTGTTCAATGACATAATTCTTCTTAGTTCAGTCCTAAATAATATAATTTTTTCTCCCTGATTTTACGGGAAGAAAAGGGTTTGATGAAAATCGCGTCGAAAGTAAGGATGATGGGCGCAGCAAAAAAAAGCGCTATAAAAAGATAGTACTTGAAGGCAACAAGCCAGGGGCCGCGGTTTTTTCTTTTTGCGATGAGATTGGCCCAGATCTTAAAGATCCTCGAAGCCTTCGATTCAATGTACATGAGGCGGTATTTGATCTCCACCGCTTTGCGAACCACCAATTCCTTTTGCATGCCCGTCCAGTTGTCCGATGCCAGGTAGCCCGCTGCGATCTTTCCAAACTCGGAGGCATGTGAAATATCTTCATCTGCAACCCCTGGTTTGGGGAATATATTGAGGAAACGTCCCTTCCTGCCCTTTAACATCCAGTAAAAGATAGTGATAAAGCTGACGAAATTAGGGTGCTTGTCTACCAGGGCGATATTGCCGACAAGCCGGGCCCCGGATTTTGCCAGGATTTTCCTGACCCGCTCAAAGGCGGTGATCCACATATTCCGGGCTCCGGTTATTGTTATCACAGGGGTATCCTTCAGTGGTTCCTGTATCGCCGGTGTTGAAATCAATGAATTAAATGGAATACTGGGAGACAGGAACCAGGCCTGGTAGCCCAGTATCACGAGGTCATATTTGCTCTCTTTAAGCTGAAAATTTTCTAAGGGCCGGGGGTTCCCAAGCACGCAATCGGGCATCACAGCAAAAAAACTGTTACCCGTCCAGGGGAAAGGATATACTTCCGCGGGGTGAATCCTTACCATCTCGACCGAGTCGCCCTGCTGGACAAAAGGAGCCGCAAAATTGCCGATGATTTCGCCTAATTGTCCTGATTGAGAATAATAAATAGCTAATACTTTCTTGGTCATTGCTTCAGCAAATTAGAAATCTTTTGGGTCCAATGTCTTCGAATTACTGCTATAATTGCTGACGGCTTTCTGAAGCTCCGATGGAAATTTTTTGAAGGAGGACACGATCAATTCCTTGTCCTGTGCCTTGTCATTATGATAATTTACTATGCCAGGGGCATGTTCCTGGATGATGAGTCGGAGGAATCGGTATTCGGCGTTTTCAGGATCTTCGGTTATCGCGGCTTCGAGCTGATTGCTGCCTTTTTTGAATAATTTGAGTTTTTTGGAGGCACCTTTGATCATCCCGGCTTTTTTCATCATCAGCGCGCCCATAAAAGCGGGTTTTCCTTTGACGGAAGAGGTGTTCAATGCCTCTAATTCCTCATCTATAGGCATTAGCTCATCCTGTTGAATTATTGAGTAGTATTTCTCCCGATCCAAAGTTTTCTGAGCCTTCAGGGCATAGGAAAGTGATACCATTAAGACCAAGACCGATACCGCGGGTATCCTGATTTTCATTCGAATTTTATAAAAGGGCAAAGATAAAGAATATTGAATCCATGACCAATACAGTAGCGTCCTTCAACCGTCTACGGACGCGAAAGTTTTCTGTGACTGAGAATATTTTCATAAACTTGATCCGTATGCAAAAACGCATCATTGTAATTGGTTCGGGAGCGGGAGGTCTTGCAGCAGCATTATGCCTGTCGAGGGCGGGGCACGGGGTCAGCCTTCTCGAACAACATTATGTTCCCGGTGGCTGGTGCCACAGTTTTTATCTCAATGGTCAGCGCTTCAGCCCTGGTGTGCATTACCTGGGCAGGGTGGGGAAGGGTATGACCACCAGCGCCATGTTTGAAGGCCTGGGAATCGCCAACGACCTGGTTTTTTTCAGGATGAACCCGAAGGGATATGAACACTGCCTGATCGATGGTCAGCGGTTCGACCTTCCCGCAGGTCCCCAACAACTTTTTGAGTCGCTTGCTGCCCGGTTTCCCAGGGAAAAAGAAAATCTGCGTAAATACCTGAAACTGGTCGACCAGGTTAGCAAGCAACTATACCTCATCCCCCAGATGAACGGATTCTGGGACAACGTTACCATTCCCTTCAGGACCGCCCAGCTGGGGAAATATGGCCTCTTTTCCCTCAAAAGGGTCATCAACTGGCATATCAAAGATCCCTTGCTGAAACAGGTGCTCAACGTCCAGTGCGGCGACTATGGTCTCCCCCCTGCGCTGGCGAGTTTCCCGCTGCATTGTGCGGCGATGGACCACTACATCGAAGGTGGATACTACCCAATGGGTGGCGGGGCCGCTATCGTTAAGGCATTTACCAGGGCGATAAGGAAGCATGGAGGGGAGATCAGGACTGGGGAAGCGGTCAAACGGATCATCGTCGAAAAGCAGGGAAAAGATCGCCGGGCTACTGGCGTGATACTGGCTTCGGGTGAGATCATCAACGCAGACATTGTTGTGTCGAATGCGGATCCGGGGAAGACCTACTTGGAAATGGTGGGCATCGGGAACCTTAGCAAAAAGATGCATTCCCGTCTGCTCAAAACGAGGTACTCGGTTACCTCCCTGATCCTGTTCCTGACGGTTGACATGGATCTGAGGAAGGCGGGAATGGATTCGGGCAACATATGGGTGATGCCGGAGGGAGACCTGGATAACCTCTTTGAAACCATGTCTACAGACGACATCCTGAGTGGCGATCATTTCCCGGGATTTTTTGTCAGTTGCTCCACCCTTAAGGATCCACCCAGCTTCAATGGGAGATACCACAACCTCGAAGTGATCACTTTTCTGGATTATAAAACTTTTCGAAGCTTTGCCGGTGAGGACATTGCGCGCTCCCCGGAATACCTGAAATACAAGGATCGGCTTGCGCAGAAATTACTTAATAGCCTCGAGAGGGTTGTGCCTGGCGTAAAGGATCACGTAGTGCAGATGGACCTGGGCACCCCGATCACTAATGAGTTCTATGTGAACGGCACCGCTGGCAACTCATATGGCACAGAGAAAACATTAAAACAGATTGGACCCTTTGCGTACAATATGAGGTCGGAGATCGACAATCTTTATCTCTGCGGCGCAAGCATACTCGCTCACGGCGTCAGCGGATCCACAAATTCGGGCATTGCTACCGCGGCAAAGGTCCTTGGCTGTACGCCCGATGACCTGATCAGGCCGATAGAGGGGCAGCAAACCCGGGTTTATGAAGCGGAGGACCCCAGCGACTGGCCCGAATGGATACGACAGAAGATGCAGATGAAGCAGAGGGGATTCAAAGAGATCGATCCTTCGCAGGATCCGGCGTTATTATTTTCCGGAACCAGGGATTTCACGCAAAGCCGCCAGGAGTAATAAAAGGGGCGGAAAAAATGTTGATTTTCTCCGCCCTTGCATATTCCTGGACTCTTTGCCTGAAAAAATATATTCTAATTACTGGTCGTGATCATCGAGTAACGATGTTCCCTGACGACAGGTATCGATTTGGCGATCAGTTTCTGAATGTCAGCCAAAAAGGGACGTTCTTCCCTTGCACAGAATGAAATGGCCACGCCATCATTACCCGCTCTGCCGGTACGACCGATGCGGTGTACATAGGTTTCAGGAACATTCGGCAATTCAAAATTGATCACATGGGTAAGGTCATCAATGTCGATGCCCCTGGCCACTATATCTGTAGCGATCAGCACTCTCGTATTACGGGCCTTGAAATTATCCAGGGCGTTCTGACGCTGACTCTGCGACTTGTTGCCATGGATGGCCTGAGTGCGTATGCCCGATCTCGTTAGATTCTTGGCGAGTTTGTCGGCCTGATGTTTCATCTGGGTGAAGATCAGTACGCTTTCAATGGCCTCGTCCTGAAGAAGGTCGAGGAGCAGAGATTGCTTATTGTGTTTTTCAACGTGATAAACAGACTGGTTAATCTTTTCGACAGTAGAAGAAACGGGACTCACATCCACGTGCACCGCATTGTTCAGTAAGGTTTTTGACAGCTGCCTGATTTCGGTGGGTATGGTTGCGGAGAATAACAGGGTCTGCTTTTTTTGAGGCAGCCTCGTGATGATTCTCTTCACATCCTGCATGAATCCACTGTCGAGCATCCTGTCGGCTTCATCGAGCACAAAATATTTTACGTGCTGGAGGTTTACATAGCCCTGCTGAATCAGATCAAGGAGTCTGCCAGGAGTTGCAACGAGCAGGTGAATGCCTTTTTGAAGCGATCTTACCTGTGCGTTCTGGGGAACGCCACCAAAAATGACCAGGTGACTCAATCCGAGGTAACGGCCATAGGCTTCGATGTTTTCTTCGATCTGGATGGCGAGTTCGCGTGTGGGGGTGAGTATCAGGGTCTGAATGACGGGTTTGCCTCCAGAGGACTGCTGACCGCGTTCATTGTGCATCAGCTGTAAGAGGGGAATGGTGAAAGCCGCTGTTTTACCGGTTCCGGTCTGGGCGGTGGCCATTAAGTCTCTCCCTGCGAGTACTACGGGTATTGATTTTTCCTGAATAGGGGTAGGATGGATATATCCTTTCTGGCTCAGTCCTTTTAGAATAGGCTCTATGAGCGATAAATTAGTAAATGACAATTGTTAAAATTTGAAAGTGAAAATGCAATCGGTCAAAATCGTATTGATGATTGCCGTTGTCAAGATTATAGCATCAATGGATTTGGTGGAGAAGGATCAACGCAAAACTGGAGAAGCGATAACAATGAAAGGGTGAAGATACGACAATTCGATTAGGATTGCAAGTCTGGCAGTCAGATGTCCAAACTAAAGCCGGAAGTAAGTGGTAAACGAGTTATTTGTTATCAAAAACACTTAGCGGAGGAACAGAAACAGGAACAGAAACAGGAACAGGAACAGGAACAGGAACAGGAACAGAAACAGAAACAGAAAGAGGAACAGGAAGAGAAAAAGGAAGAGGGCAGAAAGAGCCACTTCTGTCGGCCAATGTTTACTTGAGCGCTTGGCAGACAGGCTTTGCGGCTTTGCGCTTTTCTTTGCGCCTTGGCGCGAAGTCCTTCCTGTTTCTCTTTTTGTTAATCATTTGATTAAAAAATTTGATTTAATCGTTCCGGTATTTTATTTTTGTGCCAGATAAACATGAAAAAAGTGGCAAAGAAGAAAGCAGAACCCGACAGCAGTACCGAGGACAAGATCAAGGAAGCGGCCAGAAGAGTATTCATAAAAAAAGGATATTCCGCCACCCGTACACGCGATATTGCCGAAGAAGCAGGGATCAACCTGGCCTTGCTGAACTACTATTTCCGCAGCAAGGAAAAGCTTTTCGACCTGATCATGTTCGAGAAGGTGCAGAAGCTTTTCGGCGTCCTGGGCAAGGTGGCGAACAACCCGGATACCTCACTGACGGAGAAGATCGAAAGCATCGCTTCACTCTATGTCGATCTCCTGCTAGTCAATCCCGACCTGCCCATCTTTGTTCTCAGTGAACTGCGCGCCAGACCCGAGCACTTTGAGAAGCTGGTGCAAAAAACCAACATCCTCAAGAATTCGGTACTGCTGGCGCAATTGCAGGAAAAAAGACCAGACGTCAACCCCCTGCAGTTCATTCCCACTATCCTCGGAATCGCGGTCTTTCCCTTCATCATGCGTCCCATACTGCAACCATCGGTGGGCATGTCCGACAAGCAGTTCACGACCATGATGGTGGAAAGAAAAACACTCGTACCTATCTGGATTAAAGCCATACTAAAAGCGAAATAAATTTTTTTGTATTTGTATTTATCAATTGATTTAATCTAATGACTTAATAATATGGTTACCTTTTTCAGAACGGCAGCAATGTTATTACTTGTGGTACCAGCCCCCTCGCTGGCACAAGCGCAGGACACAATACTAACCATCGAAAAATGTTATGAGCTGGCGAGAAAGAATTATCCTGCCATCTTAAAACAGGACCTGATTGCCCAGACGGCCAATTACACGCTGACAAATGCATCGAAGGCTTATCTGCCACAATTTATGGTTAACGGCCAAGCCACTTACCAGTCTGAAACGATCGCTTTCCCCAAAGGCCTCACCCTGCCGGGCGGAGGAAGTTTTCCGGAGATCAGCAAGGATCAGTACCGCGTGCAGGCGGAACTCAACCAGCAAATCTACGATGGTGGTGCCCTCAGGCAGGAGAGGGAATTGATCAGGGCCAACGAGAAGGTCCGACAGCAGGAAGTTGCAGTAACCCTTTATGCCGTGGAAGACAGGATCGAACAATTGTATTTTTCCATCCTCCTGCTTGGCGAACAGATCAAACAGTTTCAACTCAGGAACAGCAATCTCAGCAATCTGATCGCCCCCGTCGGGGCCTCGGTGAGCCAGGGCACTGCCTATAAAAGCGCGCTCAACGAGCTGAAAGCGGAAGTTGCCCAGGGTGAAATGGGCATAACTGAACTCAATGAAAAAAGAAAGGCCTTTATCAACACGCTTTCGGTTCTCATCCATCAGACCATTCCACCTGCCACAGATTTTCGTTTGCCAAAAGAACGGCCACGGCCCGCGCAGATATCCAGGCCTGAACTCAGCACCTTTGACCTTATCGCGCGGTCTATCGACGCGAAAACGGATCAGCTGTCGGTGGCCTGGCGGCCGAAGATCAGCGCCTTCGCGCAGGGCGCCTATGGTCGCCCAACGCTCAACATCATCGAAAACAAATCCGGCCCATGGTTCATTGGCGGCATCAGGCTTGCCTGGTCCCTCGGCAGTCTTTATACGATTGGCAACCAGCGCAGGATACTGGAAACAGAAAAAAAATCGCTTGCTGCTGACCGTGAGATCTTTTTGCTAAATACAAAAATGGAACTTTCACAGATCGACGGCGATGTAGCCGGATACAAAGCTCTGCTCAGCCGGGACCAGGAGATCATAGACCTGAGGACGGCGGTGACGGCCTCTTCAGCGGCTCAGCTCAAAAATGGCGTGATCACCACCCATGATTACATCAACCAGGTGAACGCTGAAAACCTGGCCAGGCAAACACAAATACTGCATTCTATTCAACTACTTCAGTCTAATTATCATTATCAGTACACTGCTGGTCACCCATAATCACAGGATCATGAAATATTTTTCTTATTTCTTTCTGCTCATTCCATTTATTGCCGCCTCCTGCGGCCCCAAAGCGCCACCCTATGATGCTTCGGGATATTTTGAAGCTGATGAGGTCATCGTCTCTGCACAGCAAAGCGGCGAACTGGAAAACTTCTCCGTTGACGAAGGCAGAGTGCTCAGCGAGAACGAGGTCGTCGGCCAGATCGATGTAACCATACCCCGGCTTCAGAAAGAACAAACTACTGCCTCCATTGCGGCGCTCCGAAAGAAAACGGCAGAGCCCGCGGAACAGACTCTACTCGTCGAACGCCAATTGGAATTACTCGAGTCAAAAAGAGCCCAGCAACTTAGAGAAAAAACAAGGACCGAAAACCTCATCAAAAGTGACGCCGCCACCTCAAAACAACTCGACGATATCAATGCGCAGATCGATCAGCTGGACAAACAGATCGGGGTAGCAAGGCAGGAGATCCGGCTCAACAATTCAAACATCTCCACACAGAACAGGGGTATCCTCAGCGAACGCGGGCCACTGGAAAAATCGGTGGAGCTATTGCAGGAGCAGATCGAAAAAGGCAGCATCGTGAATCCGGTGCAGGGTACCGTGCTGGCCCGCTATGCACTGCGCGGCGAGCTCATGAATCCGGGCAAACCGCTGTACAAAATAGCTTCCCTCGATACGCTCACTCTCCGCGCCTATGTTTCGGGAAAGCAACTGGCCCGGATAAAAACAGGACAACCTGTGCAGGTTAGGATCGAAGAGGGAGAAAATGGATATAAGTTTTACAAGGGTCTGATATCATGGATATCCTCAACAAGTGAGTTCACGCCGAAAACCATTCAGACAAAAGACGAGCGGGCCAACCTCGTCTATGCCTTCAAGGTGCTGGCGAAAAACGACGGCTACCTGAAGATTGGCATGTATGGCGAAGTGCTGTTTAACGATCCAAAAAATACGGATCATAAATAACGAAGACGTGTCGGTTATCAAAGTAAAAGACCTTACAAAGACCTATGAGAAGGGGAGCGTCCTTGCCCTGGACAAGATATCCTTTGAGGTAAACAAGGGTGAGTTGTTCGGCATTATTGGGCCCGATGGCGCAGGTAAGACAACCCTGTTCAGACTCCTCACCACGTTGCTGTTGCCGGACTCGGGCGAAGCCAGTGTCGAAGGCTTCAATATATACAAGGACCAATCGGTGATCCGCAGCCGCGTCGGCTACATGCCCGGCAAATTTTCTCTATACCAGGACCTTACCGTGGAAGAAAACCTTCAATTCTTTGCTACCCTGTTTGGAACCACAATCGAGGAGAACTATGAATTAATCAGGGACATCTATGACCAGATCAAACCGTTCAGCAACAGGAGGGCGGGGAAGCTCTCGGGTGGCATGAAACAAAAGCTGGCGCTCTGCTGCGCGCTGATCCACAACCCTCAACTGCTCTTTCTTGATGAGCCGACAACGGGAGTAGACGTAGTCTCACGCAGGGAATTCTGGCAGATGCTGCACCAGCTCAAGTCAAAGGGCATCACCATTCTCGTGTCGACCCCATACATGGATGAAGCAGTACGCTGCGAACGGATCGCCCTGCTCCAGGCAGGAAAGATCATGAAGATCGACTCCCCGGCAAATATCGTATCGACCTTTCCTGATCTGCTCTATGCCATCACAACCAATGCAAACGGGTACAAGATCCTGCAGGATACCAGGAATTCAGGATTGGCAAGTTCTGCATATGCCTTTGGCGAATCCATTCATATCACACTCAAGGCAAATAACGCCGCCTCCC
>Ga0193752_1002730_pt1 | contig 12849 bp, 13 predicted proteins | sample H1c1metaG_FD_144924 | JGI IMG/M metagenome (GOLD analysis project Ga0193752, IMG submission 144924) | Soil microbial communities from a riparian zone of the East river system, Colorado, United States - H1c1 | ecosystem: Environmental > Terrestrial > Soil > Riparian zone | place: USA: East River... | reverse complement strand
CGCCTGGACCGGTGAAACTCTCTCGGCGAGAGAAGAATCCGACCCGGTCTGGAACAGGCCGATCTGTACGCGACAGAACAAATCGACTCGGTCTGGAACAGGTCGAACTGTACGCGACAGAACAATCGACTCCGTCTGGAACAGGTCGAACTGTACGCGACGGAACAAATCGACTCCGTCTGGAACAGGTCGAACTGTGCGCGAGAGAACAAATCGACTCGGTCTGGAACAGGTCGATCTGTACGCGAGAGAACGAGCCGACCCCCGTGCGGGCCGGGTGAAACGGCCACCGACCTGGTTCCCTTGCGAGCTCGACTCAACTCGCGGCTCGGGCTGCCTCATGCACATGGACGGCGCGGGCCGAAACCCAAGTGAGGCCGCCCGCGGCCGCGGCTCTGCGACGCGTCTTGTGAGATGGCGCGATTGGCGATCAGCGCCCTTTCCACCGGCCCGAACGCATCCGACCGGCGCTGGCGTTCACCGCGAACGACACCGACGAATCGCGCGGTCCCCGCCACCGAACCCGCCCCCTTACCAAGCCTACCAACGCGACAGAACACGACGCGCCCGACGCTCCACCTAAAGCACCTCGGTCCCCCACCGCTCTTCGGACTCTTCGTGAACGCGTGAGGTCGCTGCATCGGCATTCCATTCGCACTGCGACTACTCGACCGGGCCTGGCGCGACCGACGATACGTGCCGAGTTGAACCTGTCCGCAAACCTGCAACCCGACACTGCCGCGGACCAAGCGCAGAGAGAGTCCCACTCCGGCGTGTCGATGCGCGCGGTCGGAGCGCTCGACTCTGGCCGTCGCGAGAACAACACTGACTGCGTTGCAGCCATTGGCTGCCGCTGCCCCAAGCTGTTGGGTTCGCCCTTCTATCAACGAAGAGTATCGCAGCGAGCTGAACTGCGGTCCGGGCAAGATCTGCTCGTGTTCGGACGAGTTGCGAGCACGCCGCACACACGGCAATCCACCCGCGATTAGCCCCGTGCAGACGGCCCTGTCAGATGCGAGCGGCGCAGCGGCGGAGATCGTGTAGTGTTGTGTCATGTCGCGCTCTTGCTCGGTCCTGTGTCTGGTTGCAGCGCTCGCAGCGGGCGGCTGCAAGGCTTCCCGTTCGAAACCGACCCCATCTAGCGACGCCGCCCCGAGCACCACGGCCGGAGCGGAAGCCTCGAACGCCAGCGAATCTGGCACTGGCGGCAGGCCGAATGCGGCCGGTGCCGGTGCCAAGAGTCCGCCGCCACGCGCAGGCGCGAGCAGTGCAGCCGGTGCTGGAGCCGCAGCAGTTGCAGGCCACGATTCCGGCGCTGCTCCGATGCGCGACGATGATGCTGGTGCGACAGCCAATGATTCCGCGATCAGTCTCGAGCAAGCGATGACGAGTTACTTGAGTTGGACACCGCGACAGGCTGCACCGCGCGCGATCTCAGCCGAGATCTTCAGCTTGTGCCGATTGCCTTCGCTGCCGGAGCAAGCGTTTACAGAAAGCGTGCACGGAGGTTCACTCGCATTGCGCGACTGGGCGAATGAGTTGGCGTTGACGGGCTTGAAGGCGGGAGGCAAGCCAGCGTTTCCAGTCGGTGCGGCGATCGTCAAACAGAAGCTCATGGGAGCCGACGTGATCGCACTCGGAATCATGGTCAAACACTCCGCGGGCTACGATTCCAAGCATGGCGATTGGGCATTCGGCTATTGGGAGAAGCAGTCAGGCCTGTCGTCTGGTGCCGAACCAGCGAGCGCGTGCGGGGACTGTCACGCTGGCGCGAAAACGGACCATGTGTTCGCCGACGAGAGTTGGCGAATGCCTTAGTGCGGTGACTTACACCCCCAGCTCTGCTGGATCACGGCATCACATCGAGAGCATGTGATGGCTACGACGCGCACGATCTCTTACGCTACGCGTCATGACAGTTCAGAGCATCTACAAAGACAAAGTCGCACTCATCACCGGAGGAGCCTCCGGAATTGGAGCCGCAATCGGCAGGCAGATCGCCAACCAAGGTGCGCGGGTAGTCCTCGCGGATCGTCAGCTCGCTCTCGCCGAGAGCGTCGCAGCATCGATTCGCGACAGTGGAGGTAGTGCAATCGCGTTCGAGCTCGACGTGCGCCACATGGCAGCGATGACGAACGTCGTCGGAAGCACAGTCGCGCGTTGGGGCAACGTCGACTACTTTTTCAACAACGCGGGGATTGGAGTCGGCGGCGAAGCCGAGGACTACGAGCCGCGTGACTGGGACGACGTGTTCGACGTCAATCTCCGCGGTGTCGCGTACGGGATCCAAGCCGTCTATCCCGTGATGCGGCGGCAGCGCTCCGGTCACATCGTCAACACTGCGTCCGTCGCAGGACTCATCGCGAGTCCCGGCCAGGTTGCATACTCGGCATCCAAACACGCGGTGGTCGGCCTCTCGAAGGCGCTGCGCGTCGAAGCGAAGCACTACGGCGTGCGCGTGTCCGCGCTCTGTCCCGGCGTGATCCGCACACCGATACTCACGGGCGGCAAATTCGGTCGAATCAACACCGTGACCGTCCCCGAAGAAAAACTCTTGAAGATGTGGGAACGACTTCGTCCGATGGATGCGGATCTCTTCGCGAGCAAAGTCTTGTCGGCGGTGACGCGTAACGAACCGATCATCGTAGTGCCGGGGTGGTGGAAGCTGGTTTGGATGCTCGATCGGCTGTCGCCCGCACTGAGCTTGAAGGTTACGGACGTGATGTTCGAGCGGATGCGAGCAGAGCTCGCAGCAGCGGGCGGGCGAACACCGCAACGCCAGCGCGAGATGTCCGAGGCCAACGTCTCACCAAGCTCAAAGAGCAAGATCGCGAACTGACGCAGGCGCAAGGCGGCCTGCTGACGGCGTGCAGATTCAGTGCAGGCACCGACGCACATGCTCGGATTGACTGTGCAGAAATCGCCAGCCAAACGTGGCCACACTCGTGCTCGAGAATTTCTTGCCAGTTCGGTCGCTTCGCGACACTAACGTCTTGGGTAAAGGGGGGCGCCTTACGCGCGGGATGCGGTAGGGTGATGCCTGTCCGAGGGCCCGTTGCCGGTAGTATCCCCGCCCAGTTTCGACGATTTCTACGTGAGATATGTGCCGCTCGTGCGCCGGATCCTAGTGCGACGGGGCGTAACCGAGCCCGATCTCGACGATGTCACGCAGGAGACGTTCGTCACGCTTCATCGGCTTCTGCCGGCGTTCGAGGGCCGTTCCACTCTCGAAACATGGCTGCATTCGGTCGCGTGGCGTATCGCGGCGAATCACCGCCGGCGAAAGCGCCTGCGCGCCGCGGGCCCGCTATCGGTCGCGCGCCACGCAGAACATGAGCCCGACTCCGAGCCTTTGCTGGTTGCCGACCGCTATCAGGCGTCATTCCATCTGATCGACGACGACAACCGCGATTTGATCGCCCTGCACGAGATCGGTGGACTGTCCATTTCAGTGCTCGCGGAGCTCACGGGCAACGCGCGAGCGACGATTCGGCGGCGGCTCGAAAGCAGCAGGGCGAAGCTGGAGCGCCTGCTCAAGGGCGACGGGCCGAGCCTCGAGCGAGTTGTTTGGCTCGAGAGTGTCGCGGCACGTTTCGACAATTCGCTCGAATCTGCGCCCACGCCGTTCATGCGTGTGCTTCCGGATGGCGCGACGTGCATTTCTACGGTGGATGACCTGGTCGTCGCGGTCTGGCGTGGGCCGTCTACGAACGATGCGCTCCAGGTGTTGATCGAGACGCTGTTCGCGCATGCGCGAAACTGGCCTGGCGGCGTGCGTTACTTGAACGTCGTCGAAGCGACTTCGTCGCCGCCGACCCGCGAGGGGCGGGACATGATGGTGTGGGCTGCGCGCAAGCTCGGCAAAAAGCTCATCGCACTCGCGAGTACGGTCGAGGGCACGTTGATGCCATATGCGGCGAGCCTCATGAACACCGCTTTTTTTCTGGCGCGAGCGGCGTTCGAGGTGAGGTACTTCGGCGAAGCTCCCCAGGCGCTTGCGTGGCTAGAGCAGTTCGGGCCGATCGACGTCGAGCAAGCGCTCGATCACTTGGCGTGTATGCGCCAGCGCCTCGCTGAATCACACCGCAGCTGACGGCGGCACGCAGCATCGTTCTAGCTCGCGAATCGCGAACAACCCGCGCAGGCATGGCGGTCCGCCAAATTTGGCGAGCCACGCGGCGCGGCAGCTGAGGGCTTGCTTCGGAGGTTGAAGAACGATCGCGATTGCGTCGAACGATTTGACTTGGCGCAATCGCGTAGTCAATCTTGGACTCCGAGCGCAAGCCACGCGATTTGCAGTTCAACTCACGGGGGACCCGATCTCACGCGTCGTACTCACCAATGCGGCAACGAATAGCGAGTGGCGTCCCATGAAACGCGTGTTGCTGCTGGTCAGCATCGGCCTCGTTCTACTGGTCGGCGGAGTTTACGCATGGGCGACAGTCGACGCGTCGGCACCGGACGATTCGAGTTTTCTAGCTCCCTCTCGGCCCTCGGTTCGTACGGAGGACAATGGTTACGCAGCCCTCGAGGCGCTCGGCGAAGAGGTCGGTAAGCTCGATCTCGCAGAGCGTGGGCGCGTAAAACAATCCATCCCTGCCACCTACGACGAACGAACGCGTGCCGTCGCAGATGACATTCTGCAACTGGAACTGGTCCAGCGACTGCCCGACCGCGTGGAGCAGGTCCTCAGCGCGCCAGCGTTTCAGCCAACCGATCCGCCATTCGATGACTCGCGCCAGCGTGTGGCGCGCGGTTCGTTGGATGTGATCAATCTCCTGCGCTTGCGAATCCAGCAAGCACTCTTCGGCGGTGCAACGAGCGACGCTTGGCGGACCGCGCAGTCGAGTCTGCGCTTCTGCCAGTTGTTCCATCGCCACACTGACACGTTCCACGAGCTCAGTGTCGCGCAGGCGTGTCAGACCGTCTTGTTCAAGGCTGTGCTGGCCGGAATCGATGCAGGTCGGTGGGAACCGCGCCAGCTGCGGGAGCTCGCAGCGTTGTCTGATGCACCGAGCTCGAGTGAGCCCGAACGATTCATCCGAGCACTCCAAACCGAATACAGATTGTTCGTCGTCGGTGCCGACCAGCAAAGCGCAGACTCGAGTCCGTTCTGGCGCCGAGTTTCGTACCATCGCGATCGATCCAAACGCGCGTGGCTCGACGCGATGGCACTTCCGTTCGCAGCAATTCGCAAAGCGGATCTGCCGGGTGCCTACCAAGCGCTGCGGAACGCCGAAGTCAGCACGCGACAGGAAACTACGCTCGTTCGAAACGCGATGGGTTCGCAGTTGCTGGCAGTGTCGGTCGCGCGACTGGCCACGCCGATCGCGCGCGCCGTGGATGGGCTTGCGGAAGCGCGGCTCGTCAACCTTCGTGCCGCGTTAACGTCGTACCGCGCGGAGCGAGGTCGTTGGCCCGAGAGCCTCGACTTGCTCGTGGGGCCTTACATCACGGCGTTGCCGAATGATCCTTGGAGTGCACGCGGATTCAGCTACTCCGCATCCAAACGTGCGCTGTATTCGATCGGGGAAGATCGAAAAGACGACGGCGGAAAGTTCGCGGAGAGTTTCTCGCGCGCAACTGACTCGACTGATTACGGGGTGAGACTACCCGACTGACTGCTCGTCCTGAGCTCGTCATCGTGTCGGCTGTCTCGAATGTTCGAATCTGATTGAAGAGGGGTGTGACAATGAGCGAAACGGATGATGGAATCGACTGGTACGTCGTGAAGGCTGGTAACGGCAAAGCGCTTGGTGCGCTCGGCTTCATCGATGACGAGGTCGTCGTCATCACGTCATTCTTTGACGACAAAGATGCCAACCGCGATGGTAGCGTGAGCATACCCGAGCGGGTCGTTGGAATGATTAGTCCGTTCGGCACTAAAGGTCAGGCTGTAATGGAAGTGGCGATGGCTGCGCGCTTCGACATGGATGTTTTGGAGCGCGATCCGTCGTTCTACAATGTTGCGATCCACATGTGGCTGAACTTCTCGCGCAACCTCGTCATCGATGGTGCGTACGCGGCCTGGTTCAGCATGGGAGTCGGACAGGTTTCTGGCGCGATTGCGAAGACGGTGACGAAAAACTTGGTCAAACAGTTCGTGATCAAGAAAGGTATGGAGTCCACGGTGAAATACGCGACCAAGAAATCAATGGGTCGCGACTGACGCCCGATGACACAGGCACAGTACGTGCGAGGCTGCTCGGCATATGTGTCGCCGGCATGCTCGTATTCGGTGGCACGTTCATCGCGAGCTTCGTCGCACCCAGGGTCGTCGAGCGGGCTGCAAACGACTTCGTCCTCCATCGGGTACAGCGTGAGCTCCGCGAACAGTTCGGTCCCGAGGCCGTGCCTTCGCGTGATGCGTTGCTCGCCGTGCTCGGCGGCTTGCCTGACCGCGCGAGAGAGGTCGGTGTCGTTCGGAGCGATCTACTCCGAGAGCAACTTGCGGCGAATCAGGGCAATCCGGATGCGCTCGAGGCCGGCAGTCGTGCATACGAGCGACTTCATGCCGAGTTCATTCAGGAGCTACGGATCTTCGCCGGATCGAACTTCGTGCTGTTTGCGTTTACGGCGTGGCTGACGGTCGTTCGCCGAGATCACACCCGCAACTTGGTCGCGCCGGCAACGCTGCTTGCAACCGTAACGGTCCTGTCCGCAATCCTGTTTCTAACAGGCCAGGACTGGGCGTGGACGTTTCTGACGGGTGACTACGTCGGCTACGGGTACTTCCTAGCGGTCGCAGCAGTGTCAGCGCTGCTCGTCGATATCGCGTGGTACCGAGCGAGAATCGCCTCGATCATCTCGAGAGCACTGTGGTGGTGGCCGGTGTGACCTGACTGAGCCATTCATTCACCATTTAGGGCTCTTCAAGCGGGCGGGCCTTGCACCCCGCGGCTGGGGCTTGCTATCCGCGTTCGGCTAGTTCCCGAGAGAAATCCACAGACATGAAGACACGCATCACCGAACTATTTGGCATCGAGCACCCGATCATTCAGGGCGGAATGCACTTCGTCGGACTCGCCGAGCTCGCGTCCGCAGTCTCCAACGCGGGCGGGCTCGGGATCCTGACCGGTCTCACACAGCGAACGCCCGAGCTGCTTGCGAAAGAGATCGCACGCTGCCGCGAGATGACGAACAAGCCGTTCGGCGTGAACCTCACGTTTCTGCCGGCGGTGACCCCGCCCGACTATCCGGGCTACGTGCGCGCGATCATCGAAGGCGGCGTGAAGATCGTCGAGACCGCAGGCAACAATCCGCAAAAGTGGTTACCAGCGTTGCGTGAGCACGGAATCAAAATCATCCACAAGTGCACTTCGGTGCGGCACGCGCTGAAGGCGGAATCAATCGGTTGCGATGCAGTCAGCGTCGATGGTTTCGAGTGTGGTGGGCATCCTGGCGAAGACGACATTCCGAACATGATTCTGCTGCCGCGCGCGGCGGAGTCGCTGAAGATTCCCTTCGTGGCATCGGGCGGTATGGCGGATGCGCGCTCGCTCGTCGCTTCGCTTGCGCTCGGCGCCGACGGCATGAACATGGGCACGCGTTTCATTGCGACGCGAGAGGCGCCCGTGCACGAGAACGTCAAGCAGGCGCTCGTGGCCGCTTCCGAGTTGGATACGCGATTGGTCATGCGGTCGCTGCGGAACACCGAGCGCGTGTTGAACAACGCCGCGGTCGAACGTTTGCTCGAAAAAGAGAAGGCGCTCGGGACCAACATCAAGTTCGAGGACATCTTGCCGGAGGTCGCAGGCGTGTATCCCGCGATCATGCAGCGCGGCGAGATGGAAGCCGGTGCGTGGTCGTGCGGCATGGTCGCCGGACTGATCCACGATGTGCCGACATGCAAAGAGCTGATTGACCGAATCATGGCCGAAGCGAACGAGCTCATTCGCGGGCGATTGACTCGGTTGTTGTAAAGCGCCACTGATTGGAGCAGCTCAGCTCTCAGCAACGAGGTGGCACGTGGGGGAACGAATTCCGGGACCGATGTGCGTCACGTCCGTCGGTCAATCGTTCGTGGATGTGGACACGTCGGTTCGAACTCGCTCGAATGTCCCGGGGCCCACGAGTGTCGTAACGCTGTCACTCGACGCGAAGCTGCGAGAAGTGCTCATTCGCGCGGCCGCGAGACTACCAGGTGAGGCCGGAGACCAACTTCTAGCGTTGGTTTCGCCCGAGTCGATCATGATCATGGCCGGGACGCTACTCGCATGGGCAGGCTCGCACCTGTTCGGCGTCGGCGAGATCGTGGATGCGATTCTGCTCGCAGTCGGTTTCATAACGCTCGGGGCTTCCGTTATTACCGGCGGAAAGGAACTCGCGCTGTTTGCATCCTGCACTGTCAGTGCGCAGAGCGGCGCGGAGTTGGAAGCTGCAGCCGAACATCTGGCCACCGCCGTCGCGACACTCGGCATTGCAACCATCATGACTGTGCTCATGGTCAAGAATGCGCACGGTGTCGCGACTCGCCGGCCGCCTCCCGCAAACAAGTCGTATCTGCTCAAGCGTGGCCTACTCGAAGTCGACACGCCGCCGCCGGCTGGCGCGCGGCCCACGATCCAACGCCCGAAGTCGCTGCCGAGCGGCGCCCTCGGAGAAACCGACTGGTACGGCAGCATTAAAGTCGTGCGTTCACAGGCATTCGACGAGCAGCGAATCACGCTCTATCACGAGTGGATTCACAGCGTGCTTTCACCACGCGTCGCACCGCTGCGCCAGCTTCGTGCAAGCCTGAAGGCCAGCGCTTACCATCGTTCGGCGCTGTTACGTTATCTCGAGGAAGCCATGGCCGAGGCATACGGACAGGCCAAGGTTTCCGGATTCATCGCTGGACTGAAGCAGGTTTCGTTCCCGGTCGGGAGCGGTTATGTCACGCTCTCGCAACTGGCATCCGAGGGCGTCGCGATTGGTACGATCGATTTGATGAGCGGCCTGTTCACGGTCTATTTCGTCGAAGGTGAACTGGAGGCGCCTCGACCTGAGTAAGCAAGACCACCCAGCCGCATCGCGGATCGCTCGGACGTTGGACGCGACGGATCTCTGGCTGCGCCGCGCCCTCGGATTTTTTTTCGGGCAGCGCACCTTACCCGCTCCTTCGATGAACGAAGACGAAGCGATCGCCATCGCGCAACGCTACGCAGTAGAGCAAGGCTGGGGCGAGATCGAACGTCCGTACGGCGTTTGGACGGCCGCGCGCGGCGCGCAGCCCGAGCAGTGGGAGATCCGCTCCTACAATCCCAGCGGACTCGGTGCCGCAACCCGCGTCGCTATCGACTGCCAGCGCAGCACAGTGCTGAACGGTGGACGGATACGACGCTGAAGTTCGAGCGTCATGCAGCGCAGTTGGCGCTGCACGGCTCCCCTCCAAACCGAACGCACGCGACTTCAGCCCGCTAATACGAGCACCTTGGTTTGGCTTGGCACCGAACGCACCCCGACGATGTTTGTCGAGTTCTGCATGCTCATGCTCGTCAATCGGCTGACCGGCATGCCACCCACCAAAACCGTGAACGCTCCCGTAATGTGACGGCTCGGGCCCATGACCGTCCCCGATGCCACGCCGAGCGCCAGACCCGCGTTATCTCCGTTCGTCATGGGCACGATGCTCGCGAGGTTGTGCGCAGGCGCCCCCGCAAACAGCACGTGATACACGGCCGGGACTGCCATCATCCCTAACGCAATGTTGGGGTACGGAACCGGGACTGGCACACCCGCTGGCGTGGGGGTCAAACAAACATCCGGAAACGCAGTGTCCATTCCGGCAAGTTGAGTGTTCGCAAACATACGTGACCTCCTAGAGAGCCGAAACTGTTCGAGCAGTTTCGGTTCTCAACCAAGTTGAACCAGTTTTCCGTCGAGCTTGATCAGCTCTTCCGCAGTGACTACACCGTTCTTGCAGTGCATGCTGAGAGTGTCGCTGACCTGATAGTTCAGTTGCTTCGCCGAGTTGTGCTCGATCTCAGTGACGACCTTATAGGAACGCTGGAGCCTGCTGTGGAGCCGCTCCAGCAACACGCTGGCATGGCGGCCGATCGCTTGCATCGTCTCGGCTCGCGCGACGATCTGACGGCCGCACGCCGCGAGCTCGTTGAACACAAGCTCCATGTGCGTTGCGCCTAGCCGTAACGTCGCTGCCGAGATGATCGCTTCGCGGTTCGTGGACAGCGCGATGCCCTGAGTTCCCAGCGACAGTGAACCACCCGGAGCTGAGATTTCCAGACCCGCGGGTGCGCGAACTCTGATCGGCGTAGCCTCGGAGCGCTCGAGGACGCTGAGCACGTAGTGTCCCGCGGCATGCTCCGTCCCGCTGACGAGCACCAAGTCGCCAGGGATCGGCTGAACCCAGCAGCTCACGGCCGTACGCGCTTCGAAACTCGTGCGGTCGGCGAGCTCGATCACACACCGATCGTCGGTCACGCTCACCACGGTTCCAGAAACTAAGTCGCGGCGACTGACTACCTCTCGGATCGCTCGTGCTTGCATGTTCAATTCTCCTCCAGAGTCCTCGGCGCACGCCAACGCTCGGCCTCGAGCAGCTCTCGATCGTCATCGAGAACCCCTTCTCGCGTAGAAAATCGGGTGCCTTCGCCTTTGGCCAGATGCAGGTTCGTCCGCAAAAATGTCGCGTCGCGAAAGTCCGACCTCGTCAGCTCGGCGTAGGACAAGTCGGCGTAACTGAGATCCGCACCGACGAAGCGGGCCCCAATGCAATGCGCGTGCTGCAGATTCGCTTGCGACAGCGTTGCGTGGGCAAGATCGGCGTCGGTCAAGTCCGCACGGATTAGGATAGCCTGCGTCAGCTGTGCCTTCTGAAACATCGCCCGAGTCGCCAGCGCCTCGACCAGCACGGCGTTCGACAGGTCGGCCGCGCCAAGCTTGCAACCCTGCAGATTCGCAGACTTGAAATTGCAGCCCATCAACTTCGCGTGACTGAGATCGCAGCCGGAAAGGTCGGCGCTCATGAGCTGACTTCGACTGAAGTCGCTGCGTGAAAGGTTCTTTCCCGCGAGGCGCGCATTGTTGAGCACCGCCCGGTCGAAGCGACAGCCGTCAAGCAGCGCAGTGGTGAAATCGGCATCGATGAAGACAGTCTGCGCTGCGTGCAAACCGCGGAGGTCGATGCGCGCGATCGAAGGTTTGATGAAGGCCGTCTGACCTACCAACGCCTCGCGAAGGTCAGCGTCATCGAACCGACACGCATTGAAGGCGGCCATGGAGAGGTCAGCACGCGCGAACTTGGCCGACGAGCAATCGGCCTCATTGAACTTCGAGTACGTGAGATCACAACCTGCGAACGACGCATTGCGAAACGTGCACTGACTCACGGTGATGCGGCGCAAGTCCCCGCGGTCGAGTTTCGTTCCATCCAGATCACAGTTGAAAAACAATGATTCGCGAAGATTACACTGGGACAGATTCGCACCAGCGAACTTCACCGACTCGAACACGCCGCCACTCAGATCCTGGCCGCTGAGTTGTGCATCTGCGAGGTCGAGCTCCGCGATGACCTCACCGGCTTCCAACAATCGGCGCAAGTGTTCCACAGGATCGGGCATGTGATCACGTGCTCCTGTTACGCGGATTGCGAATGTCGATCAGGCTGCGTTGGGGATACACGCGCGCTTTTGTCGAAAGTGTCGATTCGTAACGGGTCTTCTTGTCGATCCGAATGCGCGCGAGATCAGCGGCAAACAAATTGGTGTGACTGATGTCCGCGCCCTCGAGCTGTGCTGAGGTCAACGCGGCGCGCATGAGGTTCGCTCCCGACAAACGTGCCTCCCTCAAGTCGGCCTTCGCCAAGTTGACGCCCACTGCGAGCGCGAGGCGCAGATCGGCACCGCGTAGCACAGCTCCCGTCAGATCAGCGCGTGCGAGGATCGCCTTTCGCAAGCTCGCATTCACGAGACTTGCGCTCCGCAAATTTGCATCGCTCAGGTCCGCCTCGTCGAAAACACAGCTATCGAAGACACACCCCTCGACCATTCTCACGTTGGTCATGCGTGCTTTCCCGAAATCGACCTTTCCAGTGCAGCCCAGAAACAGTGTTCCCTGCAGATCCGCACCGCGGAACCGTGCGCCGTCGAGGTCGACTTTGAGGAAGTGACATCCGCGAAGCGTCGCGCCGTCGAAATCGACCTCGCGCAGGACCGCGTCGCTGATAGTGACTTGGCTCGCAGTGGCTCTCGCAAATGTCGCCCGCTGAAGCAAAGCACCGGTGAGATCCGCGTTTTGAAGCTGAGCGCCGCGGAAGCGCGCTTCGCTCAGATCGGCCTTCGCGAGGATCGCACCCTCGAAAATCGCATCCGAGAAGTTCGCCGCCCTGCAGTCGCTCGCGCCCAGATTGCACTGGCTCAAGTTCGCCTGCGTCAAATCACAACCCGCCAGGCGCGCGTGCGCGAGCACAGCGGCCTTCAGGTTCGCACCCCGCAAGCTCGCTCCCTGTAAGTTCACGTATTCGAGGAACGCGCCTTCAAAGTTCACCCCGTCGAGCTGCATCTCCGAAAGATCTGCACCCGTGAGATCGATACCCGCGAGCCCGGCACCGCTCGAGACGCGCTCTCGAACCTTCGCCCGCACCTGATCGGCCATGGACGGATCGTTTGCACTCGCCGGACTCTGCAGGTGCGCAGTGACACGATACGCCTCACGGCCCTGCTGCTCACCGTGCTCCCAGACCTTGCGCATCTTCGGGTCGTCGAGGATCTCTTGGACATGGTCGGTGGGAACGCCCTTCGCGCTCAGCACCTCCATCATGCGCTTCAGCTCGGTAACCTTGCCTTCGACGGTGAAGCTCGGTGGACCCACGGTCTTTCGCTCGCGCTCTTCACGCACTGCGGCGTAGTC
>Ga0193752_1002729_pt1 | contig 12852 bp, 27 predicted proteins | sample H1c1metaG_FD_144924 | JGI IMG/M metagenome (GOLD analysis project Ga0193752, IMG submission 144924) | Soil microbial communities from a riparian zone of the East river system, Colorado, United States - H1c1 | ecosystem: Environmental > Terrestrial > Soil > Riparian zone | place: USA: East River... | reverse complement strand
CCTCCCCTCCCTCTCCTCCTGTCCTCTCTGTATATACACAGCAAAGCCCCTGCGTTACATACACAGGGGCTATATAGAGAGCGGAGGGCTAGAGAGCTTATGAGTACGATCTGGTCATCACTTACGCTTTTTCATCATTACTACAACCAGAACAATGGTAACCACAAGAACCAGACCACCAATAACAAACCATATAGTGTTGTCCTTGCTTGCACCCGCAACGTGTCCGGGGTTTCCGGGAGGCGTTAAATCATTTTCATCAAGACCTAAAGCGGTTGCACGTTGTATGTAATCGTTTAGAGCTTGTATCTTTTCTCTGTACAGCATACGTACAGTTTCTTTCACAGGTTCTTTATTGTTTGGCCTGTTTGCTGCGGCTGCTATAAGTTGTTCAGCTTTCAGAATAAGAGTTTGGGCATCTGCAATAGATTGAGGAGCAGGTATATTCCCATTAATCTCATTCTGTAAGTTTGCAAGGGTGTTTTTGCTCTTTATAGGGTATCCTTTTACTTGGTCTCCTATTGTTATATTACCAAGTATGCCGGAGGCTGCGCCAAGTATAGAGCCGAAATCAAAATTATTTTGTCTCATAAATTGAGGAGTTTATATGTTATTATGTGGGTTACTCAATAGGTTTGTACATCAATGGGGCGATAATAAAGTCATCATGGTCATCGAGGTACTGTTCTATAAGATCAGATAGCGGGTTTGTGAAAACTCCTGTAGCAATCTTAAACCCTGCTGTAACCTGTATGCTATCAGGAACTCCCGGCCATGTATTAGCTCCGGGGTCTTGGGATAGTATCAATTGCACTGCAATTTGAGTAGGAAGTCCTCCCGGTATATTATTGTGACACCAATCTACCAACGTAGCGAAATCGTTGCAGGGTATAGGCGCCTCAGGAGCGTTGGGAGTAGTGCCAATAACAGCGTCTAAAACCGCCTGAACTAAATCATCGTACTCATCTGGTAATCCCGGATATACAAGGTCTCCAAAAGGCACGTCAGGGTCTCCAAAATAAATATTGCTTGGGTCTGCTGATTCATATACCCAAAACATGAATTTAGTAAACTCCGTGTAAGGTCTGTCTAAGTCCTCTATTCGAGGCACTTGTAGATTTGATATGCTTATCGCTGTAGCCATAGTATAATTTATTCAATTGGACAATCACTTGACACCTCAAACTCTAATACTTCAAACCCTCCCGGTGTGCTATCTCCGTAGTATATTGTATATAGCCCCGGCGCACCCCATAACCTACGATCTGAAGTATTAAACATCTTTGTACACAACTCTAAAAGACTTGGGTACACAGTTTCCGGGTCTGCTATTACTAATTGATCTTCCCAGAACTTGCGAATTAAACCCGCATTCGCTATAAACTGGTTAAACCATAAAGGCTTTAAGTCCGGGTTAAGATAACTCATAAAGTAGTTATCAAACTTTGCAAAGTCCTCCTCTTGATATGTAATAGCACCAAGAAACGGACTTTCTGAATAGTTGCCTACGTCACGGTTTGCATACATCATTAAATTGAATAGCGTTAATATCAATTCACGGTATGTATGTTGATCGGTTGTAGGATTGTATACCCAAGCTCTAGGAGTACCGCCCTCAGTAGGAGGCTCAGGATTCCAGTACTCTTCCTCTGCAAACCCAAGCAATTGAAAAGGGTAGGGCATGAATATAGTAATAGTTTGTGCCTCCTCATCTATAGCCCCAAAGATGGCATCTAATAAAGGAAGGGTGCTTAACTGATTATTGAAATACTGCTTTCTACAACGGGGCTGTATCATAATTTCCTGTATTTAAGGATTGCCGCTACTACAGCGATGATAGCAAGTACAGAAACAAGGGCTATTATTGTAGCCTTCTTTTTGTACGAGCCTGTTACTATAACTTCTCCCTCAGTCTTTGTGTCTTGCTGTAGCTCAATCTCAGCATCCTCTAGGGAGTTGTTGAAATTTACCGAAGCAGGAACGTAGCCTATAGAGGATATGTTTATATACTGTACCCCCGATGTTTGCCACTGTTGTAACGGCATAGAAACAACACCATTAATATTTGCCACAGCTCCTAAACCTGTAGAAATTCCACCGTTAAGGTAGCCCATAATAGAGGCAAAAGGTACAGGCTCTTTAGTCTCTGCATTAATGATCTTTACATTCATGGTTTTGTAATTGAGTATGCTATAACAAGGCAAACAATAAAGAACACTACAAGAATAAGGACAGAAAAATCTATTCTCTCAGGAGTGTGGTTATTTGGGTCTGACTTTAACCCTGAATCTTTACTGTTGTCTGCCATTGAATATATAATACAATGTAAAATAAATAATAACCAAGTAAACAATTAATCCAAACCAGTTAAGACCTAAACGATTTGGAAGCTCTTGAAAATGTCTGAATAAAGCAGAACTATAAACAGATACAGGAGCTTCGTAATAACTGCCATTCTTTAGTAACTGAGCGAACTCATAAATACTTCCTATGCTGTCTAAATCTTTAGGCCAAGTTCCGTTAGACTGTCTACGTCTTATCCAATCTAACACCTCGTTTGTACTGTCCTCAATACTTCTGTACTGAGCTATTGGAACTCCATTATCTGCATTCCTACCTCCTCTATCAAGTTGCCAACGGCTGTTTTTATCGTAGCTGTAGCCAAAACCATTGTTACCAATAGTATAAAAGTCATGCTCCCAGTCCCCCGTTTCGTGTCTTGACATTGCTACTACGTATCTAGCTATCCTATCCGATAACCCACGCCCTACAGATACGTTGTATATGGTATCTTTGGCACTCACTTTTTTCTGTACACTAAATAACCAATAGTAGCAAGTACTACAAGGACAATGAGAACCCACCAAAAGTTTGTACGTTTAGCAGGAGTAGGCTCATCGTCATCGTCCTCAGGCATAGCAGTTTTTATGCCGCCTGTAGGAGTTGTGTAGTCGGGAGGTATTACGCCCCCGTCCTCTGGTATCTCCATAGGTAAAACTTGTTTTGTAGAGCCGTCATCTGTAGGAAATACAGAAGGTAGTATCTTTACAGGTTGTTTTATAGACGTGCCTATATAATCTGTAGACGGCTGAGGAGTTACATAATCTCCTGTAGCGTAACCGCCGCCGCCTGAGGGCATAATAGGCTGGCTATAATCTCTGTCACCTGAGTATATCAGTATAACATCTACAGGTTCTTGATTAATTGCTTTTTGCATTGTTTAAGTATATTTAGGTAAACCGTCAGCGTATCTCAAAATATCTGCAAGTATCTCTAATTGCTCTCCTGTGTCGTACTTGTTCTGTAGCCATTGCAACAAATCAAGCCCATACTCAATATTAAATCTGTCAGCTACCCAAGATAGCTGAGATTTAGTACTACAACGTCTTACCGCCCCTGCTCCTTTACTTGGAGTGTCCCAAATGTAGCCTACACTATCCCAAAATTGCTCTGCAATATCATTTCCAACGGCTACAGTAAATAGCTTAGAGCCTGAGGGAGCGGCTCTCCAAAAATTAGGAGACCAAGCAGAGCCGTTACCTTTAACCTCCTCCTCATTAACTTGCGTTTTAATTTTTGCCTTGTTCTCTTTCTCCTCTTTAGTGTCTTTCAGATTAAACCATTCTAAAGCCCCTGAACCAAAGTTCATAAACTTACTGAATAGGATAACCGCCAAAACGATTACTACAACTACTACGAGTACTATAGAGATACCCATAGCCTTATCTGAGTTTGGGCCACTTGCTACAGATACCGGGGTCATTGCCATAAAGGAGTGTTTTGAGTTTCCTGTATTTTATTAAAAATCTTTGTTACTCTGTCAACGTTCTCTTTACTCCTGCTAAGAATTTCCGACAAGGCGTAAAAGCACATTGATCTGTTATAACCTTTCCGCAAACTACAAACGAGTGCGTACACGTCACAACTATGTTCGTCAGAGTAAAATAAATGTCCATGTTCGTGATAATACAGAAAGTTCTGTATCTGTTTTGGCAGAGTTAAGAACCATTCAGAGACCTCTATAATTCCCTCATCTGTATATACACAGCATGGAGTTCCTTGTAAGCTCTCATTAACTACTATCTCAATAGGTTTAGCTCTATTCCTGTCTGGTTCTGGCAGGGAAGGTAAGTTATAAGGAGTTCTTATACTTTCCCTTTTCTCTATTTTAAACTCTACATTTCCTACCAAGTCGCAGGGATGAGTTACGTTAAATTTTATTCTTGGGGTCTTGCCATCTAAGAACCTGAAATAATATACCTTCCCTTCTAAGTTATCGTACAACTCAAAGTATTTAGGGAGCAAGCCCTGAAACGAAATATATATAGTCTCAGGACTTTTTACGAGCATAGTACACAGATAAGAAAATGACAAGACCAAGAATAACGATAATCCCTATAATGATAGGGAGATTTCTTTTTATAGCTTCTCGCATACTATTAGAAGCTACATTGTCTACAGAGCCTTGAGCTGTTTCTCCTACTCTGTCCAAAACTTTCTTTAACTCTGCAAACAGGCCGTCAAAAAATCCGTTACCGTCTGCATTGTTTTTCTTATCCGGGTACATTAACGCCCTTCTAATAGATTGGTCATCCCAATACTCTTTGTTATACAAGGGGTCTCCCTGAGTAACGTTACCAAGAAAATCAAAAAACGAAAAGCTGTTTATATCACAATCGCCACAGCAATCGGATACTATAGATATAAGCTCAGGAGATTGGCCGTTGTCTGTACGTACCCTTCTCATTTGCTCTATTGTCTTTTTAATTGCTGCCTGTACATCTGAAGGCAGTATATAATCCCTTCTAGGGTCTCCTGTGTTTAACGCTCCGCTCTCTGTATCTTCAAGTATATGAAGTGCCTCAATTTCTGTACTGTCTGTAGCGGAGGCAATGTAAGCGATCTCTTTGCAACGTAACAAAGATGCCTGTATCAAAGCCCCTATAGGATTACCGGGGGCTACTTCTCCCATGTGCTGTATATAAGATAACAGGGGCTCATAGTTTTGCAAAGCTATTGTTGCTATAGCTTGCTCAGGATTTCCTGAGCTTTCTATAGCCTCCTCAAAACTCATCCTTGAATGAGTTAAAGCAGATAACGGAGGGTATGATCTTTCTACAGTTCCGTTAGTGTTTTGTCCCTGCTGTAGAAATAATGTAGCTAAGTGCATGAAGTAAATTTAGAAAGCCCCCACAATTACGTAGGGGCTTTGTGGTTTTCGTCGCGTCCTTTATTTGGAGAGCTATTAGCTGTTGAGCGTTTGCCCTGTCCAACTTACGATGAACAAAGACAACTTTACAGATTGTCCAGCAAGCACAACCATGCGTACACCCTTGTCAATACCGATCGAAAACGATACAGTAATGTCAATCAGGAAATCCTGAAAGTTTGTAGGCAATTGGTAAGCTCTTGGGTCAATCTTATTTTCCAGTACGCCACCAGAGAAAGATTTCTGGAAGTACGTAATAGGCTCATCAATCTGAGCATCATTTGAGGATTTATACCTCATGTACGCCACCTGAAAAGGCGTAATACCAGATGCTTCAAAAAATGAAGCGTACGCAATCTCTTTGCATGAAAGAGTGGCTACAGGGTTTGCCAAAAGTCCACGAATAATCAAATCACCGTTCTGGTCGAAACCTACGGTTTGGTTTGTACCTGCTGAGATAGCAAGAATGCCCTCATAGGAGGTTTGCGGAATATACAGGTAGTTACCTACTGCATACTCCAACTTCCTACGTCTTGTTACAGAGTCAAGAAAACTCCATACCTCAAACGTAAGGTTTGATGCAGTGGCATTATTAAATGACAGATTAATCTGCATTTTGTTACCCGGCTGTGCAGTCTTTACAGAGCTTCCTTGTTCGCCTGCATTGATTGAGCCATCTGCATTATTTCTCCTCATCAAAGAGGGATCGTACTTGTCGGGGTCAAATGTATCAAATCTGCCCCGGTTCATGTTTTTAAACATTGTTTAGATGTTTTAAGAGTTAATGAATTGCCTCTACATTATTGCAGAGGTTCGGGGTTTAAAATTTGAGCCATCTCATTACCAACGTAGCAAGTACTACACCAAGCACAACGGCCAAAAGTGTAATAAAGAATGCTTTCATGTTTTTATACGTTTTGTGGTTTGAAATGAATCGGTTTTGAAAGATGTAACAAGCTAAAAATTAATTTGTTAGTGTGGAAATTTTGGCCGATATTGGGCATATAACGCCCCAAAATGCCCAAGCAGTCTATCACTAATACAGACGTTAGGTTACGTCTTACAATCACTAAGGAACAATATAAAAACGTTAGAGACTTTATGAAAGATAACGGTTTAGCATCTGAGCAAGATGTTATTCGTATGGCAGTCACACGTTTTTTTAATAACAATGGAGAGCTATTACATAACAATAAAAAACAAAAAACAAATGTCTAAGACAGAAAACAAACCAAAGGTAAGCATTGAGGAAGCTAACAATGTTTTTAATCAACTTGAAACCACAGGACAATCGGCTGTAAGTTTTGAGGAGGCTTTTGAAATGTTACAAAATGCTCCTGACGGTTCTTTAGAGAACCTTTCACGAAGTTACTTTAAGTTTGACAAGCAGGGAGATTACTACTTCGTTGTTCAGGGTCTTTCTACAATGAAAAAAGACGACAAGGTTGTGGAAGTAGTTGAAATGATGAACAAAGAAAAGGAGCAATTTATTAACGGCGATCAAGTTTTCGTTACAGCCGTTCGAAAGTTGACAACTATTCCCTGTTTTGTAAAGGTTGTCTACAAGGGTGATGTTAGGAACAACAAAGGAACTTACAAGAATTTGGAGGTTCACACGTTCTCAGGAAACACCCAGTAATCACTTCTAAACTTTGCCCCTGTACCCTGATAAGTGCGGGGGCATTTTATTGCTATGGCAAACCGAAAAAAACCAAACCGTAACAATAGGGAGTTAGAGGGATATTTACATGAAAGTTTTGAGAGGCTATATTTTGAGGAGGAGTTTGTAAACAAAAAGAAAAGAAAGGCCAAGAAGAAAAAGAAAGCAAAACCACAGAGACAAGTAGATGAGGAAAAACTAGAGAGGGAGTTTTACCGTGACTTTGTGAGGATGCAAGATGAGGAGGAAGGAATAGAAGAAATGACTACAGCCATTGAAAAAATTATACAAGAGGAGTTCGGAGACCCTGATTTCAATGAGATAGACCCTGAGGAGCTTACATATAAAGGCAAGTACATTTCAGAGGAGTTTAATGATATAATGTTTAATATAGGAAAGGCATCTAAAAAGCATCCTCAGGATATACTAGATAACCCTAAGTTTAGTCATCTTGTAGACGGCATTCTACAAGATAACAAAATGACTACATACAAAACTGTACCCGCATTAGCAAAGTACCTTATAGATACAGGAAAAGATTTCGTAACTGTGTCTCAGAACGGAGTAGAGCGTAAAATGTCTGTAGAGAACGTTATAGAGTTTACTGCAAATATGGAACAAACTATTAGAGGCTCTGAGGACGTTGTATATATTGGACTAATGACCGTACATAAGTTAGACGGAAAGATAACGGTTTTCCTACCTGAATCGGATGAGGACTTTGAAACTATATGGGATTTTATTAATACTGACAAAGCGGAGTACTTAATTTATGAGCCAAAGTAAAAAGAGAAAGAGGCAGTCCTTAACAGATAGGCAGAGTATTGAGAAAATGGTAAGCATCCTACAAGGCACGGGGTGTGAGTTTGAAGTTTCCCTAACTAACTACACTACTCAAATAAAGTTTGCAGACACAGGGGAAAAGTATTTAAAAACTTTTAGAAGTAGGAAATGTTTTCAGGCTTACCAGAAAATAAAGAAAGATGTCTCTAGGTATATGAGACCAGAAATAACAGAAGATGAGGTACGTTACTACAATCACGACATAACTAGCGAAGTTAGCGAGGCCAAAGCTATACAAATAGATTTAAAAAGAGCATACGCCACAGTACTGTATAACGATGGCTATATACGTCCTGAAACTTATGAGTACTTTAATTATATATCAAAGCAAGATAGATTAGCTGCTGTAGGTATGTTAGCATCTGTAAAGAACCTGTTTTATTATAATAACGGAGTAATAGAGGAGCACGACCTTATAGAAAACCCGCTAAAGAGTTTTTTCTTTTACTGTGTCAAAAGGGTAGAGGAAATAATGAATGTATGCCGTATGGAGGCGGTAGGAAATTATTTAATGACTTGGGTAGATGCTATATATATAAAAGATGATGAGGGGCTAGCCCAAGAAATAAAAAGAGTTCTTTTATACAACGGGTTCGACTGTGAAATATCGTACCTAGAGGAGTTTAAATGTATGTTTCAAAATCACAAAATTCACGTATCAATGGTAAGTAACGGGAAGAAAAAATCTTTCTACATACCACATACAAAAAATATACAAGCAAATCACTTAGTATCTTTTATTATATCTAACAACAACAAAACGCTGTCCGGTGATATTAGTTAAAGACACTGTAGATGAAGTTTATTTAGCAGGGTTTTCTGTACTTAAGTTTAAGCAGCATCCAGTACAGATAATTACAACTAAGTCAGGAAAGGAGGCTAGGCAGTACAAAAACATTTCTTTAGCTCTTAATGATCTTATAAGCATTAAAAGGAACTTTGGAGGCATGCTAGATAACAGAAGAAAAGGTAAAATGTACTATGAGAGGTTTATAGTTGTTGTGCTACATAAAGGACAAGAAATAAAAGTTTCGTAATGACAATAAAATTATCCATACCGTACACAGATGCAGAGGATTTTGCTGTCTGGTGTATATTTAACGATGTTCTAATTTATACAATGATCTATAAAGAGGGTTCGTTTAGTAATAAACGGTATATAGCTTTTATAGAAGGTACTGAAAGCACTTTAAAACATTGTGAGAAAGAGTACAGCGTTATACAAGTAATCAATTAATCTAAATATTATGTTAGGACTACTAGGAGGTGACGGAGCTATGCAAAAAATGATGCTTAAACAAATTAAAGTGCAGCTTGTAAAGAATGGCATCAAAGCTCTAGTTATTAAAACAGACGCTAACGGCGATTTTGATGCAAGAGCATTCAAAGAGCCTGTAGCTATACTGTCTGTATCAATGCTACAGGAGCTAAAAGAAATTAACGAAGATTTTTACAACCGTGTCGTAGCTCTTAACGACACTACAAACAATGCAGAGGGATAATACATGGAAGATAAAATACCTTCACCATCTTCTACAGGAGTAGAAGAGGTAACAGACAGCGAATTTTCAAGCGTAAAAGACCACTTAGATGAGGTAGATATTTCAACTCTGGACATATCCGATGAGGCTGAGGCAGAAGATACAGACAGTAAAGTAACTACACAGGAGACTTCTAGCAATGAGCCTACAGGGGATGGACACGTACCTTTAGGAAAGTTTGTAAAGTCGAAGTTCGTCTTATTAGTACTTGATCTTGTTTTGCCTGTGGCAATAGCCAAAATATCTACAGTCGTAGGATATAGGATAAATAAACAATGGCTTAAACTAACTAAAGAGGACAGAGAAATACTAGACGAACCTTTGCAGGATTTTTTAAACTACATAAAGTTTAACCCAAAGAATCCTACATGGCTTTTACTTCTTGCTGTATCTATGGTATATGGTACAAAACTCATAGAAATATCTGAGAAAGCAGAGAAGATAAAAAAGAAACCTAAAGATCAAGATGCTCCTGTATATAAGGATGCCTCAGAAGGTCTACAGGCTGTAAATACTTCTGTAAGTGTAAATGAGAAGTTAGATAATCTCAATAAGAAAGAGGAGGCTTGGACAGAAGATTATACAGTCGAGCAAGTAGCTTTAATAAGAGCTACACGCAAACGTAGAAACAAATCTTTTCAGGATGCAATAGATTGGCTTAAGGGCAAAGGAGAATTATAATGTACAGTATTGTAATTATAGGTAAAACAGGGCAGGGAAAAAGTGAGGTAGTAAAGGAGCTTATTGATAAAAAGCCCTGCCATGTTTTTGACATTAATAATGAGTACGGCCAAAGGACTAAGTATAAAGGGCAAGTGCCTGTTAATCTGTCTAGCGATCCTATAGCGTTAAGAAGCAGACATATTAGCGGAGATTTTGAAACCTTTGTATTAGAAGTAACTGGTATGAAAGAGAGGGTTATAGTTTTTGAGGAGGCCACAGGATTTTTAGAGGGCAAAGTAGCTGCAATGTTTAAACGAATTATAACAAACAAACTGTTTACAAATAATATATACGTTTTCGTATTTCATACAATAGTAGACGTACCTCCTGCAATAATGAGGCTATGTGATTATATTGTTCTATTTAAAACTAATGATGAGCGTTATTTAGTAGAGAGAAAGTACCCTCGCCTAGCTCCCTCATTCGATAAACTAAAGCCGATGAAAGACGGCCAAAACATTAAACTAAAACTAAGCTAATATGAGGTACTTTATTTTACCGGGAATTACATTGATTGGAATATTTATAAACGTGTACGCTATTAGAAGATTAGGATTTGTTGACTATTTTATATTTAGTGCTGTATTGAATGGATTTGTTATTTTCTTAATCATTCTAGCATCTAAAACTATTGATAGCAATGAAGGAAACAAATGAATGCTGCCAAAATGTACGATGTGGCAAGCCTCTGTCTGGATTAGACATTATGCAAAATGGAAGGTTTTGTCACAGATGTATTAGAGACCTTCCAGAAATTTGTGTAAAGGCTGCAAAGATTCAAGCAGGAGATAAATTTCGTAGAGGAGGTTTCAAATGTTTACTCATATGCCTTGTATCAAGTCCTGTATTAGTTAAGTATAGGGAGGATAGGGACACTTCATTCAAAGTCAGGGAGTTGCACAAATCTACCTGTGAGATAGTGGGCATAGAAAATATTTTTTATAAAAAAGAGTAGTTTTTATTTGGCCGTATCAAAATTTTCTGTACATTTGATTCAGATAACAGCGAAACAATGACACCTAAAGACATAGCAGAATTTAATCGTAAACTAAACCAGCTCTGTGAGTGGTACGGTATAACCGATGCAGCTTTGTTTGCTTGTTTAGGAGACGGCAAGCACATTGTAATAAGTATGGAAAGCCCTACAAAAGAATGCAACGCTGTTAAAAATGTAGTTGAGGCGATTACATTAGCGGCTATCCCTACTGTACACGAACCAAGCAAGAACTAAAACCTATATAAAATGTCTAAAAAAATCGTATTAACCATTAGTGTTACGGACACGTTTTTTGAGGCTTTCAGGGAATCGTTATTCCCTTCTAAGGAGCTTACAACTCACAAAAACCTGTCTGTATCATTAGACCTTGTAGATACAAACGTAAAGGATTTGTACAGGATAGCGGCTGGCGATCTTATTACGCTTGCATCTATGCAGGAAAAAACCCCTGTATCATCCAATGAGAAAGAAGGATAAGAAAGGTATGTACTACGGCATTTCTCAGATGTTTCCAGATGGTAAACATTGGTGCCGTGGAATATCTAAGACGCCTCTAGGAGACCCTAAGTTACCTACAACTCAATGGGCAGTAGGTTTAGAGTGGTCTCTAAAGCCTGAGGAGGCTGAAAAGTATCTCAGCGAAGATGTAGCAAAAGCAGCTTTTGTGCAGTATGGCCTCGATGTAGATTCATTAGCTATCATTGAGCCACACAGCGAAAAGGAATTTTTAACCAATCAAATTAACACAAATGAACACTCCGAACAAGAACGCTCCAGCACCTCCGGCGAGTAAGCCAGCGGCTCAAGCTCCCACCAAAGAAGCTAAAAAGCTAACTCCTGAACAAGCAAAGGCAGAAAAAGCCGACCGCTTTAAACGTGTAGCTGGTTACAGAGTTAACCAGATCGTTAAGAGCCTTTCTCTTATCGGTAACTGTTCTAATCGTTTGACGTACGATTACAGCAACGAACAGGTAGAAAAACTTTTTGGAAGCATTGAAAAGGCACTGACCATAGCTAAAAGCAAGTACGCTGAGAAAGCTAAGGACGTTAAGCCTGAGAAGATAGAACTGTAAGCTCTCTCTTTCTATTATATATGGTTTTGGTTTAAGTCCTGTACATTAGTGCAGGACTTTTTATATCTTATCTATTCATCTTTAAATAATGTTACAATGTCAAACAAAAACAAGGACAACGTTTTAGACAGAAACAAGTTTCTGGAAAACGAAGCAGTATTGCAAGTAGGTAAAATAAACGTACTGGAAAGTGAAGTACGGGTGCTTGCAGCAGATAGGGTTCGTCTTGAAAACGAGCTAAAGGAGTTTAAAACAGGGCTGCCCGATGTACGTGAAGCTATGGAGACTTTGACCGCAGAACGCAATGAGGCAAACAAAGTTGCTAATGAGTGGAAAGAGTATGCAGAGGCTCAACAAAAGGAGACCGAGGAGCTTAAACTAAAGCTACAGGAGAGTGAAAAAGCGATTAAGAGGTTTACTGAGTAGTAACAAACCTTTAACATTAGACCCTTGCAAATGCAGGGGTTTTTTGTACCTTTGATATACAACAAAACAAACCGTGTATGAATTATGAAGTAACTGTGCAGGAAAAAGTAAACTCTGGATGGGCTGTAATCAACTCAGAGATTTACGCAACTGAGATAGATGCAAGAAACGTATTTAAAAGCATGGTAACCGTTTCTTTCAACTCTGTAGACAAGGTTCGTATATGTCTGTATGAAGGAAATGTAAGGATACTTGCTGAATTTACAATGTATGAGCCACATATTTAATCTAAGGACGGCCTCTCTATATAGCCCCTGTGTATGTAACGCAGGGGCTTTGCTGTGTATATACAGAGAGGACAGGAGGAGAGGGAGGGGAGG
>Ga0193752_1002728_pt1 | contig 12854 bp, 11 predicted proteins | sample H1c1metaG_FD_144924 | JGI IMG/M metagenome (GOLD analysis project Ga0193752, IMG submission 144924) | Soil microbial communities from a riparian zone of the East river system, Colorado, United States - H1c1 | ecosystem: Environmental > Terrestrial > Soil > Riparian zone | place: USA: East River... | reverse complement strand
CCAAGTTTAAGGAACCGGTGCAGCGCATCCCAGTTATAGGCAAAAAACATTACGATGCCAGCTAACATAAAGCCACAGCCCAGGCTCAGGATACCGATCCGGAAAAATTTTTTCCAGCTTCGGGTATCGGGGTAAATATGCTGATTTAGCAGGGAGGAAATTGTCTCTTCAGGCAACCGGTGGTTTCTGAAAATAATACGCAGTTCTTCCCGATTGAATGAGGACATATAATTTCTGATAATCTCCAGCTAGAAACACTTTCTTGCTGCGTTTATTGTTTGTAAGGTAAAGTTCGTAAAATAAAGAAAATGTTACGAGAGCTTTTGAGCGTATGTAGCTATTACTCCAGTGAATGGTTAGAAAAGGTACTTTTAATGCGTTTTAACAAAGTGAAGCACTTTCGTTAGTTTTAAAATTGAAAAAGAAATGCATAATATGAAGATTGCAATAGTTCTCCTTGCTATTTTAAACCTGACCGGAGCTCAGGCGCAGAACAGGGAACCCATTATCAGGACAGATGTTCCACTGGATTCCATCCGCCTGAGCGACCCCTTCATACTTCCCGATAAGAACACCTCTACCTATTATATGACAGGCACAGGAGGGATGATGTGGAAAAGCAAGGATCTGCAAAAATGGACAGGTCCTTTCAAGGTGGCGAAAACAGATCCTGCCTCATGGATGGGGCCAGATCCGATGATCTGGGCCGCAGAGCTGCATTACTACAAGAACAAATATTATTATTTTGCTACGTTCACCAATAAGAATGTGAAAATTGATACGGTAAAAGGTAACGTAATAGAACGCCGGGCCTGCCATATATTGGTAAGCGAAACGCCGGATGGACCTTATTTGCCGATGAAAGATCCAGTTTATTTGCCTGCATCCATGCCCACACTGGATGGAACACTTTGGGTCGAAGATGAAAAACCTTATCTGATCTACTGTTATGAATGGCTGCAGAACTGGAATGGCACTATTGAAAAAATTGAACTCAAATCCGATCTAAGCGGATCCATCGGAAAGAGTAAATTGCTCTTCCGGGCAAGCGAATCTCCCTGGAGCAAAGAACGGGATGATAAGGGCAACATCGTGCCTAATAAAGTGACTGATGGCCCATGGCTCTTTCGTACTCAAACAGGAAAATTGGGAATGTTATGGACAAGCTGGGTATTTGATGCGTACACGCAGGGCATTGCGTATTCGGAAAGTGGAAAATTAGCAGGTCCCTGGATACATGAAAAACAAATATTCACTCCGCCTAACTTTGGACATGGAATGTTGTTTCGGACTTTTGAAGGCAAATTCCTTCTATCTGTTCACAGCCATACCAGCAACAAAACCGGCAGATATATAAGGGTTCCGCGGCTGTTTGAAGTGGATGACTCCGGAGATAAAATTATTCTGGGGCCGGCTTATCCTCACCGCAATTAAATTAAAGGTTATCGCCCTATCCTACTGAATATCACATCTTACAAATAAATAAAGCCATCGATTCAGGAGATCTTTTCCTTTCCCCATACATAGATATTCATCATTTACTACGTTCGTCATTACTTCAATATATCGTAGCCCATTAATTTCATTTGTGACATTGTGATAAGAATATATCGAAGAAATATTTGCGTAGTCAAATAACTACATATATATTTGTAGCCAAATAGCTACGCAATGAATTTAAGACGAGATGTGTTTCAGGCTATAGCAGACCCTACGAGAAGGGCTATACTTCTGTTAGTAGCAACGCAAACTATGACAGCAGGCGCAATAGCCTCAAACTTTGACACAGCGAGGCCGACAGTTTCAAAACACCTTCAAATACTCACCGAGTGCGAATTACTTAAACAAGAGCAAAACGGCAGGGAAATTTATTATCACTTAAATCCTAAGAAAATGAAAGAAATAGCAGAGTTTATTGAACCGTTTCGCAAAATGTGGGATGACAGATTTAATAAATTGGAAACCGTTATGAAAAAATACAAATCAAAAAATTAGGATAACATGGAACGAAAAACGAAAATACATGCAGAAGAAGACAAACAGGAAGTCGTGATAACAAGAGAGTTTGATTTGCCATTGGAACTACTTTTTAAAGCGTATGAAGAACCCGAAATTATTGAGCAATGGATGGGAACGAAAGTGCTGAAACTTGAAAATAAAAAGCACGGTGGTTGGCAATTTGAAACAAGAGATGCCCAGGGAAATGTGGTATTGAGGACCAATGGGGCGATCCATGAGTTTAGCCCCAACCGGAGAATCATACGGACGTTTGAAATGGAGAATACGCCTTTTGAGGCACAACTCGAGTTCCTCGAATTTGAAAAACTCACTGACGACACCAGTAAACTTACTATGCAAATAGTGTACAGATCCCTTGCACTCAGGGACCAAATGTTACAGCTGCCCTTTGCTAAAGGGATAAATATGGCGCATAACCAGTTACAACGCGTTGTAAGCAAATTAAAATAATAATAACTTGACAAAGAGAAATAAAATTATTTACTGGATCGCTACCGTCTGGCTTGCTTTAGGAATGGTGTCGACTGGGGTTGTACAGTTACTAAAAGGGAAATCCGACGTAGAACTAATTTTACGTTTGGGCTATCCCGTTTATTTTTTAACAATACTGGGTATCTGGAAAATTTTGGGAGTTATAGCAGTACTTATCCCTAAATTTCCTCTGCTAAAGGAATGGGCTTATGCAGGCTTTTTCTTTTCCATGTCGGGAGCAATAATTTCGCATATCGCCAGGGATAGCTCCGTGAATGAAATATTTCCTCCTTTGTTATTGCTAATTCTGACTGTAGTATCGTGGTATTTCAGGCCTGCGGATAGAAAACTCATTTCAGTTAATTTTACTAATTGAACATAATGACACCAGCCATGAGGAGCGAACTCGCAAAAAAGGATGGGAATAATAATGGCGCTTGTATTTGACATTAAAAAATAAATTCTAACAGATGAACCCTAAGGTTGATTTTTATTTCAGCAAAGCCAAAAAATGGCAGGAAGAACTGGAGCAATTGAGAATGATCGTTCTTGACTGTGGGCTGACCGAAGAATTGAAGTGGGGTGTGCCTTGTTACACATTACAGAAAAGCAACATTGTTTTAATACATGTGTTTAAAGAATACTGTGCGCTTTTATTTTTCAAAGGTGCTTTGTTAAATGATCCAAACGGTATATTAATTCAACAAACGGAGAATGTTCAGGCGGCGCGCCAGATCCGGTTCACCAATGTCAGGGAGATAGTTAAGTTGGAGCCCATCGTGAAAGCCTGTATCTATGAGGCCATTGAAGTAGAAAAAGCCGGTTTAAAAGTGAAATTTAAAAAGACAACGGATTTCAAAATTCCTGAAGAATTTAAAAATAAATTATCTGGCAAAGGTGGAAAAACCCTAAAGACTGCTTTTGATGCATTGACTCCGGGACGGCAAAGAGCATACATCTTTTATTTTTCCCAACCCAAGCAATCCAGGACCCGCGAATCGAGGGTTGAAAAATGTGTGCAGAAAATTCTCAATGGAAAGGGATTAGATGATTAAAGATGAACCACTTTAATAACAATTAAAAAAACGCCATATGCAACTAATCGACAAACTTATGATGTTCGGCATCATTGTCAGCGACATGCCGAAAGTACAGTCTTAACCACAACTATCATCACAAATAATTTAAAAGCATGAGCAAGTCTAAAAGCAATAAAAGCGAATTGTCAAAGCAACAAGCTAATGAACTTATCGGCTTATTGAAAATCCGATTTGAGAAGAACATGAACCGCCATAAAGGCCTTAAATGGGCTGAAGTACAAGCAAAGCTTGAAGCTAATGCAGAAAAACTATGGTCGCTTGATGAAATGGAAATAACAGGCGGAGAACCGGATGTTGTTGGTTATGATAAAAAGACGGGCGAATACATTTTTTATGATTGTTCGGCGGAAAGTCCTAAAGGCCGTAGAAGTATTTGTTACGACGGTGAAGCCCTGGAGTCAAGGAAAGAAAATAAACCAAAAAATAACGCAATTGACATGGCGGCCGACATGGGCATTGAACTTTTAACCGAAAAACAATATCGCGAATTACAGGAACTGGGAGATTTCGATACAAAAACATCGAGCTGGGTGCAAACTCCGGCTGCAATAAGAGAACTCGGTGGTGCCCTATTTTGTGATTGCCGCTACGACCACGTCTTCCTGTATCACAATGGCGCAGAATCATACTATGCCGCCAGGGCATTCCGTGGCTCAGTAAAGGTCTGAACAAAAACTGAGTTGACATTGACCAGAGGTTTCTGTATACTCCATATTTAACTTTTACTAAAGATTTCGAATCCAAATGTTACGGAACGAAACCTTAGTTCCATGATCCTGTAACGAAAGAGGCATGCGTCCATGCGCATCATATTTTGGAAAGCCTATGTAAGGAGTGTTTCCTTTCAACACGTAATTGTTTTGAACAAGAATGCCGTTTAAAACTACCGTGACCATTGCAGGAGCCTCCAATTCACCATTTGTTCCAAACCGCGGTGCTTTCCAATAGATATCATACACCTGCCATTCACCATTTTTCGTATATGCGTTTACGGTTGGTGCCTGCTGCTTATAGACGCTTCCTACCATTCCATTTACATATGTGGGGTTATTGTCGCCATCGAGCACCTGAATCTCATACCTGCTTTGTATCATTATTCCACTATTGCCTCTGTTTTGTCCCATGTGTCGTTCAGGCGCCGGCGATTTGAACTCAATATGCAACTGGCAATCACCAAAATATTCCTTCGTGAGGATAGCCCCCTTACCAGGTTCAATCACTAATTCCCCATCTTTCACATTCCACACAGCAGCAGAATTATCTCTCGCCTTCCATTTAGATAAATCCTTACCATCAAACAAAATAATGGCATCATCCGGTGGCTTTGTTCCTACTCCAGGCTTCACTTTAGGTGGTACCGGATAATGCCATTCTGAACTTTCCGGTGCAACCTGTTGCCTTGGTAGCTGTTGGATCTGGCCACCATTTTGCTGGGTTTGTGCCTCCCCTTGCTGCCCCCGACGATTCGTTTGTACCTGACCGTTATTTTGTTGCGCCAGTATAGATGTTGAATTCGCAAAAAGAGCGATTGTGAAGAATATACTGAAGCATTTCATTTTTTCTGTATTTACTTTTTTATGAGTGGAAATGATAATTATGACATCAAACCTGGGGTAATTTCCATGGTGACCGATAATTCGTTTTGAGAAAACCATCAGCTTGCGGGTTGTTTACAAAACTTCGTTTTACCGGATCGTAACTGACCATGCTTCCTGTGCGAAAAGAGATGTTTCCCATGTGTGCCAGGATGGTTGCAAAAGCGCCCTTTTCAATGGGACTGTTTGTGGTAACTGATCCATCCCGGATACAACTGCACCAGTTTGTAGCATGCGCATCGACGCCACCTTCTTCAAACTTTCCAACTAATTGTGTCCGATCGGCCAGCAACACTCCGTCCTTGTTTTTTTCGGGAATTAATTCATAGCCATCGCGATTACAAACCAGGGTTGCTTTACTTCCTATCCAGGCTACCCCCTGATTACGATTATAAAGGTGAGCTACCTGCTGCGACCATTCTACATGAAAATTGTTGAACTGAAAAATTGTTGTTTGACAAGCAGGCGTTTCATTAAATGTTTTGGGATGTCTGTATGCGGTTGAAAACACGGCCCTGGGGTATTCGCGATTACTTATTCCTAACGCATGTAATCCATCAAAGGCAGAATCTAACCAATGTACCCCCCAGTCGGTTTGCTGTCCTCCGCCATAATCCCAGAATCCCCGCCAACCGCGATAACGATTTGGATTAAACGCCCTTTTTGGTGCAGGTCCTAACCACATTTCATAATCGAGATAATCAGGGGCAGATGTGTCTTCGGCACCGGCCCTGGGATCAGTACTTTGGCTTAACCAGATTTGTACTTTGTAAACTTCTCCCAGCACACCGGTTCTCAATATTTCATTTGCTCCACGGAAATATTTTTGACTTGTTTGCCACAAACCTGTTGTAATAATACCCTTATGTTTTTTTTGTAGATCCATCATAAGGTTGCATTCAGTTATACTGTTTGCAACCGGCTTCTCTACATATATTGCTTTGCCGGCGCGAAGAGCTTCAGCAAAAATATAAGTGTGCCAATGGTCAGGCGCAGCTATGATTACGCCATGTATATCTTTATTCTCCAACAGTTTTCGGAAATCAGAATATAGTTGCATGTTTACTGTCTGATCCGGAAAGTCTTTTCTAAACCGCGCCGCCTGTTCTTCAAGGCGTTGCTTATTCACATCACACATTCCCAGGCAATCAACCCATGGATTATTGGTAAGCGCGCCTTGCAGATCCCTGCAACCCATACCGACTCCTATAACGGCAACATTTACTTTAGCCAGGCCATGGCCCGTTAATGCATTTTCTGTTTTACCTGAAATAATCGATGAAAATCCAAGACCTGCAGCCAGTGCGGAAAAATTTTTAAGAAAGTTTCGTCTGTTAGTTGTCATATGGTTTTAATTATGATGTGGCCCACTCCGAAATTATTTTTGCAAAATAACAGTAGCATAAGCTGGCAACTTTAGTGTGCCATTCTTAATAGTCGCCTCTTTGTTTTTGAATGTCAGTTTAATGTATTCTTTCAAATTATCAGGTATAGCAACCGTTACTTCTGATGCCGAAAGATTATGCACCACCAACACTGATTCCCCTTCAGCCGATCTTAAAAAAGCAAGCGTTGCGTTGTTATTCAGGTTCGCCGCTTCCAGTTCTCCATAGGTCAACGCTTTGCTGCTATTTCTCAGTTGAATGAAAGTTTTGTAAAGATTATAGATGGAGTTTTTATCTTTCATCTGTACTACTGCAGGTGTAATTGATGAATCAGTACTGTTTCTTGGTACTTCCCATGTGGCGCGGGATTTATCTTTCCCCTTCACATCCCATAAAAATGGTTCCCTGATAAACGGATCAGGCTTTTTACCCTGCATTCCGATTTCTTCGCCATAATATAAATATGGAGAGCCAGGAAGGGTAAGCAAAATTGCTGCAGCCATCTTTGCCTTATTAACATCATTATTCACAGAACTCATGATGCGGTTCTGGTCATGGTTCGTAAGAAATGTTGCATCAACATAGTCGGGATTAATTGTTTTATAGAAATTCCTGATCTTAGTATGCATCATTACAAGAGAATCACCCCTGGCCGAATTCACTGACTTAATGATGGCAGTGCCCATATCAAAATTGAACAAGGCTGGTATCCCTTTCAGATATGGTCCCACCACTTCGGCTGGTGCCCATACTTCTCCAAGTAGATAAAAATCCTTGTTAATCTTTCTCATTTCCTGGAGAAAATATTCCCACCACCAATGATTATCCTGGGGACGTTCATCGGGAAAGATGTGGCGTGCAGCATCAAGTCGGAATCCATCTACTTTTATTTCTTCAGCCCAGAAACGTCCAATTTTAAAAACCTCCTGCCTCAGCCTGGGATTATCATAATTCAGATCAGGCATGTTACCACTAAACTGGGAATAATAAAAATAAGAACTGTCTCCACCCCGCAACCGTGTCCAATGGTTTCTTCTTCTTGCCTCGCCGGCGGTGACGTTACCTGCAGCCTTCGTTTGAGGATCGTTCTGTTCTGTCCATACATAATAATCTCTATAAGGGCTGTTGATGTTTTTGCTTGCATCAATAAACCATGGATTTCTGCTGCTTGAATGATTCAACACCATATCGATCACTACCTTGATATTTCTTTTATGTGCTTCTTCAACAAATTTTTTAAAATCATCCATCGTACCATAGGCAGAGTCAATCCCATAGTAGTCTGTTACATCATATTTGTGATAAGAAGGAGATGGGCTCATGGGCATGAGCCAGATCCCTCCTACGCCGAGCTCTTTCAGGTAGTCAAGTTTAGCGGTCATCCCCTTAATATCTCCTTTCCCATCACCATCCGAGTCAGCAAATGACTGCACATAAATTTCATAGGATATTGTTCTTGGCCAGGCACTGACGTTAGCAGGTTGCTGGGCATTCATCACCTGAGCGGAACTTGCACCGTAAACACACAGAACAAGAAGTAAACGCAAGAAAAATTGTCTTTCCATTTTTGTTGTTATAATTTTTTAGTAATTAGTAATCGTGGAGAATGTCTGTCCATCCAGTCATATTTTATTGTTATGATCCACAAGCAGATAATTTAGCGACACCGTTTAATTGAGTGTGATGCCAGGATTACCACTTTGTTCAGTGTCTGGTATCTGAAATAAGACTTTTCTGGAATCCCATGCATCTCCTCTTACCGGTAGTTTTAAACGTTTCAATTCATGCAGACGTTCGCCACGAAGTGCGAGCTCAAGGCGACGCTCTTTCCTGACGGCATTGATGATTGCATCCTTACCCGCTGCTACAAGTGTCACCGGGGCACCATAAGCCCTGGTCTCGATTTTATTCAGCCATGAAACTGCTTCTGCGAGATCTGCGGGAGCGCCTGATGAAGCAAGCGCTTCTGCATAAATAAGTACGAGTTCATCAAAACCGGCGACAATGGCATCCATATAATTGTAATTAAATTTGGTAGTATATACCACGCCATTTTTAGTTGTATAAAATTTATTGAGGCGCGCATCATTTAACGCATAAGATGCAACAAGTGATGGAGAAGGTCCCCATTGCGGTATCGGTGCAGTTGTATTATTACTCCTGTAATTTCCTCTGATCGATCCCCATGAGTCGTCGGATGAAGCAGTACTGGGAATCATGAATATGACTTCCTTTGTCGTTGTCTTTAGTTCAGCCCTGGCATACTTGGCTGCCATATCTGCGTCAAGTGAATAGACATTTGAATTCATTATTGTTTTCGCTTCGGCCACGGCGGCGGCCATATCTCCCTTGTAGAAATATACTTTAGCCAGGAGAGACCTGGCAGCATCCGGCGTTGCTTTCCCAATATTCCAGGTTCTGGAAGCAGGCAGGTTTGCCTCCGCAAATTTGAGGTCACTGATAATTTGTGTGTAAACTTCTTCCACGGTGGACCGTGGTAATGCTTCAAATGATTCCGCAATCGTGGTGGTGCCTTTCATTCTGATCGGAATACCCATGCCCGGATCATTCTTGTGCTGATCACTGTAGGGCATACCATATAATCTCACGAGATGAAAATTACCAAGTGCCCTGATATAAGCTGCATCTCCTTTCAATTCAGCAACCACCGCAGGATCAGCGGCGGCCAGAATATCATCTGCCAATGCACTGGTAGAAGATACATTTGCCCGGTTAATAGCATTGTAGGTATTTTCCCAGATGTTCCTGCCCGGAGGATTAAAAAGATCCATTGAATGCGCCACAATCTGTGTCCAATCGAAAGTTCCGTTGGTTGTGACGGCATCATCGGCCAGTACATCGGGCGCAACAAAACCGGTACCGGCCATGAAACCGGCGCTACGCACCTGGTTGTATGCCGATAACATTAATTTTTGCAGGTCCTCGGGCTTTTTGACTGCATCTTCGGTAAGCACATTGTTCTCAGGTTTGATTTCCAGCAAATCCATTTTTTCGCAGGAAGCAAACACGAGCCCTGACCCGAGTATTAAAGAAACTATATATTTAGCTTTCATGATTATCAATTTAAAAGTTCAGGTTAATGCTCACGGTATAGCTTCGTGACTGCGGAGCTGTTAAATAGGTTACGTTCGGGCTGACATTGCGTTGTTGTGCGGAACTCAGATCCCTGAGCACTTCGGGATCACCGTCATACTTGCTGATGGTAAATAAATTGCTGGCAGAAAAACCAATGCGTGCGTTCGTCATTCTTAATTTACGAATGAAATTGACCGGTAGCCTGTATCCTGCACTTACCACTTTCATCCGGAAATAACTGGCATCATGCAAAAACTCTGTGGTATTCCTGGCCTGCGTAATTCCGCTTAATCCAAGTGTCATTCTTGGTACTGATGTTACATCACCTGGTTTCTGCCATCTGTCAAGAACCGTTTTTTTAGGATTCCAGGCACCTATGCTATTCATCTGGAATTTTTCGGCATCATCGAAGATATTGCCACCGACCTGGAAGGTTGCCGTGAAGCCAAAATCAAAATTTTTCCAGGTAAACCGGTTGTCAATGCCTCCAAAAAAATCGGGGTAAGGGCTGCCGACCACCTGCCGGTCCCTCTGTGCATTGTATTCCTTGGTAGTTCCGGCTACTTTTTTTGTAGTCGGATCAAGCATTTCATAGACTGGCATACCATCCTGTGGATCTATATATAAGGTTTTCACCAGATAATTTGATCCGATCGGCTTACCTACAATAACTCTCGTATCACCCGTACCCCCCAGGGCATCCGGGCCTTGTGTTCCGATATCCATAACCCGGTTGGTGTTTCGGGCAATATTAAAATCTGTTGTCCAGGTAAAATTTGGTTTTACTATATTCTTTGAACTGACACTAAATTCTAATCCTTTGTTACGTACTTCTCCGACATTTGCTAACACAGAACCAAAACCTGTAGAAGTTGTTGTACGTACACCCAGAAACAAATCCCGTGAATTGTTGACGTAATAGGCTAATTCGCCTGTGATCCTGTTTCCAAATAATCCATATTCCACGCCAATGTCCAGTTTTTTAGTTGTCTCCCAACGCAGATCAGGATTGGCAAGCGATTGAACGGACCAATAAAGTTCTCCGTTATATATTTGAGTATTCTGTACATTGGTCACACCCCATTGTGCATAGTTTGGAATTTCTGCATTCCCTGTGAGACCATAACCAGCTTTAAGTTTTAAGAAACTGAGCGTTTTTATGTTTTTCATAAAATTCTCATCTGTCAATATCCAGCCTGCAGATACTGCGGGAAACGTTCCGAATTTGTTGTTGACACCAAACCTGGATGACCCATCTCTTCGTATCGTGGCTGTAAGTAAATACCGGTCTTTAAAAGCATAATTCAGTCTTCCAAAGTAAGAGAAAAACGAATATTCTGAAGGTGCATTTGTTGTTTTTCGGTTATTGGTGTTAGGCGTTCCATTTGGATTGATTTCCGGAGGCAGCGTGGGATTGTTGAACAACCAACCTTCTTCCCCGGGAACAAAGGTCACGATCTGACTTTTCGAATTGGTTTCACTTTTCAGCATTTCAGTTCCGACCATAAATTTGAAACTATGTTTCTCATTGATATCAAGCGAATAGTTTAACAACGCTTTATTGTTCCAGTTGGCCAGAAAACTTCTGTCAAGTCTTGAAACCGGAGCTGTTGATAATACCTGCGTGGTGAGCTGGTAAAGTTTGTTATCACTATAATCAAGGTTTCCTTCGAGTCGAAGGGATAAATTTTTGACCAGTGTAACATCCGCAAACAAACTTGAAAAGGTACGCCCACCCTTTGCCCGCCGTGTTGCATTGTTAATTTCAGCCACGGGATTGGCGAAAACTGACGTTTTTGAAAATGTTCCATCCAGATTGTAGACCGGAAAATAAGTTAGGGCATTGGAGATAGCCCGGCCATATCCGCCCGCAAATCCTACAGGTATAAGATTTTGATCCGTATATGCATATGAAACATTCGCACCTATCTTCAGAAACTTCACTGGTGAATAATCAATATTGACTCGTGCGCTGGATCTGTTGAATCGGTCATTAATTAAAAACGATTTTTCATCCAGGTATGACAACCCAACATAAACTTTCAACTTATTGGAGCCTGCACTGACGGCGACATCATTAAAGGTTGAAACACCGGTTTGGGTGACGGCATCAATCCAATCTGTATTTGTTTTTAGCGCGTCAGCTTCGGCTACATTACCAGGAAGTGCTTTCGTAGCAGGTGCACCGGAAGGATTAAAGCGAAAATCATTAGCTACGGCCTCTTTGTACAGCGTGATGAATTCCTGTGTATTCAGGAGATCAGGTTTACGGGTAAGATTGGAGAATGCGAGCCTTGAACTGGCAGTCACCTGTGGCTTACCTTTTTTACCACGCTTCGTGGTAATGATGATTACACCATTTGCTCCGCGCGAACCATAAATGGCAGCGGCAGAAGCATCTTTCAAAATCTCAATACTTTCTATGTCGGCCGAATTAATAGATGAAAGCGGATTTGTATTAGCGGCACCAACAACCTGTCCGGAGTTTGCGCTTATGGGAATTCCGTCGATCACATACAGAGGTTCACCACCTGCCGTGATAGAACCGGTACCTCGGATCCTGATCTGTGTACCTGCACCTGCCATGCCGGTAGATTGAATTACTTGCACCCCGGCCGCACGCCCTTGCAAAGCAGCATCAAAAGATGAAACCGGTACGGCAGCAAGAACCTTGTTATCAATTTTTGTGATCGAACCGGTCACTTCACGACGGTTCTGGCTTCCATAACCTACAACAACCACCTCGTTCATCGCAGAAGTTTTTGTTGCAAGAGAAATGGTCAAACTTGTTTGATTCCCTACTGCGATTTCTTTTGTTTCATATCCAACTGAAGTAACGACGATTACATCTTTTGCAGATGCATCAATAGAAAAACTTCCGTCTTCTTTTGTTGTTACCGTTTTGGCTTTGCCTTTCAGGGCAATACTTGCCCCGGCCATCGGTTCACCGGCTTCATTATTTACCTGTCCCCTGATCGGAGAGGTCTGAGCAGTTACCGATGATACGGACAATAACAGGGTAGAAAAAAGTAGTAGCTGGAATACGTGCAAAAAAAAACTTCGGGTTTCTGAAATAAACGAAGTTGGTGGCTGGGGGGCATAACATCTCCCCATCGCAGAGGAAGATAGCAATCTAGTCATATGGCAGTTGTTGTTTGAAAATTAGCGTAACACCATTTCACCAATCG
>Ga0193752_1002726_pt1 | contig 12862 bp, 18 predicted proteins | sample H1c1metaG_FD_144924 | JGI IMG/M metagenome (GOLD analysis project Ga0193752, IMG submission 144924) | Soil microbial communities from a riparian zone of the East river system, Colorado, United States - H1c1 | ecosystem: Environmental > Terrestrial > Soil > Riparian zone | place: USA: East River... | reverse complement strand
TACATTACTCTGTTTCGAAGCTCATCGAACGGCCGCGAGTTTGAAATAGCCAAAAAGCGAATGTGATGGCGAAGAAGAGGTCGGTGAGGCTGGCGAGGAACGTGTTAGCTGGAAGTTGGCCTAGCTGCCAGTAGATGAAGGTGATGAGGACGAATGTAAATTTTCCGCCGGCTCCGATCACGAGGAATAGGCGTTCGCGACCGCCCGTGACGGCAAGCCAGAAATAGCAGAGGCCGAACATAAAGATCCAGCTGGCGATGATCCAGAGATATAACGGATGGCTTTCGGCTGGAAAGCCGTTCGATATGCGAAACGCCTGAAAGAACGGAACGAACAACGCGGCTCCGACCATATTCAAGACGGCCGTCGCGAATAATACGATTCTCATCCATTTAGCCATAATAAGTTCCGGCAAAGATCAAAATAGATGTGAGAAGAAATAACATCCAAGCCGGATGTCGGCGCCCGCAGGTTGCAAGGATAGCGATGCCGTGAAAAGCGACTATGCCCCCGATAGAAACGGCTGTGAGGTCGGTCCTGCCGAAAGCGGCGAGCAGCAAAAGGCCGCCCAAACCTATCCACGAAGCACCCGTAATATGCCATGCGAAACGTATGACGTTTTCGGTGTATTTACGGTCCTTACGAAAGAGCGGCAGTTCGGCCATTGCGAACAAACGGGCAAAGAGATATTTTTCGCCCAGATAAGAATGTATCGCGGCAAGTGCGGTCAATATGACGGCGGCGATCGAAAATAATGTAAGTTGAAGCATATCTATTTTTGCGACGCTCCTTTGAAAACGATGTCCGTCACTTATCGATACCGAGTTCCTCGATCAGCCATTCAAAGGCATTCTCGATCCACTCTTTTGTTTCCGCATCAACTGGATATTTTAGATCAAACCACCTCATACGCTATTTTGATTTAAGAATTTCCAGCAATTTGTAGTGGATGCAGTCGAAGCCGCCGTTGCAACATGATCCTGAAGATCTTCACTGGTTAGGCGAAAAGACAGATTTCCTACGTAAAGTTTCGTACTCATTTTCCTCTATTTTTTTTGAATGATCCGACAGAAGCAAACGATGCAGGTGAAGATGGCAACAAGGATGCAAAGGTCAATGAAGTAAAAAACCCTTAGTTTGTTTTTAGAACTATCGTAAGCCGCTTTCCATCGCGAAGGACACGTAAGCTCTTCACGCTGATCGATCCTTTAAATTCGGTGTCGGCATTGACCGGCTTATCATCGAGAGCTTCGATCATGTCGCCTGTCAGGATGCCGGAGTGATCGGCCATGCTGTTCGACGAAACGCCCGTAACCTTGCAGCCGGCCTTGCCGCAGTCCGCAGCGATACCGATCATCGACAAAATCTCGCGAACCTTTGCTCCATCACCCGAAACACCGCGAAGGTCTTCGACCTTTCTATTAGGATCAAGGCCGAGCGGATATATAGTTTCGCCCGCCGGACTCAATGCCTCGTCTTTTGAGCCGCCCGCCGGTTCCGTATTCTTTTCTTTTGCTCCACTGTTGACCGTATTTCCGTCACTTGTGCGTGCGAGGATCGAATTGTTCACTGCTGGCCTAATATTATTCTGTGGATTGGAGGGGTTAACGATCGGCTGCGTTGCCGCCGGAGCAAAGTCCTCGACTGGCGGCACGGCTGAGCGGTTTACTTCGGTCAGATTAGAGAACGCCAGAAAGACTCCGAAAGCGGCGAGTACGAGAGCCGGGATCGCGAATTTTAATCCGAGAAGAAGTTCGGCTCGACCAAAGCGCGTGCGCGGCGCAGAGCGTGCGATACGCGAACGCACCTTCATTTCAAAATCCGACGGGGCCTCCACACGATTCAATGTACCGAGCATGTCCGCGACCTGTTCGTCGTTACCTAAATTGTTAAATTCGTTTGCCATTAATTATCCAAATAGCTGTTCAGCTTTTCCCGCAAAAGGCCTCTCGCACGGCTGATGCGAGATTTTGTCGTGCCTAGTCCTAGTTCCATTACCTCGGCAACCTCTTCATAACTTCTGCCCTCGACATCGCGAAGAATGATCGGGACGCGATACTTTGGCGGCAGCGTGGCGATCGCCTTTGCGATGATGCGGCTGCGTTCGTCGTCGATCAGGTTGCTGTCTGCAAGCGGCCTTTTGTCAGGCGGCTGAAACTCCGTGTCATCGTTCTCATCCTTTTGAAACAAACCGGTCAGCGATAATATCGTCCGCCGTTTTCGTTTGCGTATCTCGCTGATCGCCAGGTTTGCGGCGATGCGATAAATGTATGTCGAAAACGCAAAGTTCGTATGATACCGGTCGAGAGCAAAATAGACGCGGACAAATGTTTCCTGGGCCAGATCGACGGCTTCCTCATAATCGTTCAAAAAGCGATAAAGAAAGTTCGTTATCGGATTTTTGTACCGCGAAATAATCTCGGCAAACGCATCTTCGTCGCCGCCTTTCGCCGCCTCGATCAGTTGATGGTCGGACACACTTCGTCCGGGCGCAGTTCTATCAGTCGTGTTCGCGCCTCGCTCGGTCTTGTCCAGGGCCATACAGTCATACACTTTATCAATAAATTTTCAATTCGGACAAAAATTTCGGCCGCCGATACAAATCACGCTCGACGGTCGGAAAGGTTGCGAAATTGTTAAGGCTAAACCGGACGGACCGTAAGGACTAGAAACACTGTCCCAGTAGTTTTCGGCAATGCGATATTACCGATCAAGGTCGGCGTGTTTCCGGCGATGCCTGTCCTGTTCACCGTAAGGCCGACCGATTCGTAGTTAATTGAAGAGGATTGCTTTCCCGATTCGTCGCGAATATATGTCAGTTTTATCGGGACGCGTGCCCCAAAGCGAAATGCCTGTATTTGCACTGATTCGGCCCCGCCGGCCGCTTGGCCGCTACGCACGCCCGAAACGGTCCATTCCAGAAAACTAGGGACATCACCGGTCTGTTCCGCACCGAAAATATTGGAAACGCTCTTATATTCAAGCGATCCCGTATTGGCAACGCGCCCTATATATGTGTTTACGAGTTTATAGTTCTGGTAAGAAAAATTGTCGTGAAGCTGGCGGGAAACCGCCGTAAGGCCTTTTGGCAATTCGCCGCGTTGCGTCGTGTCGTCCGAGCCGAGTATGACGTACAGCATTGCTTCGTAGTTCGGTTCGGCGGCGGCTTTGCTATCGTTTTGTGAAAAAGAAACACGGCCGCCAAAGACTATGACGGCCGCAATAAATACTATGGATGCTAATTTCTTGGGCTGGTTCATTTTATTCTCCTATGGAAATGATGGGGCGAGCGAATCATTCCACAGTTCAGCCGTTTGAAAGTTGCAATATCTTTTTTTAAGACTCCGGCGGGAACAGAGCTTCGTCCACCTTTTGGCCGAAGGTGATGGTGCCAATCTCGGTATCTTCGATCACCTTGTCGCCGTCGTAAAGGACAGTGCGAAACGGAACGAGCGTTCCCTGTGCGTAATTGTAGTTATAAAATTTACGCTTGAATTTACGGCCACCTTCTTCGTATTCCAGCATCATCACGCGAAAGCGTTTTACGCTGACGTAATAGCGCGTCTTTCGCGCCTGTTTGTCGGTTATGTCGATCAGATAATATTCGACACCGAGTATCTTTTCCTTTCCGGCAAGCGCAAGCGTTGACTCGTTTTCTTTATAACGAAGAAAACCATCGAGCCCGCGGAATATCTGATTCTGGAACGTCCTCGACGCGTCTTCGCGCGGAGCATAGACCGAATCGTTTACCATCAGCACAACTTTTTCGTTGTTTTGGACAAGCGAATAACTAACCTTATTCGACATCTCCTGATCGAGCCGCAGCTTTTCCTTTCCAAGCGAAGGACCGCGAATGATCCATTTCTGATAATTAGCCGTTTCAGTTTTACCATCGCCATTTACAAAAGACGTTTTCCCGCGTTCGAACGTCGTCTTGCGGATCTGGTCAAGCACAGGCCGCCCGCCAGGATAGGCGTAAACAACGATGGTCGATTCCACAATTTGCTCGGCGGTGAAATTTGCACTTTGACCTTTTGGCGTTGCTGTCGGTTTTGGTGACGGAGTAGGTTTTGGCGTCGCCGTCGGCTTCTCTCCATTCGATGGCGGAACGGCCTGGGCCGAGACGGCAACAAAACTGGCGGAAAAAAGCATCAGGACGGCAAAACAAGTCCTTAAAAAAGAAACCACTACGAATATGCTCCTTGAAGGTCAAATACAGAAAAACAAAGGCGGATTGTAACACAAATGCCAAACAGAGGCATTGCCGCTAACCGCTCTCTCGTTGGAATTGATGAATGCAACCCATAAAAAGATGCACTAAACAAAAGTGTTCGAAAAGTTCGGGTTGAACATTTGATCCGAGATGTTCAATATTACCTGATGCTCCATGTGGCCCTCGTCGAACCGGAAATTCCGCCAAACACGGGCAACATCGCCCGTTTATGTGCCGCCACGCATACAAGCCTTCATATTGTCGGCGTGACCGGCTTTCGCATGGACGACCGGACGCTGAAGCGTGCCGGACTCGATTATTGGAACGAGGTCGATTTGCATCGCCACATCGATCTGGCCGGGCTTTTCGACGCAAATCCGGGCTTCAGGCCTGTTTATCTAACAACGAAATCAGATCGTCCGTACACCGATTGGCAATTTCGCGACGGCGACATTCTCGTCTTTGGCCCTGAAACTCGCGGGCTGCCGGAAGACCTGTTGGCCGCAAACGCAGAATCGTGCCTGACCATCCCAATGGCAAACCCGAACGTCCGCAGCCTCAACCTCGCAAACAGTGTCGGCATAGTGCTTTATGAGGCTATCAGACAACTCAGTTCGAAACGGGGGCAAGCCCGCCTTCCCGACTGAGACTAAATGAATTGGGAGCCTTACCTCGCATCGATCAAATAAATAACTGACAGTCGGGAAGGCGGGCTTGCCCCCGCTCTTTTAATCCTTAGGTCAATTTATCCGCTTTCCGATCGTTCCGCTGCCGCCTATTAATAATATCTTCATTATAAAACTCCCGGTTAACTGATTCAGAACGCGAATTGCGTTTATCAGCCTAATCTTGCATTATACTCGTTTGTCCTTAAGGACGAGTTTACGACAATGATTACCAACGACAAGATCAGAAATATCGCCATCATCGCACACGTTGACCACGGAAAGACGACCCTTGTTGACGCAATGCTCCAGCAAAGCGGAACTTATCGCGATAACGAGGCGGTAGTTGAACGCGTGATGGACTCGATGGACCTCGAGCGCGAACGCGGCATCACGATCATGGCGAAGAATACCTCCGTTCGCTATGGCGATTACAAGATCAACATTGTCGATACGCCGGGCCACGCCGATTTCGGCGGAGAGGTCGAACGCGTTTTGAAAATGGTGGACGGCATCGTGCTGCTCGTCGATTCTGCCGAAGGCTGTCTGCCGCAAACGCGTTTTGTGCTGCGAAAGGCCCTCGAACTCAAACTTCCCTGCATCGCCCTCGTCAATAAGATCGACCGTCAGGACGCACGGCCCGAAGAGGTCGTCGATGAGATCTATGACCTGTTCATCGACCTTGGGGCAAACGATCAGCAGATCGAATTTCCTATCCTTTACTCGATCTCGCGTGACGGCATAGCGAAAAAGAATCTCGCTGACGAATCAACCAGTCTCACGCCGCTGTTCGATCAGGTGATCGAAACGATCCCGGCGCCGCATGCGATCCGCACCGATTCGCTGCAACTGCTGGTGGCGAATATCGACTATAACCAGTTTGTCGGCCGCCTTGCGATCGGACGAATGTTTTCAGGCGAAATCTCGAAGAACCAGGAAGTTATCGTGGCGAAGATAGATGGTTCCACGCAGAAAACGCGCGTTAAGGAATTATTTGTATTCGAAGGACTCGACCGCACACCGGTCGATACCGCCGGTGTCGGCGAGATCGTCGCGCTGGCAGGTTTTGACGACATTAACATTGGCGAAACGATAACCACGGTAGATAATCCCAAACCGCTTCCCGTCATCGCTGTGGACGAACCGACCATCTCGATGATCTTCGGCGTAAACACGTCGCCGTTCTCGGGCATCGACGGAAAATTTGTCACATCGCGGCAGATCAAGGATCGGTTGGATCGCGAACTGCTGGGCAACGTCGCCCTTCGCGTGACTCAGACCTAGTCGGCTGAGCAGTTCAAGGTTTCGGGCCGCGGCGAACTTCAGTTGGCGATCCTGATCGAAATGATGCGGCGTGAGGGTTACGAACTTCAGGTTTCAAAGCCCGAAGTTATTACACGAAAAGATGAGGTCACCGGCGAACTGCAGGAACCGATCGAACAAGTCGTGATCGACGTTCCCGAAGAATTCATCGGCGTTGTAACCGAAGCTCTAGGCCGACGCAAAGGGCAGATGACAAAAATGATCAACAACGGTTCGGGCCGCGTCCGGCTTGAATACGAAATACCGTCGCGCGGCCTGATCGGCTTTCGCGGTGAGTTTCTGACAGAAACAAAAGGTACTGGTTTGCTCAATACGATCTTTCTGCGATTCGACAAATGGCTCGGTGAAATGAAAGGCCGACAGACTGGATCGCTGCTTGCCGACCGCATGGGCGAAACGAATACATACGCTCTCTACAATCTGCAGGAACGCGGAACGCTTTTCGTAAAGCCGCAGGTCAAGGTTTATGAAGGAATGATCGTCGGCGAAAACGCCCGTGCGGTCGATCTGGACGTCAACGCCATCAAAGAAAAGAAGCTTTCCAACATGCGTACAACCTCGGCTGACGAAGCGATGCGCCTCGTTCCGGTACGCGAAATGTCGCTCGAACGAGCACTCGAATTTATCGCCGATGACGAACTGATCGAAGTCACGCCAAAAGCAATTAGATTAAGAAAGAGAGTATTGAAAGCCAACGAGCGGCCGAAGAAATAAGATACCTTATATCGACTCCGCCGCTCCGTAAACCAATTTTCCGTTGTCGATCCGTGCCGCCGAGGTGAACGGATGGATCGTGTTTTTACCGCCATCCATAATATGTTCGACGGTGATGCCCGCAGCCTTGAGATAATCTGAGATCATCGACCGGTGACACCGCCACCAGACAGCTTCGGCACACATAATTGCCGTTCGTTTTTTCCGGGCCAGTTCTAATAGAACGTCAACGCCAACCCTAAATTCCACGGTTTCCATATAGTCCGCGTATCCGCGAAACGCCTCATTGTGCCAAACCGTATTTGGCGAATCGGGCCGCGATCGCCGGCGTCCGCCAAGCTGTTTGAACGGGACGTATGTAATGTTGTTTGCCGGAAGAGAGTTCTTTAACGCCTCTGCATTAAATTGCGGAAACTTTCGCGAACCAGGATAGCTGCGGACGTCCGCCACCGCTTCGATCCTGTTAAGGGCAAGCAATTCCAGGAATTCCGCGAGTTCACGTGTTGAGTGGCCGATGGTCCAGATCTTTATTGCGTCGTCGCTTCGATGAGGAGATCCGATCGGCAAGATCCCGCCGCCCTCGTTTTCCCATCTTTTTAGAGCTCTTTCGTAAAGCGTTTTTTCGGTGTATGTTTTCATCCTTCTGCCTCCGGGTCAGCAACCGAAAATACCTGGATTCTACATCACTCGCCTTTGAACCTGGTCAACAAGATCGAAACTTCCGGCAAGGCCGTCACTTCGTGGACGACCTCTGCCTCGACGGTTATCAAAACGCCCGGCGACAATTTGAAAATTTCATTTTTGCTTACATCGAGAAGATCACCCGTGCCCGTCACGCATTGAATAGTGATCGGCTCGGCGGCTTGATGCGCTTTTAGAACCGCATTTCGACGCAGGGATATCTGCATTATTTTCCGTCGCACTCCGTCAAATAAAAGGACGACTTCCGTATCCTTGCCCTCTCCGATCTTGGTTTTCAAATTTAACTTTTCCATAAGATCTTGATCGGCTCCGCTCGATTTACCCTGATCTGTTCCTAGGGCAACACATCTCTCCGGTTTACGCAGGCTTCCAGTTTTTATCCGTGCCTTCTTCTTTTGCTGCGAGCACTTTTGCCAATAGATGAAGCGCGATTTCCCTGGACTCTTTCAACGACATGCCCATGGCATCTGCCGCTTTTTCAAAGGTCTCGTTCGTAATATTTTCCGTCTTGCCCATATCGTTATTGGGCATTTGGCATCCGCAGTTGTAACACATGACAAACCCTCCAGCTCATTAACATTCATTTTGATGTGTCTTTCGTGGATAAATTTCTTCTTCATCATCAGAAAGGAAATTTATCCACGAATCAAATCAAATAGATCAAACAAAAACATTCACGAATTAAACTCACACTGCTCGTTTTAGTTCGTCAACGAATTTCAGAGCCTCGCGGCGAACGTGGTCGGCTAGCCGGGGATCGATAATACTCTTGATGCGGGCCGCTTCGATATCGCGTACCGCCTTGGTTTTGAAATCAAGGATCGTTTCCGCCGCGCTCAAGATCGCGCTTGTTTCTGGATTATCGATCAGCGAACCAACGACGGTTGAAGGTTCGTGCGCAAGCGCGACAGCCGCTCCTGTGACCGCTCCGTGGTCGTGCAGATCGCGAAACACGCGGCTCGTGTTCATGCACGTTTCGATCAATTCGTATTCTTCCGGGTCAAGCAAATGAGCCACGAACCGGCAGTGCTCGTCCATTATATTTGTCCAGAATTTTGATACTTCGTCTTTGTCGAATTCAGATTCACCGCCCGCGAGCATTTCAAGACGCCGCGTCCAACGCTCAGCCTCGTCCTGTGTGTGTTTGAAGAAAAGCGGCCATACCAAGCTCCGCAACTTTCCTGATGTTTGAGCCTCGCCGAGGCGGGCTTTGTAGTCGATGAACGGCTTGATCTCGTCCGTAACTTTGCCGACGAAACTCTTTAGTTCACCCGTTGACGGCGGCCCGGCATCGATCTGCTGATACAGGTTCGTAAATGTATCGCCGAACTGAATGGCTTCGTTGCGTTCCGCCTCGCAGGTCTCCGGCGGCATCAGAAGCGAAAAGAAAACCGCATGCTCCGCCATAATATCAACGGCGAACCGCGCATCGGCCCAAGCGTGGGCCGCCGGGTCCTTGTTGTCGAGTACCGGTACGATTACCGGTTTTTCAAACGGCTTTTCGATCTCCGTTCCGCCACCGCGTGTATATTGCCTAAATCCGCTAATGTCTCTTGTTTGTGCTGTTGCTTGTACCATTGCTGCCTCCATTAAAAAGCCTTACCGTACCGATTCGATGCAAAAGTGTCCATTGATAAATCTAGCTGCAAATTACAGTCCGTCATCTGAACCTACAGTGAACCGCTCTTTTATTTTGAAAATTCCTGACTCAATCGTCCGAGCGCCAAAGCTCCTAACATCAACCCAAAATCGCGAAGTGCGACATCGAAAAAGCCCGGGATCATCAATAGATTGACGATGATCAATCCGAGCCACGCCACGACGACATACGCAAATATCTTCGGTTTGAGAAAAACCCCGATACCGGCAACGATCTCGATCACACCGACGATGTACATAAATTCATGGCCGCGGCCGCCAAGCATATTGTTGACGAGCGACGGCAGATATTGATCCCAGTTCACCAAAAGCCCAAAGAATTTGTCCAACCCCATAACGATCGGCGCGACGGTGAACGCAAGCCGTAAAATATGGTATGCCTGATAGCTCGGGCTGTGTGCCTCGTCCTTGCTCGTTGATTTTGCAATTCCCGCATTTCCTGTAAGTATCGTTTCCATAATGTCCTCCAAGGTTTTTGTTTTTACGAATTAGTAACCGACCGTGATTCCGAATGTAGCCTGATAAATATAATAAGTCAAGTAGTTTCTTGACTTATTGGGTATTCCATTTAAATGTTGTAATATCAGCATTAGAAACGAGGGAATATGGTCAAAACCAAGCTTGATACAAGATTTTTCGAAAGCACACGCGGCCAGATCGTAGCGCTGATGCGCGGCTCTGCGAGGACTGTAAATGAGATCGCCGACGCACTAACCCTGACAGATAACGCTATTCGGGCACATTTGCTTTCGCTCGAACGCGACGGGCTTGTCGAACAAAAAGGCGTGGTCAAAGGGTTTCGCAAACCGCACCATCTCTACGGGCTGACGACCGAGGCTCAGCACCTGTTCCCGAAACCTTACGCTTCGCTTTTTAATAGAATGCTCGGGGTTTTAAAACGAACGCTGCCGGCCGCTTCGGTTACAACGACGCTGCATGATATCGGACATGAGATCGGTAGTGAAAATTCGTCGGATAGATCTGCTGAACTCGATGCAAGGCTTGTTGAGGCGTTAAAAGCGTTGGAATCGCTCGGCGGTTCGGCTGAGGTCGTCAGGGAAAATGACAAAACGCTCATCAAAAGCGAAAGCTGCCCGTTTAGCGAAGCAGTGTCAGAGCATCCTGAGGTCTGTAAGGTGGCCGAATCAATGATCGGAGAGATCGTTGGAACGAATGTCACGGAAACCTGTGACCGAACCACATCGCCAAAATGCAGATTCGTTATCGAGGCTGTTTAGTTAGAGATACCGATACAACGGAGAAATAATTTAGTTTTTACTTTTTTGGCGAGGAGTTTTCGGCTGGATCACACCTTCAAAAAAATGTCCGCCGCGTCGGACGGCTTCTCGCACTTCTTCAATTATCTTGCGTTTATCTCCAGTTGAAGCAAAACGTCTGACCTGTTTGATCTGTTCGGGTGTCGCCGGGCCGCCGATCGACTGCCATTCGGTCATTTTTCCGCTCCAGGCGATTATCTCTACCATAATGGGGATTAGTTCCAATCCCTTTTCCGTAAGCGAATAAACGTCCCTTCGTTTGTCGCTTGGGTGCGGCTGTTTTTTGACTATGCCGTTCTCTTCCAATTGTGTAAGTCTGGCGGCAAGAATATTTGTCGCAATCCCCTCGTCCGACCTTAAAAACTCGCCGTAGGTTTTCTTTCCCCAGAACGCAATATCCCTGATTATCAGCAGCGACCATTTGTCGCCAAAATTCTCCAAACCAAAATTGACCGGGCAGTTGGAACGCAGATTGCTTGTCATATTTGACATGTATGGAATCGTAGCATAATTGCATAATGCAAGCAATTTTACTTGCATATCACAAGTGTTATATGTAATGTAGTTAAACACTTGCGAAACACAAGCGATCCAAAAAGGAGTTATCATTATGTTCAAAAATACAGAAGCATTCAGCAGTTTTTCGGTTAACGATATTGAGAAGGCGCACAAATTCTACGGCGAAACGCTGGGCGTAAACGTATCGAAAGAGACAGAAGGCCTTGCGTTGACGCTTGGCGGCGGCGGTGGTTCCGTTTTTATTTATCCAAAGGAAGATCACGAGGCCGCGACATTCACAGTTCTGAATTTTAAGGTTGGGGATCTGGAGAAAACGGTCGATGACCTTACGGCGTCCGGGATCAAGTTCGAATCGTTCGAGGGCGAAATGAAAACGGACGAGAAAGGTATCTTTCACGGAGGCTCGAGCGGCAATGGCCCGAACATCGCATGGTTCAAAGATCCGTCCGGGAATTTTCTGGCGGTCATCGAAGTTTAAATAATTCATGGCGAACAATCCAGTGTTTACGTCGTAGAACACACGTTTCGTCACAAACGAGTGTCCATTAGAAGACGTAACCCAGAAACTAAACGATCAATTAAGGGAGATTGTCGTGGGGAAATTATCTGTATTCAATTTCGTGACGCTCGACGGATATTTCGAAGGACCGGAGAAAGGAAATATCAGCTGGCATAAGCACGGGGGCGAAGAAGCCGAGTATGCCGCGTCAAGGCTCGGCACTGACGGCACGCTTCTTTTCGGACGAGTGACATACCAATTCATGGCGAGCTATTGGCCGACCCCTGTGGCGTTGGAAAACGATCCGGTGGTTGCCGAAGGGATGAATGCTGCCGACAAGATCGTTTTTTCGACGACGCTTGAAAAAGCGGATTGGAGCAATACTCAAATCGTCAGATCCGACATTACCGAAGAAGTAAAACAGCTAAAGCAGACTTCCGGAAAGGACATGACGATCCTGGGAAGCGGAAGCATTGTGACGCAATTTGCCGAGGCAGGATTGATCGATGAGTTTCAGATAATGGCCGATCCGGTAGCCATCGGCGGCGGCACTTCTATTTTCAACGGAATGAAGCGGAAGCTGGATCTAAAACTAACTAAAACAAAAACATTTGAGAGCGGAGTAGTTCTCCTTTGCTACGAACCCGTTCGATAAAAAAAGTATTTATGCCGAGTCAAGAAAACCTCCATAGCATAGCGGCTGTCAGCGAACTTATCCGAACCGGACAAATGTCACCGATCCGGTTAGTTGAAGAGTGCCTCGAACGTATAGACGCGTTACAGCCGTCTATTAACGCGTTCATTACCGTCCTTGCGGACGAAGCACGTCACAAGGCGAAGCAGGCCGAATCAGAGATCAAGGCCGGAAATTGGCGCGGGCCGTTGCACGGAATTCCGGTCGGCATCAAGGATATGTACGACACGGCGGGCATCCCAACAACCGCTGCGTTCGTGCATTTTAAGGATCGTGTGCCGCTGAAAGATGCGGTTGCCGTAAGGCTGTTAAAAGAAGCCGGAGCGATCGTTATCGGCAAGACGAATATGCACGAACTGGCGATGGGAACGACTTCGCTGACCAGTTATTTTGGGCCGGTGCTTAATCCGGTGAATCAATCTTACATCGCAGGCGGTTCATCGGGCGGTTCGGCGGCGGCGGTCGCCAGTGGTATATGTTATGCCACGATCGATACCGACGCGATCGGTTCGTGCCGTTTACCTGCTTCGTGCTGCGGTGTGGTGGGCTATAAATGCACGTGGGGCATGATCGATAACAGCGGCATTTTAGATGGCG
>Ga0193752_1002725_pt1 | contig 12868 bp, 12 predicted proteins | sample H1c1metaG_FD_144924 | JGI IMG/M metagenome (GOLD analysis project Ga0193752, IMG submission 144924) | Soil microbial communities from a riparian zone of the East river system, Colorado, United States - H1c1 | ecosystem: Environmental > Terrestrial > Soil > Riparian zone | place: USA: East River... | reverse complement strand
GGCCTTCACCGGGCCGTTCGATCCCCAGAAGGCCGACCTCGCCCTCATCGACTGGCTGGCCCTGGAGATCGACCAGCTCGCGGGGATGAAGCCCGGGCGCCCCCTCACGTTCGGCGACCTCTGGGACGGCCGCCTCACGGACGAAGAGGCGTCCTCGGGCAAAGACCCGTGGGCCCGGTTCAACGCGCCCCGGGAGATCGACCTCCTCACCCTGACGACGTGCCTCTCCCACGACCGTCCGTACCACCTCCCCTTCCACCCCGACGACACGTTCTACTTCGACCCCGACGCGCTCCGGCGGTACCTGCCGGCCTACGTCGTCGACCACCTTGAGCGCAGGTCCCCGGATAGGGCGGCGGTTGATAAGGTCGGGGTGGACGACTCGAAGCTCAAACTCCGGCGGCTCCCGTACGCGCACGACCTCCCCGTCGTGTTCGCGGCCCGGCTGAGCCTCAGCTTCCCGACCCTCCTCTCGGCCGTCCCGCTCTTCGCCCGCGTGGGGGGCGATGGGGGGCCGTATGCCCCCATCGCCGCCGCCGCCGACGTCAGGGACACCGCCAGGGCTGCCGCCAGGGCTGCCGCCAGGGCCGCCGCCCCCGAGGCCGCTCCCCCCGAGGCCGGCCTCAGGGAGGTGCGGGTCGCGAAGTGCTGGTTCACCGACGGCGGGGTGTGCAGCAACCTCCCCATCCACTTCTTCGACCGTCCCCTCCCCGACTGCCCCACGTTCGCGCTCAATCTCGTCGACCGCGACGAGCCCGGGGTGAGCGAGAGCACGCGGCGGATCTTCTGCGCGCGGTCAAACGAGGACGAGGGCGCGTGGTGGCGCTCGCTGAAGAACGCCGCGGGGGAGCAGACAATGATGGGGTTCTTCAAGGGGATCTTCGAGACGATGCAGAACTGGCGTGACTCCGTGGCGATGCGGACGCCGGGGCGCCGCGACCGTCTCGTGCACATCAACGTGTTCGCCGGCGAGGGTGGCATCAACCTCGACATGCCGAAGGAAGCGATCACGAACCTCTCCGAAGGGGGGTTGACCGCGGCGAACGTCCTCGCCCTCCGCTTCGGGGGGGGCTCCCCGGGCCCTGGCGCCGCCCCGGCTGTGTGCAACGCCTGCGGGGGCTCGGGCAAAGACGCGAACGGCGCGAGGTGCCGGGCGTGTGAGGGCTACACGAACGAGGAGATCAACTGGAGGAACCACCGCTGGGTCCGCATGCGCTCGTTCATGGCCGGCCTCGAAGAGGTCGTCGCCGACTTCGCGGAGGACTACGCCTACGCCCCCTCGGGAGCGCAGGCGGCCGGGCGCGTGAAGCCCCTGGGCGACGGGAGCGTGACCTACCAGCAGTTGCCGGGTCAATCGTGGCGAGCCGGCCAGTACCCCCCGGGTAGAGCTGAAGCGGGGGGGGATGGAGCGGACCGCGAAGCCGTCGAGGCGATGCAGAAGGCGCTCGAAGCGGTGGCGGCGTTGGCGAAAGCCCCCGCCTTCACCGGCGACATCCCGCAGACGCCGCCGCAACTCCGCCTCACGCCCCGCCTCTAGGTCCGGCGTCGTAGAGGCGGGCGGCTACCCGTCCCCCCGGGCGTAAACGCGAACCGCCGTCACCCGGGGCCGGGGACGGCGGTTCGCGTTCTATGCGGAGAGAGAGGGATTCGAACCCTCGGTACCGTTGCCGGCACACACGCTTTCCAGGCGTGCCCCTTCAACCACTCGGGCACCTCTCCAAAAAGGCTGAGGGGTAAAGGTAAAAGGGTAAAGGGCGCGGAGTGCTGCGACAGAGCCCAATTCACGCGCCCCTCGCACCCGCCCCACGCATCGGCGGGCGGCCTTTTATCCTTTACCCTTTACGCCTTTACCCTTCGGTGTGGGGCCTCCGGCCTCACACCGCCATGATCTCCGTCTCCTTCTTCGCGAGCATGTCGTCGGCGCGCTTCACGTGCTCGTCGGTCAGCTTCTGGAGCTGCTCCTCGGCCTCGAAGCGCATGTCCTCGGGGAGCTTCTCGTCGTCGTAGGCCCGCTTGATGTGGTCCTTCGCGTCGCGGCGGACGTTGCGGACCGCCACCTTCGCCTCCTCCGCCTTCGCCTTCGCCCCCTTCGCGAGGTCGCGGCGGCGCTCCTCCGTCAGCGGCGGGATCGAGAGCCGGATCACGTTGCCGTCGTTGGTGGGGTTCAGGCCGAGGTGGGCCTCCGTGATCCCCTTCTCGATGGCCTTGAGCGAGGAGCGGTCCCACGGCTGCACGATGATGAGGTCGTGCTGGGGGGCCGACACGCTGGCGACCTGGTTGATGGGCATGGAACTGCCGTAGGCGTCCACGCGGACGCCGTCGAGCATGGCGGCCGTGGCGCGGCCGGCCTGGATGTGGCCGAAGTCGGCGGTGAGGTGCTCCAGCGACTTCTGCATGTGGCCGCGGGCGTCGTCGAGGGCCTGCTTGAGCGAGTCGGCGATCATCTGTTTCGGTGCTGGCGGAGGGAAAACAAAGCGGGGGCGCCCGGAGCACCGGAGGTGCGCCGGGCAAATCAAATCAAATCAAGCGGAGACGGGGGCTTGCTCGCCCCAGTGCACGAGCGTGCCGATGGGCTCGCCGCGCAGCACGCGCAGCAGGTTGCCCACGGGGTTCATGTTGAAGACGAGGATGTCCACGCCGCTCTCCTTGGCGAGCGTGATGGCCGTGAGGTCCATCACGCGGAGGTCGCGCGCGAGCACGTCGCGCCCGCTGATCTCGGTGAAGCGCTGGGCGGTGGGGTCGCGCTCGGGGTCGGCCGTGAACACCCCGTCCACGCGCGTGCCCTTCAGGAGCACGTCGGCCTCCACCTCCGCCGCGCGGAGCGCCGCCGCGGTGTCGGTCGAGAAGTAGGGGTGGCCCGTGCCCGCGCCGAAGATGACCACGCGGCCCTTCTCGAGGTGGCGGAGGGCGCGGCGGCGGATGAACGGCTCGGCGATCTCGTTCATGTCGATGGCCGAGACGAGGCGGGTGTCGAGCCCCGCCTGTTCGAGGGCGTCCTGGAGCGCCATCGCGTTGATCATCGTCGCGAGCATCCCCATGTAGTCGGCGTGGGAGCGCGACGAGATGCGACGGCCGGCGGGCGAGACGCCGCGGAAGATGTTCCCCCCCCCGATGACGACGGCGATCTCGGCGCCGGCCTCGAGGGCCTCCTTGATGTCGTCGGCGTAGCGCTCCAGCACGGTGTGGTCGATCCCGAAGGCGAGGTTGCCGAGGAGCGCCTCGCCGCTGAGCTTGAGGAGCACGCGGCGGTACTTCAGCGGGGCGGCGGCGTCGGACATGCGGACCGGGAGGGGCACAACGGAAGGGGCCCCGAAGCTACGCACGTCCCCCCCCCGGGGGTCCCGGCCCCGAACGCGTGGAGCCCTCGCCGCGCTATCGGAAAAGCCGGATCGCCCGTTGGCTGGCCCGGCGGAGGCCCCGGGCCTCGTAATAAAGGGTATTAAAAATCAAAAATTGTGCACCACTCTGGCTAGGTGATGGTTTATTACTTGATGCATAACTATGGATTTGTCAACTCCAAATTCATGAGCTAATTCATCCATGTCTTCGGTGCCAATGGTGTTGCCTTTAATTTTCCTACTAAGGACTTTAGAGGGTAGTATGAACTCGGCGGCAAAGGCTCTGTTTCGCTTTTGCTGGAACGAACGGCTCCTCGTCACTATTCCGGGCTCAAGAGGATTTGTAATATACTCAAATATTCCCCTGCATAATGCAAATCTATATGCCTCAGGTCTGCTATGGTATACAACCATTCCCGGCGACCCGTTGGCTGTTTCTTTAACCAATGCATCTATAGGTGTTTCGTGGTCGTCGCCTACTAATATAGATGATGATCCGGATTCTGTCTCCATGTCCAGCACTCTGCTTAGGTCGTTATCAGACCTGATGGGCAATTGGGGGTCACTCAGGTTCTCCCTAGCCCAGTTGGCCAGTTCGTATCCTTGCTTCCAGGGAGATCTGTGTGGCGATAATTGCTTGTATGACGCGTTTAGCTGCTGCAATGACCTGAGTTCAGATTCGGAGTCCTCCAGGCGAATCAGATCCTGCTCTACTGTCTTTGATTGTGTGCTCAGCTGGGATGGTGTGGCGGCTGCTAAAAACTCTTGGATTATTGAATCTGGTAGCCTCTGTATTGCTTGGATCAAATCATCTGCTTGGGAATCGCTGATGCTATAGGGGTCCCATCCTAGCGAACCAGAGGCCATGCAAAAGGCAGCTTCGTCGTCGTCGGCCTCCAGGATAGCCCTCCAGCTTTCTTGTAGAGGAGAATCCTCTATACCTTCTTGTTCAAGTCTTCCAATAACTGAGTTTATAAAGTTTGACAGAGATGATCTTAGGTCCTCTGTTGGCACAAAGCGATGGCCTTGTTCTAGGAAGTCGACGCCTGAGTAGTCTAAAGACTCCGGCGACCAAGCGATCTTCACTTCTTTGACGGCGGGCTCAATAATGATCGAAGGATAGGCGTATCCTTCTCTCGCGAACCTGAGATCATGTCTGGATGAGTATTCTGACTCATCGAGTCGGCCTGGCGATTCGACCTCATATATTAGTTGCCACCAATGAAAAACGACCCATTCCGCCAAAGGGTACAGGGGAGCGTATACGCTATCCCTGACGCTGCGCGACGATCTGTCGTAGACCCGTGTGATTGCCTGCCCATTGACCTTGATCTCAAGCCTAGCCCAAGTGGCGCGCAGCTCTTCGCCGCGAGCCCCGCCAGGGTCTAGCCATTCGAAGTCGAAGTCTAACGCGCTCATAGTTAAGGAAGCCCGATGGGCTCTTCGTCGCTTTTCAAAGGATAACCTTTATACCAGCCCTGCGCTCTGTTAACTAGGCGGCCCTCAAAGACCACGTCCCCTTCGCGATGCCATATGTACCGAGGGAATTCTCCTTCCCATATACCTCCAACGTTGCCTTCCCTGATAGCTTTCCTCAACCATCGAGTGATCGACGCTTTCTGCTTAGCTAGAGGCTGCGGGCAAATTGATCCGTCAGCCCAACGGGGGCGCGGGGCGCCTGCAAAGGAACCGGTGTCCTTGTGCTCAGGGCTGCCCACATAGACGGCGCGCTTCGCTAGTTCAGGGAGTTCGATCCCCGGGGGTACCGGCAACACACGGCGGTCTAGGGGGCGACGGCGCTTCGGAGCTCGCATGGCACGGACGGTAATCGGAACTACTCTACAACATTTGAGGAACACGCCAAACTAGTCCAAGAGCGCAAGGAACGGGCGGGGCCACCCCCGCCCGCCACTCATACGTGCCCGAACGGCCGGTTCATAGGGGAGGGGCTTGCATTGCTTTGCAATCCAAAGTACATTGTGAACACAAACCACGCCCCACCCTCAAAACCGATGGAGACGAGCCCCCTCGCGCAGCACGCGCCGAACGGCGCCGGACGGCACCGCAGCCCCTGGAAGATCGCGGCCTGGACCGCCCCGCTTCTCCTCATGCTGGGGATGTGGGTGATGACGCGGTCCGTGCAGGCATCCGGTGCGGGGGAGGGGTGGTCGCCGGGCGACTACGTCTTCGCCTCCCTCATCCTCTACGGCGCGCTCGGCGCCTACGAGGTCGTCTCACGGATGGGGCGGGGCAACACACTCTACCGCGCCGCCGCCGGGCTCGGGATCGGGACGGCGGTCCTGATGGTCTGGTCCATCGCGGCCGTGGGGCTCACCGACACCGACGCCGACGCGTTCTACCTCGTGCCGCTCGCCCTCGGATTCGTGGGCGCCCTCGTCGCGCGCTTCCGCCCCCGGGGGATGGCCCGCGCGCTGTTCGTGACGGCCGCCGCGACGGGGCTCGTCGGCGTGGTCGCGCTGCTCGCCGGGGCCGTCGCCCCGCACAACTCCGTGCTCCAGATCCTCGGCATCAGCGGGTTCTTCGCCGTGCTGTTCGCCGGGTCGGCCGTGCTGTTCAACGAAGCGGCAGAGGGCAGAACGACCCTCGGCGCGGCCTGACCCACCTCTCCAACCCCTACGAACGATGAACGCGAACGACACGGCCCGGACCCGCAGCGAGCGGCTGCGGACGCACGCCATCCTCTCCGCCGTGATCCTCGGGATCGGGCTGGTGCTGCTGGTTTACATGATCGTCGTGGAGGACGAGCCGGGCGCCCTCCCACTGGGGCTCGTCGTGGTCGGGCTCGGGTGGCAGATCGCCACGCGCGTCCGCATGCGGGCGGCGCAGGGCTGACCCTCCCCGCCGGGCGCGCAGCAGGCGGGGGCTTTTCGGGCGGGGAGTCCGGCGGGACGGCAGGAAAGACCCCCCGCTTTCCGCCCATCGCGCCGCTTCGCGTCGCTCACGGGCGGAAACCTGTCCCCCTTGAAGCGGGGACAATCTTGGTGGGTAGCACTCCCTCTTGGTGGGTGGCACGCCCTCGGGGTTCAGCCCATGCGGGCGGCGGCAGCCTCGGCGATGGCGTCGATAATCGCCCCGGGCATCTCGAAGACCTGCCGGTTCTCGAAGCGGAGGATGGCGATCCCTTCGGCTTCGAGGTTGCGGCTCCGCTCGGTGTCGTAGGCGTGGCGCGCCCGGTCGTCGTGGACCTGCCCGTCGAGTTCGATGCCCAAACGGGCTTTGACGCAGTAGAAGTCGAGGACGTACGGACCCACGCCGAACTGCCGCCGCCATCTCAGCCCGTTCATCTGCCGCGCCTTGAGCCGCATCCAGAGCACAGCTTCCGCCGACGTGGTGTGCGTGCGGAGCTGCTTGCGGAAAGCCGTCTGGGGCGACCGGTTGTTCGGAAAGCGCGAGGGATCCGCCATCGGGACGCTGCGAGCTGAAGCAGTATAGGCGCGCCGTTTTAATCGGCGCGCCCTCGTGCCGGGATCACCGCTGCAGAGCAGCCATCCACCCAGATTGTCCCCGCTTCAAGGGGGACAGGTTTCCGCCCGTGAGCGCGAAGCGCGATGGGCGGAAAGCGGGGGGTCTTTCGCAACAAGGGGGGCGCACCATCACGGTGCGCCCCCCTCTGCTACTCAGCGGTCGCCGCTCACGAGCGGCGGACTCCGGTGAGGAGCCCTCGGCGCCATTCGAGCGCCTCACCGCTCACAACAAACCAAAACTAGTCGCCGAGGGCGAAGCGGATGAAGCGGCGGAGTTCGACGCCGCGGCTCTGGAGCATCTGCGACACGGTCTGCGAGCTGTCCTTCACGAACGGCTGCTCCGTGAGCACGTTGTCCTTGTAGTACCGCTCCAGCTTGCCCTGCGCGATCCGGTCCAGCATCGCCTCCGGCTTGCCCTCGTTGCGGGCCAGTTCGCGGCCGATCTCCAGCTCCTTCTCGCTCACCTCGGCCGGCACGTCGGCGCGCGTGGCCGCCACGGGGTTCATGGCCGCGGCCTGCATCGCCACGTCGCGGCCGGACTCCTGCCGGTCGCCCTCGCCGATGACCTCGACGAGCACGCCGAGCTTGGCGCCGGGGTGGACGTAGGCGACGACCTCGCCGTCCGTCTCCACGACGGAGAACCGGCGGACGTCGATCTTCTCGCCGATCTTCCCGGTTATGTCGGTCAGCGCGTCGGCCACCGTGCGGCCGTCGAGGTCGAGCGCGCGGAGCGCGTCGAGGTCGGCCGGGCGCGCCGCCAGCACGCGGTCGGCGATCGACTGCGCGAACGTCACGAACTCCTCGTTGCGCGCGACGAAGTCCGTCTCGGAGTTCACCTCGACGATGACGCCGGTGGTGTTGTCCGCCGTCGTGGCGACGGCGATGAGGCCCTCCTTGGCGTCGCGGTCGGCGCGCTTGGCGGCGACCTTCTGGCCCTTCTTGCGGAGAAGCTCGACGGCCTGCTCGAAGTCGCCCTCGGCCTCGACGAGCGCGGCCTTACAGTCCATCATGCCGACGCCGGTGCTTTCGCGGAGGCGCTTGACGTCGCTGGCGGAGATGTTCATCGGTGTAGTCGGTTGGGGTCGGTCGGGGGACCGGGTCTGGAAATGCGGGGTGATCTTTAAAAGGCGAGACGGGGAAACGGCGCGCGTCCCCCCGTCTCGGGCCCTGACAGCGGGGGGGCTCAGCCCTCGGTCGCCTCGGCGGCGATCTCCTCGGCCTCGGCGGTGCGCGTCTCGGCCTCGGCCGAGGCGGCGTCGCGCTCCACGTCGCCCGCCTGGGCGCCCTCGGAGACGGCGTCGGCGATGGCGCGCGTGATGAGCGAGATCGACTTGTGCGCGTCGTCGTTCGACGGGATCGGGAAGTCGACGAGGTCGGGGTCGCAGTTCGTGTCGACCATCGCGATGATCGGGATGTCGAGCTTGCGGGCCTCGTCGATCGCGATGTGCTCGCGGCGGATGTCGACGATGAAGAGGGCGCCGGGGAGGCGCGGCATCTCGGCGATGCCGCCGAGCACGCGCTCGAGCTTCTCGTGCTCGCGGCGGCGCATGAGGCGCTCCTTCTTCTTGAGCTGGGCCGTGGTGCCGTCGGCCTCCTGCCGCTGGAGCGTCTCCATGCGGCGGATCGACTTCCGGATCGTCTGGAAGTTGGTGAGCATGCCGCCGAGCCAGCGGTCGGTCACGTAGGGCATCCCGGCGCGCTCGGCCTCCGTCTTCACGACCTCCTGCGCCTGCTTCTTCGTCCCGACGAAGAGGATCTTCCGGCCGCGGCTGGCGAAGCGCCCGGCGGCGTTGGCGGCGTCCTCGAGGAGCTGCTGGCTCTGCTTGAGGTCGAGGATGTGGATGCCGTTGCGCTCCATGAAGATGTACGGGGCCATCTTCGGGTTCCACCGGCTCGTCAGGTGCCCGAAGTGGGCGCCGGCGCGGAGCATGTCTTCGATCTGCACACGGGGCATAGTCGTGGGGCCCTCCTTTAAGAGGGCCGGCTGGGGTTGGTATCCGCCCCCGCCGTCAACGGTCCCAGGGATCCCGCGTGAGCGGGACACCCCCCGAGGCCTCGGGCGAGGTGAGAGATGAGGGCTTCGGTCTTAGGTCTTGGGACTTTGGAAATGCAGCGCACGTTGGAAGCGCCCTGCATTTCCCAAAGACCAAAGATCCAAGACCGAAGTCCCAAGCGCGATTAGCGCTTGCTGAACTGGAACCGCTTGCGGGCCTTCGGCTGGCCGTACTTCTTGCGCTCGACCATGCGGGGGTCGCGCGTCAGGAAGCCCGCGTCGCGGAGCGGCTTGCGGAGGTCCTCGTTGAACACGACGAGGGCGCGGGCGATGCCGAGGCGCGTGGCCTCGGCCTGCCCGGTGAGCCCGCCGCCCTTGGCGTTGACGAGCACGTCGAACTGCCCGGCGACGCCGGCCACGTCGAACGGCGACGTCACGGCGCGCTGGCGGACCTCCGTGGGGAGGTAGACCGCGAGCGGGCGCCGGTTGATCGTGACCGTGCCCGTGCCGGGGCGGAGGTAGACGCGGGCGACGCTGGTCTTGCGTCGGCCGACGGCCTGGTACTGCGTGAGGGTGGTAGCCATACTGCTAGTCTGGGCGCGGTTTAGACCGCGAGGGTCTCCGGCTGCTGGGCGTCGTGCGGGTGCTCCGGGCCGGCGTAGACCTTGAGCTTCGTGAGCATCTGCCGCCCGAGGGCGTTCTTCGGGAGCATGCCCTTGACGGCGTGCTCGACGAGGCGCTCGGGGTGCTTGGCGCGCACCTCGCGGGGGCTCAGGAGCGTCACGCCGCCGGGGTAGTTGGAGTGGCGGAAGTACTGCTTGTCCGTCTCCTTCTTCCCCGTGAACCGGACCTTGTCCGCGTTGACGACCACGACGAAGTCGCCGGTGTCGACGTGGGGGGTGTAGGTCGGCTTGTGCTTGCCGCGCAGGACGGTGGCGACGCGCGTGGCGAGCCGCCCGACGACGGCGTTCTCCGCGTCGATGACGTACCAGGCCTGCTCGACGGCGCCGCGCTTGGCGCTGTACGTCTTGAACGAGTTGTGATCCATGGTCGGGGTCGGGGCGCCCCAGAGGGGGCGGACGACGCGCCGACACGGGACGTGCGCGGCGCGAGTAGAGCTAGGGAAGCTAAGGGACCCCCCCGCCCCCAGTCAACGAACGCCACCCCCGCAAAACCCCCCGAATCCCCGGTTCAACGATTCTTGGCGGGCGTTCTGGCGCCGGTGAGCGCCTCCGGCGCTGACCGCGGACCGCTGACCGCGGACCGCGGACGGAATGCGCGCAGGCAGGAATGCGGGGGGAAAGGAAAGCGCGTGTGATCGGAGGGGCCGTGTCCGCCCGGTGCGAAAGACCCCCCGCCTTCCCGCCCATCGCGGCTCCGCCGCTCACGCGCGGGAAGCCTGTCCCCCTTGAAGCGGGGACAATTGGGGTGGGTGGCACGCCGATAGATAGGTCGCCAACGCAGCCCCCCTCCTGGACAGGAGGGGCGGGGGGGTGGTAGACCGGTATGGCGGTGCCCGTCCGATCACACCACCCCGCCCCGCGCACATCGCGGCTGCGCCGCTCACGGGCGCGGGCCTGCCCCTCCTCGTCTGAGGAGGGGCGGTCTCGTTCCTCTACAGGTCTCGCTAATCCGGTCAACCTCCCCGCGCCCGCGCTTCGCTGGGCGCTGCCCCTCCTCATCTGTGTATAGACCGGAGACATAGCGGACACTTCAGGAGGCTCCCCAAAGCCCCAAGAGGCCCTTTGCTTCCATCGTCCTGCGTCTCCTCAACCGCTCCTGGCCGCACGTAGGCAAGAAGGCCGAAAAGTGTCCGCGATGTCCCCGGTCTATACACAGACGAGGAGGGGCGGATTGTTTCATTCCAGCAGCCCCGCCCGCGAGGAGCCACAAACCAAAATTGTCCCCGCTTCAAGGGGGACAGGTTTCCGCCTGTGAGCGCGAAGCGCGATGGGCGGAAAGCGGGGGGTCTTTCCTCCCGGGGCGGGCAGTGGCGTGTCGGTTCTACCACCCCCCCGCCCCTCCTGTCCAGGAGGGGGGCTGCGTTGGCGCCTCCCGGGCGGTTCTCCCCGCGCTCCCCCGCCCTTCGGCTTCCGCCTTCCGCGTTCAAACGGGGGGCGGTGGTCGGCGGTCCGCGGTCTGCCGTCGGCGCCGCAGGCGCCCTGCACCGAGGGCGCCCCCGCCCCGGCGTAGCTTCGCCCGCCGCCCCCTCCGGCCTGGATGCCCCCGCGCGACCGCCTCGCCCACCTCGACCCCATCGCCCGGGAGCTCCCGTTCGACGTCGAGAAACACGAAGACGCCAACAACGCCTTCGCGCGGTGGTACGCCACGCGCGACGACGCCGACCGCCGCATCGTCGAGCTGTGGTCGTACTGCTACGTCTACCGCTTCGCCCTCACCCGCGTCGTCCGCGAGGCGTGGAACGAGGCGGACTTCGAGGAGCTCGTCACGCGCGGCTTCACCCAGCTCCAGAAGAACCTGGAGCAGGTCCGCGACCCCGCCCGCTTCACGCACTGGGCCAGCGTCGTCTGCGCCAACGTCGTCAACGCCTACGGCCGCGCCCGCGTCCCCGTCACGTCGCTGGACGACCTCCTCGAAGCGGGCGCCGAACTCGGCATCGCCGAGGAGCCGGAGGCCGTCGTGGACCTCGACGTGGACCGCCTCCACATCCGCCGCGCCGTCGAGGCCGCCGTCGGCCGCCTCTCGGACGCCGTCCGCCCCATCGCCGAGATGCGGCTGCTCGAGGGCCGCTCCTACGAGCGCATCGCCGCCGCCACCGGCCACCCCGTCGAGACCGTCCGCGCCTACGCCGCCCGCGCCACGCGCCAGCTCAGCCGCGACCCCGCGCTCCGCGACCTCGTCGAAGAATTGTCCTGGGGTCACGGAGAAAAACGTACGGGAGTCCGCCCCCGTAAATCCTCGCTTTTGGAGGAAGAAGGGCCTCCACACCCCCCTGCGCCTCCGTGAAGACCCTGCGCCCCCGCCCGGCCGAGTTACGTTTCTCCTCAGATCGACTCTTACGGGGTGTACCGCACCGGAATCAGGCCCGCTGATGGACCCGCTCGCTCTCCGCATCTTCTCCTACCCCGACCTCTCGGACGCCGACCGCGCCGAGCTGGAGCGGCGCGTCGCAGCCGACCCCGCGCGGGCCGCGCTGCTGGCCGAGGTGCGGACGCTCTACGCGCTGCTGGCCGAGGCCCGCGCCGACCGCCGCGTCGACGCGCAGGCCGTGGCGGACTACGTCGTCGCCCGCGCCCTCGGCACGGACACCCCGGCCGACCTTGAGGCGTACGACCGCGTGGAGGCCGCGCTGGAGGCGCGCCCGGAGCTGATGAAGCAGGCGCGCAAGTTCCACCAGACGTTGCAGCAGGTCACGGCCCGCGCCGAGAGCCCCGTCGCGCAGTTCGAGCGCCTCACCGGCCGCTCCCTCGACGCACGCGTCGCGGAGCCCGCGACGATCTACCAGACCGACCGCAGCCCCGCCGCGCCGCGCCGGGGCGACCGCCGTCCGGCCCCGGCGCCCGCCCGCCCTGCCGCCCGCCGCCCCTTCCTGTATCGGGCCCTCGCGGGCGTGGCCGTCGCGGGTGCGCTCTACGCGGCGCTCTTCGTCGCTGGCCCGCTCGCCGCCCCCGAGGGGCAGCGCCGCGCCGACCTCGCCACCGTGGAGGACTCCTACGGCGGGCTCACCTTCCGCGGCGGCCCGCCCGACCCGACGGTCGAGCGCTACGCGGCGGCGCTGGCCCGTCTGGAGGCGGCCCGCCACACCACGCTCGGCCTCTTCCCGCGCTACGACGCGGCCGAGCTGGAAGCCGTCGCGACCGACCTCACCGCGCTCGCGGGCACGAACCCGGAGGGCTGGGAGCGGCTGGAGGCCGCCCGCGTCGTCGGCCTCATCCGGCTCCACCAGGGCCGTTTCTCCGAGGCCGCCACCGCCTTCCGCCAGGTCATCGCGGGCGAAGGCCCTCACGCCGACGAGGCCCGCCAGCTCCTTTCCTGGTTAGAGGCCACGCACCAGGCCGACTGACGCGGCGCACCGTCACGCCGCGCCCGAC
>Ga0193752_1002724_pt1 | contig 12870 bp, 16 predicted proteins | sample H1c1metaG_FD_144924 | JGI IMG/M metagenome (GOLD analysis project Ga0193752, IMG submission 144924) | Soil microbial communities from a riparian zone of the East river system, Colorado, United States - H1c1 | ecosystem: Environmental > Terrestrial > Soil > Riparian zone | place: USA: East River... | reverse complement strand
CGGCGGCACGTTCTTCCACGTGGATCTCACCTGGAAAGACAAGGATCCATCGAAGCTGATCGAGGCCGCCGGATTTTCGCTGGCCTACGTCGAGGACATCACCGACAACGTGCGCCAGGCGCTCGAGCTCGACAGCGAGCGCCGCGAGCAGATCGTCATGAGTTTCCCCGAGCAAATGCGCGCCGACTTCCGCGACTGGTCCGGGGTGAAAGGCCATCGCGCGCACAAGCGGCTCGAGACCGGCGAATGGAAGTATTGCGTTACCCGCGCCATCAAGAAGTGAGCTCTAGAACACCGCGATGGGCCGCCCGGGCGATCCGGTCGCGCCCTTCAATCGCAGCGGCGTGAACACGAACATGAAGCGATAAGTCTTCTCTTTCTCGAGCGCGGCGAAGTTCATGAACTCGAGATTGAAGATGCCGTGTTTCATGGTCATGCCGGCATGCACCAGCGCGTCGGGCCCGTCCATGTTGGCGTCCGAACCGATCATCGAAGGCTGGCGCGCGATCATCCACTCCACCAGCTCCGCGCCCGCGTAGGCCGGGCTGCCGCTGGTTGAGATCGGCTTCGGCCAGTGCCGCCACCAGCCGAGGTTGAACAACAACGCATCGCCGGGCTCGAGGTCGCTTTCCTTCAACCCTTGTCGGGCGAGCGCGCCGCGCACGTCGGCCACGGTGATGACGTATTTCTCCGCGACGATGGGCACACCCTGGTACGCCGCGATGTCGATGTAGATGCCGCGCGTGAGGATCGGCTTCACGTTCTCGATGCCGTTGCGCTTGAGGCCGTACGGATCGCGCATGTCCTCGGTGGTGGCACCGTTGTAGAAGACGATGGTCTCGGTGCCGTCGGCGAGTTTCATCTTCTGCCCGACGTGGCCTGGGCCGTCGAACTGCGTGCCGACCTGGCCGATCTCGGATGCGACGTATTCGTCGTTGAACACCGTGTTGCCACCGTTGAACGGGCCGGAGGTCGGGAACGAGGGGATGAAGATGTTGTAGCTGCGATTGCCGATCATCGGCATGCCGCGTTCGTACATGTGACCGAGCTCGAGCACGCGTCCGGTTTTCACGAGCGACGTGGCGCTCAGCACCTTCGCGGGCGTGATCCAGTTGGACGCGCCCGCCTGGTCGCCAGCGCCCCACTGCGCATTGGGCCACCACGGCCCCTTCTCCCGCGTCTGCGCGAAGGCTGGTGAAGAGCCGAGCAGTGCGCACGCCACGACCGACAAAATTCCTTTCATGTTGCCCCCTCTAACCGTGGATACAGCCCTCGGGCTTCTCCGCGCCGATGCAGATCGAAGTCATATGATTCCGCTTTCAGTCCCGTCGAGTATCGCGCATTACCAGACGAAACACCGCGTGACCGCCGTCCCACTGAATCCCGTCAGCGCTGGATGAACTCCAGCAGATCCGGATTCACAACCTCCGGATGTGTCGTGCACATCCCGTGCGGCAGGCCCGGATAAACCTTGAGCGTGCCTTTCCTGAGCAGCTTCGCCGCGAGCGGCGCGGAATCCGCGATCGGCACGATCTGGTCGTCGTCGCCGTGCATCACCAGCGTCGGCACGTCTATCTTCTTGAGGTCTTCGGTGAAATCCGTTTCCGAGAAAGCCTTGATGCAGTCGTAGTGCGGCTTGATGCCGCCCTGCATTCCCTGCCGCCACCAGTTGTCGACGACGCCCGGAAGGGTTTTCACGCCCGGACGGTTGAACCCGTAAAACGGGCCCGACGGCACTGCGCGATAGAACTCCGCGCGGTTCGCCACCAGCGCGGCGCGGAATCCATCGAACACCTCGATGGGTAGACCACCCGGGTTCTTGTCGCTCTTCAACATGACGGGCGGCACCGCGCCGATCAATACGGCCTTGGACACCCGCCCACCGCCGCCGTACTGCCCGACGTAGCGCGCGACCTCACCGCCCCCGGTCGAATGCCCGATGTGCACGGCGCCTTTCAGATCGAGATGCGCCGCCAGCGCGGCGACGTCCGCGGCGTAGGTGTCCATCTCGTTGCCCGCGAACGTCTGCGAGGACCGGCCGTGACCGCGGCGGTCGTGGGCGATCACGCGAAAGCCTTTCGACAGGAAGAACATCATCTGCGCATCCCAGTCGTCGGCGCTCAACGGCCAGCCGTGGTGGAACACGATCGGCTTCCCGCTGCCCCAGTCCTTGTAGAAGATTTCCGTACCGTCTTTGGTGGTCACGAAACTCATGGCGAACTCCTTTATCCGTTGCGGGCGTTGATCCAGCCGACGATCTCGCCGAGCACCTGCTCCTTGCCGAGGTCGTTCAACAAGTCGTGATAGTGCCCATCGTAGAGTTTCAAGGTCTTGTCAGCGGAGGCCGCGCGGTCGAAGAAAAGCTGGCTGCCGGCGGGCACCGTCGCGTGATCGGCAGTGCCGTGCATGATGAGCAGCGGCAGCTTGAGCGTCGAAAACTCGGCGAGCATCCGATCGCCGGCTTCCAGCAGTGCCTTCACCGTCCGCGCGGGCTGTTTCTCGCCTTTGCAATAAGGATCGGCGTCGAGCACCGCCAGCGCCTTCGGATCGCGCGTGAAGTCCTTCATGTGCAGCGTCAGCACCGGCAATTTGGGCGCGACCTTGCCGAGGAACCTCACGAGGCTCAAAACGATGGCGGGAGCCGGCACCTGGAAGGCGAAGCTCTCGCAGATGAAGCCGGCGATTTCCCGCTGATGGTCGAGCGTCCAGGTGCAGCCGACCACGCCGCCGGCGCTGTGGCCCAACAGGAACACCTTGAGCCCGGGCTCGCGGGATTTTGCCAACCCGATCACCGTTCCCAGGTCTTCGGTGTAGTCGGCGTATTCGTCGATATAGAAACGCGGGCCTTCGGACTTTCCACGTCCGCGCTGATCGTAGGCGTAGACCGCGAACCCGGCCGCCGCGAACTGCTCGGCGGGCCAGAGGTATTGACCGCTGTGCGAGTTCACTCCGTGGCAGATCACGACCACCGCCCTGGGCGCCGCGGGGCGCCACGAGCGCAGGAACAGCTTGGTGCCGTGGCGGCCGGTGAAAAATTCTTCGTTCATCTCGTTGTCCCCTTGGGAATATTCTTGTTTGTCAGGTCAGGTGCCGGTTGAAGAACTCCAGCGTGTGCGCGCGCGCAATGCCAGCCGCATCGATGTCGAAATGCGCGCCGCCGTGCCGCGAGAAGGCATGGTTGCAACCGGGGTAGCTGTATAGCTCAACATCAGGCTTGCCGGCCAGTGCGGCCTTGATCTCAACCTGCGCTTGTTTGGAGATGAATTCGTCTTCTTCGGCCAGATGCATCTGCAGCGGCGCGTCGATGTCCTGCGCCTCGCTCAGGAACTCCTCCGTGCGCCCGCCATGAAACGCGACCGCCGCATCCACCCGCGTGCGGGCCGCGGCCAGAAACGTCAGCAACCCGCCGAGACAGAATCCCATCACTCCCGTGCGCAGCCCGCCTGACAACCTGGCTGCGGCGGCGACCGTCGCTTCCACGTCGCGCACGCCCGCGTCGATGTCGAAGGCCTTGTACAGCGCGAGCCCTTTCTGCCAGTCCGGCTGCGATCGGACCGACAGATCCACGTGACGCTCCTGGCGCCAGAACAGGTCCGGGCACAGCGCGATGAAGCCGCCGGCCGCCAGCTCACCGCAGGTGGCGCGCAGGTCGGCGTTGACGCCAAACACCTCGTGCAGGACGACGATGGCCGGCCGGTGGGGTTCTTCCGGACGGGCGACGTAGGCATCGAACGCGCCCTCCGTCGAGGCAACGCGCAAGGTATGTGCCTGATCCTGGTGCCATGGTTGCGTAGTCATCCGATGCTTCCCCGTTTGCCGCCCGAGTCTCAAGATACGCGCGAGCAACCGCTTTCCGGGATGGACCGAAGTGACAAAGAACGGGCGACAACTGACAGACCGGACGCCGCTCGAAGTGGCGATCATGTGTTACCCCGGCTCGCAGCCGACGTCCATTCACGGGCTGACCGATGTGTTTGCCTACGCGGACCACTTCGCGCGCGAGCTTTCCGCGAGCCAGCAGCCATTCCTCCGCGTCACGCACTGGCGCGAGCGCGCCGACGGCGAAGGAATCGAATGCACGTTCGATTCCCTGCCCGGCCCATTCAAGGCGCCGGTACTGGTCATCGTGCCCGCCTGCCAGATCGCGCCTCCCGGCTCAGGCCATGCGCCGCGCAGCCAGGAATGGATTCGCGGCAAACATGCCGAGGGCGCCGTGGTGGCCGCGGTGTGCGGCGGCGTGTTCCTGCTGGCGGATTCGGGGCTGCTCGAAGGGCGGCGCGCCACCACGCACTGGCTCTTTGCCGACGAACTGCGCCGGCGGTTCCCCGCGCTCGACGTCGACGCCGACCGGCTGGTCATCGACGACCACGACGTGATCACGGCCGGCGGCGTGTTGGCCTGGGCCGACCTGGGCCTGAGCCTGGTCGAACGATTGTTAGGGGCCACGGTGATGCACAGGACCGCGCGGTTCATGGTCATGGACCCGCCGGGTCGCGAGCAGAGACTGTACGGCGATTTCGCGCCGCGGCTGCAGCATGGTGACAAGGCGGTCCTCGCCATCCAGCACTGGCTGCAGGCGAACGCGGCCGCCGCCGGCACGGTGAGCGAGCTGGCGGGACGCGCGGGCCTGGGAGAGCGCACGTTCCTGCGCCGTTTCGTGAAAGCGACCGGCATGAAGCCCAGCGAATACACCCAACGCCTGCGGATCGCGCGCAGCCGCGAGCTGCTCGAATTCACCCGCGATTCGGTGGAACGGGTTTCGCTCGCCGCCGGTTACGAAGATCCGGGCGGCTTCCGGCGGATCTTCAAGCGTGTGATCGGCCTGTCACCGGGCGAATACCGGCGCCGCTTTCAGCGCGAGCGGCTGATCGAGAGCGCAGGCCGCGCTACTCGAACCGGTAGCTGAGCTTGACCAGCAACTGCTCGTCGTCCCGCAGGCTGAAGCTGTCGCGCAGCTGTCTTTCCAGGCCCTGCGTCTCTACCTCGCGGTCGAAACCGCCGCGGCCATACACGACGTATAGATAGGACAGCGGCCCGAGCTCGTAGCGATACCGGATCTGGAATCCGAGATTGCGCACGCTGAAGTCCTCGACCGGCTCGGCGCTTTCGAGCGAATCGCCGTTGGGCGCGATGCGATACGCCGTCTCGAGACGCGCGTCGATCGCGATGGCCTGCAACTTGAGCCGCAACTCCTGGCGATTGCCGATGGTCCAGTCGAAGCCGGCGCTGAAATGCGATTCGCGCCCGGCGAACCCGCCCACCAGGTTCTCGCGTTGCCACACGAGCCAGTCCGGAGTACGGCTGTACGACGCGCCCAGATACAGGTTGAACGCGTCGCTCACGAAGTATTTGGGCTCGACGTTGACGAAGTAGGCAAGGCGATCGTTGCCCGCAAACCCGCCGGTGGAAGGATTGATCTCGAGGTAGTACGCCCAGTTGCCGATGCGCGGCCGCTCGTATTCGAAATACGCGTTGAAGTTCGCGGGGACGCGGGCCGCGCCGTTGCCACGCGTCAGCAGGTCGTCGTAACCGGCGCTGTTCACGTTGATCTGCGCGTATTCATAGCTGCCGTTGCGCGTGCGGCCCTGGCGGCTCACGCGCACCTGGTGATTCATCAGCAACCCGTGGTCGTTGTAATCGGAGCTCAGGCGCAGGCGCCAGTCCTTCGATGCGTAGCGCGATTCAGCCGGCAAGTCGTCGAAGCGGCGCTTCACTTCCCAATGAATGTAGTTGGAGCTGTTGCGCGCGAGGTACCCCGCATCGTTGATCTGAAGCTCGTTGCCGAAGTGCATCGCGATGACCTGCTGGCGCCAGCCGTGGTCCATTTCGTAATCGGCCCACAAGGTGGCGCCGGTGTCGCGGACGCTCTCCCCCGCCTGGTCGATGTCGCTGCCGAACACGCGCGTGCGCACGTTCCAGCGCGCGTTCGGGCGCCAGTTGTGATCCAGACCCAGGACGCTGGCGGTGCGGTCGAGGTACGGGCGTTTCACCTGCGTCGCCATCAGGCCCACGTTCTGCTCGCTGAAGTCGCGCACCAGGCGCAGCGCGCCGAACGTTCGGCCGACCTCGTCCGCTTCGTCGGCGGCGAACACGCCGTACTTGGTGGCGCCAAGGCTGCCATTGAGTTTGACGGCGCCGACGATGTCGCCCGCCCCGACGCCGTCGTCGTTGGGGCCGCCGATGCGGCGCGTGTACAGCAACTGGCTGAAGTCCGAGGGCGTGGTGAATTCGAAGATGCCCTGGTTTTCGGTGAAGAACGGGCGCTTGTCGCTGACGAAGGTTTCGGTGGCGCTGAAATTGACGACCAGGTCGTCACTCTCGACCTGGCCGAAATCGGGGTTCAGCGTCGCGGTGAGCTGCGTCTGGCCGTTCGGCTTCCAGAACAGGTCCACGCCGGCATCACCCTTGCTGCTCTCGCGCACCTTGTCGTACAGGCCCGACACATACGGAGTCACCGCCAGCAACGACTGGCTGTAGTTAGCGAGCTCGATCGCGGCGAAGTCCGAGACGAAACGCGGCCGCTCGAAACTCGCCTGCGGCCACGCCACGCGCTCGCCGGTCGCGCCGATCACGCGGTCGAGGTAGATCTTCACGGTGCGCTTGTCGCCGTTGGCATCGCGCATCGGCGCGATGTGCCAGGGAATCAGCACTTCGACCGACCAGGTTTCCGCGTCGCCGGTGACCGCATGGCCCCAGTTCCCGTCCCAATCCTTGTTGAAGTAGTTCTCGTTGGTGATGATGCCGTCGAAGACACCGTCGGTGGAACTCACCGTGAAGTTGTAGGCGGTGCGGCCGTCACCGTCGTAGTCGACCATGAGGTTGACGCGGTCGACCTGCTCTTCGAAGTCGCGCTGCACGCGCTGCTGGTTGCGCGCGACCGACGGCGGCTGTGTGTTCTTGAACGCAACCGCGAGCCCTTCCGGCGTCGCGAGGATCCAGGCTTCAGTAGCGAACGAGCCCGGCTCGCCGTTTTGCGGCTGGGTCTTGCGGAAGTCGGTCACATGCTGGGCGGCCTGCCATTCCTCGACGCCGATGCGGCCGTCGATTTCCACTCCCAGCGCCGGCGCGGCCGCCGCCATCAACACGATCGGTGCAATCCCTCGCTTGAACCTCATCCCGTTTCCTCGATCCGCCGCCCGCCTGAACTATAGACGCTGGAGTCAGGACTTCGGTTTGATTTTCCCCGCGACGTTGCGACGATTCTTCGCCCCGGCTGTGCGCCGTACGGCGAGACCCAACAAGCGGCGGAACGTCGGGCACTGCAGGTGGCTCGGCGCCGGACAGGCGGCGGCATGCCGCAGTCCGTCGCGCATCGCCGTCAATTTGTGGATCGTGCCGTCCAGCTCATGCGCCTTGTCCGCGAGCATCTTGCGATCGATCTGCCCGCGTCCCTCGCGCGTGAACACGCCCCCGATTTCCTCGAGCGAAAAGCCGGCCGAGCGGCCGAGCGCGATCAGTGCCAGCCGCTCCAGCACGTCCGGGTCGAACAGACGCCGCAACCCACGGCGGCCGACCGAGGTGATCAGGCCCTTCTCTTCGTAAAACCGCAGCGTCGAGGCGGGCACGCCCACCTTTTTCGCCACTTCGTTGATATCCAGGTCGTGCATGCCCTTGACCTCAAGTGGACTTGAGGTGGCACTCTGCTCGCCTATGAACCTCCTGACAATCATTGCAAGCATCGGTCTGTTCGCGACGGCACTGACCGATCTCTGGGCCATCGCGCGAAAGCGCCTGCTCGGCATTCCCCTGCCGGACTTCGGCCTGGTTGGCCGCTGGATCGCGCACTTCAGCTGCGGCCGCTTCCGGCACGAGCGCATCGCCGCCGCGGCGCCCGTTGCCGGTGAACGACTGATCGGCTGGACCGCCCACTATGTCATCGGCATTGGTTTCGCGGCGCTCGTGCCGGCGTCGTGCGGCGCCCAGTGGTTAGAGCATCCGACGCTCGTGCCCGCACTTCTCGTCGGCATCGCGACCGTCGCCGCTCCGTTCCTGCTGATGCAGCCCGGCATGGGCGCAGGATTTGCCGCCAGCCGCACGCCCCGGCCCGCGACGGCGCGCCTCCAGAGCGTCGTCACTCACACCATTTTTGGCCTCGGCCTGTATGCCGGGGCGTTGATCACGAGGAGTTTCCCATGACGTGCGCCGCTTCGTCAGCCAGCGGGTTGCCTGAACGCGCGCTCGGTTGCGTAGAGACGCAGGGCGAACTGGCCGGCTTCGGTCGCGCGCAGCGCCATGACATCTTCTCGCATCGCCGCGGGCACCTGCGCGAGCGTGGGCAGCACTGCGCGGCATTCCGGCGCGAACACCGCCGGTGCCGCGAGCGCGGCGAACGTCAGATCGGCCGCGGTGAATTCATCGCCGGCGAGGAACCGGCGTCCGTCCTTGAGCCGCGCAGCCACATCCACGAATACTTCGCGGATGCGATCGCCCGAACGGACCGCGCCCGCGGGCGTCACCTTGTAAGCGCGACGCAGTAGTTTGCGGGCGATCGGCACGATGAGTGGCAGCCACACCGCTTCGCGCCGCGGCACGCCGCGCGACCACAAATCGCGCAGCAGCGTCTTGTCCGGCAACAGGTGCGTGTAGGCCCAGCGCCTCACGTGGGTGCCAAGGTCCGTATCGAAACGCTCCTCCATCGCCTCGACTTCCGCGCGCGGGACCGCATCGAGTGGATAGAGTACGCCCGGCTGCATCGAATCCGCATGCCGCAGGATGTCGCTGGATTCGGTGAGCCGCAAATTGCCGTGAATGAGCACCGGCACGGTACCGCCAGCGGCGCGGCGCGCGACGAAACGGCTCAGCAACGGGACGTGTGGCTCCTCGAGATACGGCAGCGACACGCGGTCCAGCGCCCAGCGCGCCTTCTCGCAGTAGTGGCTCAGCGGAATCGTGATGAACGTGGCGGGAGGATTTGCCACGCGCATCACCGCGCCGTCTTCCTGACTTTCCAGTCGTAGAGCTCGGCGAGCGCCATCGCGACCATCGGCATGCCCGGGTTGTTCCAGCGCGGCTTCGCGGGATCCGCCTCGGCCTTGCACAGCGCGGTTACTTCCTGCGGGTTCCCGGCGGCCGCGAGCGGTTCCAGGATCATGTCCCTGATCCGGGACCGCACGGTGTCCAACACTTCTTCCTTCGGCTCCTTCGGGGACAGCAGCGGCACCACCTCCGCGATGCGTTCGTCGACCGAGCGAATCAGCGCGGCATTCTTCTTGAGCCAGCTCTGCAACGCGGCCTGCCGGATCTCGACGCCGGCCGGGTCCGCGCTGCGGCAGCGTTCTTCGACCACTTCCGGGCCAAGCCGCCAGGCAAGCACGGAGCCGATGTTCATACCCGCCGCGCGGTCGTCGCTCGCGTCGGCGCGCGCCCACGGCGCTAACAAACCGCCTAACACGACTATCGCGGCAAGTCTGATCGGCGTCGAACCCATGCAAGCCTCTTTGTCGCGTAAACGGAACGCCGGACAAGCCTTACGGCCGCCACTGGCAGCGTCCGATCGTTGGTACTCGGTCCGGGCTCGAAAATACCCCAATACCGATCCAAGGAGCACAACATGCCGACACCCAGCAAAACCCTGATCGAGCTCGAGAACAGATTCTGGCAAGCCATCGTCGACGAGGATGCGGATGCCGCCATCGAATTGCTGAACGAGCCTTCCGTGCTCGTGGGCGCGCACGGCGCGATGAAGTTCGACCACGAAAGTTATCGCAAGATGACGGTCAACCCCACGAAAAAGCTGACCCGCTTCGAGCTCAGCGACGTCGAGGTCGTGTTCCCCAACGACGCCACGGCGGTGCTCACCTACCACGTGAAGCAGCATGTTTCGGAGCAGGGCAAGACGGACAACGCCGTCCAGGAAATGAACGATTCGTCGACCTGGATCAAGAATGGCGCGGACTGGAAGTGCGTGATGCACACCGAAACGCCGGCCGGGGAAAAGCCCAGGACGAACTGATGTCCGGGGGTGACCGCGGCGCAGCCGTCGCGGTCACCCTTCCTGGCTACTTCAGCGGCGCGCCTGGATCATCTTCCAGCCGTTGCCCGACGGATCGCGGAAGCCCGCGTCCACCGCGCCGTACCGGTCGACCGGCTCCTGCGTGAACTCCACCCCGCTGGCGCGCATCTTCTTGTACGCCTCGCGGCAATCGCTCACCACGAGCACGAGTGGCGGCATCGCGCCCTTCGCCACCATTGCCTGCATCGTCTGCGCCGTGGCCGCATCGAGCACCGGCGCGCCGGGCTTGAACAGGCCGAGCTGGAACGACGGCTGCTCCGGGTGTTGCACCGTGAGCCAGCGGAAATCTCCATTCTTCACATCGGTGTGGGCGCGAAACCCGACCTTGTCCACGTAAAACGCGAGCGCTTCATCCTGGTCGCGCACGTACACACCAACTACATCCACACCCTGGCTCATTCGGACCTCCTATTTGTTGGCCCGTTTTATACCGGCGACCGTTTGGCGCCGCTTCTCCGAAACTGCTGTCTTGAGGTCAGGCCGCCGGGCGGCGCGCTCGATGCACACCGGCACACCGATGGCTGCGAGTGATTCCACCTGCTGACGCTTGCGCAGCGCGCCGGGGCTCTCGCCGGTGACGTCGCGAAAGATGCGCCCGAACGTGCCGAGGCTTTGCCAGCCGGTCTGGAACGCGACCTCGGTGACCGACAGGTTCGTGTCGCGCAGTAAGGTAGTGGCGCGTTCGATCCGGCGCGTGAGCAGGTAGCGATGCGGCGGAACGCCGAATGCATTCCTGAATTCGCGCGCGAAATGCCCCGCGGAAACACGGCTCACGCGCGCCAGCCGTTCGACCGGCCACTCCTCGTGAGAGGTGGCGTCCATCCGGTCTCGCGCGCGAAGCAGGCGCCGCAGCAGCGCGGGGTCCTGGGTCATTGATCGATTACTGGCACAATAGCGGCAAGTTTATGCGCAAACTCCTCGTGTTCCAGCATTCGCCGCGCGAACCGCTGGGCGTGTTCGACCCGATGCTCCGCCGCGCGGGTTTCCGGATCCGCTACCTCAATTTTTCGCGCCAGCCCGACCAGCGACCCGACGTCAGCCGTTACAACGGCCTCATCGTCCTCGGCGGCCCGATGAACGTCGACCAGGCGAAACGTTTTCCGCACCTAACTACCGAGATCGAAGCCATCCGCGAGGCGTTGGCGCGCGGCATTCCCATCCTGGGAATCTGCCTGGGCGCGCAGCTGCTCGCGGCGGCGCTCGGCGCCAACGTGCGTCCCAACAGCGTGCGAGAGATCGGCTGGTACCCGTTGCATCCGACGGCCGATGCCGCGGTGGATCCGTTGTGCCGGCACCTGGGTGACCGCCAGCACGTGTTCCAGTGGCATGCGTACACGTTCGATCTGCCGCCCGGCGCGGTGCACCTCGCGAGCACGCCCGCCTGCCCCAACCAGGCGTTTCGCTTCGGCGATCGCGCGTACGGGCTGCAGTTCCACCTCGAGGCCGACGAGCACCTGATCCAGCGCTGGCTGCACGTGCCCGAGTATCGCAGCGAGGCGGACAGCGCCGGCCCCGCGCAGCACGTCGACGACATCCTGCGCGACACGCACAGTCATGCCGGCGACGCGCTGGTCTTGAGTCAACGCGTGTTCGGCGAATTCATCGAGTTGCTGGGCTGGCGCCGCCAGTTGCGGCTCGGGAGCCGTTGACGACGGCGCGCGACACGAAAAACGCCGTCGGCAGGCCCACCAGGGCGATGTGCCAGAACGCGTGGATGTGCAGCTGCTCGAGTGGATAGATGCCGTGGCCGATGGCCGACAGCGGCAGGATCACGTAGTTCATGGTGAGCAGGACGGCGATGCCGTAGAGAACGCCCAGCACCACCCATTGCCGCGGCACGAACTTCACGCGGCTCACCAGCAGGTACAGTAACGCGGCGCCGGAGAGGCAGATGAAAAAATGCAGCGCCGCGCCGAGTACGACCACTCCCAGGCCGCCGTCGCGCGCCGCCTGGCCTAACAAGCCGCCGGCGACGCCCTTCCAGGGTCGCGTCCATTCGCCGCCGTTCATCACGGTCCTGGCCGTGGGATAGATGAAGTCCGCCAGGCCGGCGCAGAACCCGCCGAGCAGGATGCCGCGCAACGCAGGATTGTTAGTGTTCATGAGGCCTCCTCGTGCACGGAAGACTACATCCGCGCCGCGCGCCCGCGAAGGGCCGCCGCGCATTCGTCCCGAAGGCGGACCAGCTACTCCCGATACCAGTCGGCGTACGGGCTGTCCTTCACCTTCTGGCGATTGAGATCCGGCGCGCCGTCGGACCACCAGACCGGCCCGCGTTCGCCGAGCGCGATCTTGGCGGTGTCGACCGCCTTGCGCGCGGGCACCAGCTCATCGGTGTTGCCGGATTTCATCGCCGCCTTGACCGCGCGCCGCGCGGCCATCAGCTCGCTCACGAGCGCCTCGCGTTTTTCCACCGGCAGATCCGGATTCGCGCGCCGCCACAGGCGCCCGCGCACGACGAAATAGCGGCCGTCAGGAGTAACTCTTTCGTTCATTGTTTTTCGGTCTCAACGACAGTGGGAAGAAAAATCCGGCGACGCCAGGAAACTCTGCAGCACGCGTTGCCAGGCGGGCCATTCGTGTTTGCCGTCGGTGAGGAAGACGCGCGCGGGCGGCAACCCGGCCGTCAGCAGCGAATCCGCGTCGCGTAGTTTGTCCGCGGTACCGTAGCCCGCGAATATCAGCGGCGCGGCTTCCTGGCCCCGGGCAACCGCCTGCAGCCAGCGCCACATCTCGCGCAGGTAGTTGTCCGGGTTCATCTCCTCGACCCGCGCGGGCGCCGGCCACTTCTCGAGCCCGCCCGCCTTCGTGATCTCCTCGATCAAACCGCGGTCGCCGAGAAAGGGCGCGATCGCCAG
>Ga0193752_1002723_pt1 | contig 12876 bp, 17 predicted proteins | sample H1c1metaG_FD_144924 | JGI IMG/M metagenome (GOLD analysis project Ga0193752, IMG submission 144924) | Soil microbial communities from a riparian zone of the East river system, Colorado, United States - H1c1 | ecosystem: Environmental > Terrestrial > Soil > Riparian zone | place: USA: East River... | reverse complement strand
GATCAATTTTATTAAGAACTGGGATAATCGTGAGATCTGCTGCAAGAGCCAGGTAGACATTTGCTAGCGTCTGAGCCTGGATGCCCTGGCTTGCATCAACTACTAAAATGGCGCCTTCACACGCAGCAAGACTACGTGACACTTCATAGCTAAAGTCAACATGCCCAGGAGTATCAATCAAATTAAGATCATGGCCTTTATAGCTCATACGAACAGGGGCGAGTTTAATCGTAATTCCCTTTTCGCGTTCTAGATCCATGGTGTCTAATAGCTGCGATTTCATGTCGCGCTTTTCCACTGTACTCGTTAACTCCATCATACGGTCAGCAAGTGTTGATTTGCCGTGGTCGATGTGAGCAATGATACAAAAGTTTCTAATCTGTTCTTGATTCATAGTTCAAAGGTAAATTATACCATCATGAGCGTGCTTTGCCAAAAAGGATAGTCTTGATTTTCGAGATAACGGGATCCGCTTCACTAAGTTTAAGAAATTTACTAAACCCTAAATACGCAAGACCGCTTACCGCGACAATGACAGCAAACTTCGGAAACGTTGCAAGGAAGCTTTGATCGGCGCTCTGCAACTGGAAAAGTTGAACTGTAATATAAGTGATAAGCGCCATGAATCCAGTTGCACTTACCATGCGTCCAATAGCGTGGACAAATACCTTATCAAACAACCCCGGAATACGTTTGGCCATCACGATGAATAAAATAACTACCTCGATAGCCGCAACGATTGATTGTGCCCATGCTAGCCCATACGGACCCATTTTTAATGACGTTGTGAACCAAATAGCCAGCGCAATGTTCAGTCCAATAGCAAAGATTGAAATATACAGCGGCGTTTTTGTATCTTGCTGAGCATAGAAACTACGCGCAGCGATGTGATAAATCGACCTGAATAAAATCGCAACAACAAGTGTTCCAAGCAACCCGGCGATCAAAGGGTCACCACCGTTCATAATAAAGTTGACCAGGTATCCACGCGCAAAATACGCAACCGTGGCAACTGGCAAAGCCAGCCACACAATCACCCTCAAGATTGTCTGTAAATCTCTCTTGAATAAGTCCGGCCTTCCCTGACTAAGATGCTCTGTCATTTTAGGAAATGCCGCCGTGCTAATTGCCACGCCAATCAGGTTAATCGGCACCATGTGAAGTGTCGTCGCCTGTTGATAGGCACGAACAGTTCCAGCCGCCATACGAGACGCGATGTTTGTTTCGACAATACTATTTAGATAATCAGCCCCTTGATCAAGCGAGCGAGCGGGAAGGAGGGTCAGCACTTTTCGAAACCCTTTGTTTTTCCAGTAAATCTTAAATCTATAGTCAAACCCGAGTCCAAAAAGACCGATTGAACTTACCATCAATTGCATAATGGACCCCAAGACCACACCAAGCGCGACTCCCATGATTCCACCTTCAAACACCTGCCACCCAAAGATGTTAATACCGTCCTTAAGGAACAGAACACCAATCAAGATACCAATATTATAGATCGTTGGCGCAAGTGCATAAAAAGTAAACCGTCCCACCGCCTGTTGCATACTAGCAATGACCGTTGCTACCGCGAATAAGAATGGGTTAACCGCAATCACTCTCATCATACTGATTGCGAGGCTTCTACCAGACTCATCAAGTCCTGGACCAACAATATAGCGGACAAGCGGATCAGCAAAAATAATAATCAGGATACTAGCAATTAATGTCGCAATTGCCATCATATTAATAAGGCTCGTCGAAAGTTCCCAAGCTGATTTTTTGTTCCCAGATGCCAAACGCTGATTAAACACCGGAATAAATGTGACGCTTAGCGCACCGGATACCAAAATAAAGAACATGAAATCTGGAATCGTGAACGCGACAGTATAGGCATCGATGCCCAGCGGGTACGTATCAAGGTAGGTGCTATTTAAAACACGGTCACGATATAAGCCGAGTAGGCTCGAAACAAGTGTCGATGCAGCCAACAATGCAGCAGCAAGCTGAATCGTCAGTTTTAGATTGGCTTTTGCGACGACATTTCGTACTCGACTCATAGTAGGTACTTACGGCTTAATAAAGCTTTGCTCCCGCAGGAAGCGTTGCTTTTTTAAGGTATTTTTTAACACCTTCGTCTTCAATCGTCTCTTCTTTGATAAGAGCTTTGGCAAGTTCATCTAGACTTGCACGGTTGCTCGTAATAACAAGCTCTGCACGCTTTGCTGCTTCTTTAATCAAAGCTTCTACTTCACCATCGATTTCTCTGGCTGTGTCATCGCTGTATGGCCGTTCACCACGAGCCATACGTTCGAACATCATGCCGCCGTTATCTTCATGGAATACTTGGTCGCGAAGTTTAGATCCCATACCTTGTTCGATGATCATATCCCTAGCAATTTCGGTTGCTTTTCGTAAGTCTGATCCAGCGCCGGTAGTGATGCCGTCTGGTCCGTAAAGAATCTTTTCTGCAACACGACCACCAAGTGCACGAGCAAGGATATCCTTAAATTCGTAAACATTGGTATAACTTTTATCTTCAGGTGGCAAGAACCATGTCACACCACCCGTTCCACCACGTGGAATGATTGTTACTTTGTGAACAGGGTCGCTGTCAGGCAAGATGTGACCAACGAGTGCATGGCCAGCTTCGTGGTATGCCGTCAGTTCTTTTTCCTTGTCGCTCATGATCTTAGTCTTGCGTTCTGGACCAATGGCTACTTTTTCGAAAGCTTCGGTGAGGTCTTTGTTGCTGATCTTTTTTGCATCACGGCGAGCAGCAATGATTGCAGCCTCATTAGCAATGTTCGCTAGATCTGCACCAGATGAACCGGCTGTCTTTGCAGCTAAGTTATCGAGGTTGACTGTGTCGTCTGCTGGCTTTTTCTTGAAGTGAACCTTCAGGATTGCTTCACGGTCGCGGCGTTCTGGCAGCATAATGTTTGTGCGACGGTCAAAGCGACCTGGGCGAAGAAGGGCAGGGTCAAGCACATCTGCACGGTTAGTTGCAGCAAGAACAATAACATTTGTTCCCGTTTCGAATCCATCCATCTCAACCAAGATCTGGTTCAATGTTTGTTCACGCTCATCATGTCCACCGCCCATACCGCTACCGCGTTTACGGCCAACGGCGTCAATTTCATCAATAAAGATGATCGCTGGGGCATTCTTCTTTGCCTTTGCAAACAGATCACGAACACGGCTGGCACCAACACCAACGAACATTTCAACGAATTCTGAACCGGAAATACTAAAGAATGGCACGTTTGCTTCACCAGCAACTGCACGGGCAAGCAATGTTTTACCTGTACCCGGGTTACCGACGAGCAATACGCCCTTTGGAATCTTAGCGCCGAGGTTTTCATACTTTTTAGGGTTCTTGAGGAAATCTACAACTTCTTCAAGATCTTGCTTAGCACTATCGTTACCAGCAATATCGTCAAACGTTACCTTTTCCTTGTCGATACCGTATAGTTTTGCTTTTGACTTACCAAAGCCCATCGCTTGGTTATTCTGGCCCTGTGCTTGACGCATCATGAACATAAAGAATGCACCAATTAGTAGAACTGGAACTAAAATAATCGCTAGGTTCCATAGCGTACTGCTTGTTTCAGATGGCGCAACAACTTTTACGTCGGTTTTATTTTGTTCCAAACCTTGTTCGTAAATACTGCTATTGCCTTCTTTGACAGATCTTTCAGTAGCCTTGGTCTGGCCTTTAGGCGTTACTTTGACGTCATTGCCTTGAATTTCAATCTGAGAAATATCGCCGGCGTTTGCCCGTTTAATAACATCAGAAATTGATACGTCCTTAAGGTTGTTTGGCTGCGATAAAAAGGCTACGACAATAAGTGCCACAAAAACCATAATCGCCCAAAAGACGCTTAATCGAATAATATTTCCCATTTTCTTTTTAGGGGGTTGTTGTTTTGTTGCCATATAAAATTTAGTTGTCCTTCGTTTTCTAGATTATTTCGGAAAATCCCACTCCTATAATAATAGCACTGCGTTAGGTGTTTTGGATAGTAAAAGTCTGCACTTTAAAATGGAGGTTGCAACCTGCTCCAATTTCAAAAACCGTCCCAGGTTTTGCCACCTTAACAGCCAATAGCGCGCGGCTTGCTTGCGGCCTGGTACAGGCAATACCTACTTTTTTCATAATCGTTCTACGCAATAGTTCTTCGGCTGACAGGGAATCACTATTAATAAGCAGATATCTACCCTGGTCTTCACCCGCGCGAATGAGTGTATCTTCTTCTTTATAAATCTTTTCTTTTAAAATAAGCTGATTTTTCCAAATATCTAACAGTTCTTTTTTTGTTTCTCCAGAAAGGGAAGTAGCAATTTTTCGACGAAGACGATTGCGCAGGTAGATATCGCTGTTATTCGTACTATCCTCTACCCATTCCAGTCGTTTTACTACCGCATACTTTCGAATATCGTTTTTTGTCAGATGAAGCAGCGGGCGACTGATTTGTGTATTCCCTAGCCCTGCTACTCCCCTCCAACCTGTTCCCCTGGCCAGATTGATTGCGATGGTTTCGATGACATCATCACTATGATGAGCCGTAACAATGACCGCGTTATTTTTTTTTGCTTCTTCATTCAAAAACGCATACCGTCTAGATCTCGCTAAATCTTCGCTAGCCAAAGATCCTAATTCTTCCCGCTTAGTTACAAATGGCAAGTTATATAACTTAGCTAGCTCCTCCACAAACCGCGCATCCTTCATCGAATCGGATCTGATTCCGTGATCAAAGTATGCGACAATCAATTCATGTTTTTGGTCTGCCACCAACATGTCTAGAAGCACAACTGAATCAATACCACCGCTGACCGCAACCAAATAGCGCACTTCTACCCTATCCTTTTTGAAACCACTACCCCAAGCCAAATACCAAATATGCCACCAATTAATCCACCGAGGATACTCCAGCCGCTAAAAAAATCAGTATCCCCAAACAGCGTTGGGATGTAGCTGCCCACGATACCCCCTACGGTTGCAAAGAAAAGAATGACTTTTTTGTTCATAAAATTATTATACCTCTTTTTAGCAGGAGCTGTAGGTATGTGATAATGACAGGGACACTTCAGAGCGTTGCCTACAACCCCTCCCGCCTGTTAAACTAGCGACTGAAAAGAGGGTTACGATGTTTCAAAAGATTAATCTGTTTAAATTTGTAATATTTTATTTATTTATCACCAGTGTACTATCAAATTCTGCACTTATCTTCGCAGAATTTTATACTCCTGAAAACCGCTCCCTAGCGTTAACATCTTTTGTATTTGCACTATCTATACTCGTTGTCGCGCCCACGTACTACGTAGCGAAAACGAACTGGCTAAAGAAATAAGGTGTAGCTTACAGATATCTCGTGCTACCAAACGGTACTTTTTGCTTGACGTAAATACCGGTCCCCAGTGTATCGGCAGCATGGATCGTACGATCGCCAAACCGTTTGTTAATCTCATCAATCGCATCGGTGACATATTGTTCACTTGCTAACTGATCGCCAAATAAGCTAAGTTGGTCACCCATACTATCCTCTAGCTCATAACAAGTGATGCTTATTTTAATAATATCGTCAGGTGCCTGTGAAAATAACATAGACGCCTGCGCATAGATCGCCTGATTACTGAAAAACGGTAGCGCGCACATACGTCTGGCGTGCCAGTGACCCTGCGACCTTGACTTAGCGGTCACCAGTACTCCACGAGCGGCTTTGTTTTGTGAGCGCAATCTGTGTCCAACAGATTCACATAAATGATGAAGGCGTTGCAAGACTTGTGTTCGTGAAAGATCAAAAGCCTCTAGTACATATTGCCTCCCTATTGTCTTGATATCATGCGACACATCGTCAACTTCCCAACCGCGTAGGCGCCGATGCCACTGTTCACCCACAACACTTTTAAATACTATTTTCTGAAGCGTCACTGGATCAGCATCCAAGAACTCAATCGAGGTATAGATACCGACTTTATTAAGTCTGGCTTCATTACGGCCAGCTATTCCCGTAAGCTCAGTTAGTTTCAATGTTGCTAGCGTATCCCGTAAATTTTCGTGCGTGATCACATCAAGTCCGTCTGGTTTATGTAAACCTGCAGCGGTCTTGGCTAAAAATCGGTTCGTACCAATTCCTACGTTACACTTCATATACTTGCCGATTTCTTCCAGTAAACTCTTTTTTATCTCGTATCCGATATCAACAAGATTACGAGATTTTATCGCATCGGTCGTTTGATTAAAATCAATTACACCCTCATCGATACTTTTCATCGTGATATGTGCCGAATAGCGCTTCATGATGTCCATTAGTTTGTGATACACGAACTGGTACTTTGGCGGATCGCTTTCTAGCGCCACCAAGCCGGGGGCGAGTTTGCGTGCTTCTTTAACGCTCATTCCCATTGTTACCCCAAGTGCCTTTGCTTCATAACTAGCCGTCACAATCATCGTATGTTCAGTTCGACGATTCACAATTACTACAGGTCGGTTGCGAAGCATCGGCCTTGCTTGTTGTTCAACCGTCGCAAAACACGAGTTAAGGTCGATGTGCATAATCATCGGACGCTCATTGTTATACGACTGGTTCATAATGATCCATTTCCCGAGTTAAACGCCATGTTAATCGTTCGCTGTCGAATTCTATTCGGTAGTCTGCCCCATCATCTGTGACGTCAAATATATGGACTGTGCGTAGACCCTGGTTGTCCGGATGACGCAGGCCAATTTCCGTTATATTGATCACGCGGCCGTTTGTCCGTCGAAATCGTACTGGCCGACAAGGATTCAACCCTTCTCCAAAGCTTGCAATTACTTCTATTCGCTCGTTTAAAAAAGTCTCATCATTCATATCAAAAATCCTCGATAAATTTATTTCGAGAAACGATTTTGAATTTTTTGCCCGTCTACTTGCCCGTTTCTAGCGAAGTATCCGAAGACAAATGAATGATCCTGTCGCGAGGGACGCTTTGCTAAAAATAGCTAGTGTGTATCGCATGGAAGTACTTTTATTATATACCCGTTAGTCACTGCGTACAATCAGCCCTAGCTCGTTTGCCAGATACGGTGCAGCGACCGCTAATTGCACGCTATCGATTGTTGCGCCCTTTAGCGATGTCCAGCCAGATATTTCAATAAGTTCCGAGCTGCGCAAGTCCACAAGTTTGCATTTCACCTGGTCAAATACTGTTTTTTCGAGCGTACAAGATTCAAAGGTAACATCATGTAATATTGCTCCGAGAAAATCAGTTTCAACAAATGTGCAATCAGTGAATTTAACGCGTCGCAAATCAGCAAATCGAAAGTTTGCCATATCTAGTTTGCAACCGCGAAGCGTCACATCATGAAGGCTCGTTTTATTAAAATCAACTCCTGTCATTCGGCAGTTACTAAACTCTGCTCGGTTAATCGAACTGTTTGCCAAATAGGCTGATGAAAACTCTGTCGATACTGCGATAAAATCTTTTGCATTTATTCGTTCTAGTTGCGCAGTAGTAAGTAGCAGCTTTTCGAACTTTACACTCGATATATTAAGGCCCGAGACGTGACAATTGGTAGCATCAATGTTGAGTAGCAGCATATCTTCCAAATCACCGTCAAACAACTCATCGATTGTCGCTTCTTCCAGCTGGGCAGCTACCTGTGGCGAACTTATTTTCATTTAGCTTGTGCCAAACCTTCGATTATTTCAACATTTTCTAGCTTCAATAGCTCTTTTGGATCAAGCAACACTTTCGCTGATCGGTTTCCACCACCCATAATCACTTTTTCTTGTTTCATGACGGCACTATCAATATAAATTTGTAGGTTATGTATCCCGATCGCCGTTACACCACCCACCATCATGTTAGTCAGACTGACGGTAGCTTCGCTGTCAGCAAACGACACTTTTCGCACACCCATCAGTTGGCGTCCCATTTTGTTAACGTCCAGCTTGGTCGTCGCAAGCACAACAAAAACGGCATACTTCGTCGGTTCGACTTTTCGCGATGCCAGAATAATCGTATTTGCCGATTGATCTTCGGAAAATCCATACTTCTCACAAAACGCCGTAGTGTCAGCGAAACTTGGATCGCATGGAAATACTTCATACGCCATACCCTCTTTTTCAAGCGTTTCCTGGACAATAGGTAAAAGGTATTCTGTCATATATCTAGTATATACAAAATCACCCCTGGAAACCACGACATCTTTTTGATATAATCGGCAAGTAACATGTGGCAACACAGTTTTATATGGCAGCGTAGCTCAGTTGGTTAGAGCGTAGGACTCATAAGCCTAAGGTCACAGGTTCGAAACCTGTCGCTGCTACCAAATTGCCTATGTTAAAACTTCTCCTTTATTGGAGAAGTTTTTGTTATGTTTAATATAAGTCTGAGGCCACATAGCAGATGCTGCCAGCAAGCTAATATTGACGAATTTAAATAATAAAGCTTGAAATCATATGAAAAAGTTGTAATTCTGAAAATTGCATAAAAGATTTATAGGAGTAATAGTTGCTATATAACACAAACTTAACGTATTATAAAGACATGGATCAACTTGCGGCACAATTTAATAAAGTATACGCGAACCTCCCTCTCGGAATGCGAGACGAGGTAGCTCTTGTATTAGATGATCAACCTATAAGCTGGCAGGCAGCATACATTGAAGTCTATAACGAGACAGATATTGCCAAAAGAATTCTTAAAGAATTAGATGAGCTTAAATTGATATGATCGAGATGACAGTTGATATCAGCGGCAAAGAAAAAGCGCTAGTTATTGCGAGGTTAAAGAGTTCAAATCAATCTCGAAAACTTTCCGTGATGGCACCCGACGGAATCAAAACATACACTATCAAGGATATAGTGAAGAATATTGAATCTGATAGTGAAATGGGTAAGCGATACGTCCAAGAGCAAATGGATTTTATGCGACGTATTAATAGCGGTGAAGTTTATAAACTGATAGAAGAGATTGAAAATCTCTAGTTAAACCTCATCATGAAGAAGATTATCCTAACAAGTCCTACTCACGATGAGGATACTCAATTCCTAAGTGCGTGGATAAGTGATGTAGCTGACTATATTGACGGCTTGCACAATAGAAGTGTTGTTCGCCTTAATGGCGAGCATGCAACCCAAGAGAATCTTACTCAATCTATAATAGATCATGATCCTAGAATGATCATGTTTAATGGTCATGGTAACTCGCTCATGATTGGCGGACACAATGACCTGCCCTTAGTATCTTCACAGGATGAATCGGTTCAAAACTTTAGCGGAAGAATAATTCATGCTCTAGTTTGCTCCGCCGGACATACACTAGGCCAAGAGTTAGTAGATTCCGGTGCTGATGCATTCGTTGGATACAAAGATCTGTTTTACTATTGGCAAGCCGGTAATACAACAGATGATTCTGACGCAAAACTATTCCTAGAACCGGCATTACATGTAAGTAAGGCTCTTAGTGATGGTGTCTCTGTAGGTGACGCTTTTAAACAGTCGCAGAAGATGTATGCAAAGAACTTAAAAGCTGCATTAAGTAGTTTCGGTGATAGTGAGGTATCACAAAAACTTGAGTGGAATATAAAACATCATATCGCCAAAGGTAATCTTGCAGCAACGATCTAAATTAGTCTTAGTCATCCTACCAAAGTTATAGTCAGTGAACTATCCTAGCCTCTAAGTGTAAAGTCTGACAAATTAATGATCGTATTACTAAAATTGAATTTTAGTAATACACAAACTGCTCTCTAAATATATAACTAATTCTAATGTTCATAGCAGTGATACTCACATTATATTTTTTCGCTAACTTTTTTATCTTTTCATCATCACCAGTAATGTTGATACCATCTTCGTCAAGGATATCTTTCCTTAACGTATCCATTGGCATTAAAAGCTCAGCAGCGAATTTATTCGCTTCGATTTCTAGAGGATCGGTTCCCGTCGAAGAGAGCTCGTTTCTAAAATAGATTAAATCCTTTTGGTTATCATAGAATACTCCAGTAGTTGGATGTAGCAGCATGTGTCCCAGTTCATGTGCTAGAGTAAATCTTTTCCTCTGCTTGTTAGTATCACTACTGTTAATGCCAATGACTTTATGGCCATCTTCCACGTAACTAAAACCAGACATTGACTCTAGTGGCTCCTGTATTAGCGTAACATCTAAATCCTCGAGTAATGAGTTGAGATCAACAGGTACAGTTAAGTTGAACTGTTTTCTTAAAGCTTTTGCTCTAGCAGCTGCCTTATCCACGATCACCCCCATTTCTGTTCTGCTTACTATTATTGACTAGACTTCTAATTTTCACAACTTCTTTTGACTCAGTTTGCATTTTGTTTTTTCTACGTGCACTAGCAACGGCATCACGCATCACACCACCCATATCCAACTTCAAGGCCTCACAAAGATCGGGCAGCATATCGATCACGATAGCCTGGGAGCCATTCTCAATACTCGACACCGATGAACGCGTCATGCCTAGTGTAGTCCCTAACTGCTGCTGGGTTAGCTTCAGCTTGGTTCGTCTTGCAGCAAAGAGCCGTCCGGCTTCTCGTGATATTATGTATTTCTTCATATATTTATTGTATCATTTAATCTGTTACGTGACAAGAATAATGTCAATATTATGCCAAATATATAGACATCGTGATGAGATCAAGCTAACATGAATACATAACAAGCTGATGGAGGTAGATACATGAACCTAAGTGCTAATAACTAAAACAGACCGCTTGCATGAACACTGCTTACGGTCTGGGGAACCAACAGAACGACCTGTCCTTTTGAGTTCCTTTTAATGTTACCAGTTTTTTATTAATTTACAACAGTACATTAAAGGAGGTTTATCTTTATGTCTGCTAATCCGATCACACTTGATCTTCAAGTTCTTAACCAATCTATCAACACCGACATTGAGTCAGTCGCACCACTACGAGGATTCTTACCAGATGAATCGTATGATATTGCGAATAGTACGATCACTGCTACAATTAACGCACCGGAAGAAAAGGTTTACCGCCTAGTACTCGCCGCGGACGTCGAAGCTGGCACATCAGCATCAGTACGTGTTGTGTCGTCTACCAATAATCAGTTTGATGTAGTTGCCAAGTTCAAGAAGATCACCAAGAAGAATGCGTCCATCCTAAAGCCCGTACTGGATAAGGCAGGTATCGCACTCGACCCTTCGCTGCCAGAAAAGAAACAGTTGGAAGCATTGGTGATGTTCTACAAGGTTGCCGACATCGTGATTCCAGCAGGTCAACATGTACTGCGAATCAGCGCCAGCCAAAAACTACATCCAGTCGGAGGTAATCCTAAAGCATACAGTTACACGATGTTTGCCCCGCAGCTCAGCTTTGCACCTGCTGGCAACGTGCGACTCGGTGCAACAGTCGTGTTTCCTCTGGACTTTGACCAGAAAGCGGTGGTCGCAACACCCATCGTAGAACCACTACCAAATCAGCCTACACCGAACCAACTCGCCTACACTGACCAGCTAATCGGTCTACAAAAGGCGTTCGGTTGGGCGTTCCAATCAGATCCTAAGATTACGATCACTTATACGTATAATTAGATTCCTGTTTGTTTTAACCAAAGAGGGAAGGTGTCACAGTCTTTCCTCTTTGGTTGTATTAGAGATTGTACCTAGCGATAGCCCACTAACCAGTAGTTAGGTACGTGAGGATTATATACATGACACTCGAGCTGACTATACCTCAAATTAAACTCATTATAATGATATAGTAGATGCATCGGCTGTCAATGCATGGCAGTGGCAGTGATATTGACGCATGATATTTTCATGTCAATCACTTACCAATTTACTCTAACGAAGGAGCATACACTGCGATTCCTAAGAAGTGTTCCGGAGTGTCATCAATCTCGCTATCAGGTAAGTCACCCCTCATATAAAAGAGTGCTCTTAGACTACGGGTGGCCAATTCATACTCTTGTGTCATGAAATCCCACCCATCCCCTCTCCATGCATTGTGACCTTTTAACAAATCTTGATAGCTAGGTACGCCTGGAATCTGTAATTTATCAACAACGGCATTATACGAATCTATGTTCGTTAGTGTCAAAGTATCATCACCAAAAGTTCCCAATGTTTCAAAAGCCCCTCTGGCAGTATCTTTGCCAATCCACGAGTAAAAATCAGCATACCGAAAGCTTGAAAGCGTATTCATATCCACTTGTGCATTTTGGCCCGGCTGTAGATTTAGCACCTGCTCTGTAAACATATCGACATTACGTATTGCCGTCTGGCTAAGCCCTATCGCCGCCCGGGGATTCCCGATTTCCGGAATTTGTTCTCGTGAGCCACGTGACATGTGCGTCACATGACCCGTATCTTCAAACGGGGGAAGTTCAATCGATGTAGTACCCGGAATTTTTACATAATTAATTGATTTTTCAAAGTTAGCCATAATTTCTCCTTAGTTAACAAGGATAGTATGGAATATTTACTTGCTAAAGTCAGTAAAATATTTTTTACTAGTTATGTTCAAATAAGGGATCTTAAAGGCCATGAAGTTGACTGCCTTCAAATTTCCTTATATTCTAAAGATATAAAAAGGAAAATATTAGCATGGAAGCCCATAGACATCATGATCCGATAGTAGTACGCGCTCTAGAAAGCTTAGCAGCTAAAGACGCTACCGAGCCAGACCCGGATAATAGCCTTAGAGATTACGTTATATCCCAAGTCGTTAGCGAATTTCGCAACAACAGAACCCCCGAAGCTGACGCAGCGTTGGAAGCGCGTATTCATCAAGGTCTTTTATGGGCAGCAAATCATACAGGAGAGGAAGAGTAGCAATGAAGTCTCTATCCGAAATGTTCCGTGACGCTGGTACCGTCAGAGTAAATACAGGTAACGCACCTGCGGCAGAAGTTCGTAAA
>Ga0193752_1002722_pt1 | contig 12877 bp, 14 predicted proteins | sample H1c1metaG_FD_144924 | JGI IMG/M metagenome (GOLD analysis project Ga0193752, IMG submission 144924) | Soil microbial communities from a riparian zone of the East river system, Colorado, United States - H1c1 | ecosystem: Environmental > Terrestrial > Soil > Riparian zone | place: USA: East River... | reverse complement strand
GATTACAGCGCGTATGGCGTGGTGGCCGTCGACGCGCCGACGCGCACGCGGTTGGCCATCGTCGTGCGCGCGGATACCGATGTCAGCCGCCGCATGGGGCGCGTGCAGGCCAGCGACAAACTCAACGTGCGCGGCACGGCCTATCACACCAGCGGCCAGAGCGGCCTCACCATCCTGGTGGACTCGTTCGACATCACCTGAGGAGGACTATTTCGATGGGAACTGCAGATATCGAGAATGCCCAGGCAACTCTCAGGAACACCCTGGAGAAGAGCGAAACGTTGGTCTTGAGTCAGGCGGAAGTCGACAAGATCGATCAGCTGATGACGAACTACGGGTCGCAACGCGATGACCTGCAGAAGAAGATGGTGACACTGCTCGGCGTGTACGACCCTTCGAGCCTGGATCGGGACTGGGTTGACTGTTGCAGCCGGGGCAAAGATGCGTGTAACAACGTCAACGGTTCGACGCCCGGGCAAAACGGTCTCGCAGGCGTGGGGCTGGGCGAGTTTTACCGCGGCGAATTGAGTATCTGGACCGAGAATGCGCGGGCAGAGATCGCTCTTCGGGCCAAGGAAATGAAGACGATCCATCTCGCGAACCTGAAATTGCTCCAGGACTGCAACGAGGACCTCAAGAAAGTTCTCAGCGATGAAAAGGACGTTCAGAAATATGTCGAGGGCACGCTCGGAGCAATGATCGATGTCCTCAAGAAGACGGGCACGTTCCTCATCGCCATCGTCCAGATCGAGAGATACAAGGGTCAGCCGTCGATCCCGGATCAGATCAAGACACTGGGAGATGAACTGACTCGAAGCTTTGGGCAGGCGGTGGACGCTGCCAACAAGAAGCAGGCACTGTTGAAGATTCTTCTCGCCAGGCTCGGTCTCCTGAAGGATGTGAAAAGCAAACTCAACAAGGATTCCATCAAGTCGTCCAGTGAGACCGGCAAGAAGACGGCAGAGAGCCTCTACACGTGCGGCAGGAGTTCGCCATACGAGGCCCGGGACTGGGAGGCGTTCGGGAAAGAGTGCAAAGAGCAACTGGAGGACCAGTGTGACCGCTCGGTGACCGATGCGGATGCGTTGTTCGACGTGCTGTACAACCGGCTCGACGAGGAAACGCAGAGCTCATTTGAAGCGCTATCCACCGATCCTTCCCAATGGGAAAGGTGGGACGACGAGATCGGGAAGTCATTCGACTCCATTCAGGCCGCCCTGGAAAATGTGGAGAAATACACGGACACCCTCGCCGAGAGCAACATCAAGAAGGGCCTGAGCGCCGCGCTCGATAGCTCCAAGGCGATGATCAGAACCTACATCGACGGCTGGAAAAAGACGGCCGACGATATCAAGGACAAGCTGCGGAAGAGTTGACCGCCTTCATGAGTTGCTCGATGTATTCGTAGGCTGCCGCGGCTCCATCAAACACTCACGCCCTCGCCCTCCTCACCACGGCCGCCGCGAACTTCTCAGCACTGCCCACTGCGAACGGAAAAAACAGACTCGGCTCGACCAGCTCCAGCTCCAGCACCACCGGGTCGCCCTGCTGATCTCGTATCAGATCCACCCGCGCATACAGCGGCGTCGCGAACGGTAGCGCCCGTAGCGCGCGGGCGCCCACTTTCAACTCTGCCGGGTCGGGCACTCTGGCCGTGATCGCCTCCTTCGCGAACAACTCCGTCGTCGGCCCTTCCTTTCTCTTCAGAAGCGCGCCCTTCCGGATCGCGTGACTGAACTCGCCTTCAAAATAGATCAGCGACGTTTCGCCATGCTCGTCCACCCTGCTTAAGTACGGCTGCAGCAGCACGCTGCGCTTCTCGGTCAACATCCGCAGCGCGTGCCGCGCGGCGTCTTCCCGCTCCTCTCGCCCAAACCGCTGCGCGTCTCGTGAACCCGCGCCGACGGCCGGCTTGACGACGAACTCATCGAGGTCCGGCTGGCTCAATAGCTCCGCTATTCGCTGGTCGGGAAGTTCGCCGGGCTCGACGAATCTCGTCAGCACCGTCGGCACTTTCGTTTTCTCGAGGTCGCCCAGGTAATGCTTGTCGGCACTCCACTTCACTACCGGCAGCGGGTTGAGCAGTTTGGTCACCCGGCTCACCGCTCCCGCCCAGTACAGGAATTCCAACAGCCGTTGCGGGTAGTCCCACGTCGAACGCAGCAGCGCGATGTCGAACCGGCTCCAGTCGTGCGGCCGGTCCCACTCCGCAATTGTGACGTCCGCGCCTGCGTTGCGCAGAGCGGATTCCAGTGGAGGCAGGTCTTCGTCGCGAGTTCTTGCGGCTACCGCGGTGACCAATGCAATGGTTGGCTTGCTCATCCGAATCCATTATCACAAACCGGACGTTTCTGGCGGGGGCCGATTCCTACAGCGCCGCACCTTTGCATTGATCAGAGTCGGTAGACCAGACAAGGATCAGAAGAAGATGAAGAAGAATACGAGGAAGGCAAAACGCTTGGCGAAGTCGGCGGCCTTCTCCAAAGCCAAGCGGGTTGCGCCCGCAGCGGCCATCCATATCGGGAGCACGCCAGCCACGAAGTTTCGCGGTGATGCAGCCATCTTCGGCCGTCTCGTCGAAGACCATGATCGACATCGCGCGCTGTTCTCGATGATCGAAGCGGAAGTCACCTTCGGCGAGCGAGACGAGCTGTTCCGCGAGTTGAACCGCGAGATCAAGGGTCACGCCGCAGCCGAGGAGCAGGCGTTGTGGTCCACGGTACTGCGCCATCCTGAAAGTACCGACGCCGGCCGGCATGCCGTGGCGGAACACAAGAAGATAGATGACATGTTCGCTGACCTCGCCGCCCGCAACATGAAGCTGAGGGGTTGGCTACGCCGCTTCGGTGAAGCGAAGAAGCTTTATCTCCATCACATCCGCGAGGAGGAGCAAGAGCAGTTCGTCGAATCGGAAGAGATCCTGACCCTTGCGGATCAAGCCTACATGCGCCGCGTCTTCATTCGTCGCAAACGCGAGGAAAAGGCAAGAGCCAAGCTCTCTCCCAAGATCAGGCTGAAATGAAGGCGGTCCCCATGTCAGAAACAAACAAGCACGTCCTGCACGCAGCCAACTCGGCCATTGCGAAGGGCAACTACGAAGATTTCCTGGCGCATTGCACCGAGCAAACCCAGTGGCACTTCATCGGCGACCGCACCCTGAGCGGCAAGGGCATGGTCCGGCAATGGATGGCGGAAACCTACCAGGAGCCCCCGGTCTTCGAGGTCAAACACCTCATCAGTGAAGGTGACTGGCTCACCGCACTGGGCGAAATCACATCGAAGGACGATGAGGGCAACAAGGTCACCTACGCTTACTGCGACGTCTGGCGCTTCGAGGGCGACAAGCTCGCCGAACTCAGGGCGTTCGTGATCAGGCCGACGATCCCGGAGTGAGCGCGTAGAGACCGATGAGCGCAGGCATTGCAAAGCGGCTGACCCTCGCGGTTGACGAGACCCGCCGCGTCTCTGCGCTGTTCCAACTTCCGCCTGCCGCCAAGGCTTGCTTTGTGCTTGCACACGGCGCGGGTGCAGGCATGGATCACCCGTCCATGGTGGCGGTCGCGGCGGAGCTCGCCTCTCGGAATATCGCGACACTGCGCTTCCAGTTCCCGTACATGGAGCGCCGCTCGCGGCGCCCCGATCCTCCGGCGCTCTGTCACGCGACCGTGCGTGCAGCCGTTGCGGAGGCCGCGCGCCTGACGCCCACGTTGGCGCTGTTCGCGGGTGGCAGGTCCTTCGGCGGACGCATGACCTCGCAGGCGCAGGCCATCGAACCGCTCCCTGGCGTGAAGGGTCTCGCTTTCATTGGCTTTCCGATGCACCCGGCGGGGAAGCCGTCGGCCGAGCGCGCCGAGCACCTGTGCGAGGTGAAGATCCCCATGCTGTTTCTGCAGGGCACGCGCGACGAACTCGCGAAACTCGAACTATTGCCGCCGCTCATCGAGCTGCTCGGCGCGCGCGCAACGCTGAAGCTGCTGCAGGATGCGGATCATTCGTTTCATGTACTCGCGCGCACCGGACGCAAAGACGCGGAAGTCAGGGCCGAGATGCTGGACGCGCTCGCGGCGTGGATCGAGCAGGCAGTTCACGGGTCATGAGCCAACCGTCGAACGCGAGGACGTTCCCGCTGGAACGTCGCGCGACGCGAGCGGGCGGACCGCATATTCTCCCCCTTGCCTATGCGCACTCAGGTGAGGACTCAAGATCATGGAACTTCGAAAGCTGCGCCACACGCGGCGTGCAATTATCAAGAACGCAGCGCTGGCTGCATTCGCCTCACCGGTCATTGGACAGGGAGGCACGACTCCGAAACCGGGCACGTCGAACAAGGCTGCCACTTTCGTCTTGGTCCACGGCGCATGGCACGGGGGATGGTGTTGGCAGAGGGTCAACGAACGACTGACGGCCCAGGGTCATCGCGTGTTTGCACCCACGTTGACCGGAGTTTGTGAGCGCTCGCACCTGGATTCGCCGAATGTCGATCTGTCGACGCAGATCCGCGATGTCGTCAACGAAATTCGATGGAAGGATCTCGAGAACGTCGTGCTCGTCGGCCATTCCTATGGCGGTATGGTGATCTCGGGCGTCGCCGAACAAGTCGCATCGAAGATCGCTTCGATCGTCTATCTGGATGCATTCGTCCCGGCGGATGGACAGTCCCTCGTCGACCAAGGCGGAAAGGTCGATGCGGGCCCTTTCACCGCACCCATCCCGGCTGCGAGGTTTGCTGTCAATGAGGCTGATCGAGCCTGGGTGGACAGCAAGATGACGCCGCAGTCGAGCGCCTGCTTCACCGAGAAGATCAAGCTCACGGGTGCTTACCAGAGGATCGCCCGAAAGGCGTTTATCGGCGCAAAGAACTTCAAAGGCTTCGCGACGACCCTCGAAAAGATTCGAAGTGACCCGTCGTGGAAAACCTGGGTCGTTGATTGCGGGCACGACATCATGATCGACAAGCCAGATGAGCTCACGAGCATTCTCGTGAGCCTGATCTGAGCGCCAATCCGCGCTCAAGTGCCGCAGTACGTCCGAAGCACGCGTTCGCCCGGCGCCGGCGGCTGCTCGAACTCACCACGGCCAGGCTGATCGTCGTAAGGATGCTCGAGAATGTTCAGGAGCCGGTGAAACGGCCCGAAGTCCCCGTGCGTGGAGGCTGCTTCGAGCGCGACCGCCACCCGGTGGTTGCGCGGAATGAATGCGGGATTCACGCGCCGCATGTTCGCGGCGCGCTCTGCGGCATTCTGCGGCTCGCTTGCGAGGCGCTCTCGCCAGCGCCGCAGCCAATCCGCGATGCCAGGGGAGGATGCGAAAAGCTCCAGTAGCGAGGCGTCGTTGGCAGGTTCGTCGGCACACCGCGCGAGGCGGCGAAACGTCAGGGTGAAATCAGCACCGGCCGATTGCATCGTCGCGAACAGGGCGCTGACGAGCTCGACATCGCTTTCCTGTTCGCTCGCCAGGCCGATCTTGCGCCGCATGCGCGTCAGGAGCCAAGCATCAAAAACTGGCATGAAGTCCTTGACGACCGCTGTCGCGAGCTCGACTGCTTTCCCGATGTCCGGATCGATCAGTGGTAGCAGGGTTTCGGCGAACCGCGCGAGATTCCATTGCGCAATGGCGGGCTGATTGCCATACGAATACCGACCGGCATGGTCGATGGAGCTGAAAACGGTGTTCACATCATAGTGATCCATGAATGCGCACGGTCCGTAGTCGATGGTCTCACCCGAGATGGCCACGTTGTCTGTGTTCATGACGCCATGGATGAAGCCCACGCTCATCCAATCCGCAATGAGCGCGGCTTGGCGCTGCGCGACGGCTTCGAGCACCGCCAGCGCGGGAACGTCGGCGCCCCGCGCTTGTCTGTCGTGTCGTGTGATGACGTAGTCGAGTAGCTGACTAACTGCATCGCGATCGTTGCGAGCCGCGAAGTACTCGAAGGTGCCGACACGAATGTGACTGGCAGCCACGCGCGTCAGCACGGCCCCTGGCTGAAGGTCCTCGCGGACAACCTGCTCGCCGGTCGTGACCACCGCGAGCGAGCGCGTGGTTGGAACGCCGAGCGCATGCATCGCTTCGCTGATGAGGTACTCGCGCAGCATGGGCCCAAGCGCTGCGCGTCCGTCACCATTGCGCGAGAACGGCGTCCGTCCTGAGCCCTTGAGCTGGATGTCGCGCAGCACGCCGTCGCGTCCCACCCGCTCTCCGAGCAGAATGGCGCGACCATCACCGAGTTGCGGCACGAAGCCGCCAAACTGATGACCCGCGTAGGCCAAAGCGATCGGGTCGGCATCATCGGGCGTTTGATTGCCTGAGAACCAGGTTGCACCTTCGTGTTCGAGGACGGTTGGATCGAAGTCGAGTTCTTCAGCCAGACGGGAATTGAAAACGACTAGCCGTGGATCTTTTGCAGGCGCCGGCGCGACCCGCGCGTAGAACCGCGTAGGTAGTTTGGAATAAGTGTTTCGGAGACCGAGCCGCATGACCGGCGGCAGTGTATCTCGCTCAGCGCCATCTCCGCGCCGGCCCGCGCGCCCGAATTCGAGTGACGAAATCCTACGGGGCAACGACAGGGGCGGATTCGAGCTCGGATCAGCGACTCAACTTCGCGGCCATCTCGCGAATGATGATCTTCCGGATGGTCGCCAACACCCGAAGCTGACCGGCACGCACGGTGGGCGACGGAAAGGTCAATGCCTCGAACTCCGCGATGATCTCATCCGCCGCTCTCTCTATCTTTTCGGTGAATTGGTGCGCCACGCGATTGGCGGCCGTTGCCGTGACACCCAGTGCCGCGGCGAATTCTCGGAATTCATGGCGATTCACCTGCGCAAAACGCCGTGCCACGCCGAGCGGCGTGGTGATCTCGGCATTGGGCCAGCTGCCCTGGCTTCCGGGCGAAGTGTTGTAGCTTTCGGTAGAGAGCAGGTCATAGAACGGCGCAATGTGTATGCCGCCCGGCCCCACGCGAAATGAAATGTTTTTGAGATGCGCGTCGGAATTTCCGGTGAGCACGTTGAACAGCGCCAGTTCCAGCAAACTCTGGCGCGCGCGCGCGCGGTTTTCGCACAGCTCGACACAGCGCACCAGCGTGTCGACTCCCGCCAGCCGGTACTTGAACTCCCGATCGATGCCCAGCAACTGGCAGGCGTCGATCACATGAGTGCGTTGGATCGTGCCATTCATCGTCGCCCGGTCGAAGCGCTCGATTAGATAGACCGGATCGGGCACAAAACGCATCGAAACCGCGGGCACGTCGAGGCCGAGGCGCGCCGCCAGGCGCATCACGAAGTACTCGTTGGCCACCGTGTCGTGGTAATGCTCGCGATCGATGTGATCGGGTTTCAGGAGGTGCGTCGACACGGCGTCGCCCACCGGCTGGAACAGTTCGTTTCCCCGCACGACGACGGCGAGTTTGTCCTGCGCGCCGGCGTTGGACATCTTCTTGGGCGCATCCGCCATCAACGATCGCCTGGGCCGGTTGACGATGCGGCGGTGGAGTTCCGCGTCGTCGAGCGGCTGGTATGCGGCGGCGGGAAGCGTGACACCGCGCGTCGTCAGCGTGATCGCGCCGGCCGACTCGCGGCCGTAGTACTCGAGCAGTCCGAAGGCATCGCTGCTCAGGAGCTTGGCTTCGGTCGACAGCGTCTCGCGCGCTTCCTTTTCCGGCAGCAGGTTGTCGAAGAACCATTGCACCGGCCGCAGAGTGGCGCCATCGATGATGTTGACGTCGGCGCGCGCGAGGTTGGGCGCCAGGTCGTAGGCATCGGCGGCGTCGATCCATGACTGCGCGTAGTGAAACGACCAGAGATTGCCCTGCTCGCGCAGCGCGCCGACTTCGCGACCATTGATGCTCGTGACGAGCTCACGGGCGGCGGGCGTGTTCACTTCATCGGCTCGCGCAGGCCGGCCGGGATATCCATACCCGCCGGTAATTCGACGTGCAGGCGAATTCCCAGCTCGCGCATTGCGGCGATGACTTTGCCGATCTGTGCCGTCGGCTTGCCGGCTTCGAGATCTCCGATAAGTGTGTGCGAGAAGCGTCCGACCTCGTCTTGGCGCAGGTGCTGGCTCTTGCGTACGACGCGCACAATGGCGCCCAGCTGCTTCAAATCGCTGATTTGTATGGTTTTCGTCATGGGTCACCAAAATAGCCGACCGGCTAGTTTTAGCGTGTTGAAGAGAGAAAATCAACGAAAAATAGCCGATCGACTATTTTTGACCTCCAAGTTGGTCGAAACCGCCAAAAACTAGCCGAGCGACTATTATCGGCGGGCCCTCAAGCTTGCCCGGCAGGCCTCGAAACGTCGTTTCCTGGAACAATGCCCGGCCGAGTTCGAGAAGTATTTCTCCGCCAGGTGTCGAAATGGGGGCCCACCGTTCGACTGGAAGTAACTACCTAAGGAGAAACTCATGTCCCGATACGTAGATGGATTCGTCCTGCCGGTTTCGAAGAAGAACCTCGCGCGCTACCGCCGCGTCGCCCGCGTGGCCGGCAAAGTCTGGCGTGAGCACGGGGCCCTCGAGTACGTCGAGTGCGTCGCCGACCAGCTCACCAGCAAGCACGACGGCAAGACTTTCACCTCCCTTTTTCCGAAGCTCGCCAGGGTGAAGCCGGGCGAGGTGGTGGTGTTCTCCTGGATCACCTACAAGTCGAAGGCCGACCAGAAACGCATCATGAAAAAGGTGATGGAGGATCCGCGCCTCGCCAAGATGATGGATCCCGCCAACATGCCTTTCGACATGAGCCGCATGGCCTGGGGCGGCTTCAAGCCGATTGTCGAAGCGTAGGCAGCGCGATGGATGTGCGCGCCAAGATTTGATCTCACGCGCACTGGGCGGTCAATTTATGGTTTCACGCGCAGGGCGATTGTGAGTCAAGCCTCACTACCCCGGCCGGCCCGTGATCTAATCTAAGTCAATGATTTTTCTGCAGCCCAACTGGATATTGGCGTTCGTGTGCGCCTTCACTCTCTTCGGAGCGGGCAAAGCCGAAGCGAAAGGCGGCGGCCCGGACCACAGTTTCCTGTGGGGTGCCTTGTCCGTGGCTACTTCGGCGGTTCTCATAAAGTTCTTCGACGCCGGATGGTTTCTCGTGCTGCTGGGACAGTTCGGGCTGTTCATAGGAATCGGTATCTTCAGGGCAATGAGAGATCGATGATGCGAAAGGCGGCCGCCACGTTCTTGCCACACGCCATCGTCGCGCACGCGGACCCCATCGATCATTCATCCGCGCAGAGATGTCTAACCAGCGCTTTCCTGGCATGGTCGATTCCAAACCTACCTTCCACCCAGCGACTTAGCCTTCGCCAGCATGTGGTTCGATGCGGTCAATTTACGCTTCAGCAGAAGCCGATCTCGAAGACGTAAAAACGGGCGCTCGATCAGCCACCAGAGTACTGCGCCGCCGGCGATGCTCGAAGCGTAGTAGATAACAAGGCCTTGGCTGCCAGTCAGGCTCTCGGGGCTCAGCAGTAATTGAACTGCATGGCTCGTCATCTTGTGTGAAAGGTACAGGCTGTAAGAAATCATTGCGATCATCGCCGCGCCGGGTACGCGCCAGGTTGGGAACAATCGTTCCCAGCTGAGCGACGCCGATAGAAGAAGAGCACAACCGAGCGAGAACAACGGATAACCAAAGACAGCCCCAACAAACGACAACGCCGGCCCGCCGACAAAACGTGTCGACGGAAAATGAAACAAGAAGCCGGACGCAAAAACGCATGCCAGTCCCAGGCACAGTGTGAGCCGAGGATCTGCGTAGCGCCTCCAGTGTTCCGGATGAAAGCAACGATACGCCGCCAGCAGCACGCCGAAGATCAGCCCGTCCAGTCGGCAATACGTCGGGTAATAGATCGCGGTCAGGTACTCGGGCGTAAAGGCAAAGTTGCCATCCGCCGCTGCTTCCCCGAGCGGTATCCAAAGAAAAGCTCGCAAAATCATGCCGCCACAAAGCAATACGCCAGCGATCAGCACAGTCCAGCCGCGCCACCGAAGCCCACTCAGCAGAAGCGCCAGTGCAGGCAACATCAGATAGAAGTGCTCTTCGACGCGACTCGCGCCTATGACCCGGCTTCGGCAACTTGGACAATCTGGTGGATTGACAGCCGTGTGCCGCACGGCGCGCTCGATCCGCCGGTCAAGGGTCGATTCGTGAATGGCGTCGGCCTGTTTTATTCCGACAGCGTGATCAACGGCAAAACCATACGCACGCGGTTTACGTGGTCGACGATCACACCCACAGCGGCGCGCTGGGAACAGGCGTACTCGTCAGACGCCGGCAAGACCTGGGAGACCAACTGGGTCATGCAGTTCACGCGCGTGCGCCGATGATTGCAGCCATTGCGGAGTTCCATCTACGCTCGAAGTCAGATCGAGTAGTCCGCGTTCCCCTCGACGACGGTCTGCGCAAGCTTCGGCTGCTCACCCGCTTTCCAGCGGTCCACGCGGTGCCGCACGCGGTAGCGCAACGGCCCACCATCTGCCGAGTCGCTGCGCTCAAACGGTACCGGGATGCAGACGAACTCCGTCTCGAGCCAGTCGGCGGTCACCGTAACCAAGCCGTACCCGTGCCCGCCGAGATCCACGAACTTCAGATGCGGTGCGACCGCCGGGTTGTGAAGCTTCCGCGCCTCGGCGGCGCTTGTTTGTGATAACGCCAACGCGGCGCGCACGCCGTGCAGCAGTGTGTAGTTGATCGCGGGGATTTCGCGGTGCTCGCCGGTGTAATACAGCGCGCGCAGCGCGTGGTCAGGCTTCACGATGCGGTCGCCGATCTCGACGAGCCCCTGCGCCGAGATGGATCCCGTGACGAACTCGACTCCCACCGGGTCGTAGACGCGCGGCGGCAGATCCGCGGATGTTAGGCCGGCCCAGAACGAGTGCTTGTCGCCGGCCACCACCGCGAGCCCGGTGACTCCCTTCTTGCGCAACACGTCGTAGATCTGCGCGTGCTCGGAGTAGTAGCCGCCGTTCGCCAGCCCGAAGCCCGTGCCCGGCCACTTGGGGCCTAACTCCTCGGGCAGGTTGGCGAGATCCGAGCGCCAAGCGAGCGTGCCGAACGAGTGTCCCCAGACCTTCCACGGCGCCTGGCTCGCGCTCAGTCGGTCGATGAGCCACGCGCGCTGCTTCGGCCCGAGGTAGGTCTGCATCGGCTGGTCGACGCCCGCGTTCGGAACGTCCTGGCCCGCGAACTTGAGTGTCGCGGGCGGCTTGCCGCCGTTCGCGGTGCGGCCGTCGTCGATCACGCGTGCCGTGTCTTCGTCGGCGAACATCGGGAATCCGTCCGGTGACACCGCGGAGGCGTCCGCGTCGGCGATCTTGTACGAGCGGTTGTCGGTGAGGATCAGTTCGGCGTTGCGGCCGTAGCGGAACGCGCGGTAGATAGTCAGGCTGGCGACGGCCGCCGCGTTGTCGGCGCCGACGCCGAAGCCGTTCTCGTCGAACCCGGTGATCGGCGTGTCCTTGACCGTGGGAGCTTCGAAGCGATCCTTGTTAGCGCCGGGCCGCGCGACACGCGCCGGCTGGAATTCCCACCACGCCTGGTTGGCCGCGACCTTCTTGGTCTGCGCGGGGCGCTGCTCGCCGCCGAACACCTGGATGCCTTGGTATCCCTGCCACGAGAACTCGTGGTTGTCCCACACCGGAACGAACGGCCAGCGGGCACGCGCGTCCTGCAGGTCGGGGTCGGTGAGGTAGGCACGGTACACCGTGCGGTAGTCCGCGAGCGTCGCGGGCAAGTGGTAGTCGCGGAACTTGTCGCCGTCGGGGTATTTGAACAGCGGGCGCAGGCGGCGGCCGCGGTATTTGCCCTCCGGCATCTCGTCCGCGTAATTCAGCACCTCGTAGATGAAGTCGCCGAGGTGCAGCACGAAGCCGAGCTGCTCGCCGCGCGGACGGCGCTCGTCCTCGAAGATCATGCGGCGATAGGCGTTCGCGGCGCCGATCGTCATGTCCTGACAGCTCACGAACGTGAAGCGGACCGGGCGCGCGTCGCCCTCACCCGGCGCGGTGAGCGTGCGGCCGACGCGGCTGCCGTTGCCGTCGGCGTCGGTGAAGCGGTACCAGTACTCGGTTGCGGGCGTAAGCCCGGCCGCCATGAAGCGGCAGGTCCAGTCGGTGTCGGCGGTGACCTCAGCCTTTCCGCGCGCGATAGCGTCGCGGAATTCCTTATTCTTCGAGACCTCGACAGTGAGTAGATAGGCCGCGCGCGGGTCACCGCCGGCCGGCTGGCGACGCGTCCAGAGTAGGACGCTGTCGGGTGCGGGGTCGCCTGAGGCGACGCCCTGCGGGTACAGGTCACGGCGCTCGCGCCACGCGGGCGCTGCCGCGCTCCCCCTCCCGAAGGCGAGCACGGCGCCGGCGGCGGCCGCTGCTTCGGCGAACTTTCGGCGGGTCAGCATCGGCGCATGATGCGCCGACCGCCGTGCCGCGCGCGGCGGCTCATCGCACGGCTGGGCGAATTGGAAATGGAGAGAGTCCCCGTTTCCGGAAATCGGAGACACCCCTCATCCCGATCGGCCCATTTTCACGGGGAGAAAAGCGCATACGTGCTCACCGTCGCCCGCGCTCGGTACATCACCACGCCCGTCCGCCCAGCGACGATCTGCGCCCCTGCCCGCTCCAGCTTCAGCTCGTCGTTCACGAACACGCGCAGGCGATCCCCCACCGTCTCCATCCGCACGCGGTACGCCGTTCCTGGCGTCACGATGAGTGGCACCGTGCCGAGCACGGTGATGACGCCGTTCGTCACTCTTCGCAGCGACAGCTCGTTCGATTTGCGCAGGGTCACGTAGTAGTAGTTGGCCGAATCCACGTACCGCGACATCAGCCCCGCCCACGGCGTGCCGGCGGCATTGAACGCGTCAATCGTCAACACCGC
>Ga0193752_1002721_pt1 | contig 12885 bp, 13 predicted proteins | sample H1c1metaG_FD_144924 | JGI IMG/M metagenome (GOLD analysis project Ga0193752, IMG submission 144924) | Soil microbial communities from a riparian zone of the East river system, Colorado, United States - H1c1 | ecosystem: Environmental > Terrestrial > Soil > Riparian zone | place: USA: East River... | reverse complement strand
CTTTCATCAGGCTCGGGTAAGCCAAGGAATGCTGGAATGAAAGCACTGTCACTCCACGCCGAGACGTCGCCAACGCTTGCACAGGCGAAGCAACTCGACGTCGACACAGCCCTGAGGGTCACCCAGGCTGTTTCGACAGAGATCGAATTCGAAGCCACGCTGACGGCGGTCGTTCGTGCGGCGTTGGAGTATTCGTGCGCGACCCGTGCGTGCCTATGTGTTCCCCGCGATGGTGAGTTGCGGATCCTGGCTGTTGCGACCGCGGCTGACGCCGGAGTCGTCGCGAACCTGTGCGACTGGAGCGTCGCCGAGGCAGGTCTGCCCGAGTCGGTCGTCCTGCGCGCTGCGGAGACGCACGAGGCGTTTATCGCCCAGGATCCCGCAGACGTCGGTGCCAGCTGCATGCTCGGCCTCCCTCTCGTGACGCGCGACATGCTCGTCGCCGTGCTCTATCTCGAGACCGACCGCGACTCGGAGGCCTTTACGCCGGATCGCATGGCGGTCTTGCGCGTGCTGGCGTCGAGCGCCGCGACATCACTCGAGCGTAGCCGGCGCTACGCCGAGCTCCAGGACCGCGACAGGATGATTCACCGCTTGGTCGACGCCAACATCATCGGCGTGGCGAGCTGTGATGCCGAGGGTCGCATCGTTGACGCGAACGACGCGTACCTCGATATCCTGGGATACAGTCGCGACGATTTCACAGCCGGTCAGATTGCCTGGCGCGACTTGACGCCGCCCGAATGGCAAGCCGTGAGCATGCAGGCTGTGGCCGAGATTCAGGCCACGGGACGGTGTGAGGTGTTCGAAAAGGAGTACCTTCGGAAGGATGGCAGCCGCGTTCCGATCTTGATGGCCTCCGCAGCGGTTGATGAGTCGCAGCGGCACATCGTCGCCTTCGTGCTCGATTTGACCGCACGCAAACGGGCAGAGGAAGCACTCAAGCGAAGCGAGACGTATCTCGCCGAAGCACAGCGACTCACGCATACCGGAAGCTGGGCGGCGAGCCCAGGAGCTGAGCGGGCGACGTATTGGTCAGAGGAGACATTCAGGATATTCGAACGAACCAACACAGCGTCTCTGCTCGATCACGACGGATTGCTGCAATTGATGCACGCGTCAGACGCCCAAGGATATTGCACCACGGTCGCCGAGGCGCTGCGGACGCGAAGCGCTTTCTCCGTGGATTTCCGCATCGTGCTGCCGACAGGTAGGACGAAGCACCTCCACAAGATCGGCCATCCGGTTCTCGATGACGCCGGCGAGATCACGGAGTGGGTGGGTACGTTGGTCGACGTCACGGAGCGAAAGCGCGCCGAGGATGAGCGCAGTCGCCTCGCCGGCGACATCCACGACACGCTCGCGCAGGGGCTGGCGATGATCGTCATGCAACTCGCGGATGCGGAGGCGAAGCTCGGTCCCGCTTGGGCGCAGGCCGACAGGCCTCTCTCCACGGTGCGCGAGCTGGCGGTGGAGAGCCTGGCGTATGCCCGGCGGTCGGTGAACGTCCTTCGACCGAACGTCAGCTCGGGCGGGCTCGCGCGGTCGGTGCGAGATGTCGTCGACAGCGTGCGACGCCATTATGCCGGAGCGCTGAACCTCTCTGTGACCGGGGATGCTATCCTGCTCGATACGCCGGTGGAGTCGGCGCTCGTCGGCATCGCGCGCGAAGCGCTCACCAATGCAGTGAAGCACAGTGGCGCGACGCGCATTGACGTGGAGCTCGACTTCGCGGACGGTGGCGCCGTGCGCGTGGTCGTCACGGACGACGGCATCGGCTTCGATGCTGACGCCGTGCGACCGGATGCGTACGGCCTGGTGAGCATGCAGGAGCGTGCGGCTCGAGCCCGCGTCGCACTGACGTTCGTCACGGAGCCATCGGCTGGCACGACGGTCGTCGCCAGCTGGTCGCCCGAGACTTACGACAACACGCGCTCCTCGAGCCAGTCGACATAGAGCCGACGCTCTGCGAACAGCCATTCGCCCTCCATCTTCGCGAAGGTGTCCATGTAGCGGAGCGCCGCGATCATGAGGCCTCGCGCTTCGCCATCGACCGTGAGGTGATGCGCGAGTGTGTATGCCTCGCCCGTTGCGCGATCGCTCGAGAGCGTCAGGATCGTGCTCTGTCCGACGAAATGCATGGTAGCGGCATACTTGTTCAGATCGCCGAACACGGGAGCCAGCGCCTCACGCGAATGCAGCTCCTGTGAGGTTATCTCCCCTCATCCGGTCCGGCGTAGGACCACAATCGTCACGGTCGCCACGGCCAGGTGCATCGCAACCAACGACACCTTGGTGCCAGCCGACGCGATCGCCGACAACGGGCCAGCCAGGGACGCCAGCGCCGCGACGATCGCGGTGACGGTCCAGATCGCGCGGGCCTTGGCCGTGAACCGGCGGAGCAGGACGAGCAGACCCCAGCCGGCCAACGATCCCACCAAAGCCGCCACCAGGACGTTGACCACCGTGATCTTCTGGATCGGTTGACCGGGGCCGAAGCTGACGGTCAGTTCAGCGCCGGCCGCGGTCGCCACGGCCCAGATCGCGGTGGCCGCCGCCGTAGCGCCGAACACTGCGGCCACTGGGGTACGAGCGGAAACGTGTGACGGCTGAAGAGCGGTCTCACTCATCACATGACTCCTTGCGTTCGCGTAGTGCAACTCGGAGAGTGCGCGCCTTCGAAGTGCGACACGGGTTACGACAACCGCTGCCTCAGAAAGGCTCCGATTGCGTCGAGTGCCTGTCGAGCTGCGTCGAATTCACGGATACCGGTGACGAATCCGTGCGGCATTCCCATCCACACGTCCAGCTCGGCGTCGACGCCCGCTGCGACGGCGCGCTCCACATAGCGGCGCGAGTCGTCGAGCAACACTTCGTCGTCTCCAACATGAACGCGGACTGGTGGCAGGCCGCTCAACTCACCGTACAGGGGAGACGCCAGGGGATTCGTCGGATCGGTCTTACCGAGATAGGCGGCGACCAGCCCGGCAGCCTGGGACTTGGTGAAGTACGGATCCGCCTCTGCTCGCGTCTCGTAGCTCTCACCTGTAAGTGCGAGGTCGGTCACCGGCGAAATTGCAACCGCGCCCACGGGAGCGACGTCGCCGTCGTGAGCTTGCGCGCTCGCGATCGACAGGAGCACGAGTGCCAGACTGCCTCCGGCCGAGTCGCCGACCACGGCGATCTTCTTGATCCCCTTGTCCACCAGTCCGCGATAGCATGCCTCGACGTCCGTAACCGCGGCAGGAAAGAGGTGCTCGGGAGCGAGCCGGTAATCGGGTATGAAAGCACGAGCTCCAGCGCGCGATGCGATGTGCCCGACGAGATTCCGGTACGCGCGGGCGGCTCCGAAGTTGAACCATCCGCCATGCACGTGAATGATCGCCGCGCCCTTTTGCGTCCGTGCCGGTTTCGCCCAAAATCCGGAGATCCCTCCGACAGTGTCGGCTTCAAAGGTCACGTCCGTGGGAGCGACGACTCGCTCCATGACGTCGTCGAACGGGCCGCGGGCAGCCGTTCCTGCGAGCTTGCCCTTGAATGCTGCGACGCTCGTTCGTAGAGCGGTCGCCGCGAGAGAATCCTCCTGGCTCAGCGGATGGACCGCGAGCCAAGGCGCCTTCGCGGCCGTGTCACCGAGCATCTGAGGTTGCATTTTCCCTACCTCCCGGCGATCGGTGTCTGTGCCCAGGACGGTCCCTGCGCGCGAGCCCAGTTACTGAAGCGATGCCAGTCGACCTCGGGATACATCGCTCGAAGACCGACGACGTCCGCGTCGTATCCCACGCGGTCGAACCACTCCAACATCCGCGCCTGATCTTCATTCCACTGACGTACTGAGTCGATCGGTAGTGCCGTGTACTCGATATGCCGGCCCGATACCTCGCTGATTACTGCAGCCGTCGTCGTGAGGGTGAGCTCATCCGACGCGATGTCGATTCGTCGCCCAAGAAAGCCCTCGCGGCGTTCGATGACGAGCGCGGTGAACCGTGCGATATCCGCGACTGCGATCTGTTGCAGTCGACGCGTCGCCGGCAGTGCCATCGCGATCGACCCTGTTGCGATGCCGGGTGCCATCCAGTCGGCGAGAAAGTTCTCCATGAAGAAGACCGGCGCGACGATCGTGAACGGCACGCCGGACTTTCGTATCTCCTTCTCGACCGCGAACTTGCTGTCGAAATGCGGAATCCCTGTTCCTCGGTCCGCGCCGGCCACCGACGAATAGACGAGATGCGAGACGCCGGCGGCCGCGGCGGCTGGCGACTCAGGCTTCCTCGTCAGCGCGCGAACCGAGTGCCCCCGCGCGAGCAACTCACGCACGACATGGCCGCCTTGTTTCCCCGTCGCGCCCGTCACGAGCACCTTCAACTTGGCGGTCATGTCGTTCTCCCGTTCATCACGTGCTTGCTCATTCTTGAAGTAGCCGCTCGGTGAGTACGATCTGGATCACTTGCGGAACCGTCTCGAGCCGCGCCCAGTCGCGTTGAAGCTCACAGGCAAGCGACACCCAGCTGATGGGCTGTGCCCCCGCGCGAACGACGCGCTCGAGGCCGGCGCGATGCGCTTCAATGGAGGTGCCGCCGATCGCGTCGACGACGGGATACACCTCGAAGCCTTCCCGCAGGGCGTCGAGCGCTGGAAACGCCATGCAGACCTCCGTCCAGAGGGCGCAGAAGATGAGCTTTCGTCGCCCGGTGCTTCGCACCGCCGCAACGAAGTCGGCGTCCTCCCATGAGTTGATGCTCGTTCGATCGATCGGCGCATCGTCTTCGAGCACCGCGGCGAGCTCCGGCACCGTCGGCTTCTGGCGACCGGATGCGACGCTGATCGTCGAGTGTACGATCGGCATCCCGAACGCCTTCGCGATCTTCGCCGTCGAGACGACGTTCTTGAGCAAGAGTTGGTGATCGATCGACCGCACCGACGCGACTTGGGACGGCTGATAGTCGATCACGAGCAGCGCCGCATTCTCGGGCGTGATGAGATGATCCGAGCGCGGATCGCGCTTCGCCCCGGTCGTCATGGATGAACCTGAGAGCCGACGCCAAGGTCGAGGCGCAACGACTCCATGACCCAGAACGTCGTGCTCGCGGTGTACACATCCGCCGCGGCCAGCACGCCCGTGTACTTGGCGATGACCGGCGCTGCGGCCAGATCGGTGATCGCGTCGAGGTAGCCCTTGACGCCGGCCCACGCGTTGTCGCCGTACTTCTGGAAGTACGGAGTGGGATCGACTTTGGCCATCGCGCTCTTCACGTTCTCGACGATGTCGGCCATGTACTGCTGGTGCAGGATGACGTCGTCGCGTATGCCGAGCCGGCCGAGATGGCCGCCGATGAAGTGCTTCCACGGATAGGAAAGCGCGGTGGCCGGCGCCTCGATGAAACCCGGGATGTCTTCGCTCAGGTTGACGATGCCGAACGGCGCCCATCTGACGTTGACGATGTCGATGAGCATGAGCGTGTCGTGATCCGGCAGGTGGATGAAGATGTTGTCAGGCGTGTGATTCGAGCCGCGCCACGCGAGCTCGATGCGCTCACCGCCGATTTCCAGCGTACAGCGGTCCTGGAAGATCTCGTCGGGCACGGGGCGCGCCGCGTCGTTGTCGCGCTTGAGGAGCCGCCGAGTCTCTTCGTGCCCGATACGCGTGACGTTCTTGTCGAAGAGCGACGATGCTCCGACGTGATCAGCGTGATGATGCGAATAGATGAGATGCGTGATCTTGTTGCTCACGCCATTCTCCGCCGCGATCTCGTCGACGGCGCGTCGGATGTTGTTGCCAATCGTCGGCGGCGCGTCGAGCAGGACGACGCCGTCGCGCGTGGTGAGGAATGCCGACTGATACACGCCATCGGTAACCCAGTAGAGGTTCCGCTCTACTCGTCCGACGTAGTACCCTTGGTCATTGAGTGCGGGCCCAAGCGCCGACTTCGGGATCGGTGCGTAGTCAGGTAGGGCCGCTGCAGCGGGAACGCTCGGTCCTCGAGACTCGACAGCTGTTGCCGTGGGTGACATGTCTCCTCCGTTGATCGGCGTGTCGATGCGCGGCATCCGCGCGACGGGAGAAGAGTGTCACTGGTCTTTCGGTCGCAACATTTGCCGAAAGGCCAAACGTGACTATGCCTTTTGTCGCACTCGCGTCGGCCCAAAGGGGCGCCGCCAGAGCCGTGCGTGTGACGCCAGCGCCCGGCGCGTGGTTTGGCGGCGTATGAATAAACTCCAGTATCACATCGGACTCTTCGGAGCAGCCGCGGCCGCCGCCGTCGCCATCACTGCGTGCAACGACCTCCCCACTGCCCCCGGCGTCGACCAGGTCGCGCGCGTCGCGGTGACTCAGCGCAACGGCGATCAGCCAGCGCTCTTCTTCGGCGACGTCAGCGGCGCGTCACGGGAACGCATTCACTTCTCCTTCATCACCGATTCGATTCCCGACAATCTTCCCGGCCTCATCCCCACCGACAGCAACCTCATCGCGCTCGGCTCTCCGTCGATCTCACCGTCTGGCGACCGCATCGCCGTCGTGGCAACAGTGGCCTACGACCAATCCGAGATCATCGTGATGCGCGCCAACGACTCTGGCTACGTCGCGAGCATCAACACGCAGATCATCGCCAGCGATCCGGAGTGGTCTCCCGACGGAACGAAGCTCGCCTACGTCATGAGCACGCTGCCGAACTTTCGTGGCCTCGACCTGTTCGTCACTGATCTCGCGACGAAGCGAGTCACACGCATGACGACGAATGCCAACATACGAAATGGGTCGATCGTCTGGTCGGCGGACGGCGGCGCGATCTACTACTCGGGCACGACGGGCACGTCGCCCGACTCGCCCAACAACTGGGTCAGTGAAGTCGTCAAGGTCGACGTCGCAACCAAGAGCGCACTGGTGATGGCGTCGAACATCCTCGGCCAAGTCACGAGTATCGCGCGGTCCGGCAATCGCATGCTGCTGACTCGCACGGTCACGCAAGGCGCCGACACCACGCGTGCATTGATCGCGTCCACCATCGGCCCTGCTCCGACCGAACAAGTGTTGGCCGGCGGCGTCGCCTATGCACACTTCCTTACGGGCAGCGACACGTACGCGGTCGTGGTGATCGCGACGAACGATGGTGGAAACGTCACTGACCGCTTTCTCCTCGCGGACATCGTGAGGAATACGGCGATCGAAGTTGCCGGTGTGCAGAGTCAGTCCGGCTACGCGAATGTGGACGTGATGGTGCCGAACTGAGTTGGTCGCTGAGTATTTCAGGAAATGACAACCCAATCGCAGTCCGGAGCATCCGTCAGGCGGCTGTCGCTCGGAGGCCTCTACGTCATCGTCCTCGGCATCATGCTGGTCGTGTTCATGCTGCCGCGATGGCTTCCGGGCAACACCGCGCTCTACGATGCGATTGACGATGGTGATAGCCTGCGCGTGCGCCAGCTCCTGGACGGTGGGTCCGATCCGAATAGTCGCGCGCGCGGAGTGTTTGCGTTTCGGTCCTCGAGGTACCGCTCTCCTCCGCTGCTCTTTGCGCTCGAGCGAAGTCACCCGGCGCTTGCCGAGATGCTGATCGCATCGGGTGCCGATCCGAACGCACGCGATTCGAACGGGAGGCCCGTGCTATTCGTCGCCGCTGCCGGCGAGCACGCGCAGGTTGTGCGCGCGTTGATCGAGAAGGGCGCCGACGTGCATGCGGTGAGCACCGCGGACGGCGAGACTGCGTTACGCTTCGGCCCCAAGGGACCAGGAGGGCAGCATCCAGCGTTGGCCAATCGACCAAAGGAGCTGGCGGCGGACATCAGGATGATGTTGGAGCGCGCAGGAGCCAAATAGGGCGCAAGAGAAGACGCCTCGATCCGTTAGGGCGGACCGAGGCGTTTTCTGTCACGCTTGCGCGTCTTGGGGCGTGCTGAAGCGTGTTACTTCGTTGCCGTGATACGAACCTTGCCGGTGCAATCGCCGGCCGTGCCCTTGAGGAGCAATGCCCACTCGCCCGGCGTCGCCGCGCTGGTGTCGAGCGTGAGCTTCACGATCTGCGGGGACGCTGGATCAGCGGCGACACGAGACACCACGATCTTGCTCTCCGCCGGGAACTCGGCCTTCACCGAATCGCCAATCGCCTGGGTAATTGCCGCGTCGACCGCGACGGGAGTGGCGCGCACCGGGATCGAATCCCCACGAACAGCTGCCGTGCACGCCGAAGCCGCTGACGCAGGCTGTGCGGTCGCCGGAGCGGGCTGGGCTGCTGCTGGGTTGGACTGCGCGGTTGGTGGGGTCGCGCGGACCGGACCGGCGGGCTGCGGAGCCTGTGCCTGTGCCGGCGATGCCACGGCACACAGGGCGAACAGGATGCCGGCACCGACGCCGGAATAGATGTGCTTGTTCATCTTTCTCCTCCTTTCTGCTGAATGGATTCCTGAAGCCAGAACTTGCGACCCGATTGACTGCGCCGCGATTTGGCGTCACGGGAAGCACGGTTGAGGAAAGCAATGGCGGTGCCGGACGTGTCCGACCTCGTAAGTCGTTGTCCGAATTGCGCTTGTGAGGTTGTCCTGTACGTCCGTGCAGGTCGAATCAGCGGGGAACGGGGAATTCTTCCCGTTGCAAATTGACGGGCTCCGCCAGAACGCCCAACGCCCCCGAACGGGCTGTGCCGCTCGCGAAAAGAGCGATAGGAACATTTCCGCCCGACCATTCGTGCCCGGGGAAAATTTCCCCATTCCCTGCACAGGTCGTTGCTCAGCCATTGTGCGCCATGGCCGTAACACGTTGCGGTTACGCGTCTTGCGAAATTCGGCCGATCGAGCACCGTCCATGCAAAAGTGAACGGTGCGGCGCTGGGTCAGGGTCGCAGTCCCCAACGCAGCTCAACCGGGTTTTCGCGTTCCGCGTCCACCCGCTCACACCGACCGATGAAGGTGATATCGTGAGATTCGCTCGCATAGCTCCCATCGCCGTGCTCTCCACGTTTGCACTCGCGGCGTGCAACAACGAAGCGAAAGAACAGCTCGCCACACTCGCGCACGTTGACTCGGTGCGCGTGGACTCGCTCGCTGGCGTCCGCAAGGAGCTGCTCGACGAAGTGATGTCGTCCACCCAGTTCGTCGCGCAAATCAACACCGAGCTCGCCAAGGCGCGCTCGCTGACCAGCAAGGCCGACTCGAAGACCGAGTCGTTGGAAATGAGCGTCGGCGAAAAAGTGAAGGCCAACGAAGATCGCAAGGTGGTCGTGGCGCGCATCAGCCACCTCGTCGCCAAGCTCGACTCCGTGCAGACGCGACTCGCCACCACCCGTGCGCGGGCGCAGAAGCTCACGCAGAAGGATTCGGTTCTCATGGTACAGGTCGCGACCTATGAGAAGAGCATCTCCGACCTGCAGCAGGCTGCCGAGACGCAGCGTGCGGAGTTCCAGGCGGTGATCGACAAGCAGACGGTGCAGATCGCGCAGCTCAACACCCAGGTCGATACGCTCAATCAGGTGCGTACCGCATTGAAGGACACTGTCGGCCAGCTCACCAACGAAAAGAACACGGCATACTACGTCGTCGGCACGAGGGATGAACTGATCGCGCAGGGCATCCTCGCGAAGGAAGGATCGAAGCGCTTCGTGCTCGTCGGATCGCGCACCATCGCCCCGGCCCGCGAGCTCGATCCCAGCAAGTTCACGAAGATCGACCGGCTCGCGAACCGTACGATCGTGTTGCCGGACGGCGGTGAGTACGAGATCGTTTCTCGCCAGAACGCCGCCTTCGCGGCGCCAGCGGCGGAGAAGGACGGCAAGATCCTCGGCGCACTGACGATCAACCAGCCTGAGCAGTTCTGGGAGAACTCGCGCTTCCTGATCATCGTTCGCTCCTGACGCACGACGGTTGCACAACTCGGCCCCGGGACGCTGAACCACGGCGTTCCGGGGTTCGAGGCTTCTTATAGGATGCCCTTCCTAACACATTTGAAGATGGAACAGCCACGCCTCTCCGTTCTGGTGATCGACGACGAGCCCGCCCTGCGCGAGGTGCTGTCGCTGCGTATCGCGGATTGGGGCTATGACGTACGCGCCGTCGAAGACGCGGCCCAGGGAGAGCGCGAGATCGAGCGAAAGCGGCCCGATCTCGTGCTGTGCGATCTGGTGCTGCCCGGCAGCTCGGGGATGGAGTTGCTGAAGCGCGTCAAGAAACGCGACGCCCAGCTTCCCGTCGTCATGATCACCGCACACGGCAATGTCGACGGCGCGGTCGAAGCGATGAAGCTGGGAGCGACGGATTTTCTCACGAAGCCGCTCGACACCGTCGCGTTGTTCGCCCTGCTCGAGGCCACCGCGAGCGACGCCCGTAAGCGCCACGTCGGCCTCTCCCTGGAAGCGCCGGGCAACGGCGAGGCAGCGACGAACGGCCTCGTCGGTCAGAGCAAGGCGATGCGTCAGGTCCATCGCACGATCGAGTCGCTCGCGTCGAGCGACGCGTCCGCCATTCTCACCGGTGAGAGTGGCACAGGTAAAGAGGTGGCGGCGCGCGCGATTCACGCTGCCAGCAACCGGCACGACAAGCCGTTCGTCGCCATCAACACGGCGGCGATTCCCGAGGGGCTGATCGAGAGCGAAGTGTTCGGCCATGAACAGGGCGCGTTCACCGGGGCGACGCGGTCGCGGCCGGGCGTGTTCGAGATGGCCAACGGAGGCACGCTGTTTCTCGACGAGATCGCCGAGATGCCGATCGCGCTCCAGCCCAAGCTTCTCCGCGTGCTCGAGGAAGGACAGGCTCGCCGACTCGGCGGCACCAAGGACATCAAGTTCGACGTCAGGGTTCTCGCCGCGACGAATCGGGCGCCGGCGCAGGCCATTCGCGACGGACGATTGCGGGAGGATCTGTACTATCGTCTCACCGTGTTCGAAGTGCTGCTGCCCCCATTGCGCGAGCGGATCGAGGATATCGCTGTGCTGGCGCAGCACTTCGTGCGCGAGTTCTCGCGCAAGCACAAGCTCGAGGTAGACGGCGTCGGCGACGCGGCGCGTGAGCAACTCGAGCGCCATTCGTGGCCCGGCAACGTCCGCGAGCTGCGCAACGTCATCGAGCGGGCGACCATCGTGGCGCGAAGTGGCTGGATCGAGCCTCGGCACCTGCCGCCGTATCTCCAGATGCTCAAGCATGGCAGCGAGCCGACGCTCACGGTGCCGGCTGGCACGACACTCGCCGAAGCGGAGCGTCTGCTCATCCTGCAGACGCTGGAACGAGTGGGGAACAACAAGGCGGAAGCCGCGCGGCAGCTCGGGCTCGACGTGAAAACCATTCGCAACAAGCTCAAGACCTACGGCCGCGACGAATGAAGGTCGGGACGCGGCTTCGCGGTGCGTTTGCATTCTACATCGCGCTGCTCGCGGCCGTGCTCGTATATCACGTGCGAACGACGCAACACGCCGTGGACAGCGGTCGTGCGCTCACGGACATCTCGACGCGCCTTCGTGTCAGCTCCACGGCGCAGATCGCGCGGCTCGTGCAGATGGGCAGCGACGCGGAGAAATACTTCGTCACGCACGACAAGGGCTACTTCGACAAGTTCCTCGACTCGGAGCAGGCATTCGGCAACGGACTGCGAAGTCTCGACAGCCAATCGTTGAGCGCCGGCGAACGCACGGCGCTCGATTCTCTCGTCGTCGTGTGGGCGAGCGTCGATGCGCAGGTGCGGCCATTGGCGGAGGTCTCGAGCAAATCGCCGGCGACGGGTCGCGCGACGGTGTCGCACCTGCAGGCGTTGCTCGACGAGGTCCGCGACGGCACGCGCCGCCTGGCGATGGCCTCGCAGGACGCCATGAGCGAAGAGGTGGGCGCGTCCGAACAAGCGGCGCGCAAGGCAGAGCGGCTCTCGTGGCTGACGGGTGTGGGTGCGCTGGTGCTCAGCCTGTTGCTATCCGCGCTCCTCGTGCGCTCCATCGTCGAGCCGCTGCGCCGGCTTGCCAAGGGCACGCGAGAGGTGTCGGCGGGCAGGTTCGAGTATCGGTTGGAGTCGTCCGGCGGTGACGAGTTCGCGCAGGTTGCACGCGACTTCAACTCGATGACCGAGCGACTGCATGAGCTCGATCGCATGAAGCAGGATTTCGTCGCCAAGGTCTCGCACGATCTCAAGACTCCTCTCTCGAGCATGCAGGAAACGATCGGTGTGCTGCTCGACGGGCTCGCCGGTCCGCTCTCGGCAAAGCAGCGACAGCTGCTCGAGCTCAATCTCGACAGCGGACGCCGCCTGTCCGCGATGCTCACCAAGCTGCTGGATCTCTCGCGCATCGAGGCGGGCCTGCAGCCGGACTTCCAGATGCTCGACGTGGCGCAGCTGGTGAAGCGGAGCATCGACCGCGCGGACGCCGCGCGGACGGAACGCGCGTTCCAGCTTAGGTTCACGGAGCCGGAGCATCGGCTGCTGCTGCGTGGCGACGACATCGGGATCACGCAGCTCGTGGACAACCTGCTGGAGAACGCGATCAAGTTCTCACCGATGGGCGGAGCAGTGAGCGTGCGCGTGTCCGAGTGGCCGTCGGGGGGCGCGAGCGTACCGCCGGCTCACGCCAAGGTGGTACGACGCGCCGGTCTTCGGGGAAGCGCATTGCTGCTCGTCGTCGCCGACGAGGGGCCGGGAATTCCGGACGAGGAAAAGGAGCGAGTGTTCACACGGTTCTATCAGGCAGAGGCGGGGCGTGCCGCGCGCGGGCGAGGAGGCGTCGGGCTGGGACTCACCATCTGCCACGAGATCGTCACGGCACATGGCGGTGCGATCTGGGTCGCGGACAACGAACCGCGCGGGAGTCTGTTCTGCGTGCTGCTGCCAGGCGCCGTCGCCGCGGCGGACTCGCGCGGCGCGCCATTGAAGGCCGCCAGGAGCGGATCGGTCGCGTGACGAGCACGTCCATTCGGGTCATC
>Ga0193752_1002720_pt1 | contig 12887 bp, 8 predicted proteins | sample H1c1metaG_FD_144924 | JGI IMG/M metagenome (GOLD analysis project Ga0193752, IMG submission 144924) | Soil microbial communities from a riparian zone of the East river system, Colorado, United States - H1c1 | ecosystem: Environmental > Terrestrial > Soil > Riparian zone | place: USA: East River... | reverse complement strand
TCTGTTCACTGGTAAAGAAGTGTGTAACTATGTCTAAACCTCGCTGGGGTCATCTGACCCCGAGCCACGCGGGCCCAAATCGGAGCTTGGGTCGGCATTTGTCGGCGAGTTCGCAGAGGCAGGGCAGTCTTCGGCGAAATGTGCGTTAGCTCGAACTTCGAGGATTTCATGACGACGAGATACGCAACGCTTTCCACGCTCTGCATCATGGCCGCGCTCGCCGGTTGCGGTGACAGCGGCACCACCCCTTCTCCCGTGGCGATGACGCCAACGGCTCCGACGACTCCGACAACGGGCCCGACGACACCGGCCCCATCGGCTGGCACAGCTGGTAGCTCAGCGACGACCGGCGTTACGCCTCCCGTGACGACCCCCACGAACCCGGCGGCGGGTGCAGCTGGCAGCGGCAGCACGCCGACCACGATGCCTCCAGTGACCACGCCGACGAACCCGATGGCGGGTGCAGCTGGTAGCGGCGCGATGCCGCCGACCACGATGCCGCCTGCGGCGAGCGCCGATCCGCGCGGCAAGTGTGAGATCAACAGCGGCTATCCAGACGACAAGGCGTGTTTGGTCGCGCCGGCTGCAGATCTGGGCCTGCAGATCCACGTCGGTCCGAAGGACTACAAAGACGCGGCCGATGTTGCGAAGTACATCCAGATGCCGGGCGAAGAGTCGTCCGAGTGCTGGACGTTCCACACGCCGAACGCCGAAGAGGTTTACTACCAGACGTTCGAGCTGAGTGGCCGCGCTGGTACGCACCACATCATCAACACGATGTACAACACTCAGATCGCGGACGGTGGGTTCACGGTCTGCGCGGATCCCGGCACCGGCACGAACGGCAACATCATCGACAACCTGCCCGGTGCATCGAAGGCGTTCATGGCGCGCGGCATCGTTGCTCCCGAGAACAAGAACGTCGGTCGCAAGATCCCCGCGAACGTGACGTCGCAAGCTGACATGCACTACTTCAACTTCACGGAGAAGCCGCTCATCCGCGAGTTCTGGATGAACGTCTTCTACGCGAAGAAGGAAGACATCAAAGAGACCGCAGCCCAAATCCGTGGCATGGGCGGTCTGACATGGAGCGTCTTCCCGATCGCTCCAGGCACGGATATGACCTATCCGTATGAATGCCCGATCTCCGGCAACGGTCGGATTCTTTCGTTGCTCGGTCACTACCACTCGCACGGCAAACACTTCACGGCGTCGATTCGGCGCGCCGGCGGTGGCGCGGTCGAGAAGGTCTTCGAGATGTACGACTACCAAGATCCGGCGACGTTCGAATACGACACCGTGAGCAAGAATCCGGGTTTCTCTGCGGCCACCGCAGGTGCCGCTTCCGGAATGCTCGAAGTGAAGGATGGCGACGTGTTGATGTGGGACTGCCACATCATCAACGACGGCACCGTTGGTCTGACGTACACGAACGAAGTGAAGACGGGCGAGATGTGCAACCTCTGGGGTTCATCGCTCGGAATCACTCCGCTGAATTGCGTTATTCCGTGATGTTAGTCGGGTGACAGGAATCAAGTAGTAAACAAGTACAGGCTCGAGGCTGGTTTCCGAGCGGCGTGTCGACGCAGGCATGAATGCAATGCGACGCACGCCGCTTGGCTCGAGTGCAGGTTGACGGAGGCAGACACATGCAGCGTATGCGTTGGCTCAAGCGTAAGAAGACGGCCGCGGAGCTTCCGCTCGAGCCCCCGATCCGGTTGGGCAACATGTCCAACGGCGAGTTCTTTCATGAGAGCACGCCGATGGAGCAGAAGATCCGAAGGGAGATTCTGCGCCAGGCTGACGAGAGGTCGCGCAAGTTGGGGATCGATCGCCGCGAGTTTCTCGCGAGCGCGATGGGCATGGCCACATCGCTGAGCGTTCTGAACCTCGCGACGGCTTGCTCGGACACCGGTAAGAAGGGCGGCTTCATCGACATGGGCGCCGGCAGCGGCGGCTTGGCCGGCGGTACGGCCGGCACGCCCGGTGCAGCTGGCAGCGGCATGATCGTGGGCGCGAGCGGCTCGGGCGTGGCTGGTGGTGCGGCCGGTTCGGGTATTGCGGGCGGCGCCAGCGGCGCTGGTGGCAACCGTGCGGGCTCGGGCGCGAGCGGCATGAGTGGTGCCAGCGGCATGGGCGGCACGCCGGGCAGCGGTGGTTCGGGCGGCTACAACATTCCGCCGGAAGCCATGATGAACTGTGAGCTGGCCGAAGACATTTTGAACGGCAAGAAAGAGTTCATCTTCGACATCCAGACTCACCACATCGAACAAGAAGGCATGTGGCGGACGACGAACCCGCTGCAGGGCGATGTGCTCGCGAGCTACTTCTCGCAATACAACCAGTGCATGGAGCCGGACCTCAAGACCTGCATCGACGCGCAAGCGTACCTCGAGCAGATCTTCCTCAACAGTGACACAACCATGTGCGTGCTCTCGGGCTTCCCGTCGGCGCTCTGCACTGACACTGTCACGAGCAACTGTGGCAACCCGCTCGACAACGACCAGATGTGGCAGTCGCGCGACAAGTTCAACGCGCTCGCGAAGAGCCAGCGCGTGGTTCAGCACTGCCAGGTGAACCCGAACGACAACTTGGACAAGCAGCTCGCGATCATGGAGAAGATCAAGGGCGAGCACAATTGCTGGGGCTTCAAGTGTTATCCGGAGTGGGGTCCTGCTGGCGTCGGCTATCAGCTCGATAGCGAGAACATCGGCATCCCGTTCATCGAGAAGGCGCGTTCGCTCAACTCGAAGATCATCTGCACGCACAAGGGCATCGTCTTCCCCGGTTGGGACGCTTCCTGCGCGCATCCGCGTGACGCCGGTGTAGTCGCGATGCGCTTTCCGGATACGGCGTTCATCGTCTATCACTCGGCGATCGAGATCAACGCCGCGGGCGAAGGCGCCTACAACCCGAACAACACGCAGGGCACGGATCGCCTCTGCAATGTGTTCGAGAAGAACGGCCTCAAAGGCAAAAACCTCTACGCCGAGCTTGGCAGTGTCTGGGCTCAGGTGATGAACATGCCCGAGATGGCTCAGCACGTGATCGGCAAGTTGGTGAAGTATGCCGGTGAGGACAACGTCGTATGGGGTTCGGAGTGCATCTGGTTGGGTTCGCCGCAACCGCAGATCGAGGCTTTCCGCATGTTCCAAATCTCGAAAGAGTTCCAGGACATGTACGGGTACCCCGAGCTGACGCCGGCGATCAAAGCCAAGATCTTCGGGCTCAACGCAGCGAAGGTGTACGGCATCAATCCGGAGGAACAGCGGTGCCGCATCAAGGCGACGACGCTGACCGCGCTCAAGGAGACGATGGACGGCGAGCTCGGCCCACGTCGTTGGGCGTTCAACCCCGGCTTCGGTCCGCGCACGCGCCGCGAGTTCTGGAACTTGGCAAAGTGGACGGGCGGTCGCCCCGGCTGATGCGAAGGGGCGCGAGCGCGGCGCTGGTCGCGCTCGCCTTGTCAGCGAGCGGTTGTAGCGATACTCCGAAATCCAATGCCGACGCCGCTGTGAGCGGCGCCGGCACTGGCGTTTCTACGGCAGGTGTATCCGGTGCAGTTGCCGGCATGAGCGCGTCCGCGGGCGTTGGCGGCCTCAGTGCTGGAGCCGGCGGAGCCGCTGGTGACGGCACGTCCGGTGGCACCCCACCCGTCTGCAAGCTCCTGGACAATCCCGCGTTCGGCGTGGACGACGCGGAGGACGGTGGCGTCGCGCCTGACTGTCAGAACATCCCGCAGACGATCGTCGCGAACAACTGTATCGGCGGGATCTGTCACCACACGCCGAACAAGTTTCAAGGTCCGGCGGGCAGATTGGATTTGATGTCGCCCTGCGTCGCAGATCGTTTGGTCAATGTTCCGTCGACGACGTGCAACGGCATTCCGTTGATCGATCTCGAGCGCGTCGAGAACAGCTTCTTGTTGAACAAGCTAGAGGCGGAGACACCGATCTGTGGTGAGCCGATGCCGTTCACAGGCCACCTGCCAATCGAGAAACAGCGCTGCATGCACGCGTGGGTAAACGCGATCGTGCGTACCGCGAAGCAGTAGCGGAACAGCTCGTCAGCTTGTGATCACGTTGGAGCGATCACGTTGGAGCGATCACGTTGGAGCGATCACGTTGGAGCGATCACGTTGGAGCGATCACGTTGGAGTGATCACGTTGGAGTGATCACGTTGGACCTGGCGCTCCCGCACAGATCCAATCTCGGATTGCCTCGAGCTTCGAAGGTGGCGTCAATAAGTCCGCACTCTGCGATCTCGGCATCCTCAAACCAAAACCCATTTCCTGACCGCACGACGGTACCGCCGTTCCCCACTCCGGCTTCGGCGTCAACTGACCATCCGAACCTGCCGGCGCCACGAACTTCTGCCACAACCAACTCTTCGCTAACGCCGCATCACCACCAGTCGTATCGATCAACTGATAGGTCGGCACCTCACACGCCACCTTACCCACCAACTGCATCCGCAAATCGTTCGGCATCTCCAACAACGTGAGACCCGCCTTCTTCGAGCTCATGTCGTGACAGCTGCTGAACGCACAACCCTTGTTGGTCGCCGTCGGCAACAACGCTAGCGCCGCCGCCGCATGGAGCTCCGCCGGCGTTCCCTTCTTCGCACCCGCACAGGTGAGATCCCCGGAGCCGCTCCCGCCGCTACCAGCTGCAGCCGTCCCAGCTGCAGAAGCCCCCGCCATGACACCGAGTCCGGCAGCCCCAGCACCCGCTGCGGTGCCCGCACTGCCTCCACCGGCTCCAGCCATCGGGGTCGTATCATCGTCACCACCACAGGCAGACAGCAGACCGGCGACGACAAGCACCGCGGAACATGCTGCGAAATGCAACTGGCCTCTCATGTAAACCACCTCGAGAACCCCAAACAAAGTTCAACTCAGGCGTAAACACCTGCGCCCTCGCGCCGAGTGCACTAACCAGCGCGCATTCGCCTGCGCACGCGCACTGGGCCCGCCTTCTCACGACGGCGAACTCCCGATGAATGCGGCACCGATCGGCCGCGGTCAAGCCATCCCCACCGCGATCGCGTAGACGGATCGAGCCGCGTTCCCATCGACCGCGAGGCGTTAAATGAAAAGCGCCGGCGCAGCACTAGGCCACAGCCGACGCTGATCAGATCGTTCGACCGGTCCTAGAAGCGGTTTGCCGAGATCCCGGTACCGACCGCACTACCCCACAGGTTGCACATCTCGCCGTCTTTCAACTCGTTCGAGAAGCGCAACGTCTTGTCCGACTTGTTCTCGATGAAACAAGTGAACTTCAACTTGTCACCCGCCTTCACGTCGATCGGGCCGCTGATCGCGCCATCGATCTTCATGTCGGTGGCGATCGGCGGATTCATCGTGATCGAGTCGTAGTTGAAGGTCACCGACTCCTGCCAACTCCACGAGTCGTAGATCAATTTCTCGTTCAGCCACACCGCGAACCGCGGAGTCCAGACGTGCCGGTGGCCGAACAACTGAATGATGCGACCGGGCTCGGTGAACATCTCCTCATAGGTTTCTTCGAGGTTGTTCCCCGGCGCGAGGCTCAACCCCAAGCCGCCCACGATGCCGATGCCCTTCGCACGTTGGGTGACCTTCGCCTCTTCGACGAAGTAGATGTTGATCCACATCTCGCGCAGCTGCTTGTTCTCGCTGAAGTTGTACGCGTGGAGATTCATGCAGAGGCTGGAGTTGCCCGCGATCGTACGACCCAATCCCTCGTTCTCCGGCGCAGGCTTGCCCATCGGCGGGTTGTCGTAGATCAGGTTCTGGCCGCCACCGACGCTGCCGACCGCCGACGTTCCTCCGCAGCTGGTGTCGCTGTAGAACTTCTCCTCTGGCTTGCCGTCCACCACCGTCGAAATCCAGTGATGCGAACCGGGGCGCATGTGGACCGTGATCCGACTAAACCACTTCTGCTCGGTCAACGGGATGTGCCCGATCACGGAGTTGTTGAACTCCTCACCCGGCTGAATCAGGTACTTCGCGACATCCGCCATGTCCTTGAAGTCCTTCGGACCGATGTGAATCTGAACGCCTTCGCCCTCGGCGGGTGGCTTCAGGCAGTATTCGTCACCCGGAAACCCGCTCTTCAGATTGCAGGGGTCGGGATCGGCCGAACACGGCTTCGTATAAGAAACACGCCGCTCGGAGCAGGTATCACCGGGCTTCACGTCCGGGCTCTGTGCTCCCAGCATCGGGTCCGCAGCTGATGGCGGCGGCATCATGGCCGCACTGCCGGCCGCCCCATTCGGAGCTGGCTGCATCATTGGGTTCTGGCCCTGATTCACCGGCGTCGTAGTCGCCGGAGTCTGCGGGCCAGTCGGCGTAGTCGGCGTCGCCGCAGGCGTTCCCGCCTGGGGACCTACCGGCATTTCGGGCGAGGTTTGGACGGGCGTCCCAGTGGAACCGTCGCTGCATGCCCAGACGGAACAGACGGCAGCACACACGAGGGCAATTCGACGATGGCTTGTCGTCATGGCGGCGTTCCTCATTTGATGACGTCCCTCAACTCGAGACGATTGATGTTGAGGCAGTTGCTAGCGTATCGAAAGTAAACCGATTTGACCGACCCTGATATAGCGTGCTTCTTTTTGCATCGCGCTTGTCTGCCCTTTGTCTTTCGCTTGTTGGCTCGCCGTCTGCGAAGCCACTGCGAGGCTTTCGACGAATCTCAGTGTAGGTCGTGACAATGGTGCTGGCCTTTGGTCCGTTCGAGCTGGATGGCGCGGCATGCGAGCTCCGCCGCGATGGCAAAAACGTGCCTCTCCAACCGCGTGTGTTCGACACCCTGCGCTACCTCGTCGAGCACCGCGATCGATTGGTTTCGAAGCAAGAGCTGATCGACGCGCTGTGGGGCGGCCAGCAACTAAACGCGGTCGCCGTCCCGTGGAGTATTAGTCACGCGCGCAAAGCGCTCGGACACCAAGGCGAAGACACACGCTTCATCGAGACAGTGCGCGGACGCGGTTACCGATTCGTCGCCGAAGTTTCGCAAGTCACACGCGTAAGCAGCACTCCCGATGCGGAGCGCAGCGCCGCGACGGCCGTCCGCGTGACCGACCCGTTCGTCGGCCGCGAGCAAGTCATGCTGCAGCTGGTGGCTGCGCTCGAAGCGAGCCACGCAGATCGCGGAGGTTTCTTGCTGTTGACCGGCGAGCCCGGCATCGGCAAGACACGCTGCGCGAGTGAGTTCGCCGCGCTGGCGCGAGCCCGCGGGATCTCGGTGTGGAGTGGACGCTGCTTCGACGAAGGCGCGCCCGCGTTTTGGCCGATCATTCAAGTCTTGCGCGATGCCACCGCCGATACGACGCTGGCGGACCAGGACCGCAGCGAGGCCGAACACCTGCTCCAGCAACTCGTCCCACGCGAGGTCGACACCGATCCAGCCTCCGACGAAGACTCCGGCACGGACGACGCGCGCTTCTGGATGCTCGACCGCCTGAGCCGCTTCTTCGCACGCAGCGCAAGGTCGCGCGTGCGGATCGTCAGCTTCGACGACCTCCACGGCGCCGACGAAAGCTCGCTCCGCGCGCTCGCCCTACTCGCTCCACTCATCGAGCGAACGCAACTGCTCGTGCTCGGCACCGCCCGCGACATACCGGCCGACCTCGAGCGCGGCGCAGCACAGCTGTCGATGCGACTGCGTCCGTGCGAACGGATCACACTGTCGGGTTTGTTAGTCCAAGATGTCGAGTACTACCTGACACAAACGATGGGTGAGGTTCCGACGGGAGAGCTCAGTCGAGCCGTCCACGCGCGGACCGCCGGCAATCCGCTGTTCGTGCGCGAAGCGGTGAGACTCGTTCGCGCGGAGTATCAGCGTGAGGGTCACGTCCGCGCAGCCGATGTTCGGTTACCGGAGGCAGCCAAAGGTTTCGTGAACGACCGCCTCGCCGCGCTCGAACCTCATACGCGTGCGGTGTTGGACGCCGCCTGCGTGATCGGCGACGAGTTCGAGATCGCGGTGCTCCAGCGCGTGATCGATGTCCCGGCCCAGCAGATCTTGTCGAGCTTGCACGCGGCCGAAGCGGTTCGAATCGTCGAACCCAAGCCGGACGGGCTCAAACACAGTTTCGCCCACCCCTTGATGCGCGAAGGGTTGTAGATTGAGGCGCGGCTCGACCAGCGCGCCCAGCTTCACGCCCAGGTTGGACTCGCACTCGAAGCACTCGCGTTGATCGAGCCGCGCCTCAATCAGCTCGCGTACCACTTCCACCACGCCGCGGGCGCCGATAACTTCGAGCGCGCGGTTCGTTACGGTCGGCTCGCCGGCGATGCAGCCATGCGCGTCTTCGCGTACGACGAAGCCGTGCAGTTTTACGCCTGGGCACTCGAAGCGCAGCCGTACTTGAAGAACTCGGACACGCGCGCGGCCTGTGACCTGCTGCTTGCGAGCGCAGGTGCACTATTGCGCGCGGGACGCCGGCACGAGTGGCGAAAACAATGCAAACAAGCGATCGCGCTCGCGCGCCAAGCCGGGCTCGCGGACGTCTTGGTCCAAGCAGCGCGTCAACTGCGGCCTTCCGTCACGAGCGCACAAGTGCCGGATGCACTCGTGGTCACAGCACTCGAGGAGGCACTGTCGCTCTTGCCCGAGAGCGCCGTCGCAACGCGTGCGCTCGCATACGCGCGACTGGCATCGATTCCACCGTACGCTTCGAATCTCGACCGCAGCCGTCAGATGAGCGACGAAGCGGTCCGGCTCGCGAGAGCGTCAGGCGAACCGAGCTTGGTCCTCGAAGCGCTACGCTCGCGCTTTCGCGCGCTCTCCGGGCCCGACACCATGGATGAATTGCAGCGCGTATCGGACGAGTTGCTGAGCCTGGAGCCCCGCGCCGGAACGTGGTGGAGCGTGGATGCACTCGTCGTGCGCTATCAAACGCTCATGCGTCGAGGCGACGTCAGCGCGGCCGATCGCGCGCTCGCGACGTTCGGACGGGCCGCGCGCGAGATGCGTGTGCGCGAGTGGACGTGGCACTACGAACGCTTGAAGGCGCAACGCGCGCTCGCGGCCGGCCGGCTCGACGAAGCGGAGCGGCAGTTCAACGAACTCTGGTCCGAAAGCCAGCGCTTACACCTTCCTTACGGTGGAATGCTCTACGCCGCACAGCTGAATGCGCTCAGCATCGAGCGCACCGGCCAGCGCTTACCGGCCGGGATCGCGGCCGACAATGGCGATCCGTGGGCGTGGGCGCACGACATTCCGGTCTACCGAACGCAGCGCCTCATGCTCGCGATTCAGCACGGCGAGCTCGATGCCGCGCGAGAAAACCTGCTCTCACTCGCGCAAAACGACTACGCCGCAGTGACGCGCGACGGAAACTTCTTGTTCGCCGCCGCGCGCCTCGCCCAAGGCGCGGTCCTACTCGAAGAGCGCGGATCAGCCGCGACGCTGTACCAAGTCCTGCAGCCGTACGCGGCGCTGTTTGCGCTGAGTGATTTTTCGTTCTCACTCGGAAGCATGGCGTATTACCTCGGCCTTTTGGCCCGGTTTCTCGAGCTGCGCGTCGAAGCACACCAGCACTTCGAGGCGGCGATCACCGCCAACGCGAGCACGGGACACGAGCTGTTCGCGCTCCACGCGCGCCACGCTCTCGCGGAGCTGTTGTCCGATAGCCGCGCGCGGCTCGAGCGTGCTCGAGCGCTCGCGCTCGCAACCGAGGTTCGTGCAGCGGCGCAGCGCTTTGGTTTGAACGGCCTGCGCGCCGCTGCAACGATGACAGCCGAGCGACTCGCCGCCGCATCGAGCACGAGAATCACGCGCGCTGGGCTGTCGCACTCGATCGACAAGACCGCGCGCAACAAACGGCTACGCATGCGGCTGCGCTGAGCCGCCGGGCTCAGCCTCAGGTCCGCATCGCTTCCGCGACTTCTTGCGCACGCTCTCGCAGCTCGGCCTGCTTCGCCGTCAACTTCAACCGTGCCAACGATTGCTCGAATCCGTCCGGCACGTGTCGATCGAATGGTTCGATCGCCACCGGATCCACGACCGAAAAACCGCATTCGTCCGCAAAGCGCTCGGCGACACACAACACCGCATTCAACGCCGACGAGCGCGCGAACTCGGAGCTCGACGGATGATGATGTTCGATGACACCTGCGATCGCCGGCGAAAGCCCCCAGAGCTTCGCGATCATGCCGCCCGCTTGTGCGTGCATGGCGTCGATCGCTACGAGGAGTGCTCCTGAGTCCGGCACCTTCTTCTCGCCTTCGACGAGTGCGATCAACGTCCCGCTGATGCCGACGTCGTGCAGCAGCCCGCACAAAAACGCGTGCTCTGCCGCAATCCCGGCTCGCGCAGCGACCACCCGCGACATACACGCCGTGAACACGCTATGCGCCTGCAGACGCTCCATGATCTCGGTGTAACCCTTGACACGAAACAGCCGCATGCCGGCGACGACTTGCCACACGATGTCGCGCAGCGTGTTGATGCCCAGCCGCTGAATCGCCTCCTTGAGCGACTGCACGGGCGCACGGCCGCCGTAGATCGTCGACTGCGCGACCTTCAAAACACCTGCGACGATCAACGGATCGTTCTGCAGCACGTTCACGACCTCGTCGTACGACACCGTGGTCTTTCGGGACAGATCGCTCAGCTCGATCGCCACGCTCGGCAGCACGGGCGGCCGGTAGTTGGGCGAGCGGAAAATCGTCAGCAACATCTGCTGAAGCTCCCGCGGCTGGGCCAGCTCAAATGAATGCGCCTCGATCTCGTGAGAACCTCGCCCGTACTCGGGACTGAGTTTCGTCACGCCGCCCTGGCGCACAGGGATGCCTTTACCCGGCGTCGTCGCCACGCTCGGATTTCGGCCCATATTCCGGCCTACTTGAGGCCAAAAATGGCGAACTGCGTTTCGCCCGATTCGGCTAACCCTGGCGAGTTGCGGCTGTCTGCGCAGGCTGCGTGGTCGTGTGTGTGTTCGCCCGCTCGCGGAATTGCACACAAAATCTCGAGCACGCCCGGCGCGCTTCAGGCTTTAATCCGGAACACGTGCTCGATAACCCGCTCTACGTCGAAATCACACAACGCCTCGTGATCGCGCTCTTACTCGGTGGAGCGATCGGGCTCGAGCGTAGCTACCACGGCCGCCCAGCGGGGTTTCGCACCCATGCGCTGGTGTGCCTCTCGACCAGCTTGCTCATGCTCGTGAGCGTGTATGAAAGCCTGTGGTTCACGCCCACCGCGACGACGGTCGCGCGCATCACGCTGGATCCCACACGCGTCGCCCAAGGGATCATGACCGGCATCGGTTTCATCGGTGCCGGCGCGATCATGAAAGAAGGGTTGACGGTTCGCGGGCTCACGACCGCAGCCTCGATCTGGATCACGGCCGCGATCGGCGTGCTGATCGGGATCGGCTTCTACTTCCCAGCCGTCCTCGCAGCGGGACTGACTCTCGGCACGCTCTCGGTGTTCCGCTGGATTGAAAGCAAGGTGCCGGCTCAGTTCTACGCGCAGTTCATCGTGCGCTTTGCCGACAATGCGATCGTGCCCGAGGACGAGCTCCGAGCATTGGTCGCGCGGCACGCGTTCACGATCGCGAACTTGAGCTACCGGTTCGACAAACAGGATGGCTTCTTCGAATACCGAATGATCATCCGGACAGGCCGTTCGCAAAACGCGCGCGCCCTGTCCGAAACGCTGCGCGCGATGACGGCCGTGAAAGAGTTCCGAGTGTCGCCGGCGGGAGACTGATCCCGCTTCGTGGACAGTATTCACGCAAGGCGACTTGCCAGCATCGTTAGTCTAACGTGAGCACACGCGCAGGTGGCGTAGCGCGTTACGACATCTGTCACGAGTTGCTTCACTCAGAGCGAAAGCTTTGCATTGACGGGCAGTAGTCCCTCCACTAGAGCTCGAAGAATAAGGGGCACGCGTCTTCGAGCCTGTTCGAGCATCCGAACTCGCCGGCTTTCGTAGACCGAAGTTTTATGTCGCAGCGACGCCTGAGCTTCGTCTTGGCTTGCTTTCTCGCAAGCTGCAGTTCTTCGCATGATGTAGACCCGGACGGCCGCTCGAGTCGGAACGACCGCGAGGATGACAACGACCGACCGAGCGTGTCTTCGCGCGGCGCGAAGTCGCTGACGTACTACGAGGACGTCAAACCGATCATCGACGCGAAGTGCACGGCGTGTCACGTGGACGGGGGCATCGGCCCGCTGCCGCTCACGAGCTTCGAAGAAGTGGACCTGGTCAAAGAGCTGGTCTCGCTGGACGTCTCGCAGGGAAAGATGCCGCCGTGGCGCGCGAACGCCGCGCTCGACTACTACGTCGGCGAGCGCCGCCTGACGACCGAGCAGAAGGACACGATCGTGCAGTGGGTGAAACAAGGCGCGGTCGAGGGCGATCCGGATGCGGAGCCCGAGCCACCGCCCTCAGCACCCCGCGGGCTCTCGCGCATCGATGGAACGATGAAGTTCGAAAAGCCGTTCATGCCGAGCGGCAAAGAGGTCGACGAGTATCGCTGCGTTCCGCTCAAGTGGCCTTACGACGAGACGAAATACGTCACGGGCTTGAGCGTGGAGCCGGACCGGCGCGAGATGGTGCACCACGGCGTCGTCTACTTCGTGCCGCCCGAGAACGCCGAGGAAGTTCTCGAGCGCGACGCGATGACCGAAGAGGTCGGCTACCCGTGTACGGGCGTAAACGTCGGCGGCGCGACGTGGCTGACGTCGTACGAGCCTGGTGGGTACGGACAAGACGTGCCGGGCGGGCTCGGTTTCGAGGTGAAGCCTGGCTCGCTGTTCGTCTTGCAGATGCACTACAACACGATGAACGGCGCGTTCCCGGACCAGAGCCGCATCGACTACAAGGTCGAGGATCAGGTGGACCGCGTCGGCCGGGTGCAGCTGCTGATGAATCCACTGTGGCTCGCG
>Ga0193752_1002718_pt1 | contig 12897 bp, 9 predicted proteins | sample H1c1metaG_FD_144924 | JGI IMG/M metagenome (GOLD analysis project Ga0193752, IMG submission 144924) | Soil microbial communities from a riparian zone of the East river system, Colorado, United States - H1c1 | ecosystem: Environmental > Terrestrial > Soil > Riparian zone | place: USA: East River... | reverse complement strand
GGACACCGATCAACTGTGGTTCAACGACGGACGAGGTGCGTTCCGTCTCGCCGATTGGACGGCGCAGCGACAGCTGAGCAATTCGGCGATGGGAGTGGACGTCGCCGATGTGAATGGCGACGGGCTGCCGGATCTGTTTGAAGTGGACATGCTGAGCAACGACTCGCGTCGTCTCCGGACGCAGATGCCCACGCACACAGCGCTGCCGAAGAAGCCGGGCGACATCGAGACGCAGCTGCAGCAACAGCGGAATGCGCTGTTCGTCAATCGCGGCGACGGCACCTTCGAGGAGCTCGGCATGGCCGCCGGCGTGCAGGCCAGCGGATGGTCGTGGTCCACGATGTTTCTCGACGTCGATCTCGACGGATGGCAGGACATCCTGATCGCGAACGGACATTTATGGGACGTGATGGATGCCGACACGCAGGAGCGACTGCAGAAGAATCCTCCTGCCGCCTGGCAGCGCGAACGCTGGCAGTTCCCCGCGTTGCCACTCAAGAACATCGCGTTCCGCAATCGCGGCGACGTCACCTTCGAAGACGCGAGCGACAAGTGGCATTTCGGCACCGAGGACGACATCTCGCACGCGATGGCGATGGGGGATCTCGACGGCGACGGTGATCTCGACGTCGTGGTCAATCGGTTGCGCGCGCCGGCACTGATACTCCGCAACGACGCTTCGGCCCCGCGTGTCGCGGTGCGTCTCGTCGGCGACGCGCCGAATACACGCGCCGTCGGCGCAAAAATCCGCCTGCTCGGCGGCGCCATCCCGATCCAGGAGCGTGAAGTTCAAGTCGGCGGCCTGTACATGGCGCACAGCGACTACGCGGCGTCGTTCGCAATGGGTACTGCTGACAGTGCCGTACTCCAGATAGCGTGGCGCGATGGACGTGTTACGACGCTCGCCACCGTGAAGCCCAATCGGCTGTATGAGATCACCACGGCGACGGCCACGTCTCGCACGCCTCCGCGCGACACCGCGACACAGACAGCGTTGTTCGCCGACGTGACGTCGCAACTCGGAGGACACAAGCACTTCGAAACGGCGTTCGACGACTGGGAGCGACAATTCCTTCTACCGAACGCCTTCTCGCAACTCGGCCCTGGCGTCACGTGGTTCGACTACGATCGCGACGGCGACGAAGACCTCGTCGTCGGCGCAGGTCGCAGCGGACAGCTGGGCGTGTTCCGCAACGATCGCGGGCGGCTCGTGCCCCAGCCGGCACAGGGTCCGACTGCCGCAGCAGACTTCACGACAATTCTCGGTCTCACATCGAATGGTACGTCGCGGTTGTTGGCCGGTCTCTCGAACTGGGAGCTGCCCGTGGGAGCACCGGCGCCGAGTGTGACGAGCGTGGCCGTGAATCGCGGCAGTGTGGCGGTTGCCGCAGTGCCACTCTTGCCCTCACAGGAATCGGCGACCGGCGCACTCGCGCTGGGCGACTACGACGGCGACGGCGATCTCGACCTGTTCGTTGGCGGTCGAGCGATACCGACGCGGTATCCGCAGCCCGCCTCATCGAAGTTGTATCGCAATGACGTTGGCACCTTCGTGCTCGACAGCGCCCGCTCGACGCTACTCGATCGCGTTGGCCTCGTGTCGAGCGCGATGTTCGCCGACGTGAATGGCGACGGACGTCCCGATTTGTTGGTCGCACGCGAATGGGGATCGGTGGCGCTGTTTCTCAATCAGGGCGCGCAGTTCGCCGAGGCGCCAGCGTCGTGGGGATTGGACAAGTGGACGAGTCGGTGGAATGGAATCGCCGCCGGTGACTTGAACGGCGACGGACGTCTCGACCTCATCGCGACGAGTTGGGGGCGCAATACTGCGACGCCCGCTGACAGCGCGCGCCCGCTCGTGATGCTTCACGGACCGTTCGGATCGGCGGGCGAAGAGGAGATGCTCATCACGCGCGAGGATCCGCGTCTCCACGCGCTCGTTCCGTTCAACAGCTACACTCGGCTGCGTGTCGCCATTCCCGAGATGGCCAATCGGTTGAGGAGCTACGCCGCCTATGCGGACGCGACCGCTGAGACGGTGCTCGGCACACAGCTGTCGAAGGTGCAGCGTACGAACGTGGCGACGCTCGACCACATGTTGTTCATCAATCGCGGCGATCACTTCGACGCGGTGCCGTTGCCGCGCGAGGCGCAGATGGCGCCGGCGTTCTACGCTGGAGTCGCCGATTTCAATGGCGATGGCAACGAGGACGTCTTTCTCAGCCAGAACTTCTATCCCACGGCGGTTGGCCTGCCGCGCTACGACAGTGGTCGCGGGCTGTTGCTCCTCGGCGACGGAAAGGGAGGACTCGCGCCCCAATCGGGTCAGCGGTCGGGCATTCTCGTCTATGGTGACCAGCGCGGCGCCGCGTACTCGGATTTCGATGGCGACGGCCGGCTCGATCTCGCGATCTCGCAGAATGGTGCTGCGACGCGCCTTTACCGGAATACGGGAGCGAAACCGGGGCTGCGCGTGCGGCTCGCCGGTCCGCCGTCGAATCCGGATGCTGTGGGCGCGCAGGTGCGAATCGTCTACGACAGTTCGTTGTCGTCCCGAGCTCCCACCTTTTCGTCCCGAGCTCCCACCTTGTCGTCCCGAGCTCCCACCTTGTCGTCCCGAGCGAAGTCGAGGGACCTGCTCTTCCGCGCGATGGGCCCAATACGCGAAATCAGCGCTGGCTCCGGGTATTGGTCGCAGAACGGCGCAGTTCAGGTGTTTGGACTCTCGAATACGCCGACAGCCGTCTGGGTGCGCTGGCCCGGGGGCGGAGAGACGAGCGCACCAGTGCCGCCAGGGGCTCGCGAAGTGACGATCACGCGCGCACCTTGATGACGGCAGGCCCGGCCTCTGGGATTGGCCCTCGAATTGCCCCAGTGATTGTGGTCGGTTCCCCGTCCGGGGCACTGGAGGCGGTCGACGCAGGAGACATTCGGTGAGCACAACTCAGCCGGCACTTCCACCAATTCTTGTGGTGGACGACAATCATGACAACGCGGAGATCATCCGGCAGTACCTGGAGATCCGCGGGTATCCCATCACCGTCGCGCACGACGGCGACGAAGCGCTGGCGCTGTTCGAGACCGTGCGTCCCGCGCTCGTCCTCCTCGACGTGATGATGCCGGGACGCGATGGTTGGGAGGTCTGTCGCCTCATGAAGCAGCACCCTGTGCTCGGGCGCACAGTGCGGGTGATCATGGTCACCGCACTCGACGCCTGGGACGACAAACGTGAAGCGCTGCAGCTTGGCGCGGACGACTACGTGGAGAAGCCATTTGACCTGCCGACGCTGGCCAAGACCGTGCAGCGCAATCTCGAGCAACTGCGCGTCGCGTCATAGTCCGCGCGCGCGCGCACGCGCTCACCGGACGCCCGCGTGAGCGTGTCGATCCTCCTCACGGATTCGGACGACCAAGCGATCGCCGCCGCAGCCGCGCTACTCGATGGGTGGCGCGCTGAGACGCGCACGCCCTCCGAACTGAGCGGTGCCATCGGCGACGCTGGCGTGCGCGCGATTCTCGTCACCACGGACGATCCGTCGATTCTGCGCTCCAGCATCGAACAGGCGCACGGCCGCGGCATTCCCGTGATCGTCGGCGTCCGCGACGAGACCTGTCGTCGCCGGGCGGTCGAGCTACGCGCCGAAGAGTGGTATCTCATGCCGGCGACGCCGGAGGAGATCGCTTCCCGCGTGTGGTCTGCCGTTGCACGCGCGTCCGCTGCGGGCGCGACGATCGCCGAACGTGCCGACAAGACCGAATACGAGAGCATGCTGCACGACTCGCTCACGGGCCTCCCGACGCTGCCGGTGGCCATCGAACGTTCGCGCCAGCTGTTCAAGGAACGCGGCGAGCTCGTCGTGCTCTACCTCAACTTCGTTCGCTACTCGAAGATCGAGGAAATTTACGGTTGGGAGAAGCTCGACGCCGTGCTCGAGACGACAGCGAGCGCCGTGCGCGACTTCCTCGACGACGATGACCTCCGCGCCTCGCGCGTGATGGTGAGCTTCAGCAACGACGACGACTTCATCTTCTTCCACGTTCCCGCGCGCGGCGTCGCCGCGGCAACGGATGGCGAGATCACCGAGATGGTGACGCGTCTGCAGCGGCACGTGGCGGGACAGATCGAGACGGCCCATGGCGAGGACATCGCGGCGCTGTTCGACATCTACGTCGGTCGCGCGCATCTCTACTACAACCCGAAGATCCGTCTCGAGCGCGTGATCTATCGCGGTATTCGCGAGGCGCAGAATGCGTCGCGCTCACTCGAGCAGCGTGAGCGCGCTCGCCGCGTGAACGACCTGAAGACGGCGATCCGCGACCGTGGCGTGTACGTCGACTACCATCCGATCGTCGTGGCCTCGACGCGTGAGATCTTCGGCTACGAAGCCCTCGCGCGCGGACAGCTGCGCACGCTGCGCAGCCCGGAGGTGATGTTCGACGTCGCCGCCGAAGCGGACCTCATCTGGGAGTTGAGCCGTCTGTGTCGCGAGCGCGCGCTCGAAGGCATGAGCACTCGTCTCGAGGCAGGGCAGTTGCTCTTCCTCAATGTGGATCCGCACGACTTCGCCGATCCGGCGTTCTCGGAGACCGAAGTGAGCGAGCCGTCGCGCGTCGTCATCGAGATCACCGAGCGCACGGCGATCAAGGACTACCCCAAGTTTCGTGAGCGCTTGAAGGCCTTCCGCGAGAAGGGCTTCCGCTTCGCGGTGGACGACGCCGGCAGCGGCTACGCGGGCCTGGGCTCCATCGCCAACCTCGAGCCGGACTTCATCAAGCTCGACATCTCGCTGATCAACGCGATCGACACGAACTTCATCAAGCAGAACCTCGTGCAGACGATGGTGCGATTCGCGAACGATCACGGCGCGATGGTGATCGCCGAGGGTGTCGAGCGTGCCGAGGAGTTCAAGACGGTGCAGGACCTGGGTGTGCACCTGGTGCAGGGGTTCTTCCTGCATCGGCCGCAGTCGGCGTCGTCGCCCATCGTGCATTCAGTGGCCGCAGGAAGATGACTGCCATGGGCTCGGGCTCGAGATTGAGCTACCAGCTGGAGCCCTGAGCGTGAGCGTGAAGCCTCCAGCATTGAGCATTTAGAGCTCGAGCTTTAAGCTCGGGCCAAAGCTCGAGCCCTGATCTGCTCATTGCTGGTAGCTCTCGCTCGAGCTCATGGCTCGAGCTGGTGGCTCCGTCTCGAGCTCCAGCTCATTGCTCTCTGCTATCCGAGCAGCTCGCGCACGAGCGCATACGACCGCTCCGCCGCACCGAGTCCGCGGCGCACGACCGTCCGCGCCGACTCACCGGCCGCATCGCGCTCACCAGGCTGCAGCAGCCACCGATCGAGCGCCGCGTCGAGCTCGAGGGCATCGGCGACGGAAACAGCCGCATCCTCATCCATCAACAGCCCCGCGTCTCGACTCGCCGAGTGGCGCGGTCCGAACAACACTGGCGCACCGAACGCCGCCGGCTCGAGCACCGAATGCAACCCCGCCGCGTGAAAGCCGCCGCCGACGAATGCCACCCTCGCCAGCGCATAAAGATCGCCGAGCACTCCAACGCGATCGACGACGATGACGTCAGCGTCGCTCGCGCCAGATAAACCCAAGCGAGAGACACGCAGACCACTCGACGCCCCCCACGCTTCGATCGGCGCAAGATGATCCGCCGTCGGCTCGTGCGGCGCGATGACTAGCCTCACCGAGGACATCCGCGACGCAAGACGCGTCCACGCCGGAAGCAACACTGCCTCATCCGCCGGCCATGTCGACCCCGCCACGAGTGTCGGCCGATCGCTCACCAGGGGCGCGAGCAGCGCGGACTTCATGTCCACGGCAAGCGCCCGCGCCCACACCTGATCGTACCGCGTGTCGCCCGTGACGCTCACGCGCGCACGCGGAACGCCGAGCGCGATGAGCCGGTCCGCATCCTCGCCGCTGATCGCTCCGACGCGATCGAGCCGCGAATACGCGTCGCGCAGCAGGGCGCCCGCAAATCCCGATCGGCGCGACGACTCGCGCGCGAGCGTCGCGCTCACGAGTCCCAGCCGCGTACCGCGCGCCGACGCCACGCGTGCGAGCGTCGGCCACACGTCGAGCTTGCTGAACACGAGCGCAGTGGGCGACAACGCCTCGAGCGCGCGACGCATGTCGGGGGACGCATCGAAGGGCAGCACGTCCCGAAAGTCCACCGCCAACCGCTCGGCAAACTCCCGTGCACTTGGCGAGAAGTACGTGTACGCGAGCTGAGTGTTCGGCGAGCGCTGACGCATCAGGTCCAGCACCGGTCGCGCCTGGAGTCCCTCGCCCACACTCGGCGCATGCATCCAGAGCAGCGGACGTGAGCGATCGCGCGCGAACGCCTCGTAGCGTGACACCACACCGCGCCGAGCGGCGAACGTCCGCACGAGCTTGTTCTCCGACGACGGCGCGAACGCAGCGAGGGCGCGGGCAAGACGCGCCGCGCCCTCGTATCCGAATCTCAGAGCGCCGTTCACCGGCGGCTCCGAGCCGACGTCGTCACTTGGGACCGCCTGCCTTGGCAATCGCCTCGTTGAGGATGACGCGGAAGCTGTCCACCGGATATGCACCCTCGATCTTGCGCGAGCCGACGAAGAACGTCGGCGTCGACTTCACGCCCGACGACGTCGTACGGTCGTTGTCGGCATCGATGAGCGGCAGCGTTGCATGACTGCTCATGCACTTGCGCCACTCCGGCCCGTTGACCCCCGACTTGACGGCCAGCGTATCGAAGAACGCGCCCGGATTCGGCAGCTTGGCCCACATCTCCTGCGTGACGAACAGCGCGGAGTGCAGCTCCCAGAATTTGCCCTGCACACTCCCGCACATGGCGACTTCCGACGCGGCGCGCGCGTTCGGATGCAGCGACGGGATCGGATGATTCAGGTACGCGATGCGCACCTTGCCCGTCTGCACGTACTCCTTGTCGAGCGCCGCGAAGCTCTCGTCGTGCCACCGCTTGCAGTACGGGCACTGGAAGTCGCTGATCTCCACGAGCCAGACCTGTGCCGCGTCGTTGCCGCGGATGCGGCCGCGGTCGGCGCGCGCGCTCGTCGAGTCGGTGAGACCGCCGACCCCCATCCCGGAAGTCGGAGGCGCGACGTCGCCACCGGACGCTGCGGGCGTCGAGCTGGCCGATTTGGCGTCGGTCTTGGCGCACGCCGAGACGGCGAGCGCGAGCACGAGGGCGCCGAGGCGGATGGAGAGAGCTGAGCGCGACATGGCACGTGAGGTGAAAGAGAAATCGATCCTGAAAGCTAACAGCCCACCCGTGGAGCGGGCGAGCGGCCACGCCATGGCCCGCCACCTGCCATATTACCTCGCGTGATCTCCCTCACTCTCGCGGTACGCGCGACCCTCATCGCCGCCGCCGCGCTTCTGCAGAGCGGTCCACAGATTCCGCCGCCGCGCGGGCTCGTGAACGACTTCGCCGGCGTCATTCCGGCGGAGACCGCGACGCGTCTCGGCCTCATCGCGCAGGACGTCCGGAACAAGACGAAGGGCGAGATCGCCATCGTCACGCTGGCGGACATTGGCGGGCGCGACGCTGCCGACATTGCGCGACAGATCGGTCGCGACTGGAAGGTCGGAAACCTTGCCGACATCGGCGACCGGTCGCGCAACGCGGGCGTCGTCATTCTCGTCGTGCCGAAGGAGTCCGCATCCGACGGTACAGGTCGCTGCCGCATCGAGACGGGGCAGGGCGCCGAAGGCTTCATCACCGACGCCACCGCTGGCGAGATCTGCCGCGAAGCGACACCCCTGTTCCAGAAGCGCGACTACGGCTCCGCGCTCGAGCTCCTCACGTTGCGCGTGGCTCAGCGGTTTGCGCAGGAGTTCAACGTCACGCTCGACACCGCGTTCCAGACGCCGGTCGTTCGCGCACCGGCGCGCCAGACGTCGCGGCGCTCGGGAGGAATCAATCCGCTCGTCCTGCTCGTTCTTCTGTTCATCGTCCTCAACCTCTTTGGCGGGCGTCGCGGACGTGGGGGACGAGGTGGATGCTTTCCCTGGTGGCTGCCATTCATATCGGGAGGCTTTGGTGGCGGCGGCCGCGGCGGTGGATGGGGTGGCGGAGGATTCGGCGGAGGCGGTGGTGGTGGGTTTGGCGGATTTGGTGGTGGTGGAGGGTTCAGTGGTGGTGGTGGCGGCTCCAACTGGTAATCGACAATGGCGATGACACTCGAAGAACTGGTGAAGCAGCTGCGCTCCGCGTACGGCGGACACCTGTCCTCGGTCGTCCTCTACGGCTCGGGTGCCGCGGGCGACTATGTGAAGGGAAAGTCGGACTACAATGTCCTCGTGCTGCTCGACCGCATCGACGCCGAGACGCTCGCGGCTGCGTCGGCCGTCGCGAATGCATGGCGTGAGGCCGGCAACCCGCCTCCCATGACCATGACCGTCGACGAATGGCGCCGCTCGGGCGACGTCTTCCCGATGGAGTACGCCGACATCCTGCAGCGCCATCGCGTGCTCTTTGGTACGGCGCCCTTCGACGGCATCACCATATCGCGCGATCACCTGCGGCTGCAGCTCGAGCAGCAGGTGATGGGCAAGCTGTTGCAACTCCGGCAGGGCGCGCTTCTCGCCGGCACCGAGGGCAAGCGACAGCTCGAGCTCATCTCGGCGAGCCTCAGTACGATCATGGTACTCTTCCGCGCTACGCTCAGGCTCAAGGGAGAACAACCGGCGACCGACAACATTGCCGTCGCGGAGCGCGTCGCGGCGCTCGCGGGGTTCGACGGTTCGCCCTTCCTGCGTGCCGTGCACAACCAGCGTGGCGAGCAGAAGATCGACGCCAGTGACGCCGGCGCCGTGCTGGCCCAGTATCTTTCCGGCGTCGAGCGACTCGACGCCTATCTCGACACCTTCACCACTCAGGAACGGCCACTATGAAACGTCGTCGCTTCGTACTCCTGCTCCCGCTGCTGCTCGCAGCGTGCGGGTACAACACCATCCAGACCTACGACGAACAGGCCAGTGCCGCGCAGGGACAGATCGAAGTACAGCTCCAGCGTCGCGCCGACCTCGTCCCGAGCCTCGTGGCGACCGTGAAGGGATTGGCCAATCAGGAGCTCGCGGTGTTCAGTGAAGTCGCGCGCGCTCGTGGTGGGCTGCTCACCGCGGTGCAGAGCAAGGACCCCGAGCAGATGGCCAACGCCAACCAGCAGATGACCGGCGCTCTTGGCCGGCTGCTCGCCGTGTCCGAGGCGTATCCGCAGCTCAAGAGCGACCAGGCATTCCTGAAGCTGCAGGACGAGCTCGCGGGCACGGAGAATCGCGTCGCCGTTTCGCGCACCGACTACAACTCCGCGGTGCAGCAGTACAACGCGTACATCCGCAAATTCCCCGCGGTGCTGACGGCGAAGATGACCGGCGCGAAGGAGCGGAAGTACTTTACCGCGACGAGCCCTGAGTCGCGCGAGGCGCCGAAGGTCGACTTTGGAACACCCGGTGCACCTGCTGCTCCAGCGACGAAACCGTAGGCGGTCAAGGCAAGAAAAAGAGGGCGACCAGCAATGGTCGCCCTCGTTGCATTTGCAACGGCGAGCTACGGACTAGCCGCCCACCCGCGTCCCGCGTCTCATCGCGAGGAGACCCACGAGCCCTGAAGCGAACAACACGAACGTCGCCGGTTCGGGTGTCGCGGTGACCGGGACGCTGCGTACGAGCCAGCTTCCAATCTGCGGCGTGATCGTGTCGTCGTCCTGCTCGAGATCATACAGCGCCCAGCCCGTGCTGCCATACTGGATCATTCCCTCGGCGAGATGCGTCCCTGGATCCCCCACGTCGCTCGTCCAGCCCTGCGTGCGTGGACATGGACCAACGCCGCAGCCAATCATCTCCGCAATACCGAATGTCTCCAGGAACAACCCTGCCGCCGCAAATCCGGCAGCGTCGCCGTCGGCGACCGAGGTCGGATCGTTGAAATTGAGCTTGATCATGCTCTTCGCCTCCGCGGCCGTGGCATAGCGGAAGCCATACGCACTCGTCAGCGACTGGATGAATACGTCGTTGTAGGCGTGCGATCGCGTGTAAACCGGCGTGAGCCACTCCAGGTTCGTCGCCTCATCAAGCACGAGGTATCGGTCGCCGGCGTGCAGGAAGTCTCCGACCATGAGCTGTGCGCCGGCACTGCGTGGCGCGGCGGGAAGCGCGGCCAGTATGGCAAGCGCGCAAAGGAGTCTGAGTCTTTTCATTTGGGGGGAGGTTCGGGGAATTCTGTTGACGCATCGCGTAGGTGCACGATGCGCATCCCCGGCCGCAGGCGAATGGGTAGAAATACCCATCGGTGATGTCACCTCAGAGGCCGCTGCGGTAAGCCTGTAGTCCGCGTTTCTGAAGTCAGGCCTTGGGAAACAGCGAAGCACCTTTCTTGACGCTCCACCCGGCAGCCTCAAGCGAACCAATATCGGCAAAGCGCTGATCACCGACATTCCCAGGCCCACCGATCTGCGCCCACGCCTCCTGCGCCTTCTCAGGCATGAACGGCGCAAGCACCACCGCCTGCCGCGCAAGCTGCCGCACCAGCGACGACAGCACATGATCCAGCGCGCGACGCCCCTCGTCGTCATCGCGTTTCGCGATCGACCAGGGCTGCATCGTCTGCACGTACTCGTTCCCGCGCGTCACCATCGACATCGCGCGCTGTAATCCCTCGTGCAGCAGATACCCGCGCGTGCCGTCCATCGCCGCGTGATAGCCCTCGATGTCTTCGGCGTCCAGACGATCGACGTCTTCACGTGAGCCGACCGGCACCACACCATCGCGATACTTCTCCACCATCGCGATCACTCGGCTCGTGAGATTCCCCCACGCGTTCGCGAGGTCGCTGTTGTAGCGCGCGTCGAACTGCTCCCACGAGAAGCTGCCATCGGCGTCGAACGGAATCTCGCGCAGCAGGAAATAGCGGAAGGCATCCGCGCCGTACTTGGTAATGGCTTCATCGAGATCGAGCTTTACACCAGCCGACTTGCTGAACCGCTCCCCGCCAAGCAGCACGAAGCCGTGAGCCCACACGCGCTCGGGAAGCGGCAACTGCGCCGCCTCGAGCATCGCCGGCCAGATGATCGAGTGAAAGCGCGTGATGTCCTTGCCGATGATGTGCAGTTGCGCCGGCCACTTGGCGCGCGCACCATCGCCCGGAAAGCCCGTCGCGGTGAGGTAGTTGGGCAGCGCGTCGAACCACACGTACGTCGTCTGCCGCTCGCCGGTGCTGAGCGGCCGGGGGAAGGGAATGCCCCACTGCAGGCGCGAGCGACTCGCCGATACGTCCTCGAGCCCGCGATCGATCAACGCGAGCATCTCGTTGCGACGACTCGCCGGCTGGAGAAACTCCGGGCGATCTGTCAGTAGCGCCTTGAGAAACGGCGCGTACTTGCTGAGCCGGAAGAACCAGTTGCGCTCCTCGACCCACTCCAGCGTGCGCGTCGGATGCAGCACGCATTTGCCGTCGATGATCTCGGCGTCCTGCTTGAACGACTCGCACCCTACGCAATACCACCCCTCGTACGCCTTCTCGTAGAAGTCGTCCGGGTTGCGATCGAAGATGCGCTCGATGAGCGCTTGCACGCCCGCCCTGTGCGCGGCGTCGGTGGTGCGGATGAACTGGTCGTTCGAGATGCCGAGCCGCCTCCACATCGCGGCGAAGACCTCGGCCAGCGTGTCGACGAGCGCCTGCGGTGCAATGCCCTGCTGCGCGGCGGTCTGCTCGACCTTCTGCCCATGCTCATCCATGCCGATGAGGAAATGGACGTCGTCACCGAGCATGCGGCGATAGCGTGCGATCGCATCGGCGCCGATCTTTTCGTACGCATGCCCGATGTGTGGCTCGCCATTCGAATAGTCGATCGCCGTCGTGAGGAAGTACCGAGTCAATTACTCTCCGCTGGGAGCGCTGCTCCCGTTGGTTGAACCATCCGTGCTGGTGCCGCCGCTCGGTCTGTTGCGACGACCGCCGCGACGTCCGCGACGCCGTTGCGCGCGACGCTCTCCTTCGGCTGCGGACTCCGCGGGCGCAGCTTCCCCTTCCGGCGCTGCCGCGACGTCCGTCACCGTCGGCGGCGGGGTCTCCACGCGCGCAGCGGGCGGACGCACGGGACGCGTCGGTCGCGCTGGACGCGATTCACGACGCACCTGAACGATCGCATGCTCTTCCGTGATCGCGCCCTCCATCCCGATCATGTCGTCGACGTCGGCGTGATCGTGCGCCATGCGCGGCACCGTGACGTCGAGCGCGGCCGCCTCGAGTGCTGTCGACAAGGGATCGCCCGCTTCCGCCATCTCGCTGCGCAGTTCGGCGAGCGGTATCGTACGGAACTCGCCCTCCACGCCGCGCAGCGTCACCCGCTCACGGAAGATGTCGTTCGCGATGACCTTCTCCTCGCCCTTCAATGTGCGAATTGTCTTCAGCTCCTTCGGATATTTCCGCCGGCTCGCCACGTAGAACTCATGCTCGTAGCGCAGGCAACACATCAGTCGCCCACATGCGCCGGAGATCTGCGACGGATTGAGCGACAGCCGCTGATCCTTCGCCACGCCGAGGTTCACGGGGCGCAACTCGGGCAGCCATGAGGCGGAGCAGTATTGGCGGCCGCAGCGTCCGATGCCGTCGAGTCGTTTCGCTTCATCGCGGACACCGATCTGCTTCAGCTCGATGCGCGTACGAAACATCGACGCGAGCTCGCGCACGAGCGTGCGGAAGTCGACGCGCTTCTCCGCCGTGAAATAGAACGTCAGCTTCTTGCGATCCCACTGCCACTCGGCGTCCGTCAACTTCATGACGAGGCCGTTCGCTTTCACACGTTCGGCAGCCTTGAGGCGCGCGGACTCGTTTTCAGCCGTGATTTCCGCGAACTGCAGTTGATCAGCCGGTGACGCGAGT
>Ga0193752_1002717_pt1 | contig 12906 bp, 13 predicted proteins | sample H1c1metaG_FD_144924 | JGI IMG/M metagenome (GOLD analysis project Ga0193752, IMG submission 144924) | Soil microbial communities from a riparian zone of the East river system, Colorado, United States - H1c1 | ecosystem: Environmental > Terrestrial > Soil > Riparian zone | place: USA: East River... | reverse complement strand
AGCGATCGGTTGCCAGCGCGTGATCGACAGCCCCGACTCCGTGAGCCGGGTGATGCCGCCGACGATCACCATCGCGAGCACGAGCGCCCACACGCACAGGAGCCAGCGCTGCACGAGCGCATCACCGCGGGGCGGCGCTGGTACAGGCTGGTCCATGCTCATCACGCGGTCTGCGCTCGCTTCAGCGAGGTTCACGACTGCACTGCGCCGCTCGCATCAACGGCAGTAAAAGGAAGTGCGGAACTGCAGGCACGCGCCCTCGTCGCACGGATCGCTCGCCCGCGTGCAGCGCTGATGGCAGGTGATCGGCGATTCCATGTCGTTCGGGTCATCCGGAGCACAGACGTCTTCGGCACCGCAGAACTTGCCCATCTCCGAGCCGCACGCTTCGCCGCGACCAGCTTGCATGCCGCACACGCCTTCGGTGCCGTCGCCACCGCCGACCACGCCGGCAACGCAAATCTGATCGGCCTTGCACATCGCATCGGTCGCGCCGGCATCTTCGGCAGCCGTCGTGCACTGCGTCATGCACACGCCGAGCGGCAAGTCCGAGTACAGGAAGCAGGTCAGCCCCGCGTCTGAAGAGCACAAGCCGGTTACCACGCCGCCGCACAGCCCGAACTCTTCGTTCACGAGGTCGATGCAGTGCGCGTCTTCGGCGAAGCCGGTGTACGGCGAGTCGCAGATCTCGGTGCCGCAATCATCGTCGGTGGTGCAGCCACGGGCGCACACGCCAAAGCCGCCGCTGTTCACGCACGCGAGCTGAGTGCCATCGACGAGCATGCAGTCGGCCGCCGTCCGGCATCCGGCGCCTTCCTCACCTTCGCCGACCGGAGGCGGGCCCGCGTCGCCCGCACCGCCGTCCGGCTCGGGCAACGTTTGCCGGCCGCCGTCACCACCCATCCCGCCACCGCCTATGCCGCCCGCGCCACCGGTCGCCGCGCCGCCGTCCGAGCCACCTTCATCATCTCCACAACCTACGGTCAGGCTACAGAGGACGAGATAAGTGAGGCCGGCTGCCAAAGCTCTTGCGCGCATAGGTTTCTCCGGAACGAGACGTGGTGCCCTGGACGCTATCAGAGACATCGCGCACGGTCGAACACGAGCGACCACCCAGTGAGCTTGTCAATTCATGCGGGGTCGCCGCATAACGGCTGACCGGGAGCTGGAACCATGCGGCCATCTGCACGTAAATCGAAGGTGATCATTCGCCACTGCGACGCGTACGACGCGGAGCGTATCCGCGCGATCGTGCGCGAGGGCATGGAAGAGTTGGACCTCCGGCCGCGCGGTCGCACGCTGCTCAAGCCCAACTTGGTGACAGCAGGCCCGCGCTTCGAGCACGCATTCACGCGCCCCGAGGTAACCGAAGGCGTGCTGCTCGCGCTGCGCGACCGTGACGAAGGCAAGATGACCGAGCTCGCCGTCGGCGAACGCTGCGGCATCACCGTGCCAACGCGCCACGCATTCACGAGCTCAGGCACCGAAGCGATGTGCCGCCGCTTGAAGGTCAAGCGCTACTACTTCGAGGAAGAGCCTCAGGTCGAGATTCCGCTCTCGCACGAAGGCCGCTTGCGCGACTACCTGTTCACGCCGGAGCCGGTCGCCAAGTGCGACTTCTTCGTGAACGTGCCGAAGTTCAAAGCCCATCCGTGGACCACGGTCACGTTTGGAAACAAGGCGTACATCGGCATCCAGGATGACCGACATCGCTTGATCGACCACGACGCGAAGCTGAACGAAAAGATCGGTGACCTTCAGTACATCATCCAGCCCGAGCTGCTCGTGATCGACGCGATCACCGCCGGCGAAGGCCGCATGCTCACGCCGACGCCGCGCACGTTGAACCTGATCATCATGGCCAACAACCAGTGCGCGCTGGATGCCGTGTGCTGCAACATCATCGGCATCAACCCGTTCACGGTCGAGCACATCCGCTTGGCGCACGACCGCGGCTTTGGCCCGCTCGACCTGAACGAGATCGAGATCAGCGGTGACGTCTCGCTCGCCGAGGCCCAGAAGCGCGCCGAAGGCTTCGAGGTCGGCTTGATCCGCGTCGAGAAGTACTTCGAGGGCACCAGCATCACCGCGTACTCAGGCCCGCCGCCCGCGACCGAAGGCAAAGACTATTGTTGGGGCGGTTGCCCGGGCGCGATCGAGGAAGCGATCGAGATCCTGCGCAAGATCGACGAGCAAGCCGACGCGAAGATGCCGCGCTTGCACGTCGTGTTCGGCAACTACACCGGCGGCATCGACTTCAAGGAAGGCGAGAAGGTCGTCTTCATCGGCGACTGCGCGCAATGGAAGGGCAAGCTCGGCAGCGACCTCGTCTCCGTCGAGAGCCTGTACAAGCAGCGCAGCACGCTCGACCCGTACACGATCGAAGGCGAAGACATCCTCGCGAAGATCAGCCGCACCAAGAAGATTTTGAAAGAGGCGGAGGGTAAGCCCTCGCTGCGCTTGCACGGCTGCCCGGTGAGCGTGACCGAGCAGCTGCTCGTGCTGGTGAAGCTAGCCGGCGCCAACGACCCCACGAACGACAAGAACGGCGCGTTCGCCTACCTCAAGTGGCGCGGCGTGATGGCCGTCAAAAATCTCTTCGGCCACAAGTACCAAATCCACGGTCCGACCGAGCGCGGCGAGGCGGCACCCGACGTGAGCGAGCCGGCCGAGTGAGGGAACTTCGAGCGGCCCGAGCTGTCGGGCGGCTCGAGGCTCCATGGAAACCAGCTCCGGCTTTCAATACGTGATGCCGCGCGCGTCCGAGCACGGGGCGCGAGGTGCCTACCTGTTTCTCGGTCTGGCCTGCTTCATCACTTGGCAGCTCAGCGCGCCGATCGCGTTCGTGATCTGGAGCGGCGGGACCGCGCCCACGCTGGTGTTGGCGTTCGCCGGGCTCGCCGCGTTCGGCCCCACGCTCGCCGCGCTCGCGATCGGCGGCGCGCGACGCGAGCTGCCCGAGATCTTCGGTCGTTGGCGCACCAGCATAAAATGGATCGCGCTCGGCCTGCTCGCGATGCCGCTCTTGCATCTGCCCGCGACGCTGCTCGAGGTCGCGCTCGGTGGCGAGCCCGCGCAATGGTTCTATCCACCGGTGAAGCCCGAGCACGTCGCAGCGCTCGTGCTGTTCTCAGTGGGCGAAGAGTTTGGTTGGCGCGGTTTCGCGCATCCGCGGCTCGCCGAACGTCACGGTCCGTTGCTGGCAGCGATCATCGTCGGCGGCGCGTGGAGCGCCTGGCACTACTTCATGTGGTTCACGCCGGACGGCCCGCCGGTAGCGTCCGCGCTCGCGCTCAACACCGCGCACATGGTGCTCGCGAGCATCGTGATCGCGTGGCTGTTCGAGGTCAGCGGCCGCAGCATGGCGGTCGCGATCGCGCTGCATGCCAGCGGTCATCTCGACAACGTGTTCCGCGCGCCGCCGAGCGAGCTGCGACTTACGCTCTTGCGGCTGGGTATGCTCGCCGTCGCGGCGCTAATTGCCGGACGCGCGCTCAGCCGGAGGCGGCTGACGGCGGTTGCAAGCTAGGAACGCGCAGCCCGTTGCTGTCGAGCACGCCCGCCGCCCAGCTCATCGCCAGGTCGCGCCGCTCGAACATCTCGATCGGGCAGGCCGGCTGAATGAACCACAAGAGGCCGGTAAGAATGCTGCGCTGAAACGCGCCCGGCGCGACGCACGCCACCGCCAGCAGCTCGGTGCGAATGCTCGACCAATGCCCCTTGGTCCAATCGACGAACAGCTTGCGCCGCGCGGCGTCCGGCAGCGCGTACGTCAGATCCACGACGACCACGCGCGGGCCGCGAATCATCGCCAGCTCTTCGAGGACGCGCGTCACCGACACGAGCTCGGGCGCCGTCCGGCCGTCGCCGTTGATGACGTGCGCCAGCACGAGCGGGAAGCGCGAAGCATCGAGCCGCCATGCGGGAGTGGCCATCCCGCGAAGCGTAGCCCGCGCCACGGCTCGCCAGCAATCACACGCAACTGTCGGAGCGACCCGCCGATGGGGCGCCACACACGGAGCGTGACCGCATGAAAACCCACCACGAGCTGATCGAAGCGTTCGCCGGAAGCCTCGATGAAACGAACGACGACTACGACCGCCTCAAGGCTTGCATGGTGGTGTATGCCACCGCGGAATTTCTCCTCGAGCGGCAGGGCGGCGACACCGCGCAGCAACCGCCGCAATGGATCGAACGCGGGTTCGACCAGCTCGATCCCGCCGCGTTCGTCGCCGTCGTGGTGCGCGCGCTACCGGAGCACGTCGGCTCGTTCGCCGCGGTGCTGCGCGACTTTTACGTTTGGCTGGTCGCGACGAGCCAAATCGACAACCGGCGCGGCCAGTTCCTCGCTTGCTACTTCGACACCCTGATCGAGCTCCACGGCTCCGGGCCGACCGGCATCCTGCCGACCCGCGCCAGCCGCCGCGCCACCGCCACCCTCGCCCACCGCATCACCGAAGCACGGCTGCGCTCCGAAGAACGCGCCCGCAAGAAGACCGCGGCATGAGGAGCCCAGAATGACGAACCGGCATCCTTCGGCCTTCGGAGATGACCTTGACCGCATACGTACGATCTGCGAAATCGTACGTATGCCTCGCCGAGCCACGGTCAAGAAGACCTATAACCTGCCGCCGGAGCTGGTTTCGCGCGCGAAGCGCATTTTGAGGTCGGCGACGGAGACCGAAGCGATCATTCGAAGCCTCGAGGAAGTCGCCTTCAGAGACGACGTGGAGCGCGCCGTTCGCTCGGTCGCAGGTAAGCTGCCCCACTTTCAGCTCCCCAAGTGAAGCTGCTGCTCGACACCTCCGTTTGGGTGGAGCAGCTACGACACAGCTCGCTGGATCCGCTGCTAGCAGCGATGCGCGGCCGCTTCACACTTTGCCTGGACGCGGTCGTCGCTTCAGAGCTGAGGGCCGGCTGCCGGTCCAAGCAAGAGCGCCGTATCGTCGCGCAGCTATGTTCGCCCCACGAGCGGGCGGGCCGACTGCTCTGTCCAACACAGGCCGACTTCGAGCGTGCTGCCCTTGCGCTCTCACGCCTTAGAGAGCGCGGAATGCCTCCGTCCGGCTCGAAAGCAGCTCTCCTCGACGCACTTATCGTCGCCCTCGCTGCCCGCGACGGGTCGCTGCTCGTGACGAACAACGTCGCCGACTTCGAGAAGCTGGCCGGCGAAATCCCGGTTCGCGTCGAGTCCTTCGACATCTTCCGGCGTCGCCTGCTCGGCACGGCGTGAGCAGCGCTCTCAATACGCGTTGCGGCGGACCTTACGGCCGAACACCGTCAGGAGCAGGATCTTAGCGTCGAACCACAGGCTCCACTCGCGGATGTAATCGAGGTCGTGCTCGACGCGGTAGACCATCTTGCGCAGCGTATCGGTCTCGCCGCGCCAGCCGTTGACCTGCGCCCAGCCGGTGATACCCGGCTTCACCTTGTGGCGGAGGTGGTACTCGACGATCTGCCGCCGATACATCTCGTTGTGCGCGACCGCGTGGGGCCGCGGGCCGACCAGCGACATGCTGCCGTGCATCACGTTGAGCAGCTGCGGTAGCTCGTCGAGCGAGCTGCGCCGCAGGAACGCGCCGAGCGGTGTGATGCGCGCATCGCCGGCCTTGGCCTGCGTGACGGTCGCGCCGTTCTCTTGCACGCGCATCGTACGGAACTTGAATACGTTGATCTCGGTGCCGCCGCGGCCGTAGCGGCGCTGCTTGAACAGCGCCGGCCCGGGCGAGGTGACGCGCACGAGCAGGCCGATGATCAGCATGGGCACAGCCAAGATCGCCAGCATGCTCGAGCCGAGCACGAGGTCCTCGAGCCGCTTCAGCCCGCCGTGCACGCCGCTGCGTTCGGCGACCATGATCCGGCCGGTCGAGCTCGGCCGCAGGCTCAGCGCGAGCGCCAAGCCGACCATGTAATTGTCTTCGCTCAGGTCGATCGTCGCATCGGCGTCGCAGACCTTGCGCACCAGCTGGATCATCCGCTGCTCGGTCGTGTGCGACTGCTCCTTGAGGGCTTCGACCTCTTGCTGCAGGTCGAAGCGCGCAGGATCGAAGTCGCTCAGCTCTTGCTCGAGCTCCAGTGGCAGCGTGTCCGTGCCGAGCAGCTGGCACAGGAGCCCGCGCACCGTCCGCTGTTCGGCCTCGCCCGGCGGGCCCGAAGCGTGCGCCGCGCCGGCCAAGATGTGGGCGATCGGCCGGATGCTGTCCATGTCCTCGCGCACGTCGGGCAGCGAGGCCGCGCTACCGCGCGAGCCCGCGATCCGGAACGGCAGCGCCGTGTAGTCGCGGCTGTAGCGCGAGGGGCTATCGAGCATCGGGTCGTCCGTCCCGCGCCCCTGCTGCAAGCCCGGCTGCAGGGCACCGGAGGCGCGCGGGCTGGGCACGGTCGAGATCCGGGGGCTCGAGCCCACCGAAGGCCGCGGAGTCGTCGCCGGCGGCTGGTCGCTGATCGTCGCCGTGCGCCCTTCGCCCGGCTCGCGCGCCTCCAGCTGTTCGATCTGGCTGAAGCGCGGGCCGGACAACGGATCGGCCGAGTGCGTCCCGGAGTTTTCCGCCGTGTCCGCCGCCGGATCACCGATCGCAATCGGTTCACCGACGTCCGCGGACAGGGTCTCTAACTTCGTAGGCTCCGGCACGGAGCGCGACGTTATCACGCACCCCATAGCCAGGTTGAGGGGCTCCTCACTCTTCTTCTGGCTCCTCGCTTACCTCCGCGCTTTGCTTACGAATTATCAGCTGGACGCGGCGGTTCTTGGCCCGGTCGGCGGCCGTCTTGTTGGACCCGAGCGGGTGGTCGGGGCCGTAGCCCTTGGCCTCGAGGCGCTCCTCGGGGACGCCGGCGTTGACCAGCCACGTCTTCACCGCCTCGGCGCGCTCCTGAGACAGCACCTTGTTCCGCTCGGCCCCGCCGGTGTTGTCGGTATGGCCTTGGATCTCGACCAGCTGCACGTGCGGATTGCGTAAGAACACGTCCGCGATCTCGCGCAGCAGCGGATCGCTCGACGCCACGATGTCGGCGCTGTTGGTCTCGAAGCGCACTTGCTGGCTGATCACGATCTCCTTGTTGGAGAGCGTGACGAGCGAGCGCTTGGGCTTCTTGATCAGGATCACCTTCGGCATCGCGGTGTCCTGGGCCTCGATCTCGATCTCGAGCATCTGCATCAAGAAACCTTCGGCATCGACGCGCAAGCGGTACGTGCCCTCGGGCAAGTCCACCGCGCCGAACGAGCCGTCGTCGCTCGAGGTGACGCGCGTCGTCTTCGGGCCGTCGATCTCGACCGCGGCGCCGCCGATCGGCTTGCCGTTCTCGGTCTTCACCTGGCCGCTGAGCGCGCCGAGGCGCGCCAGCGCCGCGACCTGACAGACCAGGTGCACGTCGCCACCCTTCTCCGGGATCGTGGTCTCGCAATGGCCGGGCAAGTAGCCGTCGCGCTCGATCTCGAAGCGGATCGCACCTGCGTCGAGGCGATCGACGATGAAGCGACCGTCGTCCATGGTCTGCAGCGGTGACAGCGCCCGCGCCTTCTGTGTGACCGTCGCGCCGGCCACCGGCACATCGGTGCCCGCTTCGACCACGCGGCCGAGCACGCGACCATTGGCGCCCACTTCGTCGGCGCGCTCGAACACGCGCTCCGGATTCTTCGACAGCACGCCGAAGCTGCCGTGCAGCGACACGCCTGCCCACCACGCGTAGATGCCGAACGCGACCTCGCCCTTGATCGCGAGGTACTTGAACGGCTGCAAGCGCAGCGCGACGTGCGGCAGCATCGGCACCGCGAACAGCGGCGGGATGGCTTCCTCGACGACGTTGTAGTGCTCGCCCTCATCGCTCGAGTCCGTCGTCACGTCGACGTTGTTGCAGTACGGGACCATCGTGGCCGGATTGGTCACGGGCGGGCTCAACGGGCCCGCGCACGGCCGGAACTCCGTGCCGTCGAGATAGGCTTCGTTGCGGGACATGTCGCCGGTTAGCAAACCAAGATCGAGGCCGACGCCGATCTCGAGCGCCACGGTGCTGTGAAACTCGATGTCCCAGAGCACCGAGCCGGTCAGATGCACGAACCCGAGATCGCTGGTCGCGAGCTCGGTATCGGTGATCGGGTTGCCCGGCGCGAGCAGCGGCCCTTCGAACTCGAGCGGCATGTAGCCGACGCCAAACTCGATGTTGAACCCATCGCCGGTGCGATACGTACCCACCAAGCCGAAGCCGTTGTTCGCGATCTCGGGCGCGCGATCGAGGAACGCATCGAGGATGTAGCCGGGGATCTCGAGGTGCCGGAAATACGCGCCGAGCCACCAGTGGTGGAGCGGCTCGTCTTCCGTCGCGGCGGGCGGCGCGTCCTGCGGTGTCACCTCTTCGGTCACGACCGGCGGCGGCGCTTCTTCCTCCTCCTGCGCGGCGACTCGATTCGACCAAGAAAGCGCTGCGATCAGCAGCAAGGCGAGTGTTCGGAGCCTGAGCATTCTTGGAAACCCCATGCGAGCCGCCCTTCCGAGCGCTTGCCCAATGCGAGCCTGTTGATTCAGGTCATGCGCACAGGCCCACCATGCCCGCGCGCCGGTAGTGCTACGCGGTGCAACTCCGAGTCAAGATGTTGGTCACGCTAAGCGCTGTCGGCGCGCACGGCAGCGCATCGCCATGCGCAGCGCACGCCGCTTCAGGCGCCGGGCCAGACGAGCGCGGGCGGCGGGAACGACGGCCTGGCTAGCACGTAGCCCTGGCCGTACGGGCAGCCGGCGTCGATCACCGCGGTCAGCTCGGACACGGTCTCGATACCTTCGGCGACCACGGCCGCGCCTTGCGCCTCGCACATCGCCACGATCGACTTCACGAGCAGCTGCTGGCGCGGCTTGCGGTCGAGGCCGCGGATCAGCGCCATGTCGAGCTTCACGACCCGCGGCTGCAGATCGACGATCCGCTTGAGGTTCGAGAAACCCGAGCCGAGGTCGTCGATCACCAAGTGCACGCTGCCGCGCGTCCGCAGCTCGCTCAGCACGGACACACACCGGTCGTAGTGTGAGAACGGCACCGACTCGGTGATCTCGATGTAAATATCGCTGTCGTGCCCGAAGATGGGATCGTCCGGCTGGACCAAGAAGCGCTGGCTGAGCTCGTCTGGATGAACGTTCGTGAACACCGGTACGCCGCGACAGCCCTGCACCGTTAGCTCGCGGATCAAGCGACCCAGGCGCCCGCTATACCCGTTCGCGACGGCGTGCTCGAACAGCTTCATCGGCGACTCGAAGCCCGGCGTTTTGCAGCGCACGAGCGCCTCGTACGCAAACACCTTGCGCGTTCGCAGGTCGACGATCGGCTGGAAAACTACGGACAGGTCCTCGAGAGGGACTGCCTTGTTCAGAGCGATTTGCGAGGGCTTCGACGGCAAATGGGCTGTGTAGGATCGTAGCGATCCCGAGCGATGATAGTCATTGACTGAATTGGGTTGTGGGCGAACACGCGTATGAAAAAGCTTCCGTCTGAGGTGTGGCGAGCGGCGGTCGGACTGTGTTGCGTGCTGGTGGCCTGCGAGTCGGGCGGCGCAGACGATCGCGGCCGGCCGGCGCCCAGCCTCCAGAAGCGCAGCACGACAGAAACAAACGCGCCCGAGCCCGAGCCTCAGCCGCCGCCCGAGCCCACGCCACCGGCCCCGCCACCCTTGCCGCCAGCCCCCAACCCGCCCGGCGAAAGGGACTACGCGCACCGCGATGCGGCCGCGCAGGCGGGTCGCGCCATCCTTCAAGGCGATCTCAAGACGGCTGCACCCCACCTCGCTTGGCTCGCGCACCACGAGTATCCGCAGAAGCTGCCGGCCAGCTGGCAGCCTTACGCAACTCGAATGCAGCTCGCGGCGCGCGTGTTGGTGCGCGCGAGCACGCCTGCCGAAGCCCTGCGGGCGCTGCCCGCGCTCGATGCGGCATGCGGCGCCTGCCATGCCGAGCTCTCCGACGTCGACTTCAACGGCACCGAAGGTCCGCTGCAGCACGGCGACGGCACACTGGCGCTGCTCGACGGCCTGATGGGCCCCGCGGACGCCGTCTTCGCGCGCGCCGCCTCGGTCACGCCGCGCGTCGCTGGCAGGTCGGACGCTGCGGCCCTCGCCGCGCTCAAGGCTGCGAGTGCGCGCGCCCAAGCCGCCAAGACCTGGGTGGATCGCCTGGCCGCGACCGAAGAGATCTTCGGTCAGTGCGGCAGTTGCCACGCAGGCCTGCGCTAAAAGTCTCGGTCCATGATCGTCTTGCGGCCGTCGGCGGCGGCCTTTTGGATCGCCCTATCGGCGATCTCTCGGACGATGTCGCTGAGCACGTCCATCGCGCCGTCCGAGGTGTTCATGCCGGAGCGCGCTTTGACGTACGCCTTGAGCTTGCTCACGACGATCAGGATGTCGCGCGGCAGGCCTTGATCGCTGAGCTCGACCGGCCCGGCCGGACGCGGCGGCTCTTGGCCGATGATGCGGCGCTCGGGTCGCGGCGCAGCCGGCGCAGGCCGCTCATCGGCTTCGCGCTCGCGCTCGGCGGCCTGCCACTGCTCGCGCGACGGCGCCTTCTGCTCCTCGGCCCACGCCTCGCGGTGACGGATCACCGGCACGTGAGCCTCGAAGCACGGGAGCGAGCAAAAGGTCAGCGGATCTTTTGCTCGGTTACAGGTCGAAACGCTGCAGCTGTAGTAGCGCCCGCCGAAGATCAGCTCTCGCTTGCAGCTGCTGCACAGTCGGTAATACGCGCGGTCCTCGGTCATGGCGGCGGAGAATACTACGGAGCGCTGTCGGCGGTCGTCGAGCGGACCTGGCGGAGGAAGAAGGTGCTCTCGCCGTCGAGGTTGCCGTCGATCGTGCCTTCGCGCTCGCGGATCACGTTGATCTGGATCTCACAGACGTCCTCCTCGTCGTCGCTGTTGGCGCTGGCCAGCTCGCCGGCCTCGATCAGGTACGAGCCGTCGTCGCCGGACGGGTCGAAGCTTTCGCTCGCGGTTATGCAGGTGTCCTCGTCCTCGACCTCGAGCTGCATATCGTCGCCGCTGTCGCTCGGGTCCCACGTGATCTCGAGATCGTCATCGGCGCGCGAGTACGGCCCATCGTCGAGGGCCGAGGTGATCATGAACGGCGCGGGCAGCGTGCCCTCGTTGCCGGTCGCGTCGTCGTCGTCCTCGCGCTCCAGGTGAACCGCGAACTCGGCATCCTCCTCGACCACTTCGAAGCTGGCTTCGTAGACGCCGTCCGAGACCTTCGTCATCTCTTTCTCGTCGCCGTCGGCGATCGCGAAGAGTTGGTCGCGGTCGGTGAGCTTCACGTACGTGTTGCTCTCGTTGCCGCCGACCTTGAGCGTCACCTTGACCTTCGACTGCGAGGTGCCGGCGGTCACGACAGTGCCCATGTAGATGCCGCCGGTGCGGATTTCATCGGACGACACGGTCTCCGTGCAACCGAACGTACCGAGCAGCGTGAAACCGACGCACAACGAGAAACGTGAATGGCAGAACATGGAAAGAGCTCCTGTTGCTAGGACCTAAGTCAGAGCCAAGCCGCTCTCACGACCAGAGCGAGCTTTGGCTTGTTCACGGCAAATCCACAATCTTGGTGACGACCTCGCCGGCTTTGACCGCCACTTTGAGCGTCTTTTTGTAGCCGAACTCCGAGTTGATCAAGGTCACGGTGTGCGACCCCGCTTCCAGCGTGATGCTCATCTGCGGCGTGTTGCCGATGGTGCGACCATCGACCACGACCTGGCTCCAGGGCCTCGAGTTAATACGCAGGATACCCGTGCCGCCGGCCGCAGGCGCGGGCTTATCCGGGGGCGGCTGCTCCTTAACTTCGCGTGGTGGCGCCGGCTCGGTCTGAGCGACCTTCTTCGGCGGCGCTGTCTTCGGAGCAGTCACCTTCGGCGGCGTAGCCTTCGGAGCAGTCACCTTCGGTGGCGAGGGCTCGCGCTTGCTCGCGCCGGGACGCCTGGGCCGTTCGACTGGAGGGGGCGGCGGCTCGAGCTGCGGTGCCGGCTGCGCGACCGGCTGCTCCTCGGCCTTGGCGATCGGCACGAGCGCGACGCGCGGTAGCTTCAGCACTTGGCCGGGCTGCAGCGTGATGCGCGTCGACCACGACTCGTAGCCCGGGCTGCGCACGTCGAGCTGATGCATCACCTCGGGCTCGAGGTCACCGATCACGTATGGGCTGCGCTCGAGCCGAATCGGCACGTCGTCGACGCGAACCTCGGCGTCCACCGGCAACGTGGAGAGATGAACGGAGGCGGCCTGCGTGCCGCGCGTCGCCATCAGGCCCACGGCGATCACCGCGACGATCGTCACGACCACGGCGACCACCACGCTATAGGAGGCGCGCGGTGCGATCGGCCGTGCCGTCGACACCGAATCGAAGCTGGGCGGCGGCGACGAGTACGAAACGGGGCCCGTGACCTCCGAGCCCGAGCTGGACGCGAAGGGCGGCGCGACGGGCGGCGCCACAACACCTTCGGCCGGGCCGGGCTGAATGCCGGAGCCGCGCGGTACGACCCCCGAGAACGTCGCCCCCACGTAGACCTGGCGCGTACGATCGTCGTCATCGATCTCGGGCGGCAGCGACTCCAGCTCGCTCTCCTCGAGCTCCGGCACGCGCGGCAACGCGTGCACGCTCTCGTGCTGCGTGATCGGCTCGTCCTCGTCCCAGTCCATGTCGACCGGCGCGCTCGGTTGACCGAGCAGGTGTAGATCCGAGGTGGGCGGATCGCTGAGCGGCGCGCTCTGATTGAGCGACGTGGGCGCAGGCGTGGGTATCGCCGCAGGCGCTGGCGCTGGCGCTCCGATCGGCACAGCGCGTCCGCCGCCCTCCGATACATATTGAGGCCGCGGCTCGGGCGGCACGAGCTCATGATCGAGCGAGGTGAGCGCGCTGACCGGCTCGAGGTCATCGAACGCGGCGAGGCC
>Ga0193752_1002715_pt1 | contig 12914 bp, 8 predicted proteins | sample H1c1metaG_FD_144924 | JGI IMG/M metagenome (GOLD analysis project Ga0193752, IMG submission 144924) | Soil microbial communities from a riparian zone of the East river system, Colorado, United States - H1c1 | ecosystem: Environmental > Terrestrial > Soil > Riparian zone | place: USA: East River... | reverse complement strand
AATGGCGTCAGCCGCAAGGCCAGAGGTAAGCCGTTCACCCGCCGCGATCATTCCAGAACGCAGCGCGGACATTTCCGCCGGCGGTATGAATGGCAAATCATTGATGTTGAATGGTGCCCGGTACGCACAATCGGGACGCACGATTTCGCGCTCCAGTGCACTGCCGCGAGTTCCAATCACCAGTGCAGGAATCTGCCAGCCGTTAAATGCGCGCTCTATGGTTTCAGCGCAACTTCGGGTCCGCGGCCCAGTGTAGGGTTGTATGTAGAAGACCGCGTTGGGTCGGAAGGACTCGATGTTTTCGCGAAGATTCATGGTCGTCGACAGGCTGAATCCCGGAAAGGGCGGTGTAAGTTCCGTCAAGCGGCCTTCGTCGTCCAACTTGATCTTGACGTCCAGGGTCGTGCCACCCGCGAACTTGACGGCATAGACGTCACGACTCCAGTCATCACCTGCCACAAACGTGACTGCAGTGACGGCCCCGCGGACTGCCACGTTCGCTACCAGCGGCTCCTGCATGCGACGCATATAAGTCGCCCAAGCAGGATTCATGGCTATGTAGTCGGGCGCTCCCTTTGCAAGATCTGCGAGCACTTTGCGGAGCGCTGCCTCGGAATTTGTGCGCGGTGTTCGCAGCGAGAATGAATGACCGTCGTTGTCCGAAGTGCGAGCCACATGTGGCGCTCCATAGATCACAAGCGTCTTACGATCCTTCTCCAGAATCTCGCGCCGAATGAGTTCCGCTGGGAAGCTGTCGCGCTGTCCGATGATCGCAAATACTTCAGCTCCGCTCGTGACGCTTGACCAGTCGATCGGCGGATCGCCGAGCCACACTTTGATTCGCCGCTGCGGCGGCAAGTTCGCATTGGCGGCTCGTATCTGTGCAAAGACATTCGCAAAGCCAATAAACGTTGCGAAAGGTGTCCAGCCGACTGCGTCGGACCACACTTTGCGAAGGTCCGAGTACGGCACATCTTCGCCGTTCACATAGCGATCGATGATGCCCTGGTGTTGCGCAGTGCCGAACTCTACAACCACATTGCCGACATCGCGCGCAAATCGCGGCTCGCGAATCAGCGCATTGTAGAAGTCGAGTTGTTGAGCGAGTCCGTGCTGATCGCCGATGGCCACGATCGGATGCGTTGCGAACGCAGCGAGGACTCCGTCGATTGCTGGTTGGACGACAGGAGTCAACGGAGCTTGGCCTGCAGCGAGGGTGACCTCGACGGTGACGCCGACCAGCGCACCCATGACGACCAAAGCACGACTCCATGCCGTGAGATTCCCCAAGCGCCTTCTCATAGGTGTTCTCACTCAGTCAGACCAGTCAGTAAACACAAGATGCGCGAGCTAGGTGAATGGTCGCACAAGGTTCGGGAGGACCTTTCGTCTTTCGCGGATCCTTTCAGAGTCTGACGGCGCCGATGCAAAGCTATGGAGTTGTCATGCGCCGGCGGCACCGCCAAAGCATTGGCCTAGAAAGTGCTCTGCAATCGTCATGAGAGCGATCTCGTTTTGTGGCTTGGTAAATCCGTGTCCCTCGTCAGGAAAGACGAGGTAGGTAACAGGCGTGTTACGCGATCGCAGCGCCTCTACAATTTGGTCGGACTGAGCCATTTGCACTTGAAGGACCCCTGAGTGCCGGTTGGACTTAGTGGCAAAAAGTCTTGAAATAAAGGCGGCGCGCCTAAAGGATAGAATTGACTGGGATGGACGAATTGCCTCTGAGTCCACGCTGGCACCTACGATTCAGCACTCTCCGCAGCGATTCTGATCATGGCGGGTTACGACGGCAGCCAGGCTTTAATGGATCCGATGTGCGGCAGCGGAACGATTGCCATCGAGGCAGCAATGATTGCGGTCCGCAAGGCGCCGCAAATCCATCGCAAGAAAGGCGAATTCCATTTCGAATGGCTTAGAGATTTCGATCGCGATCTTTGGCGCGTTACGCAAGATCGCGTGCGTGCCGAGAAGTGGCACGCCCCGATCGCACCGGTCGTTGCCTCAGACATAAACGCAGCCTATGTGGCGATGGCGAAGAAGAGCGCACTGGCTGCGCGTGTCGAGAAGTACATGACTTTCAACACGGGCCGCTTCCAAGATGCTGAGCCGCCCGCGACTACCGGAATCCTCATCACCAACCTGCCGTATGGCGAACGCATCGGCAGCAGTGAGGGCGATATCGTGCAGTTGTATGAGGAAGTGGGCGACACGCTGAAGAAAAGGTTTAGCGGCTGGCAGGCCGCGAGCCTGGCGGCTGCCGCCTCGCCCTATAAGGCGATTGGCCTAAAACCCAAGCGCACTATTTCGTTCATGAACGGCAGTATCCCCTGCAAGCTGATGCTGTTTGAGCTGTATACCGGAACACGGCGTGCGCCACGCGAGCAGACAGACTTGGCGGACACTCAGAGAGACCCATAGCAGGCAACACAACTCACCTTCCGAAGGCGCGGTGGTTGCCTGAGCGGTGCGATGGCTTGTCGTGAATGCATCACCATCGATACTTCGCGCCAATGCCGTAGAAGTCGATGCGCTCGTCGTTTACACGATACTGAGTGTATTCACTGCTAGCAAACCAATTGCCATGCACGCGCACGTCCACGCCCACACCGAAGATCGGATCGGCGCCGCGGTCGTCTCGCTTCACGGATTGACCACCCGAGTTACTGGTCAGATAAGTGGCATCCCATATCAGCAGCCCCACGCGACCATGCAGCGAAATCCGCGAACTGATATCGCCACGCACCACCAGTACGGCATCGACACCCGTCGCGCTCGGTGGTTGGAACCGGTTGGCGTCCGCCAAGAATTGCGGCACGTCGGAAACTGCACCGGTATAGCCGGTCGTGATCTTGCCAAAATCGACATAGCCTACTTCAGTCGCTAAATTCGGCTTCCATTGATAGCCCGCATGCACGCGAAACGCCGAGCGATTCTGGTCCCCCACGTTCGCGGTGACGGCATAGCCTTGCTGTTGTAGAGATTGCGTCAGTTCGCCGGCGCTGACATCGCTGCGTGCTTGACCGACGCTTGCGCCGCCGTACCAGTAGGGTGAGTCTTCGGCGACGGCAGTGGCGCTTACCGCACTCACCGTAGCGAGTAGAGCCCAGCGCACTTGCTGCTTGAACGAGCTTTTGATGAATGAGCGCAATATCCATACGGTCATGACGCACATCAACATCCACAAGTCGAATCCACCGCCGCCTCCGCTCTTACCGGTCACGACAACAGTGTTCAACGAACCGATGCCGCCTGGATCGGATACCGATCCATTTGCCTGCTTATCGTCGTCATTGGGGCCGCCGTCGCGAATCGTGATGCGCACGCACCAGTCACCCGCGTTGAGTCCGCTGCGATAGAGCGCACTTGCAGGCGGAGGGCAAAAACCATCCTCACCCGGCGCGGAAGCGAGCCGATTGCCGTCATCTTCGACAAAAGTTCGCCAGCCATGCGTGGTGGGGTCGTACTTGCGATAGACAGGTAGAGCGGGAATGACGGCTCGTAACGGAATCGCCACGCTGACGCTTTCGCCGACACGTGGTAAGTCGGATACGACGAAGTCGAAGTAGCCGGACACATTGGCTACGGCATCGATCGGTAACGAACTCGCGCTGGTCGGGCCCTGCAGCTCCGTTTGAAAAGCATTGCGCAGCCGCGCATAGGCGCCCAGCGCCAATTGCGTGCCTGGGTCGGCTTCCATCAAGTGATGATTCAACTCCTGCGTGCGCTCAGGCAGCGTGTTCGGTGCGGTTGGCGCGTAACCTGAATGATTAGGCAAACCGCTCGGCAGCCAGCCGATAGCACCGCTTGGCAGCACAGGTAGAGTGTCGAGCACAACCAGGTCAAACGTGCTGCGCGTCACCACCGGCGGTGCGCCATTGTCCGTTACAGTCAGCTCGAAACGATGCACGCCAACCGACAAGCTGTCCGGTTGCACGACAATCTGACCGTTATTCGTTGTAAATACCGCGCCGCTTGGACCCGCCCACGCAAACGCATGTGCATCGCTGGTGTTCGGATCGCGGACAGTCGCCGTAATCGTGATTGGACCGCTGTCCCGTGCTGCGCTTGGATGATCTTCGCCAAGCTGCGAGATCGCAAGGCGGATGGTCGGTGCGCTGTTGCGCGCAGTGATCGTGACTGTCAAAGCCGTTTCACTGTTGCGATTGACGTCCTGCGCGAATGTGAGTTGCACCCTTCGATCAGCGGCGCCGGTTGGCATCGAGTTCGAGATGGCAAAGCCGATTTCTTTTTCGACTTCGCCTTCGTTGAAGGTGACGCTGCCGCTGCGCAGATCGTGGCCCTGCAAGTCGCCGCTCACAACATAGTCGACGTTGAGCGGATAGACCGGCGAACGTCCGTTGAGCGCTATGCGGAAAAAATCGTAGTTGCCTGCAAGCCCGCCAATGGTGATGTCAGGACCGAAAGAAACAGTGGGCCATATACGCAGAACCTGCTGCACCGTGGTAACGACACCCCGCACGTCGGTGGCGGTCCAGGTCAAGACGTGTTCGCCCGGTTCGTAGCGCGCTAAGCCGCCCACCAAAGTGACTTCGAGCGGATTACCGGCGAAGTCGAAGGCTTGCGGTCGATCGGTTGGCCGCAGCGTGAATAGCTGCGAAGCGTTCACGCTAATAGCGGCTGTCTGCGATGGCGAGATCGTCGGCGGGGTTCTGTGAAAGGCAGCGGTGACACTGCAGGTGGCCGAAACCGCACCGGTCACGTAAACACCGTCGGTTAAAATACCACCGCAACCTTGCACGCCGGTGACGCTGTACCCCGTGTTTGGCGTGACGGCAAAACTGGTCGTGGCGCCATAGTTCACTGTCGCACCCGCGGGATTGATGCTGCCGCCATCGCTGGCTGTCGCGGTCACTTCATAAGTGTTCAAGCTGAAGCTAGCGGTAATCGCACATGCGGACGTAATCGCTGCGGTTGTAAATGTGTTGCCGCTAAGCGCGCCGCCGCATCCCATTACGGCGTCCACGCGATAACCCGTCGCCGGCGTAACAGTGAAAGCGGTTGTACCGCCCGACGCAACGGCAATGCTAGCGGGCGAGATGGCACCACCGCTTCCAGCGGACGCCGAGACGGTAAAATTGCTGGGTGGCACTTGATCGTCGACCACTTCGCCCACGATATCGTCGAGACTGGATAGCGGGCCTGCGGCGTAATACCAAGTGAATTCTTCGCTTGCGCCGTCCGCCAAGTCGCTCATGCGAACAAACAATGCATATGAGCCATCGTTGGTGGCGGTGATGTTGGACGTAGTGGGGTTTTGATTGTATGCGTTGGAGAAACTGCAACAAGAATGAATAGCCGTATGCGCTTTGGGCGACGTTGAGTAGAACAACACTCCGGTGGCGCCCGATGTGATGCGCAAGGCGGCAGCTCGATCCGCTGCGCTGGCTAGACCGGTGAAACCGCCAGTCCCCAAATTGCCGCGTAGTTTGGTGGGACCGTCGCTGGTGCCAACCCAGTCGTCGCGAGTGCCGACCCATACGCGTACGTTGCCGACACTTGTGCCGCTGGTGTTAGTGAGCCGCGTGGTGATCTTGACGAACGAATTGGTAGCGCCAAGTTCATAGGTGTTTCTAAGTTGCAGCGCTTTGCCGGCGATGGTGACCGTGCCGGTCGAGACGATAGTGCCGTAACCTTTGCTACCGCTGGTGACCGTAAAGCCGCTAGCGTCCAATACTTGATTGGTGAGCGCGCTATTCTGTACGACAGTGCCGCTGATATTCCATTCGCTCGTACCGACACCGTCGATGCCGATGGCGTTGTCTAGCGGATAGCTGCTGTAAGTCAATTTGAACCACTGAGACAGCGAGCTATCGTAATAAAAAGGCTGCTGAAAGTTGCCGTTGCTGTTCACCGACGGTTCTACGCCCGTACCGAAGCGCAATCTGCCGTTATCGAATACTTCATACGCGTTGGCTGGAAGGGCTGCGCCGAACAGCATACAAGCAACGATTGTTAATCCGCTCAAGCGGGCGGTGAGGTTGTTTGCGGCGCGCGCAGCAATATCGGTGGCTGTTCGATACATGGAGTTATTCTCGCGGTGGAGGCGGCTTTGTGAAGGTGCGCGCAGTCTGCTGTTACGGCGTCGCAAAAAGGTGACGGGATTCGCGACTGCGGGAGTTACAGGTGGACCTTGGTCACGTTTAAGCCGTGTCGAGCACGAGCGATACTGCAGGCATGAGGCTAATGTCGTGATTGCAAGAATCGTTAGTCAATGTCGCGAGACGCGTTCAGCATCAATCTCACGGAGGATGCCTCTACTTGAACGCAGCGGCGTAAAATTGCGAACTCGACTGAAAGGTGTCGAGGCGTTGGTTGGCGGCTATCGGAACAGGACATCTAAGTCCTGACACTTGCCGCACAGGGAATTCCTCCGCGATTGACGGAGTACGCAAGGCATCTGAATTCCAGGGGCAACTCGCCAGCATTGAGGCTACGGGAAAGAGCTCGATACCGGCCCCATAACCTGGCGCAACGCATCGCGGTCAATTAGTGCAACTTTTTTGCCGCCCGATTCGTACCATACACAGACTATGCGTGCGCAGGTAGGTATCGATCGAGGCTCCGGTGGGGATACGGCGGTATGCGCGATTGACTCAGCGAGACCCAGTTGATGGCATTTTCCACTCGCAGATCCTTTGTCATCGGCGCCGGCAGCGCGGCCGCCGCCGCAGCCTTTCCATTTTTTCGGGAAGCAAGTGGACAGAGTCGAGATGCAATCACCGAGGCAGATAGCGACATCCGTACGCTCATAGAGCGGGAACGAAATGTCATTCTGGCGACGATGGAGAAGGAGGTCATCCCCGGTGCTGCGGTGTGCCTTGTCCGTGACGGTAAAGTAGTTTGGGTCGAGGGTTTCGGCGTAACTGATCGAAATTCGAAGCGTCGCGTCGGCACAGACACGATCTTCAGCATCCAGTCGACATCCAAGAACATGACCGCGACTGCGATCATGCTGGCGGTTCAGCGTGGTGTGCTCGATCTAGATAAACCAGTCACGGCTTACCTTTCCGATTTTACAGTCAGCAGTCGTTTTGAGTCGCGACCGCAAGACAAGATCACACTGCGGCATCTTTTGAATCACTCAGCCGGGTTCACGCATGACGCGCCAGTGGGAAATAACAACTATCCCGACGCGCCGAGCTTCGAGACGCACGTTCGCAGTATCTACGATACCTGGCTCCGTTTTCCCGTCGGTGAGCGTTTGCGCTATTCGAATCTCGGCTTCGATCTCGCGGGACTTATTCTGCAGACAGTGATGAAGCGGCCTTTTGCCGAATGCCTCGCGAACCTGGTCTTCGATCCAATAGGGATGAAAGACACGACAGCCGTTACCGAGAATTACGTCCGGCGCAACAACCGCGCGGTGGGGCATGACCGAGGGTACGACACGGTTCCCTTGAGCCTGCCTTTTATTCCATCGGGAGGTGTGTATACCAGTGCGCGAGATATGGCGAAATATCTCGTGTTCCACATCAATAAAGGCAGAGTGGGGCGCAGCGAGGTGATGCGCGAGAAGCAATGGGATGAGATGCACACCTTTGCGCTTCCGGGTGCGTGGTCGTTGGGAGTCGCGGGAGGCAAGCTTCGATTTGGTGACACGGACGTCCAAATGTTCACGCACAACGGTAGCGGTGTCGGCTTCGGAAGCGTTTTCCGTTTCTATCCGCAAGCAAAGCTCGGCTGGGCCGCGCTTTTCACTGCTTCGACGGGCGGTGGGTATGGATGGGGCGCAGCTCTCACTGATGAAGTACTAACGCGACGCTATGGCAAGCCAACAGCGAGAATCCGCGTCGAAGATTTCAGTGCGGCAAGTCCGCCTACTAGCGAGCTACAGAAATTTGAGGGAACGTGGATGGGTCGAGGCACGAATGCAACATTCAAGATCGACGGCGACGCACTGGTGGTGAAACGGGGTCAAAGCGAAGCCAAGGTGAAAGTCATTTCACCGATCGACATTGTGCTACCGCCCGAAGGGCCCGGCCGCAACGCCACTCAATTGCGTTACTTTCAAGGCCGCAGTGGCGCGATGCCGCACTTGTTATCGCTGCTGGGCGATGGACATTTAGACTACAACGACGGCCCAAATGATCTGCTTGGTCCGGATCGTTCGGAGTGGGACGGGTTTATAGGCGACTATCGGACGGAAAGATGGGGCAAGCTGGAATACGAGATAAAAATTTATCGTAAGAACGGCTATTTGTACGGCAACGAATTTCGTTTCATCATCGAACACAAGCCAGGTCTCTTCTTTACTTCAGATGGCGAGGCTGTCGATTTCAGGGGGCCGATTGCCACTTGGAGAAGTATTCCCCTGCTGAAGTCGTGAAGCGAGTCTTCAGTCGTTGTCGCATATCCTCAGATGTGTCTGCTCATGCTGATATTGCAGACGTCAACAAGCCGGGGCTAGGCGACCGGAGCTTCGGGCAGGTTAACGAGTAGGCAACCGAAACGTATCGTGAGCCGCATTCTCCGGATCGCCATTCTCCGGATCGCATGGCGGAGCGGGTTATAGCCCGTGAGGGGAATCGCCTGGCATTGCCGCTTGATTCAATGCGTATCAACACGCGAGTCAACCGCAGCCCTAGGAGTCCGTCATGCAAATCAGACGCTGTGGCACTCAGCCTTCCAGCAAAGGCCCTTTGGAGTTCTTTTCGGGTGCGGTGCGCATCGATCCGTTGTTCCCGGTGCCTTTACCTGGCCGCGTGACGGCTGTGAGCGTCACATTCGACCCCGGTGCGCGCACCGACTGGCAAACACACGCGCTCGGTCAAACCTTGATTATCACTGCGGGGTTTGGCGTAACGCAAAGCGAGGGTGAGGAACCGATCGGTATTCGTTCGGGGGACGTGATCTGGTGCGCGCCCGGCGAAAAGCATTGGCACGGGGCATCGCCCAACACCGCAATGAGTCACATAGCAATAGTCGAGGCGCTCGATGGTCAGGCTGTTGGGTGGTTGGAAAAAGTGACCGACGACCAGTATCAAGCTGCAGCGCTGGCAGCGAAGGAGAGAAGACGTAATTTCGTGCCGCCATTACAGAATGGCCGTTGATGTTTAGCGCCAAAGATCTGGGCGCTGGCGATGCCCTATTGGCAAGATGTAAATCTGTGTGAGAACACGGCCGATCGATTAGCCATGCAAGGGATCGCCCGTTGTTAGCCTTTGAAGAACTCCACCCACAAAGGCGTCACAGCTTTCGCGCTCACATCGTGACCCTGGCCCCCGACGGTACGACGCTGGGAATTTTGGATGGCCTTGCCAAGCCTGTCTGCAGTGTGACGCATAAACGGCATCGCGCTTTCGCCACCATCCATGATTAAGGTGGGCGCTTTTATTTTGGCCGCTCTTTCAACTGGCACGGAACGAGCGTCCCCAAGACGGCGTTGTCATATGCAAGCGACGGCGCCATTGCTTCCATAGCCGGCCACTCGGGCGACGCTTTCGCCTTTGCTATCGCTTCTTCCGGCGCCCCTACAAATTTCATGAACAGCGTGAAGGACCCCTGAGTGCCGGTGTGGACTTAGTGGCAAAAAGCCTTGAAATAAAGGCGGCGCGCCTAAAGGATAGAATTGACTGGGATGGACGAATTGCCTCTGAGTCCACGCTGGCACCTACGATTCAGCACGCACTTGCAATCAGCAAAAATATTTGAGCGAAGGCAGCGGCATAACTGATACTGCGCAGACATAAGTCTTAGTCGAGCCCAATGGGCAGGGAAAGTTTTGCAATGTCGTCGATAAAGCGTTTTTTGAAGACGCATCTTAAGCCGTATCTCCCGGGCACCTTGGCGGGCGCGGCTTTGATCGTTGCGTCCAATAGCTTGCAGGCGGCGATTTTCGGCTGCTTAAACCTGATGTTTGATAATCAGCTTGGAATGGGTGGCGACAATCAACCGGAAAACCCACTTAAGTCCTTTACGCTATGGCTTCTTTCCCAGCTTCCTTCGCGGGAGACGCTACAACACAGTCTTCTCTTTATCCCGGGTTTGATCGCAGTGCTGTTTTTTTTGCGCGCCATATTTGTGTATGCGGGCACGATTCTGGTGGCGCGTAGTGGCATGAAGGCGGTTCGGGTATTGCGCGAACAGTTGTTCGATAAGACTCTTATTCAGGACGCGCACTTTTTTCACAGGCATCCGGTCGGTGAGTTGATGAATCGTATCTTAGGAGACGTCGCTTCAATTCAGCAGCTCGCCTCGAATCAAGTCGCTCAGTTCATCCGGCAAACGTCTTTAGCGCTGATAATGGCTTATTACATTGTTGGAATGGATTGGAAGTTGGCATTGATCTTGGTGGCGGCGGTGCCATTCGTTCTAGTGCCGACGCGACGTATTTCGAAATCGATTCGCAGAGCCGGGCATCGTAGTCAAGCAAACGCCGATTCTTTGCTGCAGCGCCTGAAGGAAGTGCTTTCGAACATGCGTGTTGTGAAAGCCTTTGCACGCGAGGACTACGAAAGCCATCGTTTTAGAGAGCTCAGTCAGGGGTTGTACAGCGTAGGCATGAAGGTCGTGCGCAGGCAGGCTCTGTCTGGTCCGTTGATGGAAATCATCGCTGGCCTAATGCTAATGGGGCTCACCGTGTACGGCGCTATGAGCGTGGCGGCGGGGCGACTAACGGGCGGCGACTTTTTGATCGTTATTTTGCTCATCTATCAATTGTATGAGCCGATCCGCACGCTGACGCGAATGGCGGCGGAATTGCAAATAAGCGGAGTCGCGCTGGACAGAATTTTTGCGCTGATTGATTCGAAACCAACCGTCGTCACTCCTGTGCAACCGAAACCAATCGCGGCTCAGCCGCGAACGCTCACGTTGGAGGGCGTTCGCTTTAGTTACGGAGCCGACGAAGTACTGCGTGGGATCGATCTAACATTGGACCGCGGCGAAACAGTTGCATTGGTCGGGGGATCCGGTGGCGGTAAGACCACGATTGCCAATCTCGTGCTCCGATTCTTTGACCCAACTGCGGGTCGCGTTTGCATTGACGGTATCGATATTCGCGAATTCGATCCGCGAGAATTGCGGACGCGCATCGGCATCGTGACTCAAGAAACGTTGCTGTTTATGGACACCGTTCATGACAACATCGCTTACGGGAAAGACGCCAGCAGATCGGCTGTCATCGAAGCCGCTAAAAAAGCAAATGCCCACGAATTTATCGATAGTCTGCCAAAGGGGTACGACACACCGCTCACCGAGACGGGAGCCAGCTTAAGCGGCGGCCAGCGCCAGCGCATTGCAATTGCTCGGGCACTTTTGCAAGATCCACCGATTCTTATTTTAGACGAGGCCACGAGTGTGCTTGATGCCGACGCCGAACAAGCGGTTCAAGCGGCGCTTGATGCACTAATGAAGGATCGAACGACATTAGTCATTGCCCATCGATTTTCGACTGTGCAGCGAGCCACTCGGATTTGTGTTCTTAAGCACGGTAGCATTGTGGAACAAGGCACTCACGCGGTGTTACTTGAGAAGGGCGGTGAATATGCGCGGTTGTACGAACTGCAATTTGAAAAGCTTCTCACGGTGTAATACGGCGTCCTGGTTTAGGTCTCGACTCATCAAGAGTAAGTCAGCGCAACGCCCGTCCCTGTGCGACAACGACCAAGAAAAGAGGCGACTATGAGTGGAGTGTTTGCTCTGCTTGAGATTCGGCATCAGTGCTTGCAGCGAGTGTTGCCCATCGGGCTATTGTTTGCTGCTTTGCCCGCACTCGCACATCACTCCTACGCTGCATTCGATAGCGCGCATACCCGTGCGCTTAAGGGCACGGTCAACTCAATACAGTGGGGGGAATCCGCATGTAGGGCTCACAATATTGGTTGAACCTCGGGGCGATGGCGATCGGCAAGAATGGAGAATCCAGACACACAGTCCAGTCATATTGAGCCGCTACGGTTGGACGCGAAGCTCGCTACAGTACGGCGATCGCGTCAGTGTCGTCTGCAATCCAATGCTGGATGGCTCGCACAGCTGTCGCTTGCATACGGTCACCTTTCTCGACACCGGACGGACATTGGAGACCAAACTCTCCGTTTCTCAAAAGTCCGGGCCTGGATAACTTCTGTGCGATCGGGTGAAACGCCAAAGACAAACTGGTGCCGGTATAGGAAGTACAAAATTGTCGTGCGCGATCAACGCGGCAATAATCGAAGCGGCAGTTGTCCCAATTAAGCATCGCTCGCCTAGCTAAGGCGGAAGAAGGCGATCAACGGGTATCGTAATCATGACTAGTTAACCTCCACCCCGTAGCCAGCGGATGCTCGCCGACTTAGCTGCGATGTCGCCCGCCTATTTTGGGATGGTGATGGCAACCGGGATTATCTCGCTTACAGCGCATCTGCTTCGCATGGCCGCCCCTTGCGTCCGCGCTCTTTACGCTCAACATCGCTTTCTACATCGCGATTTGAACGTGGTGGATACCCATGTTGCTTATCCTCGCTGTGTGGCGTTACATCTACAAACGCTTCCCGCTGAAATACGAATCCGCTGTATTGGGGCGCGGTATTTCCGCTAGGTATGTATGCGGCCGGCACCCACGAAATGTCACTGGCGATGAATTTCGATTTCCTCGCGTTTATGCCGCGAGTCTTCCTGTACACCGCGCTGCTCGTGTGGCTGCTGGTCTTTGTCGGGATGATCCTCAGCGTCTGGCGCCGAGTCGCTGTGATCCCACTTCGATAGAAACGAAAGCAATTGTTGTGGATGCTCAGCTCGTGCGCGCCGGGCCTTTTACTGACCGAAGTAGTTGATTACTTTTCGCTGATACGCACTAATATCGTAAGCGTCTGGTCTAGGCCGTCTTGATTTTATCGGCCTGAAGTTGTGCAGCGACATTCCACGGCAAGAGTTCGGCAACGCGATTGATCGGATGGTCGGCGATGTGCGTG
>Ga0193752_1002714_pt1 | contig 12921 bp, 12 predicted proteins | sample H1c1metaG_FD_144924 | JGI IMG/M metagenome (GOLD analysis project Ga0193752, IMG submission 144924) | Soil microbial communities from a riparian zone of the East river system, Colorado, United States - H1c1 | ecosystem: Environmental > Terrestrial > Soil > Riparian zone | place: USA: East River... | reverse complement strand
TGAGCTGATGGGTGTATTCGGGTCCGGTCCGGAGCTGGAGCCGGATGCGGAGACCGTCAAATTGTGCAAATTGACTCGCTGGGCCTATGAGGCTGTCGTTCATGAAGACTTCGCGGTGGCGTCGGCCCGCTATCAGGAAATATTGAGCGAATTTCCAGAGGACGCGGTTGCTCGCGAGCTGCTTAATCGGCTGGCCGAGGCATGAGCGAGCGCCGTGCGAAGAGCCGCGACGCAGCCGCCGCCCATGCTCGATTGCCGACGGCCAGGCCCGCGCCGGGTTTTGCCGTTCATGGGCCTGTCCCCGCGATGCGTCCCAGCGAATATACCGCCGCGCTTCTCCAGGTTCTGCGTGCCGATGCCCTGCGCATCCGCGATGTCAGCGTGCTCGAGATCGGCTCCGGCAGCGGGGTCGTGCTTGCCGCGCTCGGTGCGTTGGGGGCGGCCTCGCTGTGCGGCATCGACATCGAGCCTGAGGCGATCGAATCGGGCGCCGTGCTGCTCGGCGACCTGGGGCTGGGCCTGACGGCGGAGTTCCATCGCGGCGACATGTGGCAACCCGTGGCCGGCCGTCGCTTCGACCTGGTCGTGGCCAATCTCCCGCATTTCCCGATGCAGCGCGGCGACGTCCCCGGCCGCTTGCCGACCTGGAGCGCCGGGGGACCTGACGGTCGGCGCCTTCTCGACCCGTTTCTTGCCGGCCTCGCCGACCATCTTGCGCCCAGCGGCCGCGCCGTCATCACGCACAATGCGTTCGTGGGCCTCGAGCGCTCGCGTGAGCAGGCGGCGCGCTGCGGCCTCGCGCTCCGTGTCGCCATGACGACGCTGGTCTATATTCCGACCGAGAAGCTCGACCGGATGACCGAGGGCGTGCTTTGCACCGAGGACGGTCAGTCGATCCATCGCTATGGTCCCTATGCTTTCGCCGAAATGCACGTTGTCGAGATCGCCGCGGCCGAGGCTCCTCGCTGAAATGCTCGCGGCCTGGCGCCCGGTCTTCGCCTGCGCGCTGGTCTGCGTGCTTGCGGCGCTATCGGGCTACCTCTCTTTGTCGCCGGCGGCGGCCCAGCAGGATCGATCGCCCGACGCTGCCTTGACCCGGCTGCTCGAGCAGGTGCGCGCCACCATGCCCGGCGCCTGCACGCAGCCGCGCGTCGATCGCCTCGTGCGCATCCTTTGCGCGGGGCGCATCCGTGTCGGCGTGCGCGATTACTACCCGCTCTTCGCCACCAACGAAAACCAGGTGCGGGAGGGTTACGAGGTCGATGTCGCGCGCGCCATCGCGAAGCGGCTCGGGGTCGAAGTCGAGTTTTCGCGAGTCAATGCCGCGACACGTATTCCCTTGCTCGCCGAAGACCGTATCGATCTTGCGATCGCGACCATGGGCCACAACACGCAGCGCGACGGGCAGGTGCGCTTCATCCGGCCGCATTATTATCAGTCGGAGACGGCGGTCGTCGGACCGCGAAATCTCAGCGTGAACGGCTGGGCGGATATCCCGGAACGCAGCGTTTGCGGCACCGTCGGGAATGGATCCAACGCCGAACTCGTGGCCCACAACGCCCGTCTCATGCTCTTCGACGAAGCCGGCTTGCTGCCGGGACGGCTGATGGACGAGACCTGCACCTTGGCGGCGCAGGATGACAGTTTCTTCGCCTATTATTTCATCGACCCGGCCTTTTCCGCCCGCTTCGTCCAGAAATTCGGCTTTGCCCAGGTGCCGTGGGGAATGGCCGTCGTCCAGAATAACACCGCGGAGTTCGCTCACGCGCTCGATCTGATCAGCCAGATATTCCACCGCGACGGCGTGTTCCTGGACATCGCCCGCGCCCACCGCATCGGCACCGGTTTTCTCGAAAAGCAGCAGGCCGTCTGGCAACGACCCGACTGCAATACCGAAACGGGGGCCACGAACCCCGCCTGCGTGTTGCCGGCGTTCGACGCCGAACTGAAGCCGACGCCTTTCGCCGGCAGAGTCGGTGCGTTCGAAGCCTGGGTGTCGTCATGGACGGGAGTAGAGCTCCTGTTGCCGATGCTCAAGACCGCACCGGCCTGGTCGCTGTTCAAGAACGGCATCATCAATACGTTCATTCTCATCGCCGGTGCGCTCACCGCGACGCTTGTCTTCGCGTTGGCTTTTGGCGCAGCCCAAGGCTCGCGCTTCCGGTTGCTGCACTGGTCGGCGCGCGCGGTGACGATCACCTTGCAATCCTCGCCGATCGTGCTGACCCTGGTCATCGCCGCGGCGCTCGCCCATGCGATCTTTCCCTATTCGTCCGCGGTCGCCATCGGCGCGGCGATCATCGCCCTGGGCCTGACCAATGGCGCCAATGCGGGGCAGGCGATCTCGGAAGCGATTCATTCGCTCCGTACGGAGCAGACCGCGCTGCCGGTCGGTGGCCTGCAACTCTTCGTCGGGGCGCTCGGCCGTTCGGCGACGCAGATCGTGGCGTTTCTCGTCAACGCCACCAAGGGCACGCCCATCGCGAGCTTCATCGGCGCGCCCGAGCTGCTGAGCGCGCTGACCGACATCAGCTCGTTCTCGAGCGGTCGGGTGACGACATACTGGCTGCTGTTGATCTTCTATACGATGGTGGTGATGGCCGTCGTCTGGCTCTGCGGGCGGCTTCGGCTGTTCCTCGAGAGAAACCGCGTGCCGGCATGAGCGTGCTGATCGATCGGCTGTCGTCGGAATTCCTGCCGCTTTTCCTGGCCGGCATGGCGATCAATTTCGAGATCGCCGGCATTGCCCTCGCTTTGGGCCTGGTCCTGGGCTTCCTGCTCACCCTGGCGCGGCTCTATGGCGGCGTGGCCGGCACGGTCGCCGCGTCGGCGATCGCGCTCATGCGCGCGGCTCCGACTTTCGTCGTCATGTTCTTCCTGCTGAACGCCATTCCGCGCGATGCGACCTTGTTCGGCGAGGCGTTCGCCCTGTCCGGCGTCATGACGGTGGCGATTTCGCTGGTGCCGTACTCGGCCTCCTACGTCGCCGATAGCGGCGTCGAAGCGCTCAGGCAACTGCGCGGTGGCTCACCGCTCGGCGCGCTCCTGTTCCTGCCCAATGTCACGCGGGCCTTCTTCGTGCTGGTCATGTCTTCCAGCGCCGGCGCGGCGATCGGCGTCGTGGAGGGCATCACGGTCATCCTGCGCCAAGCCGAGCATCTGCCGACGCTCGGCGACAAGCTCGTGCTTTTCGCCGTCGGTATCGTGTTCTTTGGTATTCCGCTTCAGGCCGGCTTTGTCCTGATGAGCTTTCTGCACCGCTATCTGCGGCGCGCCGTGACGCGCGATCCGGGCGTTGCGCCTGCCGCCGACTTCGAGACGCCCGATCTCTAGACGGCGAAGTCCTCGAGCTTCTTGCCTTTTGACATCAAGCCGACGAGCCATTTCGGCTTCAGACCGCGACCCGCCCAGGTTTCGGTGCGGTTGGCGGGATTGCGATACTTGGGCTTGAGCTTGCTGCCCTTTGCCAATCCTCTCGCGCCGCCTTTGACGCGGGACGATTTCATCGCCGTTTTGATATCCGCCGGCGCCAACTTGTATTTGGCAATGATGGCTTTCAGTTCGGCGACGCCCGGCTTTTCACTTTGCCTGAGTTTCTCCGCCTTGGCTTCCAGTATGCGAATCTGGGCTTGCACGGATTTAAGGGTCATTTTGCGAGGCACTCGTCTAAACCTCCAGTTAATCAACTCGATTATGGGAACTGCTGAAACTCACGTAATGCATGCTATTAACCAGAAAGACTATGTTTGCAAAGCCAATCGGTTCGATGCGGGAGATATCTCTTCCGTCGGGCAATAGTGCTTGTCACAACAAGGATCGAAGTTGCAGTCTAATAGAAGTGCAATTATGGCCAATTTAAAGCAACCGAACAGGCGATTGGGAAGACGAACCATTCTGTTCGGTGCAGCATCGGCAACGTTTGCAGCACCCGCTCTCGGTCAAGGTTTTCCCGCAAGCCCCATCCGGCTCGTGGTTCCCTATTCTCCCGGCGGCGGTGCCGATACCACGGCGCGGCTGATTGCGCCCAAGCTGCAGGAAGTTCTGGGCGAAACCGTCGTCATCGACAACAAACCCGGCGCCGGCGGCTCGATCGGCGATGATTTCGTCGCCAAGGCTGCGCCCGACGGATGCACGTTGCTGATCGGTGCCTTCGCTCATGCGGTCAATCCGTCATTGATGTCGAAGATGCGCTTCCGCACACCGGACGATTTCGCGCCGATATCGTTGCTGGTTACCGTTCCCGAGTTGCTGGTGATCACGCCTTCGTTTCCCGCGAAGGATGTCGCCGAGCTGATAGCATGCGCCAAGGCGCAGCCGGGCAAATTGTCCTACGCCTCGTCGGGCAATGGCAGCGCGCAGCATCTTGCCGCCGAGCTGTTCAAGCTGCGCACCGGCACGAACATCGAGCACGTGCCCTACAAGGGCGGCGCACCGGCCGTGGCCGATGTCGCCGCCGGGCACGTGCCGTTCTATTTCGGCAATATGAGCTCGGCTCTCCCGCAGGCGCGATCCGGCCGCGTGCGCGCGCTTGCCGTCACCAGCCCGCAACGATCGCCGGCCGCGCCGGAGGTGCCGACCATGGCCGAAGCCGGCGTGAGCGGCTGCGAGATCTCGGAGTGGAACGCGTTGCTGGCACCGGCCGGCACTCCGCCCGCCGTGATCGACCGGCTCCATGCCGAGGTCGCGCGCATCCTGCGCACCGACGAGATGAAGGCCAAATTTGCCGACCTCGGCGCCGAGACGATCGGCTCGACGCCGCAAGAGCTCGCGATTTTTCTGCGCGCCGAAATGGCAAAATGGGCCGAGGTCGTGAAGGCCGCGAATATCAAGATCGAGTAGGCCCATGCAGTATCGTTCCGTCTTCAAGCCCGGCCTGTTCGCCGGCCAGACCATCATCGTAACCGGCGGCGGGTCGGGGCTCGGCCGCTGCACGGCACACGAGCTCAAGGCACTCGGCGCGCGGCTCGCTTTGGTCGGGCGCACGCAGGAAAAGCTCGATCGGGTGAAAGAGGAACTGGGCGGGGAAGACACTTTTACTTTCTCCGCCGACCTGCGCGAGGAAGACCAGGTGAAGAACGCCGTCGACGCGGTGCTGAATTGGAGCGGGCGCATCGACGGTCTGGTGAACAATGCCGGCGGGCAATTTCCCGCCCGGTTGCGCGATATCTCGCTGAACGGCTGGAACGCCGTGGTGCGCAACAACATGACGGCGACCTTCCTGATGTCCAAGGAAGTCTATCTGCGCTGGATGGAGGACAATGGCGGCGCCGTCGTCAATGTCGGTGCCGACTGGGAACTCGGCATGCCCGGCATGGGGCATAACGGCGCCGCCCGCGCCGGCCAGGTGAATTTCACCTACACCGCCTCGGTCGAGTGGGCGCATTCCGGCGTGCGCATCAATTCGGTCATTCCGGGTTTCATCGCTTCGTCCGGCTTCGACCGCTATCCCGATACGGCACACGACGCGCTGCGCAACGCCAGGAAGCGCGTGCCGCTCAAGCGCCACGGCACGGAGTCGGAGATCGCCTGCGCCATCGTCTTTCTCTTGAGCGAGGCGGCCGCCTATATTACCGGCATCGCATTGCGCGTTGATGGCGGCTTGCACAACAACACCAAGTCGGCTTTCTACGATGTGCCGGACCACGACAAGTCCAGGCCCTATAACGGTTTCCCGCTCTACCGGGTGCCTAATGTGTTGAAAGACTAGCCAGGGAGGCTGATGCCATGAAGGATTTTGCCGGCAGGATCGCCGTCGTCACCGGCGGTGGCACGGGCATGGGCCGCGAACTCGTGCGCCAGCTTGTGGCCGAGGGCTGCAATGTCGCGATGTGCGATGTCTCTGCTGCAGCAATGGCGGAGACCAGGCGGCTCTGCGAGGCGGAGCGCCTGCCGCAGGGCCTGCGCATCACCACGCATATCGCCGACGTATCCGACGAAGCGCAGGTGCAGCGGTTCCGCGACGAAGCCGCCGAACAGCAGGACACCGACAAGATCCATCTGCTGTTCAACAATGCCGGCATCGGCGGTGGCGGCAGCATGATCGCCAACGGCCGCGACGAATGGGAAAGGACGTTCAATGTTTGCTGGGGCGGTGTGTATCATTGCACGCGCGCCTTCCTGCCGATGCTGCAGAAGGCCGACACGGGCCACATCGTCAACACCAGCAGCGTCAACGGCTTCTGGGCATCGATCGGTCCCGGCGTGCCGCACACCGCCTATAGTGCGGCGAAGTTCGCCGTGAAGGGTTTCTCCGAAGCGCTGGTGACCGATCTGCGGATCAATGCGCCGCACATCAAATGCTCGGTCGTCATGCCGGGCCATATCGGCACCTCGATCGTGTCCAATTCGCGCAAGGTGCAGAGCGGCAACGACTCCGATGTGATGACGGCGAAGGAGATCGCCCAGGCGCGGGCGCGCATCAGCTCGATGGGAATCGATGCGTCGAAGATGTCGGACGACGACGTCCAGAAGATCGTGGCCGACCGGGCTCGGCGCTTCCTCGACGAGGCGCCGATGACCGCTGCGGCGGCGGCGACCGTCATCCTCGACGGCGTCAAGGCCGACCGCTGGCGCATTCTGGTCGGCGAGGATGCCCACAAGATCGACGCGCTGGTGCGCCAATCGCCGGAGCGCGCCTACGACGTCGATTTCTTCCAGAGCATGGCGGCCGAGATCGGTTGGCGCGTCGGGCGATAAGGGGGATCTCTCAATTTTCGCCCGCGGCAGGGTGGCCTGTTGGCGATCGAGCGTCTGTGGTTCGCAGGAGGTGGCGTGCGATGACGCGTCATAATGTCTGCCCTTTGTGCTGTAAGTTGCAGTTGCTGTTTCTTCTCAACAGCCGGTAGTGTCGGCTTCCAAGCAGAATCGCCAATAGGCGGCAAGACTTGGACGGGGGGGAACAAATGCGGCTACTTGTGCTTGCCGGCATCGGCATTGCGCTGACTGGATGTTCGACCATTATCGAGGGTCGAAGCCAACAAATCTTGGTCAATTCGAATCCACCGGGCGCCGATTGCGGTCTTTACCGGCAAGGTATCCGGATCGCAACGATCCAGAATGCACCCGGAAGCGCACTGATTGAGAAGACGAAGTATGACATCTGGATTGCCTGCGTAAAGCCGGGCTTCCAGCAAGCCACGCTTTACAATCACTCCGGTGCGGCCGGAGCCACGGTCGGAAACATCATCCTCGGCGGTGGAATTGGCTGGATCGTCGACAGCGCGACTGGCTCAGACAACAAGTATGATACTCCGGTCAATATCACGATGGTGCCAAATGTCCCGGGCCAGCCAGAAGGGCCAGCGGCACTCCCAGCGACGTTCGACAGCCCGGTGCCTCAGCCGACTCGACCGCAAGCGGCACCCGCGGCGGCAGCAAGTCTTCCTCCCGCCGCCCCAACGCAGGCGGCTCCTTCAAGTGAAGCTCCGAAAGCAAACTGACACGGTTGCTCAGGATGGAATTATGAAACCTGTAGCGACGACCGGGGTGTGATCGGGTTCCTGGCTTTGGTACGGTGATTTTGGGGCCGCTTTAATTGCCGTCGCCGCACTATAGGTGGTGCGCGGCTTGCCCTACGTTGAGATCAGCTTTGATCGAAGGTCGCGACGGGGCGACCAGGCCAAATGCATCCGGGCTGATCCACCTGCCCTCCAATTGCGTTATAATGGACAGGCACCACAGGAGGGGCATGTGCCGCGCCGTATCTGGACCTGGCACTTCGACCTGCCGCCGGACAAGCTTTGGCCGTTGCTGGCCGACACCAATCGCTTCAACGAAGCGATGGGGCTGCCTGCCTATACGCTCGAGGAGACGCCCCAGCCCAATGGCACGGTGCTGCGGCACGGCCGGGGCAAGGCCGCGGGCTTCACCCTCGAATGGGAGGAGAAGCCTTACGAATGGATATTCGAGCGCCATTTCCGCCAGGCGCGCGTCTTCACCAAGGGACCGTTCCGCCGCTTCGGGCCGATCTTCGATATTGAAAGGGACAATGGCGGCAGCAAGGTGAGCTACGCGCTCGAATGGGAGCCGCTGACCTTGCTCGGCCGCCTGTTCGGCGAGCGGCTGGCGGGGCAGGCGGGCGCGGCGGTCGAAAAGCGCGTGCTCCAGGCCGTGGCCTTCGCCAAGGCCGAGCGGCCGACTTTTTTCGATCTGGCGCCGCCCGATCTGCCGGAGGGCGCGCGCGAGCGCGCGGCGGTGCTGGCCGACAGGGTGGATAGCGGCCCCTATGGCAATGGGCTCGGCCATCCGCTCGCCGATCATCTGCTGGCCGGCATGGCAAGCGACCTGATCCGGTTGCGGCCCAAGATCCTGGCCAGGCAGCTCGGCGTTCCGCAACGCGTCGCCGTCGAGACCTGCCTTGCCGGCGTGCGGGCCGGTCTTCTCACCCTGAAATGGGACTTGCTCTGCACCAATTGCCGTGGCGCCAAATACAGCGTCTCGGCGCTCAGCGAACTGCCGCGCGGCGCGCATTGCCCGTCCTGCAACATCGACTACGACCTCGACTTCGAGCGCAACGTCGAGCTGAGCTGCGCGCCGGCGGCCGCGATTCGGCCGCTCGCCGAGGGGAGCTTCTGCCTCAGCGGTCCGATGGTCACGCCGCATGTCCTGGTCCAGCAGCTTCTGGCGCCGGCCGAGCGGCGCGAAATCGCGCTCGAGCTGGCGCCCGGAATCTACCGCCTGCGCACCCTGCACCCCGGCGGCTCGGTGGACATCGATCATCGCGGCGGGGCCTTCCCCGGGCTGCGCATCACGGCACAGGGCGTCGAAGCGCTGCCGCCGGAGCCGGCGGGAACGATCGTCTTCGACAACCAGGCGGGATTTGAGCTGGCGGCGCTGATCGAGGACCGGACCTGGACGCGCGAGGCGCTGACCGCGCCCGAAGTGATCTCGCTCCAGGTCTTCCGCGACCTCTTTTCGGCGGCGACCCTGCGACCGGGCGACGAGGCCGGCGTGAGCCAGGTGACGCTGTTGTTCAGCGACCTGCGCGGCTCGACGGCGCTCTACGAGCGCGTGGGCGACGGCCCCGCCTTCAACATTGTCCGCGCGCATTTCGCCTTCCTGGCCGGCATCGTGCGCGACAACGACGGCGCCGTGGTCAAGACCATCGGCGACGCCGTCATGGCCGCGTTCGGCGATCCGGCAAACGCCGTGAAGGCAGCGCTCGCCATGCAGGCGCGCATCGAGGATTTCAACCGCAAGCAAGGCAGCGCGGCAGGCGAGGGGTTGGCCATCAAGCTCGGCGTGCATGTGGGCTCGAGCGTGGTCGTCACGCTCAACGATCGCCTGGATTATTTCGGCTCGACCGTGAACATGGCGGCGCGCCTGCAGAACCAGTCGCTGGCCGGCGACATCGTCCTGTCGCGGGCCGTCGCCGACGATCCCGCCGTGCGGCCGTTGCTGGAAAGTCACCCCGTCCGCGAGGAGAGCGTGACGCTCAAAGGCTTCTCCGGGCCGATCAGCTTCCTGCGGGTATTGCCGACGATCACGAACGCCTGACGACTCTCTGGGACCGCGCGGCTCCAGCCGCGCTCATGAGCGGGCCTGGAGGCCCGCGGTCCGGAAGAGCCTATGCGGTCCCGAAATGCGCCGCCATCACGGCCGCGGCTTCATCGTTGGCCTTCAATCCCTGGCGCAGGAAGCGCGTGAGGGAGAAGAAGCCGTGGATGGTGCCGGGATAGTTGGCGTAGGTCGTCTTCACGCCGGCATCGATCAGCCGCTCGGCATAGGCGCGCCCCTCGTCACGCAGGGGATCGAAGCCCGCGGTCAGCACGAAAGCGGGCGGCAGGCCGGTGAAATCCTGGGCGAGCAGGGGCGACAGGCGCAAATCCCGCGGGTCGTTGCCGGCCGGCACATAGGCTTTCCAGAACCAGTCGATCAGCTCCTTGGTCAGGAAATATCCGTCGGCGAAGGCCACGCGCGAGGTGCTCTGGCGGCTGCTGTCGGTGGCAGGATAGATCAGCATCTGGAAGGCCGGGCCTTTCTCGCCCGTTGCCTTGCAGGTCTGGCAGATCACCGCCGCCATGCCCCCACCCGCCGAATCGCCACCGACCGCGAGGCGCGTGTCGTCGACGCCGAAGGCAGCAGCGTTGTCGCGCAGGTGGCGGAAGGCCGCCAACCCATCATCGATCGGTGCAGGGAAGGGATGCTCGGGCGCCAGGCGGTACTCGATCGAAATCACCTGGCAGCGGCTTTTGTTGGCAAGCCGTCGGCAGGTCGAATCGTGGGTCTCGATCGTGCCGATCACGAAGCCGCCGCCGTGATAGTAGACCAGAGTCGCCAAGGCGGATTGATCCGCGCCGAGCGGCCGGTAGCGGCGGTATTTGATCGGGCCCAGGGGCCCCGGCAGCGTGCCGTCCTCGGTCGCCCCGACATCCGGTGGATCGGCTTCGCTGTTCTCCGACATCATGTCGACGGCCGGCTTCGAGGGCATTGTCCATCAGGTCGAGCAAGGCGCGGGCTTCGCGGTCGAGCTTTCCGTTCTTGGTCACACGCTACTCCAGGACGATGTTGGCCCGCGCGATGACGGCACCCCATTTTTCGCCTTCCTTGCGCAGGAAGGTCGCGAATTCGGAAGCCGTGCCGCCGCCGACCACGCCGCCGATGGCAGCGTAGGCATCGATCAGCGCCTTCGATTGCAACGCCGCAGTGGCGGCATCGTGTATCCGCTGGCGCGCCTCGCGGCTGGTCTGCCCCGGCGAGAAGAGACCATACCAGTTGTCCGAATTGATGTGCGGGTAGCCCAGCTCGCCGGTGGTTGGCACATCCGGCAACAGCGACGAGCGCTGGGTCGACGTGACGGCCAATGCCTTCAGCGCGCCCGAGCGAATATGCGGCAGCATCACCGGTACATCGAGGATCGTCATCTGCACCGTGTCGGCGAGCAGATCGTTGATCGCGGGCGCCGCGCCGCGATACGGGACGTGGAGGATGTCGGTGCCCGTGTCGCCCTTGAACAGCTCGCCGGCGAGATGGCTGATGCCGCCCGTGCCGGCCGAGCCGTAGGAGTATTTGCCGGGCTCCGCCTTCAGCTTGGCGACGAAGCCCTTGAAATCGTCGACGCCGAGCTTGGCGTTCACCGCCAGCACTTCCTGCACGCGCACGACCAGTACGATCGCGACAAGGTCGCGCGCCGGGTCGTACGGCATCTTGGGCATCAGCAGGGGCATGATCGCGCCGGCACTGGCGCTCATCATCCCCATGAAATGCGGATCCGAGCCGGCTTTCGCCACGGCATCCATGCCGGTGACGCCGGCCGCGCCGCTCTTGTTCTCCACCACCACCGGCTGACCCAGATTGGTCGACATGCCCTGGGCGAGATGGCGGCCGAAAATGTCGGCCGGGCCGCCGGCGGGAAACGGAATGATGAATGTGAGCGGCTTGGCGGGAAAGGGGGCTTCGGCGCGCACGGAAGCAAACGGCAGCAAAGCGGCCAGACTGCCAAGCGCAGTGCGGCGGGTGATCTCCATCGGGTCCTCCATTTTCCAGCTCCGATTCTGCACAGTCTGGTGACAGGCGCGCAATCTCGGGAGTGGGGGGAGGAGCTTCTCCGCCAGAGTCGTGGCGAAAACGTGTCGTGATTGGAAGGAGCCGCCGGCCTAGAATTCGACGTCGAGTTCTTCGACTTCCTCCGGTTCGGCCTTGGCTGCGGCGCTCCATTCGCGCATCGCCGGAAAGCCCACCATCAGGTCGCGATAAGCCGCGCAGGGCGCATCGAGTTTCACATCATAGGTGATGAAACGCGTGCAGACCGGGGCGTACATCGCATCCGCCATCGTCGGTTTGGCGCCGAAAAGATAGGGCCCGCCATAGGCCGCCAGGCATTCGCGCCAGATCGCAAGGACCCGTTCGATGTCGGCCTGGGCACCTGCCCAGACCTTGAAGCCCTCGTGTTTGACCTTGAGGTTCATGGGCAGCGCCGACCGCAGATTGGCGAAGCCCGAATGCATCTCGCCGCACACTGCCCGGCAATGCGCCCGTGCCGCCGGATCGGCCGGCAAAAGACCTGCTTCCGGATGAGTTTCATTCAGATACTCACCGATCGCCAAAGTATCCCAGACTTTGACTTTTCCCTCTTCAAGGCAGGGCACCAGAAAGGACGGGGAAAGCAGCAAAAGCTCGGCACGGGTGGCCGGGTCGTCCCACGACGCCGTCCGCTCGGCGAAATCCAGTCCCGCCATTTTGCACAGAAGCCAGCCGCGCAGGGACCAAGAGGAATAGTTCTTGCTACTGACAGTGAGTGAGGCTTGGGGCATGGCCATTTTGGTCCGTGTTTTGAGTTGCCCATGTAGATGCAATTTCCGAGCCGAGGGTCGCTCAATGCTGTACGCCCTCTACCAGGTCACTGCGGATCTTATGCAGCCGATGCGCGCCTGGGCCATGAACGCGGCCAGTATCGCCGCCGGAGCGGGGGCCGTCGGCGTCGGCGGCCTGCGCTCCGCCGAAGCGGCCTGCGAAATGATCACCCGGGCCACCCTGACCCACCGCCGTCCGGCCTTCGGCATTGACTCCGTCAAGATGGGCAATCGAGAGGTCGCGGTGCGGGAAGAGGCCACGCTGACCAAGCCGTTCGGCACGCTGTTGCGCTTCGTCAAGGAGGGCGCGCCGGCCCAGCCCAAGGTATTGCTGGTGGCGCCGCTGTCCGGCCATTTCGCCACGCTGCTGCGCGATACCGTGCGCGTGCTGCTGCCCGAGCACGACGTCCACATCACCGATTGGGCCAATGCGCGCGATGTCGGCCTGTGGCACGGCCGGTTCGGCTTCGACGAATATGTCGAGCATCTGATCTGGTTTCTCGAGGCGATGGGGCCCGGCGCCCATATCGTGTCGGTGTGCCAGCCTTGTGTGCAGACCTTGGCTGCCGCCGCCATCATGGCCGAGGACGACCATCCGGCGCAGGCGCGCAGCATGACGTTGATGGCCGGT
>Ga0193752_1002713_pt1 | contig 12924 bp, 14 predicted proteins | sample H1c1metaG_FD_144924 | JGI IMG/M metagenome (GOLD analysis project Ga0193752, IMG submission 144924) | Soil microbial communities from a riparian zone of the East river system, Colorado, United States - H1c1 | ecosystem: Environmental > Terrestrial > Soil > Riparian zone | place: USA: East River... | reverse complement strand
ATCGACCGGCGAGCTGCGCAAGATCGATTTCGACGATTTGCCGGGCGCGACCGGCGGCGGCGCATCGCCCGGTGATTTCCAGCGCTTCGATGCCGACGACACCTGGAACAAGCCTAGCGGCTTTGGTGCTGACAGCGTCGTGCGACTCAGAGCTTGGGGAGGCGCCGGCTCTGGTGCCCGCAATTCAAGTGCGGGAGGCGGCGGCGGCGGCGGATACAGCGAGCGCTGGGTCCAGCTTAGCGAGATGGGGAGCACCGAGACCATCACTATCGGTGACGGCGGCGCGGCCATCACGACCGGCAGCGCCAACGGCAATGCTGGCGGTAACACGACCATCGGCTCGCTTCTCACCGGATATGCCGGCGCCGCAGGCACGGCATCTAGCACCGCAGGAGGTGGCGGCGGTGGCCAGTTGTCGGCGGCGAGCGGCAGGACTTCAGGCAATCCGGCATTCATGATTAGTGTCGACATTATCACCGGGTACGGGGCGACCAGCGGCATCGCCGCCGGGTATGGGTACGATCAGGGGGGCGGAGGTGGTGGCCACACCGCTCCGAATGGGGGGTCATCGGTGCGCGGCGGCGGTGGTGGTGCTGGCAATTCGGCAAGCGTCAGCGGCTCTGGAGGTATCTCCATTGAGGGCGGAGCCGGGGGCGCATCTGGCATAAATGGGGCGAACGGCACCGATGGCGCGCAGCCCGGCGGCGGCGGCGGCGCAGCCGAGAACACCGGCACGGCACGTTCCGGGGCTGGCAGCAAGGGTCGCGTCGAAATCATCGTCTTCGACGCCACATGATCCGCGAAGCGACGCCAGATGACATCGACCAGATCGCGGTGCTCGGCGAGCGCTTCATCAGAGAAAGCCATTATCGCCAGCTGATCGGCATCAACCCGGAAGCCTTGCGTTCGGTCGCGGAAATGCTGATCCGCGAGGAGCATGGGTTGCTGCTGGTCGATGAGTTCTACGGTGAATTAGCCGGCATGATCGGCATGATCGCCACCGTGCATCCCACAAGCTGGGAACCGGTGGCGTCGGAGCTGTTCTGGTATGTGCAGCCGGAGGTGCGCGGGGGCGGGCTGAAGCTCTTATTCGCGGCGGAGATCTGGGCGTGTGAGACCGGGTGCCGGCGCTGCATCATGGTCTCGCCCAACGAGCGCGTCGCGGCGATCTACGAACGGCTCGGCTATGAGCTTCTGGAAACTCAATACATCAAGGAGTTGTGACGGTGATTGGTACAACTGCCGCAATTATCGGAGCTGCCGTAATCGGGGCCGGCTCGCAGATCTATGGGGCGAACAAAGCAGCCAGCTCGGCCAATAAGGCCGCGAATCTTCAGCAGCAGCAATATGAGGAATCGAAGGCGCTGCTCGCGCCCTACACCTCGTCCGGCGAAAACGCGCTCAAGACCTATAACGATGCCGTGGGACTGAATGGCCGGCCGGCGCAGCAGCAGTTCTCCGATGAGTTCCAAACCGACCCGGGCTGGCAAGCGGCGAACGACTTCGGGGCCAAGACCGTCGACGACCGCTATACGCTCAGCGGTCAGGGCGGCGGCAACGTCCGCGCGGCGCTCTACGACTATGGGCAGAAGAACTTGCTCAGCGCCTACAATACGCGGCTGTCGCAGCTTGGCGGGCTGGTGGATACCGGGCGTGCGGCGGCAAGCTCGACGGCAGCTGCCGGGCAGCAATCGGCGGCGACGCAAGGGTCGCTGCTCTCCAATGCCGGGCTGCTTCAGGGTCAGGGCATCACCGGGGCGGGCAACGCAGTGGCTGGGGGGCTGAACAACCTCGCCAATTACAACATGTACAGCGAGGGCATGAATGCCGGGATGACGCCGGGCAACCTCGCCAATGGCGGCTGGTCTACCATGACGGTCAACAATGCCAATCGTTACTTCAAATGACATGACCGGTTCGTCGTGTTCGAAAATCTGAGTTTACTTAACATGTCCGAGGTTGCCTGATGGCCGGCTTGCTCGCTCCCTACATTCCCGACAGCGGCGAATGGTTCAAATCCGCTGCCCAGGGCTATGCGCTCGGCGACACGATGCGCAACCGCGACCTGTCGGTGCAGGCCGGCGGGCAGGCGGCGGAAGGCGACTTGGCCGGCGCGAAGTCGACGCTCTATGCCGGCGGTAATTTCGAGGGCGGCAATCAGGTCAATCAGCTCATGCGCCAGGCGTCGGACGATGCGCTCAAGAAGACCGAGAAATTCCACGCCACGCTGGGCAACCTGGCCATGACGGCCGATACGCCGGACAAGTGGGGTGCCGCGATCAAGGCCGCGCAAGGGGCGGGGCTCGACGTGTCGAAATACACCGACTTTTCCGCGCGCGACATGGTGCTGGCACAGTCGGGCAAGACGCTGGAGGCGATCGGGCTGGAGACGGACCGGCGGAAGGCCATGCAGCCAACCTACCAGCACACTGAGGCCGGAGCATTCGATCCGCGCACCGGGACACTCAAGCCCTATCCGGAAGGCGTCACCACTAAGCGCACTGAATTGGAGCGACGCGCGATTGCGGGCGGGCTGACGCCTGGAACGCCCGAATATCAGGATTATGTGCTGAGCGGTCCGGAGAGAGCAGCGGGAAGTGAGAAGGTGCCATCCGGCTACCGCACTGCGTCTAACGGCAATCTCGAATTCATCCCCGGTGGCCCGCACGATCCGGCGAGCGCCAAGCCGCGTCAGTTCGGGGTGGCCGATATCACTAAGCTCAGCGAGGAAGGCACCAAATTCGGTAGCCTCACGGGCGCGCTCGATACGTTCAAGCCGGAGTTCTCAGGCTACATGTCCGACGCGGCGGGGCAAGTTGCGCTCGCCGCCGGCCGGAAGGGCTTCTCCGGCAAGACGACGCAGGATGCTGCGAGCTGGTGGCAGGGCTATGACCGCACCCGTAACGTGGTGCGCCATGAGCTGTTCGGGTCGGCGCTGACGCCAAACGAGCAGAAGGCATTCGAAGCCGCCGACATCACGCCCGGCATGGACCCGGATATCGTCAAAACGAACCTTAAGACGCAAACCGGCATCATCAAGAACGGGCTGAAGCGCAAGGCGAATGCGCTCATCGAGGCCGGCTACGATCCGGCGCCGATAGCATCTGCCTATGGACTGGACCTGAAGGACATCGGCGTGACGGCCACAGGGCGCGTCAAGGCGCCTGCCAATCCTGCCTTGGCTCCTGGTGTCGAGGCGAAGGACGCCAGCCAGCTCCCGGCAGCGCCTGGGGCGCCTACATCCTCAGGCTACAGCGGGAACGTCGATCCGCGCGCGCTTGAGATGCTGCGCGGCAATCCAACGCCGCAGACCATGCAGCAATTCGATGAAATCTTCGGCCAGGGCGCTGCCGCCAAGGCGCTGGGGAGATAGCCGGTGGCAGATAACCCCTTCGCTCAGTTCGCCCCGAGCAGCGGAGCGGGCACGAACCCGTTTGCGCAATTCGCCCCGCTCGCCCAGCCGGCGACATTCCAGAAGCCTGAGGACGAGGAGCTTTACCGCAAGGAGCTGGCGAAAACGCAAGCGAACTTCAATGAGGTGCGCGTGCCTGCCCCGGAGGGCATCGGGACGCCCGCCACGCCAGAAGCCGCCGCCATCGAGGGCGTGCAGCGCCAGCGCGGCATGGAGGGCGAGCAGAAGGCGTATGAGGCCACGCGCACCGGCGGTAAGATAATCACCGACGCGGCGAGCTTCCTTGCCTCGATGCCGGTACGCATGGCGACGCGCGGCGAGTATGGCGCGGGCGATGTAGTCGGTGCTGTGGCGCCAAAGACCGGCGAGAGCATCAGCGAGAGCGAGCGTGATTTTGCTCGCGCGAATGAGGGTAAGAGCGCTATCGAGACGCACGACTGGCGCGACATCCCGACCTTGGCGACCATGCAGCATGTCGGCGAGATAGCGCCCGCAATCCCGATGCTCAATACGATGGGTGCCGCGCCGCGCGGCATAGCGGCGGTGGGCGCCAGGATCGCCAATAAGCCGGTGCCGGAAAGCACCGTCGCTCGCGCGGCCGTACGCAATGAGCGGCTGGCCGATATCGATGCGTTCAAGGCGGCCGGTGTCGAGCCGTTCGGCCCGGCGCTCACCGAGGCAGGCACCGCCGGCACGGTCAAGCAGCTTTCCGAAGCGCCCTTCTTCATTGGCGCGCCTATCCGCAACCGACTGGAACGCGCCATCGGCGAAACGCGCGATGCCGGTGAGCGGGTGGCCTCGGAATATGGCGATGCCCGCACCTATCGCGATGTGGGCAATGTCGCCGAGCAGGGCATCAATCGGTTCAAGGATGCACGCTCCGCCGACACCATCGAGAACAGTGCGGCCAAGCTTTCCAATGAGCGCCTGTCGGAGATCGTCAGCGAACCCGCGCGCGAGACCTCGATCAAGACCAAGCAGGATGCGCTCTACGAGCGCGCCTGGCGCGGCATCCCCGAGGAAATGCAGAAGGGCAAGTCGAAGAAGGACACCACGCGCTTTCTCGGCAACATGACCAACACCAAGGCGGTGCTGGACGATCTGACGGCGCGCAATCAGCGCATGATGAACGAAACGCGCGGCGGTGAACCCGTCGATCCCAGGCTGGCCTTCCCGATCCGTGGCGGCGTTGCCGGACAGATCGCCGAAGACATCATGGGCGGCAAATGGCGCGGCACATTGCAGACCATGCGCGACGTGCGTTCGAATTTCCGGCGGCTGGCCTCAGGCATGGCCGATACCGAGAAGAACACGCTCAACCTGTCGGACATGCGCCGCATTCAATCGGCGATGACCGAGGATATGATCGAGCTCTTGGATCGCAACGTCGAGCATTACACGAAGGCTGGGAAGCCGGAGACGGCGACCGCGGTGAAGCGCGCTATCCATGATTTCCGTCGCGCCGATCAGTTCACCAAGGCTTCGGTCGGGCGGCTCGATACGCTGGAGAAGCTTTACGGCGCACAGAGCGCCGAGCAACTCGCGCTGGGCATTACCAAAGACGCCATGGGCGGCAGGAAGGGCGGCAACTTCGCGCGGCTGACGGCGCTGAGGCGCAGCCTCAAAGATGACGAGTGGGGCGATATCTCGTCCGGCATCATCAGGGAGATGGGGCGCCCGGTAGGCAGCGCGCGCGGCCTCACCGAGGATGCCGGGTTCTCGGTCAATAGCGCTATCACCAATTGGAAGAATATGAGCGAGGAGGGCAAGAACGTCCTTTTCAACCAGACGCGCGACGGCAGGTCGCTCCGCGTCGCGCTCGACCGCTTCACGCGCGTGGCCGACCGCATGGCGAACTTCGAGGCGATGGCCAACACCTCGCGCAGCACGACGAACGCGCTGGGGCTCACGGCGCTGTTCTCGCTGTTCAATGCGGTTGGACAGGCGGCGGTCGGGAATGTTGGCCCGGCAGCGGCTCTGGCGACGCCGGCAGCCGGGGCCTATGCGTTCGGCAAGTTCATGTCGTCGCCGGCCTATGTGCGCTGGCTCACGCGGGCGGCAGAGTTGTCAGGGAACCCCGGTAAACTTCGCGCGCTCCGAGTGCATGCGCGGGACCTGGCGCGGCTGGCAGAGCGGGAACCTGATCCGCAAGTGCAGAATCTGATGCATGTGCTGACGATGAAGTTGGTGGATACGACGGCAGCCAATCGTCAATGAGCCAGGCGGCGACGATTGCGACCATGCAGAGCCAGCCGAGTTGCAAAAGAGAGTCTCGGGTTTCCCACGATAGCGATCTGAGCCAGGCGAAGGGCAAGTCGATGATCGAACCGATTGGCGCCAGGACATGTCCGACCGGCGCGAGGATGTCTGAGAGCAGAACGACGGCGACAGTGCCGATGATGAGACAGACGTAAATCCTCGCCATCGCCATCAGGAAGCTGCCAAGCAAACGCAACGGGAACAGGATTGCTCTGATCAACGATACGCCTCAATGGCCAGTATCGCGATCCACCAGAACGCTGCGAATGCGAGATAAAGCGGCCAATCCAGGCGTCGCTTAGCCCAGAACGAGGTCTCGGTAACAGACCTCTCCCAATTCGATAGTTGCCTCTGCCAGGCGGTACGCACCGTGAAGCCTCCGCTCCAAATCCGGGACTGAGATTACGCCAATGGACGCAAGAGAACAACTGCTCCAATCCCTTATGCGGGATCTGGAGGGAGTGCAGATGCCTGAGCGCTATTCCGAGGCGCAAAAGGCAGAGATCAGGCGAGGCCGCAAGGGGCAGGCTGATATCGATAAGGGCCGCGCTCAGATCGACGAAAATGAGCGGCTCTATCAGGAGGCCCTGGCTAAGCGCGGCGAGCTGCAAAATCGCATTGGCACTCTCTCGAATGAGATCGATGTAGCGAAGCGTACCGCTGGCGCGGATGATGAAGCGAAAGCCACGAAGGCTTTCCAGGAATCTCCGACAGGCAAGGCGATCGACGTTGGCAAGGTTGCGGGGCCGATTATAACCGGCATTGGCGCCGGCCACATAGGCGCGCGCATTGGCACTGGCGTGATCGATTCTGCCCTTGGTGGGCGCTATGAGAATCTGAAGGGCATTGCCGATGATGTCCGCAGCAATCCGATCAATTTCGACGATCCTGTATCGCGTGGGCGCGGTGCTGGCGCTGTGCGGGCTGCGCAGCCGTTCATGCCGCCTCGCGGTGCCCGTGCTATCCCTGAAATGACCGCGCGTGGAATGGTCTATGGACTGCCTGCGGCTGCCCTGGCTTATGAGGGATTGCAGCTCCGGGGGCCAGCGGCCGAAGGCGCACGCAGCCCCTTGGAGCGCGATCTGTATCGCATGGGCGGCACGGGCATGCTGGCGGCCGGTGGCGGCATGGCGTTCGAAGGCGGAATGCGTAGTGTTTTTGGCCGGACACCGCCGGAAATAGGCCGCAACGTTTCGGCAATCCACGGGGTTGAGGAGGGCTTGCGGAATACTGAAGGTCGTCCACCTCCACCCCCTCCCCCACCAGATGCCCCCGCTCTTCGCACGCCAAGCGATCGGCTGATCTCTGCGGCAAAGGCTGCTGGTGCCACCGGCATCCGCACCAAGGCTCAGGCCGTCGAATATCTGAACAACAATGTCACGGACGCCAATCGCGCCGCTGTGGCGACAGAGTTGGGCGTAGGCCCCGGGCAGCGCATTGCGGGCGCGGTGAAGCGTCTGGCAAGCTCTCGTGTGGCCTCCTCGGTCTTGCTACCGCTCGCCGCTGGCGCGCTGGCCTATGATGCAGCCTCGAACAATGCAGAAGCGGCGGGGGCTGAGCCAGGCGAGGCGCGCACACAGGGCATCAAGGAGGGCGCCGCAGCTACGGGGGGCATGGCGGCCGGGATGTACGGCCTCAGCAAGCTGCCCCAGGCTGTGCGAAGCGCTGGCGGCGCTGGCATGAGCATGCTCGCCCCCTACACCGCCGCCGATGCCTACGACCCCAGCCCGGGGGAACTTAACCGCGATCGCAACGATGCTGCGCGCAACCTGCCCAGCTTCTTGCGGGCTGGCGGTGTGGAGAGCGCCTATCAGATGGCCCAAGTCCCCGAGCCCTCCCCCGTGCGCAGCGTGCTCACCGGTCATGCGGCACAGCTCGCCGGACCGCTGGCGAGCGCGAACGCCCTGCAGATCCCCGGAGACATTCCGCCGAACGCGGCGAGGGACGCCGAGGCGGCTGCGAGCGCGGCTGAGGGGCCGTCGCCCGCACGGGCGGCTTACGGCGATCAGCGGTTCGATGCGGCTCTTCAGGCCTTTCTGGGCACGATTCAGGAACATAACAGCTCGGTTCAAGGGGCCGCTCAATAATGCCAACGATCCTGTCTTTCCTGTCCGGCCGCCAGATCACCAATGACAGCGGCGTGCCGCAGTCCGGCGCGAAGCTCTTTCACTACCGCGCCACGACCACGACGCCGCTGACCGTCTGGCAGGACGAGGGCGCGACGCTCGCGCATGCCCAGCCTGTGCAAGCCGATGCCGGCGGCTTCCTGCCGCTGATCTATATCGACGACACCTTCGCTTGGAAGACGGTGGCGACGACGGCCGCCGGGGTGACGCTGCCGCAATATGGGTTCGACAATCTTGCTGCAGCCGAGGCCGGCTCGACGGCAACCGGGTTCGCCCCGCCGCTGTTCCCATGGGTGCAGGTCACCAGCGCCGGTTCGCCGGTCAATCTGGCGGCGGCCGATGCTGGGAACGCCTATGAGGCGGACACGACCGGCGGCAGCGTGACGTTCAACCTGCCCTCGGCGGCGAGCGTCGGAAACGGCAAGGGCTTCGTCTTCAAGAAGACCGCTGCCGCGAATTCGTTGATCGTCGATCCGTCTGGCACTGAGACCATCGATGGCGCTTCGGCGTCATACACGATGCTGTCCACCAACGATCTCATCGGCATTTATTCCAACGGTGCTGCCTGGTACATCGTCGATATCCTGCAAGCGCCGGCCACGCTGGCAGCCGCGCTTGGCGGCGTTCTCCCCGGACTGCAATCGCTTCAAGTCATCATCGCCTCGGGCACATGGACCAAGCCGGCCGGCATCAGCAAAATCCTCGCTATTGGAACGGGCGGCGGCGCGGGGGGCGGCGATAGCAACTCTTCCAATGTTGGAATGGGCGGCGGGGCGGCAGGAGGCACCTCCATCGCACTTGTCGATGTCTCTGCGATAGCGTCTGAAACCGTGACGATCGGCGCCGGTGGCCCCGGCAGCACGGTAGGCGGCAATGGGACGGCCGGCGGCAACACGACCTTCGGCGCTCATTTTACCGCGAACGGTGGCGGCGCGAATAGTGGCGGCCAGGGGGGCGTCGGCGGCACCGCGACAGGCGGAGATATGAATATTCCCGGCGGTGACGGCCTGTCTGCTGTTACTGGCGATGGCGGCAACGGTGGTCAGGGCGGCACCTCATTCTGGGGCGGCGGCGGACGCGGCGGATATGACGGCGACTCCGGCACGGGCGCTGGCGGGAACGCCGGGGCTTATGGCGCTGGCGGCGGCGGCACTCACCATACCGGGACCAATGGCGGCGGCGGCAAGGCCGGCGTGGTCTTCGTCCTGGAATTCGGCGCCTAGCGCCGGAGCAGCCGCGCCATCCAATAAGGCAGCCTGAGGCGCCGTTTCCACGGGCGGTACCACGCTGCTCCCTCGCCATCGATCCAGACAATCCGCATGCCGCACATATAGCTCAGAGAGGGTTCTGAATGAAGCCGACATATGCGAGCCTTCGCAAGGGCTATGCGAACCTGTGGGAAGCGGCGCAAGTGCTGCCGAAACGGCGCGCCGCGACGAAGACCATCGTCGACAAGCTGGCCAAGAACCTCGATCAATATCAGGCGGTCGCGATGGTGATCGGCTGCCCCTGGTGGTTCGTCGCGATCATTCACAGCCGTGAGAGCAGCGGCAATTTCAAGACGCATCTGCACAATGGCGACCCGCTCACCAAGCGCACGACGCATGTCCCGGCCGGGCGGCCCGCTGCCGGCTCGCCGCCCTTCACTTGGGTGGAGTCTGCGCTCGATGCCTTGAAGATGGACGCGCTCGAAAAAGTGCCCAGCTGGGAAGCGGCGCGCTGCCTCTACGAGTGGGAGCGCTACAATGGCTGGGGCTATTTCGGCAAGATCAACAGCCCCTATGTGTGGAGCTTCACCACGCTTTACGACAAGGGGAAATACGTCGCGGACGGGGTTTTCGATCCCGAGGCGGTCGATAAGCAATGCGGGGCGGCGGCAATGCTGAAGATGCTGGTAGAGACGGGGCGAGCGGGGGTTTAAATTTCAACTAGAGGAAGAGAAATATATGACGGATTTCGGAGAAGCGCTCAAGGCGCTCAAGGCTGGCAGCCGCGTGGCGCGCCGGGGATGGAATGGCCGCGGCATGTGGGTGGCGTTGTCGCCCGGCAATCTGGCTCTGCCTGCCGATAAATTCTGGGCCGGACCGAACCGCACCTATGCAGAGCAGCAGGGCGGGACCGCTCATGTGCTGCCATCCATCAGCCTGAAGACCGCGACCGGCGAGATTCAAATGGGCTGGCTGGCATCGCAGGCTGACATGCTCGGCGAAGACTGGGAAATTCTGGATTAGGATCATTCACATGCGCGTCCGTTTCGCGGTCCTCTGGGCCGCTTTTTTTATGCTCACCATCCCCGCTCTCGCTCAGGCCGTCGACACCGTCGTGCCGCCGGCCAGCACCGTCGTGCAGGTGCCTGTGGGGAGCTGGATCGGCGACATTGTCACCGTCTGGGGCGCGGCGATCGTCAGCTACGTCGTCTATGCGCTGCGTGGGGCGCTGTCCAACCTTGGGCCGCGCGTGAGTTCCATCCTGCTCACCATGCAGGCCGATCAGCTCATGAACCGTGCGCTGGTCTATGCGGTGAACGCCGTCGTAGGGGCGACCAAGGACAAGGTGTGGTCCATCGACGTGCGCAACCAGGTGCTGAAAGAGGTGGTGACCTTCGCGCTGGTGCACGGCTCCGATGCCGTCAAGGCGTTTATGGGCGCGCCGGCAGACATCGCGGAAATGGGCTTCTCGCGCATCGATACGCCGGCAGCGGCCGGCGATGCGGCACCCAAGCCCAGCGTGCTCCCCGATGCACCCAAGCCTGATTTTGAGGCCATCGGGCAGGCGGCCGAGACCGCCGTGGCAATCAAGGAGATCAAGACGATATGACCGTTGAGGTTCATAACTATCATCCAAATTCGGACCCAGATATCGCGCGCCGGTTGGGCCGGATCGAAAAGGCGCTTACCCACCTCATTGAAGGATTTGAACGAATGACAAAAGTTACTGATGCGGCCATCGCCGAGATCGGCGACAACGTTCTGGGGCTTACCGATGCGATTACCGCAATCGGCGTGCTCCTTGATGGTGCCGTAACTGCCCAAAAGGATCTGGCCGACGAACTTGAGAGCGAAGGTCAGGATGTAACCAAGCTCCGGGCGCTGAGCGCCTCGATCGCTGCGCAGCGCGATGTCCTGGTCGCCAAGACAGTCGCCGGTACGCCGGTTGACCCTGGCACCCCTATTCCTGATTCCGACCTCACTGCGTAATGCAAGCCATTCTGGCATTGCTGGCGCGGCCGCTCATCGAGGCGGCCGTGTCGGCTTTCGGTCAGGTGCTGCTCGATCTGTTCCAGTCCTGGCGCGATCATGAGGACGCTGTGGCGCTCGGCCGGGCCGACGCCGTGCAGGAGGCCGCTGTGGCCACCCAGGCAGCGGCGGACCGCATGGCGAACGTGCCGCTGCTGAGCGAGGAAGAGATCATGAAACTGCTCAGGGAGGGCAAGGCGTGAGGCGTAAGCCTTACACCGAGGCCGGCATTCGCCGCCGCCCCTGCACCCGCTGTGGCCGCCCCGCGCATGCGCAATGGCAGATCTGCGCCGATGATCGCGTTTATCGGACCCTATGCGCGTCCTGCGACGTCGAGCTTAACGAGATGGTCGTTCGCTGGGTCTGGGGCGATGCGCGCGAGGACGATTTGCGGCGCTATCGGGAGCGGGTGCTGGCGTGATGGGGGATCATTATTTCTCAAGGGATGGGACACGCATTGAAATCCCACCATTGAGTTGTTGCGAATGTGGAGCAACCGAAGAAACGCGTCGCCTGCGGGGTTCGATCATGGAGCGAGTCTGCCTTTACGAACGTGCGGACGGCAAAATCTATTGCGAAGATCATCTTCTCAATACGGCAGAGAAGCGCGCCTATGAGCGTTGGTTTGTAGAGCCGCACTCATGACCCTCTGCTACGGGCTGCTCTTCATTTTCTGGTGCGATCCCGAGCCGCTGCCTCCCATTGCCGTGTGCCCGCCGCTTGCCGCATGGAACCAAGCTTACCAGTCGCGTCTTGCTGACGAGATCGGGCGCTTACCCCAGGGCTCGGCAATTGGTGAGGCACTTCGCGAGCATATACGCTTGCGCGAACAATTGAGGAAATGCCGCTCATGAGGATTTTCGCCGATGGCTTCTCCGCCACAGCGCCAGCACGATCTAGAACAGCGCCTGACGAGGCTGGAAACCGCCCTTCCCTATATCGAGGAGGATCTGAGGGAGGCCCGGGGAGATATCAGGACCATCAAGCGCAGCGCGATCGCTACCCTGTGGAGCGTGCTGTTCGCCGTTCTGCTCGCGATTTTCGGCGCGACCTTCGCAAAGTGGGGCGCGCCGTGAGGTGGCTTGAGATCGCCGCGATTGCGTTTGCCGTTGCGAGCAGCGTTGCGGCGCTGGTGCTGTTCTGGTGATTCCGATGGCGATCGATGTGGATGGGTGGCTGACAATCCTCAGCGTGGCCACGATTGCGGTGATCGTGCTGCTGGTGTGGTTCAAATAAGGGCATAGAATGGAATTCATTCAATAGAAGTTAATACTTCACGTGCTTTGGCCAGAGCGGTCGTCCGCCGATTGATCCATTTTTCTCGATCTGGAGCGCCTCGACGAATGTCTGCTGCGAATGCGGCAGGGTCAATCTTTCGCGCCTCAAGACCAATTTCTGCAATTGTTGGCATCTTCTTGTCCTCAGATTGAAGGAAATCCATCATGAGCATCGGAACCATTCTCATCATCGTCCTGATCATCGCGCTTGCCGGCGGCTTCAGCGGGGTCGGCGGCGGCCCGTTCTACGGTACCGGCGATTGGCGCTTGGGCGGCGGACTCGGCCTCGTGCTGATCGTGCTGCTGATCCTGATGCTGCTGGGGCGGATTTAGCGCTCAACGGGATCTGGTAGCAATTTTTGTTCCCGCAACCTATCAAGCAATGGCGTTCCGTCAGAGGTCAGCATGTACGGAAGGAACACGGCCTCGAATGACAGAACACCACACTCGATAGCGGTCACCTGCCCCTTCACCCAATCTCGGAGAATCGAGTTGACGGCGATCAGCCCTTGCTGGAGAGCGGCGGATTCGTGATCCCTGGCCGTGCCGCGCCGCCTCGACGTCCACGGGCTCTCCCTCAGATACATCTGCGCCCAGCCCTTCGCAGAAGCGCG
>Ga0193752_1002712_pt1 | contig 12925 bp, 12 predicted proteins | sample H1c1metaG_FD_144924 | JGI IMG/M metagenome (GOLD analysis project Ga0193752, IMG submission 144924) | Soil microbial communities from a riparian zone of the East river system, Colorado, United States - H1c1 | ecosystem: Environmental > Terrestrial > Soil > Riparian zone | place: USA: East River... | reverse complement strand
AACGACAACCTGGGCCGCCATGCCGGCGATGCCTTGCTCAGGCTCATCGCGCAGCGCCTGCGGGAAAACCTGCGAACCGCCGACACGCTGGGTCGGATCGGCGGCGACCAATTCGGACTGATCCTGACGGACGTCGCAAACGAGACTCAGATTAGCCTCCTTCTGGGAAAAATATTTTTGGTTCTGGCCGAGCCGTTTATGGCAAATGGCGAACCGGTTCACCTCTCGGTGAAAGGCGGAGTGGCCGTTTTCCCGACCGCGACCGACGGTGCCAGCGCCGATGCGTTACTGACGAATGCCGAGGCAGCCCTTAAAAAAGCCAAAGCCTCCCCGGAGACGTACCTGTTTTATGCGCCACACATTAATGCCGCGATCGCGAACCGGCTGGCGCTGGAAAGCAGGCTGCGGCGGGCTTTGGACGAACAGCAGTTCGTGTTGCATTACCAGCCCAAGGTGCACGCTCAGACTGGTCGCATCGTCGGCTTGGAAGCACTTCTGCGTTGGAACGACCCGGAGAAAGGTCTGATCCAGCCGTATCTGTTCGTTCCGCTTCTCGAAGAAACCGGCATGATACTGGATGTCGGCAGTTGGATATTACGACAGGCGATGACGGATTTTCAAAGATTGCAGGAACGTGATTCGTCGTCCCTGCGTATCGCCGTCAACGTGTCTGCGATGCAGTTGCGGCAAAAGGATTTTCCCGGCTACGTTGCGGCGGCGATGGGTGGTGGTGCTGGCGCCAATGGCGTGGATATCGAGATCACCGAGAGCGTTATGATGGATGATATCGAACGTCACATCCTCGCATTGCGTGAGATCAGGAACATGGGTATCGGCGTCGCGCTCGACGATTTTGGAACGGGCTATTCTTCTCTCAGTTACATCTCACGGCTGCCGGCAAACACATTAAAGATCGATCAATCCTTTGTTGCCGACATGGCGGTGAGCCCGGAGAAGCTGGCCATTGTGTCCGCGATCATCTCGCTGGGGCATGCGCTCGATATGAAGATCGTGGCGGAAGGGGTGGAAACCGAGGAACAGTCGAAACTGCTCAGGCTGATCAAGTGCGACGAGATGCAGGGTTATCTTTTCAGCAAGGCGGTGCCGCTGGACCGGATTGAAGCGCTGCTTGCCGGCGGAGGGCGTTTACCGGCAACACCCGAGTCGCCTGTTGAACCGCGCATGTCACTGCTCGGCGAGCCACGGGTTGCAAGACTCAAGTCCTGAATACCTATGTGCCGGCGGGGCCGAAGCCGGGTAGCATACGGCCGCGGTGTTGTTAGCGCTGGGTTATAGTGATGCGCAACAGGTAGCGTTGCGTTACAAGTGGGTTATTCAGTCAATAGCGTTACTTTTGTAAGTATTTGATTTTATTGAATAATTTTATTGGAGTTCAGGATGAATTTTAAGTGTGGTTTGACCCTGCTGGGCGCATTTCTGATGAGTGGAACGGTCGCGATTGCCAATGCCGCTTATCCGGAAAAAAACGTGCAGTACATTATTCCGTTCGTCGCCGGCGGCGAATCCGACATCATGGCGCGCTGGCAGCAGACGGTGTTTCGCAAAAAGCACAAGTCCGAGTTGATTGTGGTCAACAAGCCCGGCGCGGGCGGTGGCTTGGCGTGGTCGCAGCTTAATGGCATGTCAGCGGACGGCTATTCTATTGTCGGCTGCAATCTGCCGCACATTGTGTTGCAGCCGCTCGAAGGCCAGGTGCAATACAAGACCGAGGACATCACGCCGGCGTACTGGTTTCACTATACTGCCGATGCGCTGATCGTGGCATCGGACAGTCCCTACAAAACATTCGGCGATCTGGTCAAGGCGGTCAAGGCGCAGCCAGGAAAACTTACGTTTGCCGGCTCGGCGACATTCTCCGCAAATCACGCGGCGCACGAGAGATTTAATCTTTACACCGACAGCAAGAGCACCTATGTGCCGTTCAAGGGCACCGGGGAAATGGTGCAATCCATCATTGGCAAACACGTGACCGGTGCGATGTCGTACGTGCCGCTGGCGATGCAGCAGCGCAGCCGCATGCGCATGCTGGCGGTGGCGCTCGAAAAACGTCATCCGGCGTTTCCCGAGGTGCCGACGTTTAAAGAGCTGGGTTTCAAATGGGTAGACGGCGCGTATCGCGGCGTGGCGGTGCCGAAGTCAACGCCGCGCGACATTCAAAAGCGCGTATCCGACATGATGGCGGAACTCAACAAAGACCCTGACATTCTCAAATGGATGGCCGACGGCGGATTTGAGGTTGTGGATATTCCCTTCGACAAAAGCGCCGCGTTCATCAAAGAGCGCAGCAAGGATTACATGGAAGCGGCCAAGGGCATGGGGTTGATCAAGTAACGGAATTACGGGCGCTAATATTGCTCCTGAACAAAAGCGGTAAAGCCGGCCAGGAACTGCTGTAGCTGCTGCCGTAATGCCTCATTGTTCAGTTCGCCGGTCGCATCGAATAGTTGGCCTGCGCGCGACGCCATCAGGCGTCCGCCACACCAGGGACGCGTTCCCAGCGTCCGCAGCACCGGCAGCCACGCATTCTGGGCCAGTATCGTGCCGAAGCCGCCGCCGGGAGACGCGCCGATTACCGCGACCGGCCGATTGCCGAACACCTTGGGGATATCGGAAGACGGACGCGACAGCCAGTCGATGGCGTTTTTGAAAACACCCGGAATGCCGTTGTTGTATTCCGGTGTGACCAGCAGCAACCCCTCGCAATCCATGATCTGCACCTTTAGTTTTTGCACGGCTTCGGGAATGCCGTTCGACGCTTCGAGGTCGCCGTCATAAAGCGGAATTCCCTGGATCGAACCGATCTCGATCTGTGTTCCGTCGGGAACGAGTTTCGCCGCGTTCCTGAGCAACAGGGCGTTTAACGACCCGCTGCGCAGGCTGCCGGCGATGCCGAGAATTTTTGTCATGGATCGAGCCTTCTGCAATAGATATCAGTCCGCGTCGTTTACTTCTTGGCGGTATAGCTCGTCATCAGATTCCGGTAATCCGGGATGTGATTGGAGAACAGCGTGCCCAGCCCCTCGATGTCGTTGCGCCAGTCGCGATGCAGCTCGCAGGCCAGTCCGAACCAGGACATGAGTTGCGCGCCGGCGCTGGTCATACGGCCCCAGGCGGCGTGGCGGGTCACTTCATTGAAGGTGCCGGAAGCGTCCGTTACCACGAACACTTCATAGCCCGCTTCGATTGCGGACAAGGCGGGGAAGGCAACGCAGACCTCGGTGACGACGCCGGCAATGATGAGTTGCTTGCGGCCTGTGGCTTTGACTGCCTTCACAAAATCCTCGTTATCCCAGGCGTTGATTTGTCCGGGACGCGGAATGAACGGCGCCGTCGGGAAAATCTGTTTTAGTTCGGGTATCAGCGGGCCGTTCGGGCCGTTCTCGAAACTGGTGGTCAATATCGTCGGCAGATTGAAATACTTGGCAAGGTTCGCCACGGCCAGCACATTGTTCTTGAACTGATCCGGCGGAATATCCCGGACCAGTGAAAGTAGGCCGGCCTGATGATCCACCAGCAATACAGCAGCGTCGTCCTTTGATAGCCTGCGATACTTGAATTGCGCGTCCATGTTTGTTCTCCTTTAAAAGTGACGGTCATTCAGGTTGTACAAAGACTATTTCGAGCACCGGGTTTCACTCCCCGCGGTGCGAGAAATGCACAAAAGAAGCCTGCGCTTTTCAGGAAAGAATTAATAGAGGGATGAGACAGAACATGCTGTTCGTCTGCATCGAACATGCATATCGGAGAACCCATAACCGCTAGATGGCAGTGGTTTTCTCCCAGGGCGGTGTACCCGCAAGGCATTTGGAAAGGTGCTCGACAATTACACGTACCTTCGCGGATTGTTGGCGCAGGCGGGGGTAGATTGCGTAAATGGTATCCGCCGTCGGGGTTTCGTCAGGCAGGGCATTGATTAAACGCCCCTCTTTTAGCGCATCCGCGGCAATGAACGACGGAATCAGGCAGATACCCATTCCTGCGGAGGCGGCATCACGCATGGCTTCCCCGTTGTTGAGTACCAGTTGAGAGTGAACAACGACCGAGCGCATTTCTTCGGATGATCGTTTGCCTTCAAATTGCCACAGTTGGCCCGAAGGCACGAAGGTGTAGCCGATGCAATGGTGATTTGCCAGGTCGTCAAGAGATTTAGGCAGTCCGTTTTTCTTGGCATAGGCAGGACTGCAGCACGCCACGCGGCGGCTCACCGCGAGTTTGCGCGCGATCAGCGTGCTGTCTTTAAGTTGCACAATACGAATGGCAAGATCAAAGCCAGCCGCTTCCATGTCAATCTTGCGGTCATCAAGCTCTATCGATAGTTCCAGCTTCGGATGCCTGTTTGTGAAATCGAACAGCATCGGTCCCAGGTACATGGTGCCGAAACTCATGGGTGCCGCGATGCGTATCTGGCCGGTCAACTGTTCGTCGCTCTCGGCCATGGCTTCCACCGCGCCATCAAGCTGGTGCATGAACTCGCGTGCGCGCCGGTAGAATTCTTCACCGCGGTCGGTGGGTGTGGTGCCGCGCGTGGAGCGGTGCAGCAACTGGGCGCCCAGCCCAGCTTCCAGGCCGGTGATGCGTTTGCTAACCACGGATTTCGCCAGGCCGAGACGCAAAGCGGCTGCGCTGATACTGCCGGTTTCCAGCACCAGCACGAAAGCCTCGATGTCGTTAAGCCGGTAGCGCATGGTGTTCGATTATACCGAACGCGATGTTCGCCCCCGGGGGAGTTGCAAGTCTGCCGGCGAGGCACAAAATACAAGTCATGGCCCATACTGCCGAAGCTGGATTGAAAAGACGCGAAAGGACAGTGACATGAGAAAGATTGCGAGTATTCACCGGGCAGGATCACAACACTGGGTTGGCGATGGTTTCCCGGTGCGGTCGATCTTTTCGTATGACGGGCTGGGCAAGGAATTGAGTCCATTTCTTCTGCTGGATCACGCCGGGCCAGCGAAATTCGCGCCGACTGCTGGCCAGCGCGGCGTCGGCGAGCATCCGCACCGGGGATTCGAAACGGTCACGATCGTGTACGAAGGCGAACTTGAGCACCGTGACTCGGCGGGAAACGGCGGGCGCATCGGCCCCGGCGATGTGCAATGGATGACGGCGGCGTCCGGCATCCTGCACGAGGAATATCATTCGCATGACTTTGCCCGCACTGGCGGCACGCTTGAAATGGCGCAACTGTGGGTCAACCTTCCCGCGCGCTCCAAGATGGCGGCGCCCGGATATCAGACCGTACTCGATCAGGATATTCCGGCCGTAACGCTGGACGGTGATGCGGGCGTCCTGCGCGTCATTGCCGGCGATTATCGCAGTCACAAAGGCCCGGCGAAAACTTTCACGTCGATGAACGTTTGGGATTTGCGCTTGCGGGCCGGCGGTAACGTCACGTTGCCGTTGGCGGAAGGACATACCGTGGCGCTGGTCGTGCTGAAAGGCAAGGTCCGCATCAACGGATCAGAGACTGCCGACGCGGAAGAGGTGGTGGTGTTCGAGCGTGGTCAAGGTCAGGGCGAAATTTCCGTCGAAGCGAGCACGGATGCAAAAGTGCTGTTGCTGAGCGGTGAACCCTTCAACGAGCCCATCGTCGGTAATGGCCCGTTCGTGATGAATACCTACGAGGAGATTGAACAGGCGTACACCGACTATCACCAGGGCAGACTGGGTAAAGCCGTGTCGTGACGGGTCGCGTTTGCGATACCGTCGGCCGTTAACACCGGCTATCGGATGCCGTCATTCGCTCGCCCGTCAGCCATCCACACTCCGCGCAAGTCACGTACTGGCTAATCGCGCCGCCCCGGGTTCATAATGGCTGCGCGGATGACCCGCCGGGTTTTCCGATCACATACCCAAAGGAGAGCACATCATGGCGAAGAAAGGTAATAACGCTGTCTATCGCGTCACCGAAGTCATCGGCACCAGCTCGCAATCCTGGGAAGACGCGGCGCGCAGCGCCGTGAATACGGCGTCGAAGTCCCTGCGCGACCTGCGCATCGCCGAAGCGACCAAGTTCGACGTCAAGATCGAGGACGGCAAGGTGACGCAGTTCCGCACGCGCCTGTCGCTGTCGTTCAAGTACGGGGGTTGATAGTCGGGCGGCATGCGCGGTTGCACCGCGGTTGTCCGCGTCACCGGCAACGCCGCCTACCCGCGCCGGCTTTCACAAATGCGGCACGCGTAATCTTCCAGTGCGCTGGCATCCACGCCGACCGCCATGTGCTGACGGCGGTTGTATTCCTCGGATTCCAGTTCGGTACGGAACGAGTCGTTGAGCCGGTTGATCATGTTGAACAGACCGTACATCATCGACACTTCAACGATCTCGGCGTCGTTGCAATGTTTGCGCAGTTCGTTCCACACGCCGTCGTCGTATTTGGCGGTGTTCAGCGTCATCGCTTCCGACCATGCCATCACGGCTTTTTCCTTGTCGGTGAACAGCGGGCTGGCGAGATAATCTTTCGCTTGCAGCGCGTCGAATTCCGCGTCGGTCAGTCCCAGTGCTTGACCAAGCACGCGATTGTGCTGCGTTCAGTAATTGCAGTTGTTGACGGTGGAAGTTTTCAGGCACGACAGGTTGCGCAACCGCACATCGGATAGCGCGCCTGCCGTAGGCTGCCGCACTGCGGCCACCAGCGGTAGAAACCAGCGCGCCACCATCGGGCTGTGCGACAGGCTGCGCTGCAGGTTGGCAGTACGGCCCAGCATCACGTTGGAAGTTTCAAACATATCTTTGGTGGCGCCGCCGGCTTCCGCATCGGTAATGCCACGTATGCGTTGAGTCATGATGATGTTTTCGTGATTGCGTGTTGTGAGATTATAGCTTTTCACCCTTTCCACCGCATGGCGGGTGCGCTAAGATGACTGCGGAACTAATCTGCACCGGGTGGTGAACGATGATTATCCGCGACATCCTCAATCTCAAGGGCAGCACCATATTCAGCATCGCGCCGCAGGGCCTGGTGGCGGATGCCGTTGCCATCATGGTGAAGCATGATATCGGATCGCTGGTGGTGATGGAAGGCGGCGCGATGAAGGGCATGGTGACATTCCGCGAGGTGTTGCGCGCGCTGGATGCACGTCACGGCAATCTGGGCGCACTGCCGGTGAGCGAGGTGATGGTGCGCGATCCGCTGGTGTGCGTGCTGGAAGACAGCGCCGATAGCCTGCGCGAGCGCATGACGCAGCAGCACGTGCGCTATGTGCCGGTGCAGGAGGGCGGCAACCTGCTGGGCGTGATTTCATTTCATGACATCGCCAAGGCGGCGATCAAGGAAGCGAGCTTCGAGAATCGTTTGCTCAAGCGTTATATCAAGAACTGGCCGGAAGAAGGTGGTTAGCCGACGCTATCGGCGCGGCGGCGGCAAGAATGTAATATGTAATAATAACAACGGTCTGTCAGTTGATTGCAGGAGACCGCAATTTTTGAGCGCAGGTATATTTATCGTATGACTCATATGACGTGGCCGGAGAACCAATGCTGAGCTGGCTTAAAGGCGACAAGGTTGATCATCCTTTGGCAAGCGCCAGGGAAATCAAGCGAGTGGTTGACGCCTTTCCTGCCAAGGATCCGCTGAAAACGCTGGAGGACGCCAGCTATTGGTTGGGTTCTGTCAATGAGGCAGCAGGCTTCAAGGTTGATCAGCGTTTTGAAGTGGTCGGTAGTCTGGATACGGGGACAAAGCGGGCGCAAGAACGTCTGCGCGAGTTGTACGTGACGCTTCAGGAGCATGAGCATATCCAGGAAAAGCGCATCTGGAAGGCATCAACCGATTTTTGGAATAGCCTCGCTGCGGCGTACCTGGTCTGTGTAAAACAGGCGCTGGACGCCAAGAACGTACCCAATGCCTTCAAGTCCAATGTGCCCTTGCTTGCGGCGAGAGCAACGCGCGCGTTGCGGTGTCAAATGCATTGGGTATTGATGCGTTATGGCGTGATGCGGGCCGAATTTTGGTCAGACATCGCGCAATGCGCGTTGCTGGCTGAAGCCGGTGGTGCAGCCGATAAGCTGGTCGACCTTTATGCTGACGGGAGCGCTGCGAGTTCGCAACGCTATGAATTTCTGCGCACGATGATGTTTTGGGCCGCTTCGCCGAGCGGTTTGTCCCCGGTCGAGCACGATATTGCCGAGCGGCTGGTGGTGCATCTCACGCCGAAGTACCGCTTCGATGCCAGGCCCTGGGACGGCTGCGATTACTGTTTTGGTCTTGATGCGTCGCGGCCGCCGTTGCGCTGTGGCGCAGGCGCGCCGGTAAGCGCTGCCACCCGCTATTTTGATGGCGGCGGCGCGTGGCAAGCGGTGCAAGCCCTGTCTGCGGAGTCCAGCGGCGCACGCAACGTGCCGCCGGGCCTCGACTGGGGGCCTGCGGCGGATGGTCCGGCGGTAGCGCGCGCTTTAAAGCATATCGGGTTGAACTGGGCCAAGGAGATGCCGGCGCGGTCATCTACGCGGCGCAGAACAGCCCTGCGCTTGCTGGTGATGCATGGTTTTCAGAGCGTGCAGGGCGCCATCGAACCGGGGATGAGCGAGGGGCTGGATTTTTCCAATACCCTGTCGCATGATTCGTGGATTGCCGAAGATGTGAGTCCTGGCGGCTATGGCGTAGTGGTGCCGGCGGGCAAGGGCGAGTGGTTACGTGTGGGTGTGCTGGTGGCATTGCGAACCGAGACGGAGTCTTCCTGGGATATCGGCATTATCCGGCGCGTGAAGAGTGATGAACTGCGGCAGCACCGCGTCGGCATTCAACTGATCTCAAAATCAGCAGTGCCGGTGTATCTGCGCAAGATGAGCGGCGCAGCGCAGGGCAGCAAACGTCAAAGTGCGATACTGCTGGGTATGCGGGCGTCGCGCAGCGGCAGTGTGCACGTCGTGGCACGCCGTGATCTTTTTGATGCGCACGAACCGCTTGAGGCGATGTACGGCACACCGGCCACGACGGTAACCTTCGGTCCGGGAGGTGTGGTGGAGAGCGGCCAGGATTTCGATTGGCTGCGCTACAAGTTGCTGGACACCATCATCTGAACGATTCCCGCTTTGTCTTTGTAAATGCTGACTGCCGGGGTTGCGGTATGCTTGGCACGCTGCTGGCTATGCTATTGACGTGTGCAACGGTGCCAAGGATGGCGGCACCGCTGAAAATTCATTCCACGATTTTGCTGAAAGCAGCAGATTACGCAAACTGCTTACGATTCAAACGCAGCGCCATTTTCGCCGCAGCAATCAATGCGTCTCTTGTTAGGCCGCGCATTACCGCTTCGTCCGGCAGAGTGCCATAATTGCAACGGCTTCAGATCGTGTAAGTGCGTATTGGGGCATGAATTGCAGGAATTTTCAGTATGAAACTATTGCCGTAACGGGTAGTTGGAGACGGTATGCTGGCTTGGTTTAAACGAGGCAAGGTCGATCATCCGTTGGCGAATCCCGACGTCGCCAAGACGATTGCCGACGCGCTGTCATTGCGGGATCCTTGCAAGGCCCTGGAGGAAGCTAGCCAGTGGTTAAGTTCCATCAACGAGGCCGCCGGGTTCAAGCTTCAACGCCGGTTTGAGTTAATTGACTTGCTGGATGCAGCAACGCGCACGGCGCAAGAGCGGCTGGTCGACATGTACGTCATACTCCCGCAAGGCGATCGCCAGGAAAAAAGAATCTGGCAGGCGGCTAATGATTTCTGGAAACTGCTCGGGGACGGCTATCTTGCGTGCGCCAGGCAATCCAGCGATACCGTCAGTGTTCCCGAAGGCTTGAAGGCGCAGTTGCCGCTGCTGGCAACGCGCGGACTGCGCGCGTTGCGCAATCAAATGAAATGGACGTTGATACACTACGGTATGCTGCGTACCGAGCTTTGGGGCGAATGCGGACGCTTTGCAATGCTTGCGGAATCGGCCGGCGGGGCGGCACAGCAGATTGAGCTCTTTGCGGGCAGCAATATCCAAAGCTCGCCGAGCCATGAATTATTGCGCGTGGTGATGTTTTGGGCGGTGATGCCTGGCGGTTTGTCGCCGGCAGAGCAGGATATTGCAGAGCGGCTGGTGGTCTATCTCACGCTAAAATTCCGTTCGAGCACGCAGGTGGAGGATGAATACGATTACTTTTTTGATCTCGATGGATCGCGTCCGCCGTTGCGTTTTGTCAGAGGTGCTCCGGCGAGTGCTTCGATGCGTTACTTTGATGTGGGCGAGGGCCGCGATGTGCTGCACACGATGTATGTCACGGTGAGCCGTTCCGGGAATCTGCCGGTGAGTGTCAATTGGGGATCTGCTGCGGAAACCAATGTCGTCGTGCGCGTGTTGAAGCATCTATGGGTCAATTGGGCGAAGGCGTTGCCGCCGCGTGCCGCCGCACGGCAAAAATCCGATACCCGTTTGAATGCGGTGCAAGGCTATCAGAATGTGCTGGGCCTGGTGGCGCCGCAAAGTGCGCACGGACTCGCTGCCGCAAGTGCGCTATTGAGTGACTCGTGGATTGCCGAGGATATGAGTTCCGGCGGTTGCGGTGTGATTGTGCCCCACGGTGACGGTGAAGGATTGCGCGTGGGTGTGCTGGTGGCATTGCGGGAGCCGACGAATGCGTCCTGGAAAGTTGGCATTGTCCGGCGTGTTAGCGGACATAATTATCGGCAGCATCATGTCGGGATTCAGTTGATCTCAGGTGCCGCGGCGCCTGCGAGTTGAACGGGCGCTGAACTTTTGCAATCATTGGAATGATGGCCCCCGGGTGTGTCATCAGAGGAGGTTGTATGTTGAATGTGCAGGGTACAGGAGAAGCGGGCGGTGTAGAACATCCGCTGGCGACGTTGGCGGGCGTTCAGAAAATCATCGCTGCGATTCCTGCCGATGACGCGGTACGCGCGGCGCAGGATGGCGTGCAATGGCTGGAGTCGCTTCATGGCATCGTTTATTTTCCGATGTCGCACCGCTATGACGTGATCGACCGCATCGACATGGCGGTGAAGCGCCACGGCGAACACCTGCTCGAACAATATCTCGCGCTCAAGCCCCAGGCCAAGTTCCAGGAAGGCCTGCTGTGGCGCGCGGCGATGGGGTACTGGAAAGCGCTGGGCAGCGCCTATATGGAATGCGTGGCACAGGTTATGGCGGACAAGCGTGCGGTGGAGTCGTTTCGCGAGACATTTCCACAACTGGTCGCCCGTGCGGTGCGCGCACAGGTGTTGCAGATCAAATGGATATTGATGCGCTACGGTTACGTGAACGATATTTACTGGACCGCAGCGGCAAAACTGTACGGCTACGCCGAGGCCGGCGCGTTTCTGGATGACGCGGTTGAGATCTACCCCGGTGAACACGGCCGCAGTTCGGTTCGGCGGGAACTTTTGCGCGCGATGATGCTGGGCGTGTCATCCACGGGCGGACTTTCACCGGCCAAACAACATATTGCAGAGCGCGCGATCGCACATTTTTCGACATCGTTCGTGTCGTCCACCCAGGCGGCTACCGGCTGCAACTTCTTTTTCGATCTGCACGGGGGTATGTCGCCGGCGCGCGTGCTTGCCGAGGCGCCGCGTGGCGCCCGCCTGTTCTATTTTGGCGCAGGTGAAGCACTGGATGCGGCACAAAGCGCCGTCGATGCGGTTAACGAGACCGGAAAATTGCCACCGGAAATGCATCTTAATGCGGACGGAAACGTGGATCATGCCGCCGACACGCTACTGCATCTGGCGTTCAACTGGGAAAAGGAATTGCCGGCACGCGATTCCGTGCGGCGTAAGGTGGCGACGACCTTGCAAATCGTGCAGGGTTTTGAGGGTGTGCTGGCGCTGGGCAGCAAAACCACCCAGGAAACCTGGGTCGTCGAAAATGCGAGCACCGAGGGTTACGGCATTATCGTGCCCGAACGCCGGGGCGAATGGCTGCAGGTGGGTGTGTTGATCGGGTTTTTGCCCGAGGATGAGAATGCCCAATGGGGCGCCGGCGTGGTGCGGCGGGTTGAAACCGATGCACGAGGTCAACGTCGTGTGGGCGTGCAGGTGCTGAGCCGTGCGGTAGTGCCAGGTACCATGTGTACGTGGCATTCCAACGGAGTGCGCGGAGCACCGCACAATGTGGTACTGCTGGGTGCAGTGCCGTCACGCAGCGGTTACCTGCAGGCGCTGTTGCGGCCGGAATCGTTTACCTTGCGCGATGGGCTCGAAGCGACGCGCCTGTCGGATGGACGATCATTTGTGGTGATGCCGTCGGGATTGGTTGAATCAGGGCCGGATTTTGACCGCGTTCGTTTCAAGGTGAGTTGAGCGGCGCACGGTGCCGATACGATCCATGCGCTAATGGCTGAGCACCCGCTTCAGCCAGGCGCCGATATCGCGCACTTCTTCCAGGCACACCGAATGCTGCATCGGGTACTCGCGCCACTCCACCGCGTAACCCGATTCAACCAGCAGATCGCTCGAATTTTTCCCCATCGCATACGGCACCACCGCGTCTTGCGTGCCGTGCGCGATCAACAGCGGCGTTTTCGCGTTGGCGGCGCTGGCCTCAGCGGCGAAGCTGTCGACACACGGCAGATAACAGGATAGCGCCATCACACCGGCGAGCGTATCCGGGTAGCGCAATCCGCTTTGCAGGGCGATGGCGCCGCCTTGGGAGAACCCTGCTAACACTATGTTTTTACTGGATATCTTTCGTTCAACTTCGCGCGCGATCAGGCGTCCGATTTGTGCCTGCGACTGGCGCACGCCCTTTTCGTCGGCGCGTTTGGTTTTGCCTTCGAGATCGCCGAACGAAACGTCGTACCACGCCCGCATCACATGACCGTTGTTGATAGTTACTGGCATCATCGGCGCATGTGGAAATATAAAGCGTATCGCCGGTGCGCCGGACAAATCGAGTTCGCTGACGATGGGCACGAAATCATTGCCGTCTGCGCCCAAGCCGTGCATCCAGATGACGG
>Ga0193752_1002711_pt1 | contig 12925 bp, 8 predicted proteins | sample H1c1metaG_FD_144924 | JGI IMG/M metagenome (GOLD analysis project Ga0193752, IMG submission 144924) | Soil microbial communities from a riparian zone of the East river system, Colorado, United States - H1c1 | ecosystem: Environmental > Terrestrial > Soil > Riparian zone | place: USA: East River... | reverse complement strand
GCTACAGGTAAATTCAGCTATGGTGATTTTTTCAAGCCCCGGTCCGAAGGGATGACCAGGCAAAATAATCTTGTCAACTGGAGACACCGCGAGAATGCCTTCGAGGACTTCAACAACCAATACCTTATCCCGCATGCGGAATCTACCAGGGGTCCAAAGGTCGCTACTGCTGATGTAAACAAGGATGGTCTGGAAGATCTGTATGTGTGTGGGGCCAAAGACCAGGCCGGTGAATTGCTGATTGGACAAAAGAATGGTGGTTATCGTTCCGCCGATACCGCCGTATTCAATAAGGGAAGTGCTTCAGAAGAAGTGGACGCGCTTTTCGTTGACGTCAATAACGATGGCCACCCGGATCTGTATGTGGTCAGTGGTGGCAACGAATATTCCGGCGCTCATCGGGCACTACTGGATAAACTGTATATCAATGATGGCAGGGGAAGGTTCGAGTCTTCCGAAAATGCATTGCCTCTAATCCTCGAAAATAAATCCTGCGTTACAGCGGCGGACATTGACAAAGACGGGGACATGGACCTTTTCATCGGCACCCTTGCCAACTCAAAAGCCTATGGAGTTCCCCAGACTTCTCACCTCTTGCTGAATGATGGCAAAGGAAATTTTTCGCAGGCCGACCCTGGCACCATCTCACTGACGGACATCGGTATGGTGACCAGCGCGCAATTTGCCGATATGAACAAGGATGGCTGGGTTGATCTTATTGTGGCGGGAGAATGGATGCCCCTTGTTGTTTTTATCAATGAGAAGGGCAAATTTCGAAAGGAGACAATCCCTGGTTCTACCGGTCTCTGGCAGACGATATTTGTTGATGATTTGAATAAGGACGGGTCGCCTGACATCCTCGGTGGCAACTGGGGATGGAACTCAAAGCTATGGAGCGGAAAGAATGGACCTTTGAAATTGTATGTATCTGATTATGATAAAAATGGTCAGGCAGACCAGCTGATGTCCTACACTCTTGAGGGCCGGGAATATCCTTTCCTGGCCAAGGATGAGGTGGAACGATCACTTCCGTTATTAAAAAAACATTACCTGAAATATGGCGAATACGCGGGTGTGGAAATGAAAGATGTTTTCTATGGTTGGGTAGACAGCATCAAACCCATACAGGCGGAGCGATTGGGATCAGCCGTTTTTTTTGGCAACGGCAAAGGGGGATTCCAGATCACAGACCTGCCTGCCGATCTTCAACTCGCCCCAATCATGTGCTTTCAGAAAATGACCAGCGGCTCGGCCACGCCGGATATCTATTTTGCAGGAGGAAACTTTTTTGATGTCATACCGTACGAAGGACAGTACGATGCCCGGGCAATGAGTGCATTCCGGTATGAAGAAGGAAAGATATCAGTATCGCATGATCGTTTCAACCCAATGTTCAAGTCGCAGGTTAGGGACCTGCAATGGTTAAAGATCACTGGCACCGACAGTGTGCTGGCTGTTGCGGCGAATGATGACAGTCTCCGTTTATTCCGGATCAACAGCCACATCCTTTTTCACTGAACTTCAAAATCTGGCAAATGAAAATATTCCACGTTGTCATATTGGTTTGTATTGTCGTTATTGCCTCATTTGCATCTGAGGCGCAGAGCATCCCGGTCGAAAAGAGGATACTGAAAAAACTTTCCGACAGCGCCCTTCTCGACCTGGTGCAGAAACAAACCTTCCGTTACTTCTGGGATTTTGCGCACCCCGTCAGCGGTATGGCCAGGGAAAGAAGCAACATCACTTCCGAATATGGACACGAAGTGGTGGCCGTCGGCGGCACGGGTTTCGGCATCATGGCGATCGTTGTGGCGGTGGAAAGGAAATGGATCACGCGCGAACAGGCCGTGGAGAGAATGAATAAGATCATCCGCTTCCTGATGAAGGCAAACTGTTATCATGGCATGTACCCGCATTGGCTGGATGGATCCACAGGAAAAATCATTCCTTTCAGCCGCCGCGATGATGGCGCCGACATTGTTGAGTCGGCCTACCTGTTCCAGGGTTTGCTGACCGCGCGTGAATATTTCGATAAAGACAATGAGCAGGAGAATTTCCTTCGCAGACGGATCACCTGGATATGGAACGAAGCCGACTGGACGTGGTTCACCCGCGGTGGGCTGAGCATGTTGTTCTGGCATTGGAGCCCCAACAATGGCTGGGCCATGAACAATGAGATCCGCGGGTGGAACGAATGCCTCATCACTTATGTGCTGGCGGCGGCTTCGCCGAATTTTAGTATTAACCGGGACGTGTATGATAGAGGATGGGCCAACAGCAGTCATTTCAGGAACGACCGTGAATACTATGGCATCAAACTGCCACTGGGTTTCGACTATGGCGGACCGTTATTCTTCGCGCACTATTCTTTTCTTGGACTTGACCCCCATGGCCTGAAGGATAAGTACGCCGACTACTGGCAACAGAATCTGAATCATACGTTGATCAATCACAAACACTGTGTGGTGAATCCAAAACATTATAAAGGATACGGTGAAAATTGCTGGGGACTGACCGCCAGTGACAATCAGCACGGATATGCCGCGCATTCGCCAACAGAAGACCTCGGAGTGATTAGTCCAACGGCGGCACTCTCATCCTTCCCTTATACCCCCGAATTCTCGATGAAGGCGCTCCGTCATTTTTATGAGGACCTTGGCGACAGGATCTGGACGGAATATGGATTTGCCGACGCTTTCAATGAAACAGAAAACTGGTATGGTAAAACTCATATTTCCATCGACCAGGGACCGGCCATCGTGATGATCGAGAACTATCGCAGCGGACTTTTGTGGAAATTATTTATGAGAAATACGGAAATACAAAATGGATTGAGGAAATTGGGCTTTCAGAGTCCTTATCTGAAAACTATTGCGCCATAAAATCTTGCCATGAAACGATCCATGCTTCGCCTGCTCCTAATTTGTATTAACAGTTCGCTGTTGTTCACAGCCTGTTCTCAAAATTCATCAGACCCATTCAAACCGGAAATTGATGCATTCAAGGCTGCCGATAAAAAATCATTTCCACCGTCCAACGCCATCCTCTTTATTGGCAGTTCATCCTTCACCATGTGGAGTGATGTGCAGAGTTATTTTCCTGGTTATACCATCATCAACCGTGGCTTTGGAGGATCTGGTATCAACGACATCATAAAATACGCGAAGGATATCATCCTGCCCTATCATCCAAAACAGGTGGTGATCTATTGCGGTGAGAACGATGTGGCCGCGGGTAACGTTACGGGCACCGATGTGTTCCAACGATTCACCCAATTGTTCAACTTTATCAGGAACAGAGTCCCTGAAGCAAGCATAGTTTATGTGTCTATGAAACCCAGTCCGAGCAGGGAGAAGTTCAGGCCGATCTTTGAGGATGGAAATAAAATGATCCAGGACTTCTTATCGCGCTACCCGAAAACCGGATTTGTTGACGTCTATCCTCTCATGTTGACACCAGATGGGAAAACGCGGCCGGAATTGTATCTGGACGACCAGCTCCACATGAAACGTGCGGGATATGCGATCTGGAAACAGGCCATTTTGCCCTACCTCCTAAAGTAAAATTTACTTAACTTCCTCGAAATCAATGTAATCATCCGCCTTGGGACCCGGCGAAGTGGTGGATGAATGCGAAGCCGAGGATGCGGATTTTGAGGATCCGTTACCGGCTGTATAGGTGGAACCGCTCTGGTAGCCACCCTGAGGAGGATAGGATTCATAGCCAGGGCGCTGCCCCTGCATCTTGTCCTGGAAGTCTTTTACCTGGGAGCGCATCTGACGGGTTGCCTGGAAGATCGGCACAATGAAATTGAAGATAAACCTGAACAGAAAATAGAACACCAGGGTCCATATAATGTAGCTGATCATGACATAAAATTACGGTAATCAGGGATAAGAAATTGTTAAGAGCCCTTCCATATTCACATAAGTTTGGAATGAATAGGCAAACAGTCTTACCTTTGCAAAGGCAAAAGACAAAATCGAAGGGAACGGAATCGTTCCCTTCTTTATTTCGCATGACGAATGAATCGCAAACAAAGACATTGCAGCAGATGGTTGAGGGGCTTATCTCCCAGGACGAAGATTTGTTCCTTGTCGACATCAGCATCAGACCGACGAACAATATAAAGGTCTTCCTCGACGGAGACAAAGGCATATCCATTGAAAAATGCGTGGCGATCAACCGGCAACTATACCGCCAGATCGAAGAAAGCTCCCTTTTTCCCGCGGATGACTTTTCACTCGAAGTATCATCGCCGGGACTGGATGAACCCCTGAAACTGTTCAGGCAGTACAAGAAAAATCTCGGCAGGAAGGTGGAAGTAGTCGGAAAGGACGGAGTCAGGTTGGACGGCCTGTTGAAGGAAGTGACGGAAGATGGCATCCTCGTCGAAGAGCAGAGGGGCAAAGGAAAAAAGCAGGAAACCATTTCCCATACCATTTTATTCGAATCAATTAAAACAACAAAAATTCAAATAGTTTTCTAAACCCTGTTTGAAAAACAGGAAACAAACCGGATGTTATGGCCAGCATAAACCTCATCGACGCTTTCCAGGACTTTAAAGAAGCCGAAAACATTGACCGTCCCACCATGATGAAGGTGGTGGAAGACGTTTTCAAAACTCTTCTGCGCAAAAAATATGGCAGTGACGAGAACTTTGACGTGATCGTAAATGCCGAGAAAGGTGACCTTGAAATTGTGAGGCGGCGCATGATTGTTGACGACGGTGCCGTGGCCGATCCTCTTGCCGAGGTCGGATACAGCGAGGCCGTCAAGATCGAACCCGATTTTGAAGTGGGAGAGGAACTCTATGAGGAGATCAACATTATGGATTTTGGCCGCCGCGCCATCCTGGCCGCCAAGCAAACGCTCGCCAGTCGCATCAGCGACCTGAAAAAGAATGTGCTGGTCAAGAAGTACGGCGAACGTTCCGGCGAGATCATCAGCGCTGAGGTTTACCAGGTCTGGAAGAAAGAAATCCTGCTTCTGGATGAGGAAGGCAGTGAGCTGATCCTTCCCAAGTCGGAGCAGATCCCTCAGGACTATTTCAAGAAAGGAGAGAATATCCGCGCAGTGGTGAAAAAAGTAGAACTCAAAAATAATTCACCGGTAATCATACTTTCACGCACTTCTCCCTCATTTCTGGCGAAATTGCTTGAAATTGAGGTGCCGGAGATTTTTGACGGTCTGATCGTGATTAAAAAAATTGTTCGCGAACCAGGAGAAAGAGCGAAAGTTGCCGTAGAATCCTATGACGACAGGATCGATCCGGTGGGTGCCTGCGTAGGCATGAAGGGAAGCCGTATCCATGGCATTGTGCGGGAACTGAAGAATGAGAACATCGACGTGATCAACTGGACCAATAACACCCAGTTGCTGATCCAGCGGTCGCTGACCCCTTCAAGGATCACCAGCATGGAGCTCGACGGAGAGAAGAAGCACGCCAATGTTTACCTCAAGCCCGACCAGGTTTCACTGGCCATTGGGAAAAAAGGGGTAAACATCAAGTTGGCCCAGGAATTGACCGGCTATACCATTGACGTGTTCCGCGACACTGAAGGTGAACCACAGGAATTTGACATCGATCTGGAAGAATTCAGCGATGAGATCGAAACCTGGATCATTGACGAATTCAAACGCATCGGTTGCGATACTGGCCGCAGCGTACTTGCCCTGACCCCGGCAGAACTGGAAAGAAGAACAGACCTTGAGATCCAGACGATAGAAGACGTCCGGAAAATCTTAAAAGCAGAATTCGAAAAAGAATAACATCATTTTGCTCCCTTTGCCGGAGCAGCTGGTGTGTTAATCAGAATCTTGAGCTGTGCAGACAGCGAAAGAACAAAATAATTGTCTTAAAATAACGAATGGCAGAAACAACAACACCCAGATTAATGGCGGCCGCCAAGGAGTTCAACGTTGGTAAGGATACCCTCGTGGACTTTCTGGTGGCCAGAGGCTTTAGCAGCGATGATCTGAAACCAACATCCAAGCTCACCGAAGACATGTACCGCTCACTGCAACAGGAGTTCGCGGGCGACAAGGTGGCCAAGCTGAAGAGCGATCAGATAGACCTGCCAAAGGGGACTACTGAAGCCCGCAAACGTAAGGAGGACGAAGCGGTCCTGTTCCAGAAGGGCCCCCGCAAACTTGCGGAGGAAGCCGCAGCTGCCGCGGCAGCGGCAGAAGCTGCGCCCAGGGCTGCCAGCGCTGCTGAAGGAAGTTCATGGGCGAATGCCCCTGCTGCTGCTGTGACCAATGGAACTTCGGTGAAGGCTGAAGCCTCAGCGAAGGCGGAAGCGCCTGTTAAGGAGGAAGCTAAACCGGAACCAGTAGCTAAGGCCACTGCCCCCGACACTGCAGAACCTCCGGCAACCGTGCCCGACGAAGCGGTAGCGAAGACGGAAAGCCCGAAGTCAAAAGCAGCTGCGTCCGCCGAAACCCCGGCGAAGACGGAAAGCCCGAAGTCAAAAGCTAAAGAGGAAAATAAGGAAGTCCCCGTAGCAAAAGAAGCCGAAAAAACACCGGAACACATAAAAATAGACGCTCCCGAATTGGAAGAACCCGTGGTCCTGGATAAGATCGACCTCTCAACGATCGACTCTTCCACCCGCCCTAAAAAAACGACGAAGAAAAAAGAAGAAGCAGCACCTACTGCTTCGGCCGCCAAAGCCCCCTCAGAAGGGGCGACGGCAAAGAAGGCCGCGCCCGCCGAAGCTTCAGCGAAGGCGGAAAGCCCCGAAGTAAATGCTGACGAAACTGCCCCTGTGATCACTAATATCCGCGCCGACAAACTGGAAGGCCCCAAGATCCTGGGAAAAATAGACCTGCCTACGACCGGGGCGCCGAAACCAGCAACCAACGACGAAAAAAGACAACGCAAACGCATACCGATCCAGAGAAAGGATACACCGGTGCAAAGAAATGATCTCTTCAAAAGAAGAGACGACACCCCGCGTCCTCCCGGACAGGGTGGAATATCCCATGGCGGCGGGGGAGCAACATTCCGTCCCGGACAGAATCGCAGCGGTCCCGGTCAGCATCGCCCGGCTGCATCTGGTCCACGCCCCGCGTTTCTGCCTCGCGAACAGAAAGAGATCGATAAGAAAGAGATCCAGGATAAGATTCGCGAAACCCAGGCCAAGCTTGCCGGTTCGGGCGGCAGGGGTAAAAGCCTCAAGGCTAAATACCGCCGCGCAAAACGCGATGAAGTTTCTGATCAAGCCGGGGGTGAAGAACTGCAGGACAACAAACTGCAGCTGACCGAATTCATCAGCGTCAGCGAACTGGCCAACCTGATGGATGTGAGCTATTCCGAAGTCATCGGAAAATGTATGAGCCTGGGTCTGATGGTATCCATCAACCAGCGTCTCGACGCGGAGGTGATTGAGTTAGTATCGAGCGAGTTTGGTTTCGATGTTGAGTTTATCGACATGGAGAAACAACTGGAAATGGAAGAGATGGAGGAAGAAGATCCGGATGAAAACCTGAGCTTCAGGGCGCCGATCGTCACCATCATGGGTCACGTTGACCATGGTAAGACTTCACTTCTCGATTACATCAGGAGCGCTAATGTGGTAGCCGGTGAAGCGGGTGGTATAACCCAACACATCGGAGCTTATGAAGTGACCCTCCCTAATGAAAAACACATCACCTTCCTCGATACGCCGGGTCACGAAGCATTTACTGCCATGCGTGCCCGTGGTGCGAAAGTGACGGACATCGCGGTGATCGTGGTCGCCGCCGACGATGCGGTGATGCCACAAACCAGGGAGGCGATCAGCCATGCCCAGGCTGCTGGCGTGCCGATGATCTTCGCGATCAACAAGATTGATAAAGAAGGAGCCAACTCCGCGAAAATATATGAACAGCTGGCTGGGATGAATATCCTGGTTGAAGCCTGGGGCGGTAAGTTCCAGAGCCAGGAGCTGTCTGCCAAACAGGGTCTGAACGTCGACCTCCTGCTGGAAAAGATCCTGCTGGAAGCTGAAATTCTTGACCTTAAGGCAAATCCCGAAAGGGAAGCTATGGGAACCATTGTGGAAGCCAGCCTCGACAAGGGCCGCGGCTATGTGGCTACGGTACTGGTGCAGAACGGGACCCTTCGCCTCGGCGACCTGGTGGTTTCGGGACAGTATTTTGGAAAGGTGAAGGCCATGTTCAACGAACGCAACAAGCGTTCTGAATTGGCTCCTCCATCTACCCCCGTACTGATACTGGGACTCAACGGGGCTCCCCAGGCCGGTGAAAAATTCAGGGTATATGCCGAGGAAGCAGAGGCCAAGGAAGTGGCCAATCGCCGCGCCCAGATCCTGCGCGAACAGGGAATTCGTACCAAGAAACACATCACACTTGACGAGATCGGTCGCCGACTTGCACTCGGAAACTTCAAACAACTTAACCTCATCATCAAGGGTGATGTGGATGGTTCTGTAGAAGCCCTGAGTGACGCCTTGCAGAAACTCTCTACTGAAGAAATAGCCGTGAGCATCGTGTTGAAAGGAGTCGGCGCCATTACAGAGAGTGATGTGTTGCTGGCCACTGCCTCCGACGCCATCCTCATCGGGTTCAACGTCCGGCCTTCCAGCCAGGCATCCAAACTTGCCGAATCTGAAGGGGTGGAAATCAAGACTTACTCGATCATTTACAACGTGATTGATGAAGTGAAGAGTGCGATGGAAGGCATGCTTGAACCGAAGATCCAGGAGAAGATTGTTGCGAATGTGGAAGTCAGGAATGTGTTCAAGTTCGACAAGGCCACGGTGGCAGGATGTTATGTGCTGGATGGAAAGATTTATCGCAATTCCAAGGTCAGACTGATCCGCGACGGCATCGTGATCTATCCAACCGGCGAAGGTGCTTCTGCTGAACTGCAGTCCCTGAAACGCTTCAAGGACGACGTGAAGGAAGTAAGCTCAAGTATGGAATGTGGTCTTACGATCAAGAACTACTCCGACATTCAGGTAGGGGATATCGTGGAAGCCTACGAGGAAGAAGAAGTTAAGAGAACACTATAAGTTTTGCATTTCCTTAGGATGATCAAATCTATTTTTGAAAGGTGAAAATTCTATCAATAATGCTGGCGGCCGGATTATTGTCCGTGACTGCTGCTGCGCAGCAGAAAGTGGTGGCCGACAAGATCGTTGGCATCGTGGGCGACAAAGTGATCCTGCAGTCGGACATCACCAATGCGGTCAGTGACCTGCAACGCCAGGGAACGCAGTTGCCTCCGGACGTGGAGTGTTACATCATGGAGCAGCAACTGATCAACAAGGCATTGGTGGTACAGGCCGAAAAGGACTCGATCGTGCTTGGCGATGATGAGATCGAGTCACTCCTCGACAACCAGATCCGTGGATTTGTGAATCAGTACGGGTCCAAAGAAGCCCTGGAAGAGATCGCGGGTCGTACGGTTTACCAGATCAAGGAAGATTTCCGTCCCGCATTCCGGGAAAGAGAGCTGGCCAAAAAGATGCAGCAGAAGATAGTTGAAACAGTAAAGATCACGCCGCAGGAGGTGAAGGCCTATTTTGATAAAATTCCACCCGACAGTCTTGCCTTCATTGAATCGGAACTCGAACTGGGTGAGATCATCGTGTATCCCAAACCCAGCCGCGACCTTGAAAAACTGGCTATGGATGAACTGGCCGATTTCAAAAACCAGGCAGAAACGGGTAAGGCCAGATTCGAATCCCTCGCCTCGCTGTACACCGATGATCCTGGCAGCAAGAACACTGGGGGCAGTTACAATATAAACAGAACCGAAAAGACCATGGACGCCGCATTCATCAACCAGGCATTTAGGTTGAAGGAAGGTCAGATCTCGCCTGTGTTCAAATCCAAATTCGGCTACCACATCATCCAGATGGTCAGCAGGGCCGGGGATGACGCGGTGGTCCGTCATATTCTCAGGATTCCGAAAGTAACGGAAACCGAAGTAAAGGAAGCAGTGCAGAAACTGGATACTGTCAGAAATCAGCTTGTTGCCGGCACACTCCCCTTCGGAGCTGCGGTTGCCCGCTACAGTGAGGAGGAAAGTTCCAAGTACACAGGCGGCATGCGCCAGGGCCGTAGTGGCAATGGAAATTTTTTGACCATCGATGAACTCGATAAGGACCTCGTTGGTGTACTTAAGGATCTGAAAGTGGGACAATATTCCAAACCGACACCATTTACCGACGAAAGAGGCAAACAGGGAGTGCGCATCGCCTACCTCAAGTCACGCACTGAGCCACACAGGGAGAACCTTAAGGACGACTACAACCGGGTTGCCCAGAGGGCCCTTGAGGAGAAGAAACAGGAGGTTATGGAAAAATGGTTCGCCCAACAGATATCCTCCTACTACCTGCTTATTGACAACCAATTCACTCAATGCGGAGGACTCAGCAACTGGATCAGATATGCCGCAAAGGCCGGAAACTGATACAGATAAACACGTAAACTCGCTAAATACGAAGCCCCGTGCAATTTACGGGGCTTTTTTACGCTATACCTTGTGCGCTCCTGTGCGCAAACCGAACAAAGCCCAGACCCGGGAAACTATGTCAACAAAAAACCAGGTAAAGAAAAAAATCACTGGCAAGGCGCCGAAAGTGACAAAACCGGCCCCAAGTGAAACCCGACTTCGACTGAAGTTATCGGGCCTTTCGAAAGAATTCGATCAGCTTAAACGTATTCGCGAAGATTATGAGGAAGTGATGCAGAATGCAACGGAAGCTATTTTCAAAATTGACGCGGAAGGGAAATTCTATTTCGTATCCGGTGAATTCGGTCGCCTCCTGGGGTACAGACAGGAAGACGTGGCGGGCCATCATTTCACCTCCATTGTTCATCCCGATGAACAGGAGACAACCGTTGAAATAGTCAAAGTACTTATGCAGTTTGGCAAAGCCAAGGATAACCTGATCTTCCGCGTCAGGCATAAAGATGGACCCTACTTGTGGGTAAACTGTTCGGCTGTGTGTTTTTTTGACGAAAATGGCGCGGCCACACATATCCTTGGTTTTGCCCATGATTTCACCCAGCAACAGCGCTTAATCGAAGAACTCCGCAGCTCTGAAAAAGCACTATTGATAAGTGAAGAGCGATATCACTCGCTTTTTGATGCCATGGCCGAGGGCATTGTGATGATGGATGCCTCTGGAAAAATTATCACCTGTAATAAAAGTGCCGAAAGGATCTTCAACGTATCCAGGGAACAGATACTAAAATTCGACCGGAACGTTCAGTCGGATTATGTGCATGCCGATGGGTCGCCATTTCCCGCTATGGACCACCCGGCATACCAGACACTGAAGACTGGTGAGGCATACAGGGAAGTAGTAATAGGTATACATCGTGGTGTAACAATTATTTGGATCTCGGTTAATACGGCGCCAATATATTACACCGAGGATAAGTCAAAGCCAGATGCGGTAGTCGTTTCATTCATTGATATTACCCAGGCGAAATCCGACAGGGAGGAACTCCAGGTCAACCAGCAGTTTCTGCAGTTGGAAAAAGAAGTCCTTGAACTGAATGCGCGTCCCGCCATCACCGTTGGTGAGGTGGCAGATTGCTTTTTGCAGGGTCTTGAAAAGATCTTTCCGGGCATGTACTCCACGCTGCTTTCCCCCCATCCGGATGGCGTACACCTGAAGATTGTATCGGCGCCTGGATTGCCCGCGATATTTTCGGATATTTTACCGCTGGTCGAGATCGGTCCGGACTCCACAACCAGTGGAAAGGCGATGTTCCTGAAAGAGGTTGTGATTACGGATAACATCGCGGTTGACGCCAGTTGGAGTCGTCTCTCGGGATTTGCAGAGCAGTTCGGGTTCAAATCTTCCTGGTCATTTCCCATCCTCAACCGGGCAGATGAAGTGCTGGGAACGATTACGGCTTATCATACTTATCATGCGCTTCCTGAGAAGAAGGAATTCAAAATCTTCGACAGGGTAAGAAACCTGTTAAGGATCATCATTGAAAATAAAATGGCCGAGGAAGAAGTGAAGCTGAGTAATGAAAAATACCTTAGCGCCACCAAGGCGATGGCACAGGCGGCGGTCGACGCACAGGAGAAGGAGCGCGCCGACATCGGCTATGAACTGCACGACAATGTCAACCAGATCCTTTCTACTTCGAAACTTTATCTTGAACTGGCGAAAAACGATGATGCACAGCGGATGGATCTGATTTCGCGAAGTATTTCAAGTATAGGCGACGCAGTTGCGGAAATCCGGCATATTTCGCAATCCCTGGTGCCCGCCAGCATTGATGATCTCGGGTTAATTGCCTCGATTGATGACCTTTTGGAAAATATTCGTTTCACAAAAGCGTTAAATGTTGAATTCTTCCATACCGGAGAGGTGGAATCCCTCATCCGCGAGAAAATAAAACTCGTCATTTTCCGGATCATACAGGAACAGGTCACCAATGTGCTGAAGCATGCTGAGGCGACCAATATCTTCGTTGATCTGGTGGCCGAACCCGGAATGATCGAGCTTTCAATTTCTGATGATGGTAAGGGATTTGATGCAGAACACATAAAGACAAAGAAAGGCGTGGGCCTGAAAAATATTGCAAACCGGGTAGAACTGGTCAATGGTAAGATCCGGATTGAATCGACACCAGGAAAAGGGTGTAAATTAAGAATCAGTATTCCTATTTAAAGCTAAAACCTGCGCGATATGGAAAAGATCACAGTATTGATTGCTGACGATCACAAACTCATCAGAGAAACCTGGAGTTTTATTTTGAATGGGGACCCAAGATTTCAAGTAGTTGCCGAATGTGGAGATTCCGAACAGGCCGTGGAAATGGCCCGGCAGAAACATCCGAACGTTGTGTTGATGGACATCAACATAATGCCGATTTCAGGCTTCGAAGCCACTGAACGCATCAGGAAAGTATCTCCCAAGACCCGTGTTATCGGTGTTTCCAT
>Ga0193752_1002710_pt1 | contig 12929 bp, 10 predicted proteins | sample H1c1metaG_FD_144924 | JGI IMG/M metagenome (GOLD analysis project Ga0193752, IMG submission 144924) | Soil microbial communities from a riparian zone of the East river system, Colorado, United States - H1c1 | ecosystem: Environmental > Terrestrial > Soil > Riparian zone | place: USA: East River... | reverse complement strand
AGGCCGTCGCGACCACGCGGTTCTCCACGCGTGCAAAGACCGCGTCGCCGGGCTTCGGCGTCTCCGAGAACTTCCCTTTGAAATCGATGCGGTACTTCGCAAGCACCGCCGCGGCGTCGGCGCAGGTGGTTGGATCCGGCGTGCACGGCCCGGACGCGATGTGCGTCGGATCGTCCCCCGTGACGTCCGAGATGATGAGCGCCAGCACCGGCGCGCGGCACGCCGCCGCCAGCCTGCCGCCCTGGATCGCGGACAGATGCTTGCGTACCGTGTTGATCTCCTGGATGTCGGCGCCGCTCCTCAGGAGCTGCGAAGTCAGCGCCTTGAGCTCCGCCATCGACACGCCCGGCCCCGGCAGCGCCAGCAGGCTGGAGCCGCCACCCGAAAGAAGCGCCAGGAGCAGATCGTCCGGGCCGAGCTCCCCGGTCGTGCGCAGAATCTCCTTCGCCGTCTGCTCCCCTGCTTCGTCCGGAACGGGATGCCCTGCCTCGACGACCCTGATCCGGCCGGTCGGCAGCCCGTGCTGGTATCGCGTGACCGCAATCCCGTCGAGCGCCGCATTCGCCGGCCAGTGGTTCTCCACCGCCAGCGCCATCGACGCCGCCGCCTTGCCGGCCGCCGCTACGAACGTGCGCCCTCGCGGCGGCCGTGGCAGATGCGGCGCGAGGATCCTCAGCGGATCGGCCGCCGTAACCGCGGCGTGGAAGCTCTCTTCGAGCACTTCTTTGCGATTCATGCAAGCCCCATTGTGCACAATGCACGAACGGTAATGGGCCTCTTCGGACTACCATAGCTGCCTTGGGAGGGAGTTGCCTTGGACGAGCGTGCCGCCCAGTTGCTGGATCGCGGGCTCATAGATGAGATCAGGAAGATCGAGCACGCCTCGGGGCAGAAGGACCTTTTCTCAGGGTTCGTCCGCAAGCTCGAAGGTTTTCTCGCGGGCTTCAGCGCGGACTTTTCCAATCTCGTCGCTCGTGGCGACACGGCCGGCGCGGTGCGCGCCGCGCATACGCTGAAGGGCACCTGCCGCCAGCTCGGTGCCCTGGCGCTGGGCGATCTGTTCGCCGAGATCGAGAACAGCGCCAAGGACGGCGACTATGCCGAGGCGAAGCGCAAGTTCGACGGCAGTGCCGTCCTGATCGCGCAGTCCATCGAAGCGCTGAAGCAGGCGTAGGCCCGCGCCGGCCAGCGTCCTGGCCCACTCCTCGGGGCGTCCCACCTGAGCGCCCGGCAGCGGCCCACCAGACCACGACATCGTCCAGGGCCCATAGTGCGGTAGCGCGCGGATGAAAACTCTGGAATTCGCCATAATAGACAGATAGATATGCGGCCCGATTGCAAAACAAGGTTAGGAGCCCGCGGCACTCTGGCGGGGGCGGCGATACTAGGCGACTTCATCCAAGGGATTCGTAGTGGCTGACATGGTTCTGGTGTTGTGCATTCTGATGAGCGCGTACTTCATACGCGGCATCACGGGCTTCGGCTCCGCGCTGATCTCGGTGCCGCTGCTGGCGCTCTCGCAGCCGCTGCAGTTTGCAGTTCCGCTGGTCCTCGCGCTCGACTTCACTGCATCGCTGGTTCTGGGCGGCGTCAACCGGAAGCAGGCGAACTGGCAAGAGATCAAGGTCCTGCTGCCGTTCGGAATGGTGGGCGCCTGCATCGGCGCGTATGCGCTGGTGACGCTTCCCACCACTCCGATATTGCTGACGCTGGGCGCCTTCACGATGTTCTTCGGCTTTCGCAACATCTTCGGCCTGGAGCCGGTGGGGCAGCTGTCGCGGGTATGGGCCATCCCTGCGGGCCTGGCCGGCGGCAGCGCCGGCGCGCTGTTCGGCGCCGGCTCTCCACCCTACATCATGTACCTGACGCGCCGCCTGCTGGACAAGGGCGCCGTGCGCGCCACGTTCTCGTGGCTGATCGCCATCGACGGCGGCTTCCGGCTCGCATTGTTCCTGTTCGCCGGCCTGCTGCTCGATCCGAAGCTGCAGATCGCCTATGCGCTGGGCCTGCTGCCCATGGCGCTCGGTCTTTACATCGGCAACAAGGTGCATCTGGACATCACCAGCGAAGGCATGCTGCGGGTGGTGGGTGCGCTGCTCGTGCTGAACGGTTCGATGCTGTTCCTGAAAGTGGCGATTTGAGACGACTCGCGACAAACGGTTTGAAGGGGGCATGATCATGATGCGAAGAGCAATTGGGTGCGCCGCGACGATCCTGGCCGCGGTGCTCGCCATCCACGCGCCGGGCGCCGCCGCGCAGCAGGCCTACAGCTTCAATGTCTTGAACCAGCGCAGCATCGCGCTGACCGCGCAGTACTGGAACCCGATCCTCACCCACGTCAGCAAGAAAAGCGGCGTTCCGTTGGAGCTGAAGCTGGCCAAGACAGCCCAGGAAGGCAATGCGATAGCCGAGAAGCACGGCTATGACTTCCTCTACACCAACCACTTCTTCACCCCGGAGCGCGATCGCCTCGGCTACCGGGTCATAGCGCGCCCCGCCGGTCCCGGCATCCGCTCGCAGCTCGTGGTGCCGGAGGATTCGCCGATTCAAACCCTGCAGGACTTGCAGGGCAAGGACGTCGGCTTCGTCTCGCGGGACGGCTTCACCGGCTATTGGCTGCCGCTGGACGCGCTGCTGCGGGCCAAGGTGAACGTCAACGTCATCTTCACCGGAAACCAGGAAGCCTCCTCCGCGCAGCTGAGAGTCAACAAGATAGCGGCCGCCGCGGTCAACAGCTCGGTCATGGCGCGCTACGCGCGCCGCGAATCGTTCGCCTACCGCGCACTCTGGACTTCGGAGATCTACCAGGACCTGTGCATCATGGCCAATCCCAAGGTGCCGGCGGACAAGGTGGCCGCAGTCAGGGCCGCCCTCGTCAATATGGCCAAGGACCCGGAAGGCCGCCAGGTGCTCGAGGCCGGCGCCGAGCTGCTCAAGAGCACCGGCGAGCTGGGCTTCGTCGCGTCCGAGAATCGCGACTACGACAACTACCGCAAGTTCTACCGGACCACGCAGGTCAAGTAGGGCCGCCGCACAGGAGCGACGATGGACAAGATTCGCGCGTTTCGATTCTGGAAAGACTGGGGGCTGGTATCGCGCCTCATGCTTGCCGTGGGAATCGCGATCGTCACCGGCGGCGGCGTGCAGACCGCCCTGCTGGTGGCGGAGGGTGCGGCCGAGCATTCGGCCCGGCTGACGCGCGAGCAGACCGAAACGCTGGCCTTCCTTGCGCCGCTGGTGGCCGACCAGGCGCTGGTCGGGGACTACGCGGCGATCGGCCAGCTGCTGAAGAACCAGGTCAAGAAGGGCGAGGTCGACCGCTTCGCGTGGACCGACCGGGACGGCAAGACGCTGGTCGCCCAGGACGAGCCGGATGCACTCATCGCGCCGGGCTGGTTCGCCCGCTTTGCCGCCATCGAGCACGTGGACCAGAGCATCGAGGTGACGGCAGGCGGCGTGGGCTACGGCACCCTCAGCGCCAGCATGACTTCCATCAGGGCCCACAACCGGCTCTGGGCGCAGTTCGTCAAGCAGCTGCAGATCGTGGCGGTGACGCTGTTCCTCATGCTGCAGTTCATCTGGCTGATCTTCCGCGGCAACCTCGGCACGCTGCGCATGCTGGCCGAAGGCGCGAACCGCTTCAGCCAGGGCGACCACGCGGTCCGCATCAAGCCCGAGGGCTCCCCCGAAGTCGGCCTGGCCGCCGAAGCCTTCAACAACATGGCCAACAACATCGAGAGCCTGCTGGCCTCTCTGGGCAAGAGCGAATCGAAAAACAAGCTGCTGGCGACCATCGTCGAGCAGTCGAGCGAGGCGATCTGGACCACCGACCTGGCGGGCATCATCACCAGCTGGAACTCCGGGGCCGCCGCCATGTTCGGCTATCCGCCGTCGGAGGCGATGGGGCGCTCGCTGATCGTGGGTGAGTCGACGCCGGCAGAGGAAGAAGCGCGCATGAAGCGCCTGGTGGCCGGCGAGAAGTTCGCCTACGACGCCAAGGCCATGACCCGCTCGAGGACCACCATCGACATCCAGGTCGCCGTCGCGCCGCTACTCGACGACACCAACCAGTGTATCGGCAGCATCGCCGTGGCCCGCGACGTTACGCAGCACAAGCGCAGCGAGGAAGCGCTGCGCCTGGCGCGCGAGGCGGCGGAGGCGGCCAGCCACGCGAAGAGCTCGTTCCTCGCCAGGATGAGCCATGAGATCCGCACGCCGATGAACGGCGTGCTCGGCATGACCGAGCTCTTGCTGGAGACCGGGCTGACGAGCACGCAGCGCAAGTACGCCGAGACCGTGCAGCGCTCCGGCCAGAACCTGCTCGGCATCATCAACGACCTGCTGGACTTCTCCAAGATCGAGGCCGGCAAGCTCGAGCTCGAGAACGTCGACATGGACCTGCGCCGCACGCTCGAGGACATCGTGGACCTGCTCGCCGAGCGCGCCCATATCAAGGGGCTGGAGCTCGCCTGCAGCATTCCCCCCGACCTCGCCACCCACGTCAAGGGCGACCCGCTGCGCCTTGGCCAGGTGCTGACCAACCTGGTCGGCAACGCGATCAAGTTCACCGAGCAGGGCGCGGTCGTGATCCGCGTCGCCGCCGTCGAGGAGACCGCGGACAAGGTCGTCATGCGCTTCGAGGTCAGCGACACCGGCCTGGGCGTCAGCGCGGAAGCGCAAACACGCATCTTCGACGAATTCTCGCAGGCCGACGGCTCGACCACCCGCAAGCACGGCGGCTCCGGCCTCGGGCTGGCGATCAGCAAGCAGCTGGTGGAAATGATGGGCGGCAGCATTCACGTCGAATCCGCGCTCGGCGCGGGCTCGACCTTCTGGTTCACCAGCGCCTTTGAAAAGCAGCCGGAGCAGGTTCATGCCCCGATGGGCATGCTCACCGGCGTGCGGGCGCTGATCGTCGAATCGAGCGCCATCAACCGCGGCATCCTGCACGCGCAGATGAGCAACTGGGGGATGACCAACAAGGTCGCCGGATCGCCGGAGCAGGCGATCGAGCTTCTCACCGAGGCGGTGGCGCGAGGCGCTCCCTACGATATTGCGATCATCGACCTGGCGCTGCCGGGCCTGGACGCGCTCGAGCTCGCGCGCAGCATCAGGGCGCGCGCCGACATCGCGAAGGCGCGCCTGGTCGTGCTGACCCGCCGCCAGGCGGACATCAAGAACGCGCGCGAAGCGGGCATCGACGCCTGCCTCGCCAAGCCGGTGCGTCAGACGGTGCTCTACGAATGCCTGGTGAACGTCATGGCCGGCCAGCCGCAGGAAACGGTCTCGGTGCCGGCCGTGGCCGGGCCCGCGAATACGGCTCCGGCCGGGATTCGCGGCAAGATCCTGCTGGTCGAGGACAACCTCATCAACCAGCAGGTTGCGCTCGGCATCCTCCAGATCCAGGGCTACGCCGTAACGGTCGTCAACAACGGCCGCGAAGCGCTGGAGGCCCACGCGCAAGGTGCCTTCGATCTGATCCTGATGGACTGCCACATGCCGGAGATGGACGGGTTCGAGGCGACGCGCGCAATCCGAGAGCGGGAGAGCGTGTCTGGCGCGCGCATGCCGATCGTCGCCCTGACCGCCAACGCGATGGCGCAGGATCGCGAAGCCTGCCTGAACGCCGGCATGGACGACCACCTGGCCAAGCCCTTCAGCATGCAGACGCTGCACGACATGCTGGATCGCTGGATGCCCCGGACGGGCGCCGCGAAAGCCGCCGCCCCGGAGCCCGCGACGCGCTCGCCGGCGAAAGCCCCCGGCGTTCTCGACCGGCAGGTGCTGGAGCAGCTCGGCAAGGTGCTGACCAACGGCAAGCCCGAGCTGCTCGCCCGCGTCATCAACCTCTACCGGACCGAGTCGCCGAAGCTGATGCAGAAGCTGAAGCAGGCGGCGCTCGCCAGCGATGCGCCCGAGATCGTGCGCTGCGCCCACTCGCTCAAGTCGAGCAGCGCGAACGTCGGCGCCAAGCTGATGGCGCGCTACTGCGAAGACCTCGAAGCCGCGGGCCGCCGCGCCGAAGTCGACGACGCCCGCAAGATCCTGGCGAAGGTCGAAGCCGAGTTCGTCCGCGTGCAGGGCGCGCTCGCCACCGAGACCGAGCAGCTCGCCGGCGTCAAGGCGTAGAGGTCGCGATGACCCGGGTCGTCGAAACTCCCGACGTCGCGGATTTCAAGGCGGCCGAAGGCGTGCTGGACAACACCCAGATCACGGCCGGCGGCTACATCGCCCACGTCGCCGTTCCGTGCCGCGACCTCGCCGAGACCGCCCGCTGGTACGCCGAAGTCCTCGGCGCGCAGCCGGTGCGGATCCTCCACGACCGAGTCACCTTCAGCTTCGGCGGCGTCCTGCAGCTGGTATGCCACCTGGAGCGGCGCGCCGTCGATTCCAATCCGCGCGCCTACCCCCGGCATCACGGCCTCACGTTCCTGCGCATGGAAGATTTCAGCAGACTGAAGGACCACGTCGAGAAACTTGGCGTCAAGTTCCTGGCGCGCCCCGAGGTCCGATTCGCGAACACCCCTCACGAGCACCAGACCTTCATGGTGGTCGACCCTTCCGGCAACGTAGTGGAGTTCAAGTGCTACGTCCGGCCGGAATGTAGCTACTAGGGCGCGAAGGTTTCCTTGGCCGCGTCCTGGCCGAGGCGATAGAACCTGGGATAAGCCTCGCGGAAAGCCTCCTGGATGGCGTCGACCGGCACGTCGGCGTAGGTGCCGCGGTCGCGCAGATACTCCATGTGACGGCGGTTGTCCTGGTCGAAGGGATGGAAGATCGAGTCTTCGCGCCCGTCGAACTCCAAGGGCTTCACGCGGAAACGCGTGCACAGTTCCAGGTTGAATGCCGGCGTTGCCTTTACCCACTTCCCGTCCACGTAGAGATCGGTATAGCCGTGGTAGACGAAGAGGTCGCTGCCCATGGTTTCGGCCAGCCGCGGCGAGGTGAGGTGGTTCTTGACGTCGGCGAAGCCGACGCGGGCGGGGATGCCGGCGGCGCGGGCAGTGGCGGCGAGCAGGGATGCCTTGCCGATGCAGAAGCCTTGGTCGGCCTCGAGGACGGCCGAGGCCTGGAAGACTTCCGGCTTGGTGAAGTCGAGGAAGGGGTTGTAGCGCACGCCGTCGCGCACGGCGTAGTAGAGCGAGACGACGCGCTCGCGCTCGGAGCTGCCGGAGACGTGCTTCCTGGAGAATGCGACGACGGCGGGGTGGGCGCTGTCGACGAACCGGCCGGGCTGCAGGTACTCCTTCACTTGTCGAGCTTCATCAGGCGCAGGGCGGCCTGGAAGAGCGGACTCGAGCGCTCGGCGAGGCCGTCGGCCACCGAGAAGTGGTTCTTGCCCGGCATCGGCACGTCGCCGGCGAAGGCGGCGCGCCAGCGCTCGCCGAGCAGCCGGTTCTGGCGCAGGAATTCGCCCGACTCGTTGCCGCCGACGCAGGTCATCACCGGGGCGCGGGTGGCGGGCGACATGAACGCGGGCGAAAGCTTCAGCGCGGCCGCCTCGTCCAGGCGCAGGTCCTGCTGCAGGAAGTCGACCTGCAGGAGCGGCCGCAGATCGTACAGGCCGCTCACCGCGAGGCCGCCCTTCCACAGGTCCTTCGGCAGCTGCGCGTCGAAGGCGGGCCATACCGCGCACATCAGCATCGCGGTGAGGTGCCCGCCGGCCGAATGACCCGAGGCGTAGAGTCGGTCCTGGTCCATACCGTACGACTCCGCGTGCAGCCACAGCCATCTGCTGGCGCGCAGCATCTGCTGCACGATCTCTTCCATCGACACCTTGGGGCAGAGGTCGTAGTTGACCACCGCGAGCGAGACCCCGGCGTCGACCCAGGCCGGGGCGAGGAAGGAGAAGTCCTTCTTGTCGAGCGAGCGCCAGTAGCCGCCGTGGATGAACATCATGCAGCTGCCGTCGCCCTTGCGCGCCGGGAACAGGTCGATGGTTTCGCCCGGTTTGTCGCCGTAGCGCAGGTCGAGGTGCGAGGCCATGATGCTGCGCGCGCGCGTCGAGCCCTCGCTCCAGCGGGCGAAGTACTGTGCGTGGTCGGGAACCAGCTCGCGGTTGTTGTATTGCCGGGCGAGGAGGGCGTTGTCGGGAGCGTTCATCCCCGCTTCTCACGCCACAGGCCCATGGCTTCCTGGCCGGGGCGGTCGGAAAAGGAGAAGAGCACGGTCTCGCCCTTCGCTTCGAGCTGCAGCGGCGCCCAGGAAGGCACTACGAACGTATCGCGCGGCTCGAATTCGAACGTTTCGTTTCCAATGACTGCTTTTCCTTGTCCCTCGACGACGGAATAGATCGTGCCGTCGGTGCAGCGGTAGGGCTGCGAGCGGAACCCCTTCGGCAGGAGCTGCAGGAACGCGGCGATGGTCGGCATCGCGTGGCCGCCGGTGGTCGGGTTGATGAACTCCATCTTCCAGCCATGGCAGGGGTCGGTGTCCTGATCCTGCGCCATCTTGGCGAGCGCTTCCCGGCTGCGGTCGTAGGGGTAGTTGAAGATCGGCGAGGTCTTGCCGAAGGGCGGCTTCGCCCCGACCGGCGCCAGGTTCGCGCCATAGCGCGCCACCGAGGCGCCCTCGCTGCGCGATATCGGCTGCACCTCTTCCGGGTACACCTCGTGGAACTGCGCGGCGAAGGTCTGCACGATGCGGATGTCGAGGCCGTCGATCCAGACCACCGGCTCGTCGCCGGGGTGGCCGTGGTCGTGCCAGGTCCACGACGGCGTGATGATGAAGTCGCCAGGGCGCATGGTGGTGCGCTCGCCATCGACCGCGGTGTAGGCGCCCGAGCCCTCGACGATGAAGCGCAGGGCCGATTGCGAATGGCGGTGGCTGGGGGCGATCTCGCCCGGCAGGATGAGCTGCAGGCCGGCATACAGGCTCTGCGTGATGCAGGACTCGCCGCGCAGGCCCGGGTTCTCCAGGATCAGCACGCGGCGGATCGCCTCCTTGGCGGTGATCAGCTTGCCGGCCTCCATCAGGTAGGGGCGGGCATCGCGGTACTTCCATAGCGCCGGCTTGCACGGCGTGGCCGGCTCGTCCGGGATGAGGCTATGGAGAACTTCCCACAATGGCGCGAGATTGTGCTTGTCCATGCGGCGGTACAGGTCCTGCCGTTCGCTGCCGATGCTCGGTTTGGGGACGCTGGCCATGGGAGGCTTTCTAAAGCAAAGAAGGGATTTTACGTGCGGGCGACGGGCTTGAGCCAGACGACCGGCTTGCCCAGCGAGACGCCCAGGGCCTTGCCCTCGGGATCGGCGAGCGCCGCCTCCCGCGCCTTGCGGATCGCCGCGGCCTGCTCCGCCGGGCTGGCGGTGGCCGGGTTCTCGATCAGGGCGTCGGCGATAGCGAGGAAATTCGCCTTGCCGCGGCGGTGGGTCTCGCCGTAGCCCTTGATAAGACGCGCGCATTCCGCGATCTGGAGAGCAAGCGCTGTGTCGCGCTCGGCCGCTTCCGCGACCAGGCCGAGCCAGCGCTCGATCAGGCGCTGCTCCTCGCCGTAGCGGTAGCTCATCGGCCGCCAGGGCCTGAGCCAGGCGAGCGAGCGCACCAGCAGGTAGCCGAAGACGCTGGAAGTCTTGAGGTGCATGCCGACGTTGTAGGCGTCGAGCTTTCCATGCTTCTCCGCCCAGGCGATGACCCGCCTGCCCAGGAAAGTGGGAAGGAGGGAAGCAAACTCTTCAACGCCAGGCTTGAGGAAATCGATGACCACCACCGGCTCGCCTTGCTTCGCGCCGACTTCCTTGCGGACTCTCTCGAAGCGTGAGGCGCGCGTCTTCAGGTCGGCGACGCGGATGATGTCCTCATAGGCCATCCACAGGGCCAGGTGGCGCGCCACTTCGGCGGCGAGCTTCTCGTTGCCGGCCAGGAAAGGCTGCATCCGCTCTTCGTACAGAGCGGCGTAGCGGGCCCCCTGGTAATCCTTCAGCCGGTCGGTTCCGAGCTGCATCACATCGTGTAGCGCGCTCGCCCGGCGCGGCGGGGCGGGCGGCTTCGGCGCCTCGCGCGAGCCGCCGGCGATGTCGTAGCCGGCGGCGAAACCGCGCAGGGACGCTTCGGCGCCGCGGCTGCCGCCGCGGATCGCCTTCTCGCAGGCCTCGCGCGCGAGCGGCAGCACGCCGCTGCCGGCCATGGCACCGAAGAGGACGGCGTTGATCACCGTGCCGCTCTCCTGGGCGAGCTTGCGCATGTCGAACAGCACCGCGCGCCTGGCGAGCTGCTTGCCGGCGTCGACCACCCGATCGCTGTCGAAGCGGCCGTCGCCCATCTGCATCTTCTCGACCGTGGCGTAGATGCGGTGCGTCGAGGCGATGAGCGTGGTGCGCTCGCTGACGAAGCCGTTGAGCATCGCGCGGCCGGCCTCGACCAGCTCCGAGGCGACCATCACGTCGACGTTGCCGGGGCTGGGGGTGAGCGAGAGCACCGGCTCTTTTCCATTCAGCTCTTTCTTGCTGAACGGAAAAATTTCCAGGTAGTACGTCGTCGCGCCGGTGCGCTGCGCGACCCCCGGGATGGAGGTCGCCTGCGCGGGATAGCCGGTGGCGGTCGCGGCTTCCATCAGCCAGTCGGCCATGACGCCGCCGCCTTCGCCGCCGAGGGCGGCAATGAGGATCGTGATCGGACGCTCGGGCAGGTTCATATGAATTTGTGTGTCAGCCGATCCCACAGCGTGGGGTTTTGAATGACTTCCGCGCGATAAAAGGAAGGACAAAGGACTGCGGCATGCGCGTTCTCGCCGCACAGGCCGCAGCCGACGCAGCCGTCGATCACCGTGGCCACCGGGTCGCGGCGCAGCGGGTCGGGGTTGTCCTTGACGGTGAGAGTGGGGCAGCCCGACAGGCGGATGCAGGAGTGGTCGCCGGTGCAGGTGTCCTCGTCGACGCCGTACTTCACGCGGACATGTCGTTTGCCCTGCTTCATCTTTTCGGCAACCTGGGGGCGTAGCCGCCTTTGGCGCTCGAGCTGGCACTCGCCTTCGGCGACGATCACCTTGAGGCCTTTTTCCTTGGTGGTCATGGCTTCCTTGTAGGTCTTCGCCATGTCGCCGACGCGGTAGTTGTCGACGGTGCGCAGCCATTTGACGCCCAGCCCCGTGAGCGTGTCCTCGATGGTGCGGTCCGCGTGCACGGCGCTTCGTCCCTCGGACTCGGTGCGCGCTTCCTCGGACGGCGAGGAGATCAGCTCCTGTGTGCCCGTGGCCGAGGAGTAGCCGTTCTTCATGATCACCAGCACGCCGTCGCCCTTGTTGAGCAGGTTGGACGCCACCCCGGAAAGCAGGCCGTTGTGCCAGAAGCCGCCGTCGCCCATCACCGATACCGTGCGCTTGGACGACATCGGCCCGACGCCGGCGGCGCTCGCCAGGCTCATGCCGTAGCCGAGCAGCGTATTGCCCTGCGAGAACGGCTCGAAGCTGGCGAAGGCGTGGCAGCCGACGTCCATCGAGACGTGCGGTCGGCCGACATCCTGCGCCACGAGCTTCATCGCCGAGAACACCGGCCGCTCCGGGCAGCCGACGCAGAAGGTCGGCGGCCGCATCGGCAGCGCTCCCAGCAGGCTGTCCGCGCTCTCCCTGGTCTTCCTGATGCCGTTCAGCCAATCGGCGCCGCGCGAGGTGTTGAGGTGAGGCGCATGCTGGGCGAGGAACTTCGACAGGCCGCGCACCAGCGACTCGACGTTGTACTCGCCGGCCATGTGCATGCAGTCCTTGCCATGCAAGCGGACCGGCGCGTCGACGCGCCGCAGGACCGTGGCGATCTCCTGCTCGATGAACTCGGGCTGACCTTCCTCCAGGACGATGACCGCGCTCTTCTCCCTGCAGAAGTCGATGATTTCCTCGGGGACGATCGGGTACACCACGTTCAGGACGAGGGTTGGCAGCGGGCTGGCGCCGAACTGGTCGCCCAGGCCCATCAGGCCGAGGGAGCGCTGCAGGCCGTTGTAGAGGCCGCCCTGCACGATCACGCCGACCTTCTCCGTACCGGGGAAGACTTCGTTGAGCTTCTCGTCGAGGATGAATTTGCGCGCCGCAGGCAGCCGCACATCGTTCTTCAGCTTCTCCTGCCGGAAGGTCGCCGGCGGATGCGCCAGCCGGTCGTAGATGAACTCCTTGGGCGGACCGTCGAGCTGATGCCGGGTGGAAACTGCCGGTGCCTGGTTTTGTTTACTCGTAAAAGATCCTCTTACATGGCAAGCGCGAATCCGAAGCTCCATCATGACCGGCGTATTCGAGGCTTCGGAAAGCTGGAAGCCTTTCTCCACCATGTCGACGATAGTCGAGAGGTTCGGCCGCGGGTCGAGCAGCCACATGAGGGATTTCACGGCGAACGCGTGGCTGCGCTCCTGCGCGACGACGCCGCCCTCGCCGTAGTCCTCGCCCAGCACGATCAGCGTGCCGCCCATGACGCCGGCGCTCGCGAGATAAGAGAGCGCGTCCGCCGCGACGTTGGTGCCGACGATCGACTTCCAGGTGACCGCGCCGCGCGCCGGATAGTTGATCGAGGCGCCGAGCATGGCGGCGGCGGAAGCCTCGCTGGTGCAGGTCTCGACGTGTACGCCCAGGTCGTCGAGGTAGTCGCGCGCCTGCACCATCACGTCGAGCAGGTGCGACACCGGCGCGCCCTGATAGCCGCCGACGTACGACACGCCTGACTGCAGCAGCGCCTTGGTGACCGCGAGGATGCCTTCGCCATGGAAGGTCTCGCCGTCGCCGAGCTTCAGCGCGCGGATTTCTTCAGTGAATTGACGTTCCACGGATCCTCGCAACGAACTTGTCCCACCAGGTGGGGTTTTGAATGACTTCCGCTCGGTAGAAAGAAGGGCAAAGGACCGCGGCGTGCGCGTTCTCGCCGCACAGGCCGCAGCCGACGCAGCCGTCGATCACGGTGGCCACCGGATCGCGGCGCAGCGGGTCGAGATTGTCCTTGACGGTGAGCGTC